>Ga0307374_10011737_pt1 | contig 12405 bp, 9 predicted proteins | sample OX3MG_FD_202532 | JGI IMG/M metagenome (GOLD analysis project Ga0307374, IMG submission 202532) | Soil microbial communities from Risofladan, Vaasa, Finland - OX-3 | ecosystem: Environmental > Terrestrial > Soil > Coastal area > Acid sulfate soil | place: Finland: Risofladan, Vaasa | collected...
GATCAAGGCCGGCGCGCAAGCCTTCAGCCAGCGCGGCTGCGCCAGTTGTCATGGCGCGCCGGGCGTCAACTGGGCGAAATTCTCCGAAGGGCTGCGCCCCGATCCGCCGGACCTCAAGGACGTCGCGAAGGACGTGCCGGTGGCGCAAATTTACTGGGTCGTGAAGAACGGCATCAACATGACCGGCATGCCGAGCTTCGGCCGGATCGGCGCCAACGACAAGGAAATCTGGGAGATCGCAGCCTTCGTCAAAAAGCTGCCGACCGTGTCGGATGCCGATTATAAGGCCTGGACCGCGCCCTCGCCGGCTCCGACATCCGCCGCCGCGCCGCCGCCGTGAACCGGAGGATTTTATGGAGAGGGAATTCATCAACCCGCCGGAGCTTTACAAGCATCCGAGCTACTCGCGCATCGTCACGGTCAAAGGCCCGTGCAAACTCATCTTCATCGCGGGGCAAACGCCATCGGACGACAATTACCAGCCGGTCGCGAAAGGCGATTACAAAGCGCAGTACGAGCGCGTCATCGAGGGGCTGACGATCCAGCTCAAGGCCGCGGGCGCGACCTGGGACGACGTGGTGGTGCGCCGCGTCTTCACCCTCGACGTCGATGCGCTGCAGAAAGTGCTGCGCGACCCGACCACGAAACGGCCCGAGAGCAGCGACCACCCACCAACCAGCACCATGATCGGCGTGACCCGCCTCTCGCACCCCGATTTCCTGATCGAGATCGATCTGATGGCGATGACGAACGCGTAGGAGAAAACTCCCCCTCACCCCAACCCTCTCCCGCTGGGGAGAGGGTTGGGGTGAGGGGGAGATACTAGACGAGCCGCTTGCCCTCGTGGCGCGGCCCGACATCGAACGCATTCACCATCGCCGATGCGGTCATATAGAAGCCGACCGCGGTCACCAGCTCGATCATCCGGTCGGTGCCGAGCGCGGCATTCGCGCGCCGATAGGTTTCGTCGCTGAAGCGCTTGGTGTCGAGCAGCTCGCGCACGGTGTCGTAGACGAGACGCTCGTCGTCCTTCTCGAACACCGGCGTCTGGTGTGTGCGGATCGCCTCGATCAGCGCCTCGGAGAGGCCATGCTCGCGGCCGGCCGGCGCATGGGCGGCGAAGACGTATTCCGCGTTCCAATGCCGCGCGACCACGAGCACCGTCAGTTCGAGCAGCCGGCGCCCGAGCTGGCTTTCGAGCCGCACCGCATTGCCGAAGAGATGCGCGCGCTCGGCGATCTTGGGATAGCGCATCCAGATCGAGAACGGCCCACCCGGCGAGCCGCTGCGCACCGCGCCGATCTCTTGCCAAAGCTTCTTCTGCTCCGGCGTCAGTTCCTCGAATGTCAGCGCGGGCAACCGGGCCATGCGATCCTCCCAAAAGCTACCGGGCGCGCAGCTTCCCCGCGACGCCCGAGCGAGCGATGACCTCGGGTATAGCAGACGGGCTGGCCGGCGCCATCACATGCGCACCGGCGATGCCCGGGATGGTCGCCAGCTCGGCAATCAGCTCGGCGCAAATCTCGATGCCCTCGGCTTTGGCATCCGCGGCTTTCTCCAGCCGCTCGACGATCTCATCGGCAATGATGGTGCCGAAGAGCTTTTCCTTCATCCAGCGCGCCGAGCGTGCCGAGGGGATCGGGCAAACGCCGATCAGGATTTTGATGCGCTGGGCGATGTCGAGATCGAGCAACCTTTGCACATAGCGGCGCACGATCGTCGCATCCATGCAGAACTGCGTCTGCACGAAATCGGCGCCGGCATCGATTTTCGCGGTCAGCGATTTCGGCACCCAGTCGGGCGGCGGATCGAGTGGCATGTCGGCGCCGCCGAGCACGAAATCGAGCGTCCCCTTGATCGCCGTGCCGGTCGGCAGTTGGTGCTCGCGGCGCATCCGGTCCGCCATCTGCAACAGCGCTTGGCTGTTGAAGTCGAACACCGGCTTGGCATCGGGCTGGTCGCCGGCCTTGGGATCGTCGCCGGTCAGCATCAGCACATTGCGGATGCCGAGCGCCGCGGCGCCGATCAGGTCGCTTTCGAGCGCGAGCCGGTTCCGATCGCGGCACGTCATCTGCAAAATCGGCTCGATGCCGTTGGCCAGGAGGATATGCGCCGCCGCGAGGCTCGAGAGATGCGCCTTGGCGCCCGCACCGTCGGTGAGATTGACCGCGGTGGCGACGCCTTTCAGCGGCAGCGCGCGCGCCATGAGATCGGCGGGATCGGCCGAAACCGGCGGCGCCACCTCGGCAGTGACGACGAACGTGCCGCTGTCGAGAGCGGCGCCGAGATTGCTGGGTGCGTGTTGGTCTCTACCGATGGGCTCGTAAATATCCATTCGGCCAAGGCGCCTCTTATAAATCGTCATGCCCGCGAAAGCGGGCATCCAGTCTGCGTCCCTGGGTCCCCGCTTTCGCGGGGACGACGACAAATTTAATTGCGACGAACGCGGCTACACCGTACGCAGCAAGCTCAATACCGATAATGATCGGGCTTGAACGGGCCGGTTTGGGCGATGTTCAGGTATTTCGCCTGCGCCGCGGACAGCTTCGTTAGCTTCACGCCGAGCTTGGCAAGGTGCAGCGCCGCGACCTTTTCGTCGAGATGCTTCGGGAGCACATAGACCTTGTTCTCGTACTTGCCGTGATTGGTCCAAAGCTCGATCTGGGCCAGCACCTGGTTGCTGAAGGACGCGCTCATCACGAAGCTCGGATGGCCGGTGGCGCAGCCGAGATTGACCAGCCGGCCCTTGGCCAGAACGATCAGCCGCTTGCCGTCGGGGAACACGACCTCGTCGACCTGCGGCTTCACCTCTTCCCATTTGTAATTCTCGAGCGAGGCGATCTGAATCTCGCTGTCGAAATGGCCGATATTGCAGACGATGGCGCGGTCTTTCATCTGCCGCATGTGATCGAGCGTGATGATGTCAACATTGCCGGTCGCGGTGACGAAAATGTCGCCGATTGCGGCGGCGTCGTCCATCGTCGTGACCTGATAGCCTTCCATCGCCGCCTGCAACGCGCAGATCGGATCGATCTCAGTGACCATGACGCGCGCGCCCTGGCTCCGAAGGCTGGCGGCCGAGCCCTTGCCGACATCGCCGAAGCCGGCGACCACGGCGATCTTGCCCGCCATCATCACGTCGGTCGCCCGCTTGATGCCGTCGACGAGGCTTTCGCGACAACCATAGAGATTGTCGAATTTCGATTTGGTGACGCTGTCGTTGACGTTGATCGCCGGCACTTTGAGCTCGCCGGCCTTCATCATCTCGTAAAGGCGATGAACGCCGGTGGTGGTCTCTTCCGAAACGCCGCGAATGTCTTTCAGCAGATCGGGGTGCTTGTCGTGCAGCAGCTTGGTCGCATCGCCGCCATCGTCGAGGATCATGTTCGGCTTCCAGCCGCCCGGGCCGGTCAGCGTCTGATCGATGCACCACTCGTATTCTTTCTCGGTCTCGCCCTTCCAGGCGAAGACCGGGATGCCCTTGGCCGCGATCGCCGCGGCCGCCTGGTCCTGGGTCGAGAAAATGTTGCACGAGCTCCAGCGCACGCTGGCGCCGAGCTCGGTCAAGGTCTCGATCAGCACCGCGGTCTGAATCGTCATATGCAGGCAGCCGACGATGCGCGCGCCTTTGAGCGGCTTCTGCTTGCCGTATTCGGTCCGCAGCGCCATGAGACCGGGCATCTCGGTCTCGGCGATGTTGATCTCTTTCCGACCCCACGCCGCGAGGCCGATATCCTTGACCTTGAAATCCTCGGCCATCTTAGAACGCTCCCTTCAATGCTTGCGCGAGATCGGTCTTCTCCCATGAGAATCCGCCATCGGCCTCGGGCGCGCGGCCGAAATGGCCGTAAGACGCGGTGCGCGTATAGATCGGCTTGTTCAGCGCGAGATGCGTGCGGATGCCGCGCGGGCTGAGATCGACCATCTCTTGGATGACGCGCCCGAGCTTTTCCTCGTCGACCTGTCCGGTGCCGTCGGTGTTGATGTAGACCGAGAGCGGCTTCGAGATGCCGATCGCATAGGACAGTTGGATCGTGCAGCGCTCGGCGAGGCCGGCCGCCACCACGTTCTTCGCGACATAGCGCGCGGCGTAAGCGGCCGAGCGATCGACCTTCGAGGGGTCCTTGCCCGAGAACGCGCCGCCGCCATGGGGCGACGCGCCGCCATAGGTGTCGACAATGATCTTGCGGCCGGTCAAGCCGCAATCGCCATCCGGACCGCCGATCACGAAACGGCCGGTCGGATTGACGTAGAAATGCTCCTCGTCGCACATCCAACCCTTGGGCAGCACCTTCAGGACATGCGGGCGCACGATCTCGCGCACCTCTTCCTGGCCGATCTTTTCCGAATGCTGGGTCGAGACAACCACCGAGGTCGCGCGCACCGGCTTGCCGGCGACATATTGCAGGGTCACCTGACTCTTCGCGTCCGGGCCGAAATCCGGGGTCGAGCCGCTGTGGCGCGCGTCGGCCATCGATTTCAGTATCTGCTGCGCGTATTGGATCGGCGCCGGCATCAGCTCGGCGGTCTCGCGGCAGGCATAGCCGAACATGATGCCCTGGTCGCCGGCGCCTTCATCCTTGTTGCCGGCGGCATCGACGCCCTGCGCGATGTCGGCGGATTGCTTGTGGATCAGGCACTCGACCTCGGCGTGCTTCCAATGGAAGCCTTCCTGCTCGTAGCCGATCGCCTTGATGCGCTGGCGAGCCGCCTCGATGAGCTGGTCCTTGGTGATCTTGTCGGGTCCCCGAACCTCGCCGGCGAGCACCACGCGATTGGTCGTTGCGAGCGTTTCGCAGGCAACGCGAGCGGTCGGGTCCGCGGCCAGGAAAATATCGACGACCGAATCCGAAATCTGGTCGCATACCTTATCGGGATGCCCTTCGGATACCGACTCGCTGGTGAATAGAAAATCGCCCTTGGCCACGTTTAAATCTCCTGCCTCTCAGATCAAGCCGAATCCCGCTTGCGCGAGATCACATATGATTCGTCCCAGAACCACAATCCGCCGTGTTTCTGCAACACTTCCTTGGTCGCTTCAAGGTAGCTGTTGTCGCCGATCACCTGGGACAGGCGCTGGTCCTCGATTTGCGCGACGTAGATTGCCGCATTCCAGGCGGCGAAGAGGGTCGAGGTGCCGATGCTTTCGCTGATCTCGCTCGGCAGCGTGTGCATAGCATACCGGAACAGCGAGCGCGCGTCGGAATAAGCATTGAAATTCAGATCGCGCCCGGCCGCGCCGAGTTCGGCTTTGACCGCGCGCAGCAGCTTGTGTCGATCGGTCAGGAACGGATTCTCGCCCGGCCAGACCTTCTGAATGATTTCGAGGCCGGGATCCTGGCCGTGCGAATGGATGCCGATCAGCCGGCCGCCCGGCCCCAGGGCGCGGGCCAAGGGCGCTACCACCTTCGAGGCCTTGAAGTCGACCGAGGCGCGCGCGCGATAGGGCTGCGAGGCAATCACCAGATCGTAATCGGCGCGGCCTGCCCCACGCCGCGGCCGCAACTGATCGAGCAGGAATTTGTAGTCCTCGCGGTAAAGGACCAGCACCACCGGCTTATCGTAGATCGGATTGCCGCTGACGGTGCTGACCTTCGCGCGCCAGTTCTGGGCGAGGACGCCTTGCAGCTCGGTGACCTGCTCCTCGAACTCGTGCGCCGTATTGCCGAGCAGGCTTTGCTCGTGCCAGACGAGGCTGGTCGCCGCCGTCACCGAGTTCGGGGTGAGCCACGGCGCCTCGGAATAATACATGTTCGTCAGCACGAGCACGGTCGCCGGGTGCTCGTAGAACCGGTCGGGCATCTTCTCCAGGGTCAGCCGCACGTCCTCGAGGCTGATCTCCTTGCCGACGATGTAGGACGGAACGGTCGGGAAGCGCTGGTGCATCGAGCGCATGACCCGAGTCAGCACCGTGCCGTCGCCAACGCCGGCGTCGAAGATGCGCAAGGCCGGCGGATGGGGATGGATGTTGGCGAGCTCGAGCGCCACGCGCTCGGCCACGACCCACTTCTCGCTGCAGGTATTGACGAACAGAAGATATTTCTGCCGGTTGTCGTAGAAGCGGAAATTCTTGTCCGGCGGGGCGGCGGCTTCGGGGGTTGCCAGAAGCCGTAGCGGCACGGGCACGGGCGCCAGAGCTTGAGGCGGCATGCCGAGCGCGGCAATCCGGCTGCGCTGCGCGGACGCCCCGCCCTGCTTTTCGCGCTCGATGAAGGCGCGCACGCGCTCGACCGTCTTGTCGCGCACGCGGCCGCCGAAGCGGAGCCGGCTCACCAGCTTGCCGTCATTGACCGCAAGTCGGCCGAAGGTCGATTCCGCCATGCCGACGCGGCGACAAAATCCCGATATCTCCGTCAGGAGCGCTTCGCTCTCCAAAGGCCCGATCCCTCCCCGCGACCGCGCTGTCGCGATCGCCTACGAAAGCCCGACCGGCGGGTGGGAATCAACCAAAATATTGCCCACTCTAGACGTGGGATACAGATATGGGGAAATTGCGCAGTAACCTGCCGAAATGGCAACTTTATTGGGCAAATACACTGCCCACAAATCGACTCAGCCCCAGACCTCTTTGGCGGTCTCGACCACCAATTTCAGCTTCGCGACCTCATCGCCCACGGTAATGTCGTTGCCTTCGATGGTACTGGAGAAGCCGCATTGCGGGCTGAGCGCAAGCTGATCGAGCGGGCAGTATTTCGCCGCCGCCTCGATCCGGCGCTTCAGCGCGTCCTTGGTTTCGAGTTGCGGCAGCTTGGTGGTGACGAGGCCGAGGATCACGGTCTTGCCCTTGGGCACGAAGCGCAGAGGCGCGAAATCGCCCGAGCGCTCGTCATCGTATTCGAGGAAATAGCCGGTCACGTCGATCTGGTTGAACAGCACGTCGGCAACCGGCTCGTAGCCGCCCTCGGCGACCCAGGCGCTGCGAAAATTGCCGCGGCAGAGATGCATCGCGACCACCATGTCGGCGGGCCGGCCGGCGAGCGACTCGTTGATCAGCTTGGCATAGGTCTGCGGCAGGCTGCTCGGATCGCTGCCGATGTTCTGAACCTGCTCGCGCAGCTTCGGGTCGCAGAGATAGGCGAAATTCACTTCGTCGATCTGCAGGTAGCGGCAGCCGGCGGCGGCGAGCTCCCTCACCTCTTCGCTGTAAACCCGCCCGAGATCGGCATAGAACTCGCCGAGATCGGGATAGGCTTTCTGATCGATCGCCTTGCGCCCGCCGCGGAAATGCATGTTGCTTGGCGCCGGAATCGTGATCTTGGGCGTGACCTTGGTCACCGATTTGAGGAATTTGAAATGATCGACGAAGATCGGATGCGGGCGGCTGAGCTTGCCGTCGACACGGATGCCGGGCGGCGCGAACTGGATATCGCCCGCATGGGTGTGGAAGCTCGCCTTGATGCTCGGCGGCACCACCGTCACGTTCGAGAACTGCTCGAGGAAATCGAGATGCCAGAAGGTCCGCCGGAATTCGCCGTCGGTCGCGACTTGGAGGCCGACATTCTCTTGCAGCTTCACGACATCGCGGATCGCTTTGTCCTCGACCTGACGCAACGCGTCTGCCGAGATTTCATTGCGCTTTTTCTGGTCGCGCGCCTCGTGCAACTCCTGCGGGCGCAGGAGGCTGCCGACGTGATCGGCGCGAAACGGCGGAACGCTACGCGGTGCCATGACGATGCTCTCCTGCTGATTAATCCTCGCCGGCGGCGGCTTGCGGCATGAGCGCGGCCTGCTGTCCTTGCCATTCGCGGCGATAGAGCGGCGTGAGAATCACCGCATTGATGAGGCCGATGACCAGCGGAATCGCGGCAATCGTGAACAGCGTCTGCATCGAGATATGCATCGAGATCAAAAAGCCGCCGACGATCGGGCCAATAACGGCACCGACGCGGCCGGCGCCGAAGCACGAGCCGACGCCCCACGAACGGATATAGGTCGGATACATGTTTGTCTCGGTGGCGATGTTGCCGAATTGCAGGCCCAGGAGGCAGAAGCCCGCCGCCGATACCAGGGCGATCGTGACGCCTTCGGACAGTCCCGACAGGCCGATGAGGACGATGATCGGGATCGCGCAAGCAAACAGGATCGGCACCGGGATGAAGCCGTATTTGTCGAGCGGGCGCATGATGATCAGGCCAGCGAGCGTACCCGCGAACTGGAATCCGGTGACCGCGAGCACGGCATGAGATACCGGGACACCGTTGCTCGAGAGGATCGTCGGCATCCACTGATTGACGAAGTAGAAGATCATCAGGTTGACCGCATTGGAGAGCCAGAACAGCGGCGTGATGATCGCGAGCCGGCCCTTGAAGATCGCGCCGTAGGAAAACTTCTCGCGGTTGTCCTCGCCGCCGATCGTATAAGTGGCATTGGGATCGAGGTTGAGGCCCGGCTGCATTCGCTCGATCTGCCGTACCAGGCGCTCATGACGCTCGCGCTTCAGCGACAGGAACTTGATCGATTCGGGAAGCACGAACATCGCAACGATAGCGACACAGATCGGCGCGAGCCCGCCAACCCAGAACAGAATCCGCCAGCCTTCCGTTGCCATGTAGCGGCTCGCAATCACGCCGGGAAGGCCGCCGCCGAAGGTGACGCCGGAGAACATCAGGATGAACAGCGTCGCGCGCAAGCGGCGCGGTGCATATTCATTGACCAGCGCGGTCGCGATCGGCAGCACGCCGGCAATGCCGATGCCGGCGATGAAGCGCAACGCGATCAGCGTCGATAGGTCCTGGGCGAGGATCGATGCCCAGCTAAAGATGCCAAAGAAAAACAAGCCGCCGATCAGCGCGGCACGCCGACCGTAATGGTCGGCAATCCAGCCGAGGATCAGCGGACCGAACAAGCCGGCAAAGAGGCCGGCGCTAAACAAGCCCCCCAGCGCCTGCGGAGTGATATGCCATTCGCGGATCAAGGCCGGCGCCGCAAAGGCCGCCGCGCCGATGTCGTAGCCGTCGGACATGACGATGAAGAAGGTCATGAGCACCAGGCCGATATGGAATTTATTGATTCTCTGAGCGTCGATGATTCGCGTCAGATCGATGGATTGCGCTTGTGCCACGATGTCCTCCCCTCGGCGGCGGCCCTGTTTTCCGCGCGCCCGTCACGCATTAAGTCCTAGCAAAAATCCCCGCGCAACCTCTTTGCTGCCCACTCGCGAGTGGGCGATCACTTCGCGGGTGCGGGATCGTCCTCGATTTGGCTGGGAGTTGGAAGCGCGGCGGCATTCCAGCCGCCGCCGAGCGCCTCGATCAGGTTGACGCTGGCAACGAGCCGGGTCTGGCGGAGATTCACGGCGGTCTCCTCGTTTGACAAAGCCGTCGCCTGCGCGGTGATCACGGTGGTGTAATCGACCGTGCCGGCGCGGTACTGGTTGAGCGCGAGCTGCTCCGCCTCTTTGGCGGCCGCGACCGCGCGATCCTGCACCGCCGCCTGCCGCTCGATGACGCGCGAGGCGGCGAGCTCGTCCTCGACCTGCTGGAACGCGACCAGTACCGCTTGACGGTAGGTGGCAACCGTTTGATCGTAGGTCGCGCGCGCCGCATCGACTTGCGCCGCGGTCAGGCCGCCATTGAAGATCGGCAGCGTGATGTTGGTCAGGCCAAACGACCACAGGCTGCTCGCGGCGCTGAACAGCGTGCGCAAGAACGAGCTTTGCTGGCCATAGGACGCGCCGAGCGTGATATTCGGGAAATAGCCGGCGATCGCCACGCCGATCTTCGCGTTCGCCGCGGCCATCGCGCGCTCGTTCGCCGCGACCGTCGGATTGCGCTCCAAGAGCGCGGACGGCAGGCCTGGCGGCGCGACCGGAATTTCCGCCGGCAGCTTCGCCGACGCAATCGAGAATTCGGCCGGCGGCTTGCCGACCAGCACTGCGATCGCATGCTCGAACTCGGCGCGCTGCACGCCGGTCGCGATCTGTTGCGCGCGCGCGTTCTCGAGCTGCGCCTGCGCCGACGCCACATCGGTTTTCGCAGCGGTGCCGACATTGTAGCGATTCTGCGTGATCTGCATGGATCGGCTGAACGCATCGACCTCATCGCTCAACAATTGCGCCAGCTCGTCCTCGACCCGGAGCTGGAAATAATCGGCGGCCAGGGTCGCCTGCGCCGAGAGTCGTGCCGCCGCCAGATCGGCCGCGCTGGCCTGGGCGTTCGCGACATCGCTTTCGACCGTGCGCCGGACCGCGCCCCAGATATCGGGCGCCCAGCTCGCATCGGCGGTCGCGGCGAAACTATTCTGTGCAAAGCCCCCGCTACGGGCGCCGGAAGAGCCGCCGGATCCCTTGCTCGTGCCGCCACTTCCGCCGCCATTGCGGGTCGCCGAGCCGGTCAGGCCGACGGTCGGAAAGAAGCCGGCGCGGGCTTCGGCGACGATCGCCTGCGCTTCGCGATAGGCCGCATCGTCGGCTTTCAAGGTCTGGTTCGACACGTCGATCTGGCGCTCGAGCCCGTCGAGCAAGCTGTCGCCATAGATCGACCACCACGGCTCGCCGCTGGCGGCCTCTTTTGGCGTCGCCGGTTTCCAGCCAGCGGCCGCTTTATACGCGACCGGCACCGACACCGGCGCCGCCTTGTAGTCGGGGCCCAAAGTGCAGGCGGCGAGCGAGATCATCGCGGCGCCGGCCATGAGCCATCGCGTCCAAGAGCGGGTCATAAATTGTCCTCGATGGGGCCGCCGGCAAAACGCCCTTCGCCGCGCCCGAAATGGGCGTTCGACCACAGGCGGAAACGATCGAGATAGAGATAGATCACCGGCGTCGTGTAGAGCGTGAGGAGTTGGCTGACGATCAGCCCGCCGATAATGGCGATGCCGAGGGGCCGGCGAATCTCGCTGCCTTCGCCATAGCCCAGCGCCAGCGGCAGCGCGCCGAGAATGGCTGCCATCGTGGTCATCAGAATCGGCCGCAGCCGCAGCATGCAAGCCTCGAAAATCGCCGTGCGCGGCGCCAGCTTATGCTCGCGCTGCGTGCCGATCGCGAAGTCGATCATCATGATCGCGTTCTTCTTCACGATGCCGATCAGCAGGAACACGCCGATCAGGGCGATGATGTCGAATTGCATCTTGAAGATCAGCAACGCCAGCACCGCGCCGACGCCGGCCGAGGGCAGCGTCGAAAGAATGGTCACGGGATGGATATAGCTCTCGTAAAGTACGCCGAGCACGATGTAGACGGTCAGGATCGCGACCAGGATCAGAATCGGCTCGGTGCTCAGCGATGCCTGGAACACCTGAGCCGTGCCTTGGAACGTGCCGTGAATGGTGCTCGGAACGCCAAGCCGCAGCATCGCGGCATTGACCGCAGCGGTCGCGGCGCTCAACGAGGTGCCGGGCGCAAGGTTGAACGATACCGTGGTGGCGACCTGGAGGCCCTGATGATTGACCGCCAGCGGCGTCGTGCCGGGGCCGAACGAGCTGACCGCCGAGAGCGGCACCATCCTCTCGACGCTGGTGCTGACCGCGGCGCCGGTCGAAGCGCCGCCTTTGCCGGTGGTGGCGAGCGCGTTGGTGCTTTGATTGCGGACCGCATCCTGGCTCAGCGCCGCGGCCGACGCCGACGTGCTGCCGGCGGCGACGGTATTGCCGGCGGGCGCGTTGGTCGATTGCACCGAGTTTACCGCCCCGGCGGTGCTGATATAGATGTCCTTCAGCGCCGACGGGTCCTGCCAATAGCGCGGCGCGACCTCCATGACGACGTGATACTGGTTGAGCGGATTGAAAATCGTCGAGACCGAGCGCTGCCCGAAGGCATCGTACAGCGTGTTATCGATCTGGCTGACCGTAAGGCCGAGCCGCGCCGCCGTGGAGCGATCGATGTTGAGCTGGGTCTCGAGGCCCTTCTGCTGGAAATCCGAATTGACGTCGGTGAGCACGGGTATTTTTTGCAGGGCGGCGACGATCTTCGGCGCCCAGCTATAGATTTCATCGAGATCGTCGCCTTGCAGCGTATATTGATATTGGGCGTTGCTCTGGCGGCCGCCGACGCGGATGTCCTGGACCGATTGCAGGAACAGCCGCGCACCCGGAACCTGGTTGAGCTGGCGCCGCAGCCGATTGATGACCCCATCCGCGGAAACGTTGCGTTGGCTGAGCGGCTTTAGCGTGGCGAAGGTAAAGCCGAAATTGGTTTGGCCGCCGCCGGTGAAGCCTGCCACCGACGACACCGCCGGGTCCTTCGCGACGATCGCCATGAGCTGCGACAGCTTCCGCTCCATCAGTTGAAACGAAATGCTTTGGTCGGCTTGAATGCCGCCGATCAGCCTTCCAGTGTCCTGTTGCGGAAAGAAGCCCTTGGGCACGATGACGAACAGGAAGATGTTAAGGCAGAGCGTGCCGAGCAGGATCAGCATCATGGTGCGCGGCCGATCCAACGCCCAGGTCAGGCTCCGGCGATACCCCTCCTGC
>Ga0307374_10011738_pt1 | contig 12404 bp, 10 predicted proteins | sample OX3MG_FD_202532 | JGI IMG/M metagenome (GOLD analysis project Ga0307374, IMG submission 202532) | Soil microbial communities from Risofladan, Vaasa, Finland - OX-3 | ecosystem: Environmental > Terrestrial > Soil > Coastal area > Acid sulfate soil | place: Finland: Risofladan, Vaasa | collected...
GTTGGTGGGGAGGGTCCCATCGACCCCCAAGAGAGGTGTCAATGGAAGTATCAGGGCTGCCGATGTTGTACGGGGGGCCTACCTGGTAATGGTACGCCCGGCTGTTAATTTGGGCGTTCGCTCGGCCTTCATCGGCGGGCGCGAGATGTCGGGAGAGCGATGGAGCGGGGAGATTACTGGAGTGCACTTGTCCGGGGCTGGTGGCTGGTAGCCCTCTTGGGCCTTGTCGGGCTGGCGGTAGGGTTGCTACTGCCCAGGCCCAACCTTGTGAACGAGACCCACTGGGTGTCCACGTCCAGCTTCGGATCGGCTCCTCCAGCGCCGGCGAACAGCGGCAGCAACTTCGGGGGCGGAATCAGTCCCGACCAGATCCTCTACTACGCGAACGGCGACGCGGTGATGAACGGGACGAGCACTCTGGCCCACCTCAACGAGCCCGCGTACGAGGTGAGAGGGCAGATCACACTCATCGGACCGCCATCCACCACGGGGCCGGCCTCGTCAGCGCCCAGTAGCGGGCAGGCCGGCGTCATCGACGTGTCAGTCACTGCACCGACCAGCGCCAAGGCGCTGGCCCTCAACAATGCGTACGACCACGCGATGATCTACGAATTGCAGGCCGTCGCAACGGAGGGACTGCACTCGGCAGAGCAGCAGACCGAGCAGACGCTGCTTTCCGTCGAGAACGACATCGCCTCCAAGAACTACCCCCCTGGCCTGTCGGCGGCTGCACTCGAGGTGCAGGTCAGCGCCCTGCAGGAGCACCTGGCGACCCTTGTCGTCCAAGAGCCGAACACGGGCTTCGAGGTGCTGCAAAATCCTTCCGCCTCAACGGTGAGCCAGGTGACGCCGAGCTCGGCTACCGACAGCCGGACCGTGCGTGCCGCGGCCGGCTTGGCGATCGGCCTGGTTCTCGGCGCCCTGGCCGCCCTGGCGCTCTGGCTCCTGGACAAGCGCCTGAAGACGGCCAAGCGTACCCAGGTGGCCTTCGGCTACCCGGTCGTTGCCGAGATCCCGCTTCTCTCGAGCGACTCGACCGAGCCCTACCGGATGCTGTGGCTCTCGGTCTTTCGTGAACCGCTTCCCCTGCCTCCGAGCGCGCAGAACGAGCGCCTCTACGAGGGGGAGGACCCGGTGTTGGGTGAGAGCGTCGGGAGCATGTCGGGCCCGGTGGGGGAGCCGTGAGCACCAAGCTGCCGCGCCCGGCCCGGCACGCGGCCCGAAATGTGGTGATGGTGACCTCACCAGGGTCGGAGTCCTCGCTCGAAGACGTCGCTCTCAACTTGGCCACGGTCTGCGCCGAGACCGGCCAGCGGGTAGCGCTCCTGAGCACCGCGGGCCTGGCCTCGCCCGACAGCGGACCTGAACTGCCTCAAATCGCACCCTTGTGGTGGAAGAACTGGCCCGCCGGGGCGACGCCATCCTCAAGAGGGGACGAGCGCCACAGCCTCCTGGCTGGGCCCCTCCGCCCGGCCGACGTGGAGGACCTCCTCGGCGAGACGGGTGTGCCCGGCGCGTCACGGCTGGACCTGCGGTATTTCGTAGGCCACCCGGCCCAAGTCGTGATTCGCGTGCCCGAGGTGGTCGCCGCGCTGCGCCAGATCGTCGATGTGGTCATCCTCGAAGTGCCCTCCTACCTCTCGGTCCACCACGGCGAGGGATTAACGCCGCTGGCCGATGTGGTGCTGGTCGTGGCCGAACGCGAGATCACGAAAATCGAAGAGGCGCGAAAGACCAGCGCCGCGCTGGGGCGTCTCGGGGCACCGGTCGTCGGCGTGGCCTTGACCAACGGCCCCGGTCTGGAGAACTACGTCTGGACAGTCGACTCGGAACTCGAACCGGCCGACGACCAGGTCGGTGATCCGACGACCGATCAGTTCCCCATCGTCAGACCGGCTGACGATCAGATGCGTGGTGACACGAGCGAACCGTTACCCGTCGGCGAGCCTGTCAAGGACGCTTCTGCCGTGCCGCTCGACGACGGGTTCGTAGTCGAGCACCCGCTTCCGGGGACCTGAGCGGCCGGGGCGGCCAGTCCCACGTGCGCATCAACGAAACGTGATCCGTTCCCAGCCCATCATTGCGCTTCTCGTAGGCGTGGTGCTCTTCGCCATCGGGCGCGTCATCATCCGGCGCGTCAGCGAGGCCGAGGGCGGCGATCCGTGGATCGCCAAGGCCCTGACGGTCTGCTTGCTCCTCCACCTCGTCTGTGCCCCGCTGCAGATCTGGGTTGTCGACCATCTCTACCAGGGGATCGCCGACTACACCCGGTACGACTCCCAAGGGGCACTTCTGGCGCCAGGATTCCGACATCTCGACTTCTCGCTGGCACCCGGCAATCTCGGGGGCATCGTCTCCAACGGCTCCGTCAGCATCGTCACCGGTGCGGTCTTTGCCATCGTCGGGATCAACCAGGCGGCAGGCTTCATGGTCTTCAGCTGGCTCGCTTTCATCGGGATCCTTTTCTTCTACCGCGCCTTTCTGCTCACCTTCAGCGGTGCGGGCAGCCACCGCTACGGCTACCTGATCTTCTTCCTTCCCACGCTTGTCTTCTGGACCTCGGATGTGAGCAAGGAAGCGCTCATGACCTTCCTGCTGGGCGTGACTGCCTATGGATGCGCCAAGATCCTCGCCCACCGTCGCGGCGGCTACCTGCTCGTCCTCGCTGCCTCGGCCGGCGGCGCCTTCATCCGGCCGAACGAGACGCTTCTGGCCTTGGGGGGGTTCGCAGTGGCCATACTCTTCCGATCTATGAGTCCCTCCGACCGATTCAAGGGAGCGCGCCGAAGCATTTCCCTGGTCTTAGTGGGCGCGATGGTCGGCGGCGCTCTCTTCGTGACCCTCCACTTTCTGCCCGGTGTCAACGGCTCCGTCAATCTCTCGCAGATCTCCGCCAACAACTCCGGTTCCGGCAACGGGTTCGGCAGCAGCGGTATCACCTATTCCACGAGTCCCCTCTACTACCCCAGGGATATTTTCGTCGTCATGTTCGATCCGCTGCCGTTCAACGCCCACAGCGGCGGGGAGTGGTTCGAGGCAATGGAGAACACGGTGCTGCTGGCGGTGGTGCTCGCATCACTGCGGCAGCTGCGCATGGTTCCCCGCGCTGCCCTCGCTCGCCCCTATGTGATCATATGCGGCTTCTACACCGCTGCCTTTGCGTACTACTTCGCCGCGCTCGGCAACTTGGGGCTTATCACCCGTGAGGCGACCGTCATGCAGCCGTTCTTCCTCGTGCTGCTGTGCATCCCACGAGGCCCTCGCCGCGGTCCACCTCGCTACGTCTGGGAGTTGCGGTACCGAGAACGCATCGCACGCCGGAAAGCGCTCGCTCGTCGCGCCAGCGCTAGTGCCGGCGCACACGGGCGAGTGGTCAGCGCCTAATTCACCATCAGAGGTTGGAGGGCGTCGCGCCACCGTTCGGCCATGAGGTCCAAGGTGAACGTCGATTCGCACCGCCTTCGGGCCGCTGCCCCCATTGCCGTTCGGCGGTCAGGGTCATCCAAGAGTTGTCCGACCGCTTCGGCCAACGCGGCAACCGAATCGTCGACAATGAGCCCCGTCTGCCCGTCGCAGAGCACAGTCGCCGCACCGGGTACGGGCGTCGACACCGTCGGGAGGCCGCTCAACCCTGCCTCTATGAGCACGCCTGGCAACCCCTCACCAGCGAAGCGGCTGGGGAAAACGAACACGTCCGAGCGGCTGAGGAGGTCGGACACGTCCGAGCGAGCACCGAGGAAGTCGACCCCTTCGGCTGCCGCCAGGGGTGCCAGGGAACCAGCGAGCGGGCCATCGCCGACGATCAGCGCGTGAACGGAACGGCCCTCAGCCCGCAGACAGCGCACCACCTCGATGAACCGGTCGGGCTGCTTCTGAGGCGTCAAGGCACCCACGAATATGAGCGTGGCGGTCGCGGTCACGGACCCGCCTGAGCGCGGAGAGTACTGCGACGGATCCCGGCCGTATGGAATCATCGCCACTCGTTGCGGGGCGACGCGAAATCGTCCGGTGCACTCTGCGAGCACCTCCTCGCCGACCGCCACCACGAGGTCGGCGCGAGCCATGATGCGCCTCCAAAGCCATTCGTGCACTGCTGACGGGCGTCCCGCGTAGGTGCCGATGACGCAGTAAATCAGGGGTCGCTTGGTGCCGACAAGCGCCGGCACGGCGTATTTCATCGCGTCGCCGCCGTGCGCCACCACCGCGACCGGATCGAGTCGCTTGAGCATCTTCCGTAGCCGGAGGGCCAGACGGGGCTCGAACCCCTCGGCAGGGTGGTCGCCCCGGGAATGGCCGAGCGTGACGTCGACGGCAACTTCAGGTGGTCCCTCTACGAGTCCGAGGAGGCAATGGCGCACCACTCCGGGTTCGTTGAGCCGATCGACCAGAATGCGTGCTCCGAGTTGGGCACCTCGGCCACGAGGCGTGGGGACCACATGCACGACCAGAGGGACGGCGCCGCTACCGACATGCTCCGTCACCAATGTGCTTCCCTCCCCTGGTCCAAATCGGAGTAGTGATGCTAACAGCGGTCTCGGACGAGGCTGACGACCGGCCCAAGCCCGCTACGATTGCCGACCTGAGGTGACACGGACAGCCAGTCTGCCGGCTGCCAAAAGTCGAGCGTTCGGGGTGTGCATGCGTACGTTGGTGGTGGCCTACGAGTATCCCTGGCCAGCCAACAGCGGGTCGCGGCTCCGGCTGCTCACCACCTTGCACGCCCTCGGCCGCAACGGCGCGACAGACCTCTTCTCGATCACGTCGCGCGAGCGATCCGACTTCGGCGAGCCGGACCGGTCGTTCGGACTCGAACGCGTGGGGCGGGCTACGGTCCGCTCCGGGGGGTTCCGGCTGGGACGCCTCGTACGACCAGGGCTTCCCTCCACTCTTCCGATCGGTGACCAGCGCCAGGTCTCGGCCGCACTGGTCCGATTCGCCACCGGCACCTACGACCTGGTGTGGTTCTTCGACGTGCGGGCTTGGGTCCTCGCCGGTGCACCCGATCTGGCACCAACGGTGATCGACTACGACGACCTCGAGCACTACAAGATCAGAGCTCGCCTGGCCGTCGATTTCGCCGCCGGTCGACCTGTTCCGGTGGCGGGTCGCCCCACTCCGACCGGGCTCGCTCGGTGGCGCCGCCTCCCCGGTCGCGCCTTCTCGTTGCTCGAAGCCCATCGCTGGGCCCGGCTGTACTGCTCGGCGTCACGTCGCGTCGCCGCAACCGTTGTGTGTAGTCCGCTCGATGCCGAGCGGGCGTCCTTGAGTGGCGTGATGCGGGTATCGGTCGTGCCCAATGGGTATGCACGACCTCTGCGGCCGGTGGGGCGGCCGGAGGTCGGGTCGCCGCCGGTCGTCCTATTCCATGGCACCCTGCGCTACCCGCCGAATGCCGACGCCGCCGCGTGGCTGGTCGGGCGAATCGCTCCGGCGCTCCGAAAACTGGTTCCCGGTACGCAGATCCGTCTCGTCGGGTTGGGGAATCCAAGTCACCAGGTCTTCCACGACCCGCCCGCGACCACCGTGGTCGGGCCTGTGCCAGACATCGAAACCGAGCTGACCCGAGCCGACGTCGTCGTGGTGCCGATTCGTTTCGGCAGTGGCACCCGCGTGAAAATCATCGAGGCGTTTGCCTATCGGATCCCTGTGGTCTCAACCACCATGGGCGCAGAGGGCCTGGGCGTCCAGGACGGTCGCCATCTGTTATTGGCTGACACCGCGCAGGAACTGGCGTCGGCCTGCGCCCGGCTGCTCACCGATCCGGGTCTGCGTCAGCGGCTCGTTGACGCTGCTCACCAGCGCTACCTGGACGCGTTCGAGCGCGAGGTCGTGGAGGGCAGCATCAACGCAGTGGCGCACGCGGCGCTCGACGCAGGAGCCGCGATGAAACCGTGAGGTCGCTGCTGGTGGCGCACGACGTCCCGTGGCCATCGCTCGGGGGTGACCTCGTCCGGCTGGCCCAGGTCGTGGAAGCCGTGGCATCGGTGACCGACCTCGATCTGTTCGTCCTCCACGACGCCCGCCAATCGAGAATTGTCGCGCCGGCGTCAGTCGCCGTGCATCGCTCCAAGGGTTTCGCGTATCCGCGCACATCCTCTCAGTATCGGTGGCGGATTGCGTGGGCGGCGCGCCGCGGCGTCCCGCTCGAGGTCGCCATGGCGCGGGCCGACCGTGGTCCGCAAGTCGCTCTGCGAAAGTGGGCCCACCCGCCGTATGACCTGGTGTGGTTCTCGACAGCGGCCCTCTACGAATGGATGGGACGGCCCGACTTCGGACCGTCGGTCATCGATTTGATGGACCTCGAGGACGTCAAGGCGGGGCTCCGGGCCGACCTGCTGCGAGCCGCTGCTTCGCGGAAGTCGGTACGGACCCGCATGGCCTCGTACCAGAGCCGACTCAACGCCAGCGATTGGCGCCGATTCCAGCGGTCGGTCGCCGCCGAGGTGGAGCGCATTGTGGTCCCCAGCGATCTCGACGCCGCCAGGACCGCTATACCCAATGTCGCAGTGATCCCCAACACCTATCCGCGACCTGAGCACCCTGCCGGGACGCCGGCAGGCGACGGACCGCCGGTCGTCCTCTTCCAGGGGAGTCTCGGGTACCCGCCCAACATCGACGCGGCGGAGTGGCTGGCGCAGACCATCGGCCCGCTCATCCGGGTGGCCGAACCAGCGACCGAGGTGCGACTCGTGGGCCGGCCTGCCACCAGCGTGACCAGGCTGCACGAGCCCGGGATACTGACCGTGGTCGGCCAGGTTCCGTCCATGGAGGAGGAGCTGGCACGTGCATCGGTGGCCGTGGTGCCGGTTCGATACGGAAGCGGGACACGAGTGAAGATCCTCGAGTCCTTCGCGCACCGTGTCCCGGTGGTGTCGACCTCCCTCGGCGCAGAGGGATTGGACGTGGAGCACGGCGTGCATTTGCTGCTGGCCGACGATGCAGAGGAGTTCGCGGCCGCCACGGTGCAGCTTTTACGCGACCCTTCGATGCGCGTCCGCCTCACCCAGGCGGCGGAGACCCTCTACCTCGAGCGCTACGACGGCCGAGTCGCCGAGGAGGGTGTTCGGCGCCTCGTCGAGGACGTGGCAAGCACCCGTTCATAGGCCGAGAGAGACTTGGACACCACCATCTGGTCGTCGAACTCAGCCTCGGCCTTGCGCCGGCCCGCGGCGCCCATCCGGCGGCGGAGGGCGGGACTGAGCACCAGTTCCTCGATCGCCGCGGCCAGCCGAGCCGGGTCATGCGCTGGCACGAGCAAGCCCGTGGACCCGTGTGAGACGGCTTGGCGGCAACCGCGGATATCTGTGGCGATGATCGGGAGTCCGCTGGCAGCCGCCTCCATTGCCGACCGAGGGAAGCCCTCACGGTAGGAAGGCAGCACGAAGAGGTCGAATCCCGCGTAGACCTGCTCCACATCGTCCCTGCTCCCAGCGAAGATGATGCGCCCGCGCTCGCTGGCCGCGGTGAGCCGCTCGGGCGGGATGGCGTCGGCCTTGTCGGGATCGGAACCCCCGACCACCACGAAGACCACTTCGGGGTGCGTCTCACGGAGGTGCTCGGCAGCCGCAAAGAGCTCGTTGAATCCCTTCTGCCAGACCAGGCGCGCCACGGTCCCGACGACCACGGCGTCGGCGCCGACTCCGAGATCGGCCCGGGCCTCTCGGCGACTCTGCTCGGACGCGGGGGGATTGAATCGCTGCAGGTCGACGCCGTTGCCCAGGAGCACCAGCTTGTCTTTCGGTACGCCAAGACGGGCCAACACGCGATAATCCTCGGGGTTCTGGACCAGTTCGGCTCCCGAGCACAGTGAGGCCGCCCGTTCGAGGGTGTACACGGCGGCCCTCTTCGCCACCGGGTCCTCGGGGCTGGCATAAAGGCCATGCACGGTGTTGACTACGCCTGGCACCCTGGCCGCGCGGGCAGCGACCCGCCCATAGAGGCCCGGCTTGGGGTTGTGGGTGTGGACGATGTCGGGCTCGAGCTGCCGAAAGAGCCGCCACAGCTCGACGAGCGCCATAACGTCCTGGCCGAGAGCGCTGGACCGGGTGGCGTGTCGCAGGGGCACGTGACGAATCCCCCAAGATTCCAGCTGCGGGACGTACGGCCCCGGAGCCGACACGCCGATCACATCCATGCCGGCTTCGGCAAAGGCTCGAAGCTGCGGGCCGAGGAGCAAGACCAAGCTCATGTCGACCGTGGTGACGTGGACCAGCCTCTTCCCGGTCAGCGTGATCAACGGAGCCGGGCCACTTGCAGGTAGATGTCGCCGATGGCCCGGCCAGCCTCGGCGATGTCGAACATGGAACTACGAACTTTGGCGCGGCGGCCGAGCCGCTCACGGAGCTCGGGATCCGCCGCCAACCGCTTCATGGCATGGAGGAGGGAGTCGGCGTTACCGGGCGTGATCAGGAGGGCGTCGACCTCGTTCTCGAGGACCTGTGGCACGCCGCCGATGGCGCTTGCCGCAATAGGCAAGCCGACGCTGGTGGCTTCCATCAACGCGACCGGCAACCCCTCTTGAATCGAGGCCAGGATGAAGGCGTCGGCGCCCGCCAACAGTTGCAGCACGTCGTCGCGCTGGCCCAGGAACTGGAACCGGTCCCCGAGGGCCAGGTCGTCGTGACGCGCCTGAAGGGCGGCACCCAGCGGACCGCGTCCTACGGCAGCAATGCGGACGGGGAGCCCGCTGTCGGCGAGGGACCGGGCGGCGGCGAGCAAGACGTCGTATCCCTTCTCGGGGCGGAGGTTGGCGACGGTCATGAACAAGAGCTCGTCATCGGCCACCCCGAGCTCGGACCGCACGCGAGTCCGGAGCTCTGCTCGGCGGGCGATCAGGGAATCCGACCGGGACAGGTCGACACCGTGCACCACCACCGTGGCCCGACGGCGCAGTCCCGCCGGAAGGGCGTCATAAGACGCCTGCGACACCGTCACCAGCTGTTCACCGCGATTCATCGATATTCGCAGCAGGAATCGATTCACCAATTTGGCGCGGTCCCACAAGCTGTGCTCGGTGTAGACGACGCCCGGTCGGGTGGGACGGGGAAGCGAGGCCACCACCAGCTGCCCCAGTGCCGCCGCGTAGGGAAGGTGGAAGTGCACCACGTCGTAGCGCCCCTGTACCAGCAGCGCTCGAAGGGCCACCATCCATCGGAGGTCAGCGTTGTGGGCGGCACCAAGTGCGTGCACCGGGGTCCCACTAGCCGAGACAGCCGCCACAAGGGCGTCCTGGTGGCGGAGCACGTACGCCACTTCGTAGTGCAAAAATTGTGCATCCGCCACCGCCACCGTGTCCACCAGCAGGCGCTCAGCTCCCCCGTAGCCAAGGCACTTGATCACGAGGAGCACACGCAGCGGTCGACCGGAAGTCTGGGTCGGCAACCCCTCTTCGACCACAGGGGCGATAGTACCGCCCACACCCACCCACCCCGGCTCGTCAATTAGTCGGAGGGTGCGCGATACTGTGGGTCTCCGGTTGGCGTGAACGAGGGCCTGCATGGCGGGCGGAGAGGTGACAATTGCGATGACCTTGCCGACTCCTTCGGAGGGCGAGGTGCCACTTGCCGTGAACAGCATCGGGGTCGGCGATGGCGAATCGATGCCGGCCGAGCCTCCGAACGAGCTGATCTATCGGCACCAGGCCCGGGTCAGGAGGTCGTTGGCCGCCCTGTGGGCGAGCCGCGACATCGTCTACACCTTGGCCGAGCGGGACATCCGCGCCCAGTACAAGCAGGCCACCCTCGGGCTTCTCTGGGCTTTGATCTTTCCGCTGGCGATGCTCGGCATCTTCACCATCATCTTCTCCCGGACGGCGTCGAACGGGATTCCCGGGATCCCCTATCCGATCTTCGCCTACATCGGGATCCTGTGCTGGACCTTCTTCTCCGGGAGCTTCGGGACGGGGGGCACCTCGTTGCTCACCAATAACGCCCTCATGAGCAAGACACAGTTTCCGAGGGAGTGCTTCCCGCTCGAGAGCATCCTGGTGACGGCGGTGAACTCGGTACTGGCGTGGATCCCCCTGGTGTTGCTCTTCGTCCTCTATCGCTTCGTCCCGTACCCCACGACCGCCTGGGCGCCCTTGCTGATCCTGATCGAGTTGGCTTTCACCATCGGGGTGACGGTCGGGGTCTCTGCGTTGATCATCCAGATGCGCGACCTCGCCCAGGTGCTCCCCATCGTCATCATGTTGGGGCTGTTCGCCACCCCGGTCATCTGGCAGTTCAAGCGCGTTCCGGCGAAGTGGCAGATTGTGTACGGCTTCGTCAGTCCGCTGGGGCCGGTGATAGACGACTTTCGCCGCACCATGCTTCTCGGCCTCAACCCCGCCTGGGGACCTCTGCTGGCCGCGATCGCCGGCGCCATCTTCTACTTGGTGCTGGGCTATCGGATCTTCAAGCGATTGGAAGTGAACTTTGCCGACATTGCCTAAAGGGGGCATCCGCGTCGAACATGTCTGGAAGAAGTTCCGTGCCGATCGCACGGCACCGCTGTTCTACGATCAGCTCCTCCGGCTGCACCGCTCGATCAGCCAAGGGACGCGGAGGGACTACCGCTGGGTCCTCAAGGACGTCAGCCTCAACGTTGAACCCGGGGGAACCCTGGGGCTCATCGGTATCAACGGCTCCGGGAAGACCACCCTGCTCAAGATCATCAGCAAGGTCACGTACCAGTCGGCCGGCCTGTGCCAGTCGGAGGGCCGCATCGGGGCGCTGCTCAGCGTCACCAGCGGCATCCATCCCGACTTGACCGGCCGCGAGAACGTCTACTTGTACGGCGCAGTTCTCGGCATGCGGCGCAAAATCAGCCACGAGCGATTCGACGAGATCGTGGAATTCGCCGGACTTACCAACGCCATCGACCGCCAGGTCAAGTTCTTCTCTCTCGGCATGCAGATGCGGCTGGGTTTCTCCATTGCCGCCTTCCTGGAGCCCGACATCCTTCTCGTCGATGAGGTGCTCGCGGTGGGCGATGCCAATTTCCAGCAGAAGTGCATCCAGCGGATTGAAGAGGTAGTGCGTCAGGGCACCACGCTGGTGTACGTGTCCCACGACCTCAATTCCGTCGAGGCCACGTGCAAACAGGCGATGTGGCTGGCCGACGCGGTCGTACGGGCCGCCGGCCCCACCAGGGAAGTCGCGGCCCTCTACCGCTCGTCCATTCAGGAGGACGCCTCGCTGGCCACCTCCAACGACGGCGTCGTGCGATTGCTGAAGTCGTCGATTGCCGGTCCGGACGGCGGGACGGTCCTGTCGCTGGAGGACGCCGAGGTCCGGATGACGATGAATCTGCCCGAATCGGTCGAGGCCGACCTCTACGTCGGCATTTCGTTGGGAACGGCCTTCCCCATCTTCATCACCAAGCACCACGGGTTGTTCCCGGCCGGAGACTTCGAGGTCACGTGTCGAGTGCACAACATCCCACTCCCCAAAGGTGGCTATTCCGTTTGGACGGCCATGACGAGTTTCGGCAAGTGGGCCGATACCCCGTTGATGCCATGGAAGCCGGTCACGTCCTTCGATGTCTTCGGTCCTGATGTGTTGAATCCACCGGAAGGAGTCATGGTGGCGGCGCCGTTATACGTGGGCACCACCTGGAACATCGACTGACGCAAAGTTCGGATGCCTTGCACTCGGCGGCCGGGCCCAGTACCGCGACGTTTCCGCTTTTGGTCGGAGTGCTAAGGGAAGAATGCGCAGTGTCGCACCGATCCGGCCACGCGCCCGGCCCGGATGCCGAGCGTCCGCACCCACTGATGGCGTCGCGCCGGTTTCACAAGGCCAGGGCTGGTAGCGACCAACCAGATCCACGCCTTCGCTGCTCCCAGAAGTTTGCGCCGCATGCCTTCGGCGCGGTAGCGGACATACAACGGAGCGGCACATTGTCCGTACGCCCAGGCCGCATCGAAAGTTGCCTTGCTTCCGACGTGTTCGCGTTTGGCCACCAGAGCTTCGGTGGATATGGCAAAACTATGGCCGGCGAGTTGCAGTCGCCAGGACAGATCGACATCCTCTCCCGCCGGAAGCGTCTCGCAGAATCCCTGAACTTCGTCGAACGCATGTCTGCGGACGGCCAGATTAGCGCCCAGCGCAAATGGAAGGAATCCCAACTGCTGGGTCGACGCGGGTGTGGGATCCGATTTCGGACCGCCTTCCAGCGAACTGAAGTCGAAGACGCCAGCAACCAGATCTGCGTCTGCCAGCGCCGCCAGCATGGCCGATAGCCAACCTGGCTGTACCACGTCGTCGGCATCGCAGAAGGCCAAATTGAGGCCAAGGGCTGATTGGACGCCCTGGTTGCGAGCGGCCCCCGCCCCCCGACGCGCCGAGGCGTCGATCACCCGCACACGTGCATCGCGCTCGGACCACTCGTCCGCGCAGCGCCGGGTACCGTCTACGGAGCCG
>Ga0307374_10011740_pt1 | contig 12403 bp, 9 predicted proteins | sample OX3MG_FD_202532 | JGI IMG/M metagenome (GOLD analysis project Ga0307374, IMG submission 202532) | Soil microbial communities from Risofladan, Vaasa, Finland - OX-3 | ecosystem: Environmental > Terrestrial > Soil > Coastal area > Acid sulfate soil | place: Finland: Risofladan, Vaasa | collected...
TGATCCAGTACATCTGCTCCTGGCCGGTCTCGGTGTCGTAGCGGCCGAACTCCCCCTTGCAGTCGCCGTACACGATGCGGCCGCCCGGGTCGGGGCGGATCTGGCCGCTCTCGCAGCCGGACGCCTCGCCCCACGCCTGCTCGGGGCGATCCAGCGGCCACGACACCGGCGGCAGGCTCGACAGGACGACCGTCGAGTTGTCCTGCTGCGGCCCGTACACGCGGTAGGGGAACTGCCGGTCGGTGTCGACCATGTAGAACTCGCCGGTGAGCTGGTTCATGATCGACGACCAGCTCCGGCCGCCGTCCTGCGTCACGTTCGCGCCGCCGTCGTTGTACTCGATGGCGATCCGCGGATGGTCCGGGTTGAACCAGATCCCGTGGTTGTCGCCGTGCGGCGTCGGCACCGTCGTCCAGGTGAGCCCGCCGTCGGTCGACTTGTGCAGGCCGAGCTCGCTCACCCACACTTCGTTCTCGTTCTTCGGGTTGACGTCGACGTAGTTGAAATAGAACGGGCGCGCCCTCAGCCGCGGGCTGTTGCTGCGCAGGTGCCAGGTCGCGCCGGCATCCTCCGAGCGGTAGAGTCCGCCTTCCGGACCGGGGGCCTCGATCATCGCGTAGACCACGTTCGGGTTCGACTGCGCGAGATCCACCCAGACCTTGCCGATCAGGTCGTGCGGGAGCCCGGCGGACACATGCGTCCAGTGATCGCCGCCGTCGGTCGTTTTGTAGATCCCGCCGGTCGAGGCGGGGCCGCCGCTGATGATCGTCCACGGCCGGCGCTGCGCGCGCCAGGCCCCGGCGTACACCACGTCGGGATTCTGCCAGTCGATCGCCAGCGAGACCGCGCCGGTCTCGTTGTTGATGAAGAGCACCTTCTCCCACGTCCGGCCGCCGTCCTTCGTCCGGTACACGCCCCGGTCGGGCCCCCAGCCGAACGGATCACCGACGGCCGCCGCAAAGACGATGTCCGGATTCCTGGGATCGACGCGCACCGCCCCGATCTGTCCGACGTTCTTCAGGCCGGCGAACTGCCAGGTCCTGCCGGCGTCGGTCGACTTGTAGACACCCCGGCCCAGAATGACGTTGCTCCGGATCGCCTCGCTCCCGGTGCCCACATAGACGATGTCGGGGTTGGAATCGGAGACGTCGATGGCGCCGATCGACGGCGTCGGAATCTGCCCGTCGGTCACCGGCCGCCACGTCCGGCCGGAGTCGACCGTCTTCCAGACGCCGCCGCCGGAAGGCCCCATGTAGAAGACGTTCGGCTCCGTCCGCACTCCGGTCGCCGCTGTCACGCGGCCACCGCGGTTGGGACCGATGGCGCGCCACGTCAGGTCCTGATACAGCGACGGGTCGATGAGGACGTTGGGATTGGACTGGGCGGCGAGCCGGACCCGTCCGGCCGAGCCGGCCAGCAGCACCGTCGCGGTGACCGCCAGCGCCAGCGCGCCGCGGCACAGCGTTGAGCTGATGGGCTTGCGCATAGAGGACATCCTCGGGATGAGTGGGAGGTGACGCATGGATGACGGCACAGCCTGAAATGTAGAGCTGGCTGCCAGAATGCTCGACAGTATAGCGGCTTGGCTCCAAGGCAGAGCTTAATTCTCTGCTCGGGCGCTCGGGGGGCGGGGACTCAGGCGGTCGGGCGGTCGGGCGTTCGGGGGGCCGGCTCAGGGCATGAGCACGTACCCCTCGCCCTCGAGCGTGGTGATGACCGTCATGGCGGACAGGGCGAGTGTCACCGGCGGGGCGAGCTCGCCCCGGTGGAAGCCGCGGGCGGCGGCCGTCTGGCCGCACAGGTAGATGGCGACCCCCGCCCGGTGCAGCGCGTCGAGCAGCGGCAGGTTCGGGTTGGCGGTGTGGAAGCGCGACCGGTAGCCGGCGTCGTCGAGCGCGTCCTGGCCGGCGGGGCCGTGCAGGACGAGCGCCAGCTTCATGTTCTTCAGCGGCACGCCGGCCTGCGCCTGCATGTTGAGAAACCGCGCGACGGTGTTGATGCCCGGGTTGAGCGCCGAGACCGACTTCGGTACGGCGGTGACGCTGAAGACCACCTTGAACACGTGGTCCAACGGCGGCTTGAACCCGGCGTCCGGCACCGGAAAGACGGCGCCGTAGCCCTTGATGATTGGGCCGTCGTGCGTCGCCGGCTTGTCCTGGGCGCGCGCGGTGGCGGCCAGGCAGAACAGCGAGGCGGCGAAGAGCAGGGTCGAGACGGACAGACGCTTGGTCACCATCGGGTCCTCATGATTCGGTTCGCATGGGGCCCCACCCCCATGCGTTGCCGTCGCTGACGCTCCGGATCTTGATAGACACGGGTTGCCGCGTCGAGTAGCACCCCGCGTCGGCGCTCTTACGCTTCGCCGATCGTGTTCTCGATCGTGCCGATGCTTTCGATCTCCATCCGGCAGACGTCGCCGGGCCGGAGAAAGACCGGCGGCTTGTGTCCGGCGCCGACGCCCGGGGGGGTGCCGGTCGAGATGACATCGCCCGGCGAGAGCGTGAAGATCCCGGACAGGAACGACACGAGGTAGCGGACGTCGAACACCAGCTTCGACGTGTGGCCGTCCTGCATCAGCCGGTCGTTCACCCAGGTGCGCAGCGAGAGCCGGTGCGGATCGGGCACCTCGGACCGGTCGGCGATGCAGGGCCCCATCGGCGCGAAGGTGTCGGCCGCCTTGCCGAGGCCCCACTGGCTGGTGATGAACTGGAAATCCCGCGCGCTGACGTCGTTGAGCACCGTGTAGCCGAAGACGTGGTCGAGCGCCTCCTCGGGCGGGACGAACCGCGCGGTCCGGCCGATGATCACCGCCAGCTCGACCTCCCAGTCGAGCTGCTGGCACCCGCGCGGCCGCAGGACGGTTCCGTGCGGATCGAGGATCGCATTCGTCCACTTGGCGAAGATCGGCGGCTCCTTCGGCAGGGGCTGATTCGTCTCGGCCGCGTGGTCGCTGTAGTTCAGGCCGATGCAGATGATCTTGCCGGGATCGGCGATCGGGGCGTGCAGCCGGACCGCCGACTGCGGCCGCGCCACCCATTCGGTGATCTGGCTGATGGCGTCGAGCGGCCGTCCGACCGCTTGCAGGAACGCGCGCGTGCTGGACGGGAACAGGGCCGCGGCCCGGTCGCCGGCGTCGAGCACGCCGCGCTTGAGCAGACTGGCCGCATAGCTCGCCCGGAGATCGGCGACCTCGTCGCCCCGGATCACGCCGAGCCGCGGCGGCTCGCTGCCGAACGAGAATCGCACCAGTTTCATACGCCCCTCATGTCCGGCGGCCGGCACCGGCCCCGGGGCGACCATTATAATAGGGCCGGGATTTCTGAGCGCCCGCAACCGCCAGGCGCCGTCCGCGCCCGGCTCCGGAGGGGAGGACCGATGGCCAGCTTCGGCGATCGCATCATCGGCGCGATGAAACTCGACGCCGCGACGTACGAGGAGGTCGAGGCCGATCGGACCGCCACAGGGCAGGCGATGGCGGTCGTCATCCTGGCCAGCCTCTCGTCCGGCCTCGGCGTCATGCGGATCCTCGGTCCCGCCGGTGTCATCGGCGGCACGCTGAGCGCGCTCGTCGCCTGGTTCGTCTGGGCGCTCCTGACCTACGCGATCGGCACGCGCATTCTCCCCGAGCCACAGACCGAAGCGACGGTCGGACAGCTCCTCCGGACCACCGGCTTCGCCGCCGCGCCCGGCCTGATCCGCGTGCTGGCCGCCATCCCCCTGCTCGGCTGGCTCGTCGCCATCGTCGCGTCCGTCTGGATGCTGGCGGCGATGATTGTGGCGGTGCGCCAGGCGCTCGACTACACCAGCACGCTGCGCGCCGTTGGCGTCTGCGTCATCGGGTGGCTCGTCTACCTCGCAACCGCGCTGCTGTTCCTGCCGTTCGCCCGCTGATCCCCGTCCTCCGGTCGAGATCGACCGCCTGCGCCCGCTGGCCCTCCGGCAACAGGTCATCGCTTCTGCATTCCATTGCTATGGCGATCGACCAAATATTAAATGTCTTCAAAGTCTCTTAATGAGCGTCAAGTGCCTGCGAATGCTTAGCGAGTAGAAGAATTTACCGGTCTTTGACGCTGGTATCAGGACTACAGAAGAGCATTTCACTCTATACTGCTGACCGCGCTCGTGGCTCGCCGCTTCTGCCCGGCCCGCAGCGCCGGGTGCGGCCCGCTGTTCGCCACTCCCAGCTCCTCACTTCAATCGCTGCTGTATTTCCTGGAGGCCCAAATTGACGATATCGGTATGGATTCGCCGCTCGGTGCGTACCACCGGATGGCTGGCTCTTCTCGGTCTGATGGTCGGCCTGACGCCGGTGCGGGCGGCACAGGCGCAGACCGCCGGACCGCAGACCTATGTTTCAGATCTCTCCCACGCCCAGGTGTCGTATCCGAGCGCGACGCAGGTGGTCATCACGATGCAGGCTGTCGGCGCGCTGCCCGGCCTGCTCACGCTCACGCTCAATCACGATGCCGGCTCGACCGCAGTGACGTCGGCGACGTGGGCGCTGGCAGTGGCGTACGCCCAGTACTCGCCGCTGCCTGCGGGGACGACGAGTGACGATCCCGACGCGCAGCCGATGACCCTGGTGAACGAGGGAACGCTCGGCGGCAAGCTCACGGGCGCGACGCTGGTGGTCGACTCGAACGGCGCGGTGGTCGGCGTCAGCGGCGCGCAACTCTTCATCGTCAGCGGCAGCCTGCAGTTCGACGGCGCGGCCGGTGGCGGCTCCATGCAGGCGACCGGCTTCGCGGACTTCGCGACCTCGTCCGGCACGTTGAGCCTCAACTTCTAGGGCCCGCAGGCTTCCGACTCACATGGAGAATTCAACTTTGACCGCACAACTGAGGAAAGCCGCGCTGGTCCTGGTGGCCGTGCTGGCGCTGACCGGGATGTTCAGCAGCCGGGCGTACGCCACGCACTTCCGCTACAGCACGATCTCCTGGTCGGCCAGCCCGACCAACCCGCATCAGGTGACGTTCCAGATCCAGTCGGCCTGGCGCTGGGACTTCCCGTGGCAGATCTCGCATCCGCAGGTGGGGCAGACGTTCAACTCGGGCTACGTCTTCTATTTCGGGGACGGGAGCTACGGCAACCTGGCCCTCACCGTGACGGCCGTCGACACCGCGAACGACTGGATGGTGGCGACGACGACGCTGACGCACAGCTATTCGGGCAACGGTCCCTACACGGCGTACTTCGAGAACTGCTGCCGCCTGTCGACGCTGCTCGACAACAACCACGACATCAACTTCCGCGTGCAGACGAACGTCGTGCTGAGCAACACGCAGCCGAACCAGTCGCCGACGGTGGCCAGCGTGCCGATTATTTCGGTCCCGGCGAACGTGACGACGGCGTTCCAGATTCCGGCCACCGATCCGGACGGCACGATTGCCTCGTACGCGCTCTCGACCTCGGCGCAGTCCGGGCTGAACACGATCGCGCCGCCTGGCTTGACGCTGTCGAACGCGGGGATCGTGACCTGGACGCCGACCACCGCCCAGGAGGGGCTGCATGCCATCCAGTTCACGATCACGGACAACGACGGCAACACCGTGCCGCTCGACGTGATCCTGAACGTCATTCCGTACTCGGGCGGCACGCCGCCGACCGTGCTCATCAACAACTCGAGCAGCCCGGTGACGGTGAACGCCCAGGCGGGTGTTCCGCTCAGCGTGGCGGTGGGCGCAAACGATCCCGATCTCGACCCGGCGACCGGGCTGCCGAACACGCTGGTGACCCTCGGGTCGGGCGGCCTGCCGGTGGGCGCCACGGTGACGCCGACGATGCCGTTCACCCAGCGCGTGCCGGAGTCGGCAGTCTTCACCTGGACACCGACGGTGGCGCAGGCGGGCCAGACCTATACCGTGGTCTTCTCCGCGACGGACAACACAGGGCTGCAGTCGACCAACTCGCTGACGATCCACGTGGCGAACCCGCAGCCGCCGACGGCCACCTGCTCGCCGGCCTCCTACAACGTCCAGGCGACCTCCGGCGCCGGTGCGGACGTCACGATGTCGGCGTCGGTGGCCGATCCGAACAAGCTGCCGCTGACGGTCACCTGGACGGTCGACGGCGCGGCCACGCCGGCGCAGACCGACCCCGTGCCTGGCGGCACGACCGGGCCGACGCCGCTGTCGTCGACGCAGACGTTCGCCGTCGGCAGCCACACGGTCGATGTGGCGGCCACCAACACGTTCTTCTCGACCGGGACGTGCACGATCGGCGTCACGGTGACGAAGGCCGACCAGACGATCACGTTCCCTGCGGCCGGGCCGCAGACCTTCGGCAACGCGCCGATCGTCCTGGGGGCGACCGCCTCGTCCGGGCTGCCGGTGACTTACACGCTCGTCTCCGGCCCGGCGACACTCAGCGGCAGCACGCTGACGATCACGGGCGCGGGGTCGATCCTTGTCACCGCCTCGCAGGCGGGTGACGCGACGTTCAATCCGGCCGCCGATGTGCCGCAGACGATCGTCGTCAATCAGGCGACGCCGAGCCTGACGGTGACGGGTGGGACGTTCACCTACGACGGGACGCCGCACGCCGCGGCGGTGACGGCGACCGGCGTCGGCGGCGCGGCGCTCGCGCCGGTGACGGTCACCTACAACGGCGCGCCCGACGTGCCGGTGAACGGCGGCGCCTATACGGTGCAGGCGTCGTACGCCGGTGACGCGAACTACGCGCCGGCGACGGCGACGGCCACCGTCACGATCAATCGGGCCCTCCCGACGATCGTCGTCACCGGGGGAACGTTCACGTATGACGGCGCGGCGCATGCCGCGGTGGTGACGCTGACCGGTGCGGGTGGAGCGATCCTCGGCCCGGCGACGGTGCTCTACAACGGGTCGCCGACCGTGCCGGTGAACGCGGACACCTACACGGTGCAGGCGCACTACGCGGGTGACGCGAACTACCAGTCGGTCGACGGCACGGGGACGCTCGTCATCAACAAGGCGACGCCGGCGCTCGCCGTGACCGGCGGCACGTTCACCTACGACGGGACGCCGCACGCCGCGACGGTGACGGCGACCGGCGTCGGCGGCGCGGCCCTCGGGCCGGTGACGGTCACCTACAACGGCGGTACGGCGGTGCCCGCGGGGGCCGGGTCGTACGCGGTGGCGGCCTCCTACGCCGGCGACGTGAACTACCTGCCGGCGAACGGCACGGGAACGCTCGTCATCAACCCGGCGCCTCTGACGATCACGGCGGCCAGCGCGTCGATGGTCTACGGCGGGCCGGTGCCGGCGCTCGGCGTGACCTACGCCGGCTTCGTCGGCGGCGACACGGCCGCCGGCCTCACGACGCCCGTCACGATCTCGACGACCGCCACGCCGGCGAGCCCGGCGGGGGCGTACCCGATCGTCGTGGGCGGAGCGACCTCGCCGAACTACACGATCGTGTTCGTGAACGGCCTGCTGACGGTGAACCCGGCGGCCCTGACGATCACGGCCGACAACCAGACGAAGTGGTTCGGGGCGGCGGTGCCGGCGTTGACGGTCACCTACGCCGGCTTCGTCAACGGCGACACGCCGGCGAGTCTCACGACGCCGCCGACGGAGACGACGACGGCGCTGCCGCTGAGCCCGTCGGGGACCTACCCGATCGTCGTGGCGGGGGCGACGGACCCGAACTATTCGATCACCTTCGTCAACGGCACGTTGACGGTGGTCGGCCTGCAGCAGGTGAAGCAGGCGGCGCGCGCGGCGATCGCGGCGCTGAAGCCGACCGGCAGCCGTCAGCTCGATCACGAGCTGGACGAGGCGCTGCGGGAGATCGATGCCAGCCTCGACCCGAGACTCTGGGCGGACGATTCGCACCTGACGGCGAAGGGCCAGCTGGTGTTCGAGGAGGAGCGTGAGGCGGTGCAGGAGCTGACCGAGCACGAGCATCTCCGGCGGGCGCCGGCGGCGCTCGTGAGCCAGCTGGCGGCGCAGGCGAACATCCTGGTCGAGGTCGACCGGGCGCTCGCGCAGGTCTCGCTGGATGCGGCGCAGGCGGCCGGCGCCGATGCGCGGCGGCTGGCGGACGCCACCCGCGACATCGCCCAGGGCGACCAGGACGCGGCTCGGCCGGATGGCGACGAGGCGATCCAGCACTACCGGGATGCGTGGCAGGACGTGGAGCAGGCCGTGCGCGCGCTGACGCACGACCACGACGGTGACACCGACCACGGCGGCGATCATGGCCGCGGTGGCGACGGTCACGGCTCGCGCGACTAAGGCGGCTTCCGGCTGAAACACCCTCCGCCCGCCGGCAGGACGGCCTGCCGGCGGGCGGAGTCATGTACAGCGATGGTCACGGGCGATCGGCACCGTGACCGGCGCGACGTATGGTTTGCCCCGGGGTTGCCGGGCTGAAGCCCGGCGCGGCGACCGCGGGAAGATGGCCGGGCTCAGCGGGGAGTCGGCTTCTGGAACAGCATGGCGTACAGGCCGTCGCCCCAGTCGGGGATCTCGCGCGCCACCTGGAAGCCGACCGCCGTCAATTCGTGCACCAGGACGTTGGACGGGATGCCGTGGCCTCCCCGATCCTTCGGCACGCCCGGTGGCACGGCCGCCGCGCCGCCGCCCGGCGGAAAATCGATGATCGCCAGCAGGCCTCCCGGCCGCAGCGCGCGGAACAGGCTGGCGTCGATCGCGGTCGGATCGGTGAGGTGGTGGTACACCTCGCGCATATAGATCGCCTGGCAGCAGCTGTCCGGGAGATTGGTCGCCTCTTCCCCGGCCTGGACGACGGTGACGTTCTTCAGGCCGGCGCGACTGACGGCCGCGCGGATGTCGGCGAGTCGCCCGGAATTGAGCTCGGTGGCGTAGACCCGGCCGGTCGGCCCGGTGAGCTTCGCCATGGCGACGGTCATCTCGCCGCGGCCGGCCCCGATCTCGGCGATGGTCGTCCCGGGGATGAGGGCAATGAGGTCGGCGAGTCGCGGCGCCTCGCGCGCGACCTCGGCCGCAGCGATCGGCGGCTGAGCTCCTGCCACGCCCGCCAGCAGCACCGTCGCCGCCAGTCCCGCGACGACGCCGGCCCGCACGCGTCCGATCCGGCGCGCCAGGCGGCCGCCCTCCCTCCGTGGCCTGTTCATGTGGTGTCTGCCCTCCCGGCGGGAATCGGACGTCCGCCCGTGCGTTGATTAGGACTGCCGGCAGGCCGATCCGGCCGGCGGAGGCGCCGGCGGTCAGCCGATGATGCCGAGGCGGATGCCGTTGAGCGCGACGTCATCGAACCAGGCGACCTGGCTGCCGAACCACGGCTCGGGCTCCTGGTCCATCTCGAACCGCTCGATCACCAGCTCGATGTCGAACACGCTGATCAGACAGGCGGTCGGGACGTCGCCGAACCGATGCAGCCGGGCTTCCAGCCAGGCGTCGTCGTCGTCCTCGTAGTGGCGCGGCTTGGCCTCCGCCCGCTTGAGCGGTGCGGCCAGGACGACCGGCGTGTCGGGGAAGCGGGCGAGCATGGCGCCGAATGCCTTGTGCTCCAGCTGCTCCGGCTCGGGGAACTCGTAGACACGCCGGAAGAGCGCGATCGCCTTGTCGAGGTTGCGCACGCCGAGCACGACCTGGGCGACGCCGCCCAGCCGATCGGCGCGCTGCCGGCCGCGGTCGGTGCCGCCCGCCGAGCCGCGGAACGGGGGAACGCGCAGCTGGCGCGGCGTGCGGTCCTTGATCAGGAACGGCAGCAGCGTGCCGGGGTCGCCTTCCCCCACGCTCGCGATCTCCCACTCGGCCAGCGCGCCATCGGGCCAGCGGCGGGTCATGTGGGTCGGTCCCTCGACCTGCAGGCCGAGATCGGTGAGGCGCTTGATCTCGTCGGCGAGGTTCGGCGGCTCCACCGCCCACGCGCACAGGCCGGCATCGCCGGCGATGTGCCGGTGCCAGATGGGAGACAGCGCCCGGGGCTGCCGGGTCGAGATCATCTCCAGGTACGATCCATCGTCCAGTCCGAGCAACGCCATGTGCGTGACTTCGTTGGAGTGGACGCCGCCGTAGTCCGCCTTCAAGCCCACCTTGGCGAACGCTTCCTTCAGCGGCGTCAGAGACGCACCCGCGACCGTCACGTGATCGACCTTGAGCTGCATGCCTGAGAGGGTTGAGCGAGATGGTCTATCGTGTCAAGAGCCGCCGTCGCGCCGGTGCCAGGATGGCGTCCGGACGGGCCGGCCGGCGGCTGCATTCATTCAATCGTCCCGGCCGGGCCGATCTTGACCTCGTCCTGCACGCCGGTCGATACGCCGCGGCCGGAGGGAGACGGGCCGGGCGCCGGCGCGAGGCGCGGGCCGCGGTCCGCCCGTCCACGGAGGGCGGCCGGGGTCGCGCGGCTACGGGCGGACGGCCACGGCGTGCGGCAGGCTGGAGTCGGGGAAGCCGGCGGCCTCGGCCAGGGCGCGCACCTTGTCCTGAATCAGGCGCATGTTGCGCGGGCCCATGCGGATCAGCTCTTTCTGCGCCGGCAGCAGCGCTTCCAGATCGGGATTCGCGAACTGGTACGCGACCGATCGGTGGAGGAGCGTCACCGGGCCCTGGAGCGTCGGCGCGGACAGCAGCGTGCTGATCGCCTTCAGCAGGGCGCCGTCGAAATTGCCGCTCGGATGACCGAGGTCCCTGTACGCGACGACGATGAGCGGCTTCAGGTGCTGGTAGGTCTCGACGCTGCCCTGCGTGTCGAGCGAGGCGACCGCATCCGCGAAGCCGTTGAACCGCATGTACTCGCGCTCGTCGATCCGGAGGTTGGCGTCGCCGCCAGCCGTGCGGAACCGGCCCTTCGGCGCGAGCAGCCGCAGGCGCTGGATCGGCACCTTGCCGTCCGCGAGGTTGTCGACGATCACGGCGAAGCCGCGGATCAGCCCCTTGGTGGCGAGCCACTCGGCCAGCTGCGGATGCGACGACAGGCCGTGCGCCAGGCTTCGGACGAGCGCGTCGCTCTGATCGAGCGGCGGCAGGCCGGCATCCGCCGGCGTGACCTGCGGGGGCGCCGCCGCGGGCGCGGGCGCGGGGGCCGGCTGGGTCGTGGTCGTCGACGGCGGCGGCACGACGATCCGTCGCTCGCGGAAGAAGAAGAGATACACGAAGACGGCCGCCACGACGACGAGGAAGATCGTGACGAGCCACGGCGCGCGGCTCGATTCGAGCGGGTTGCTTCGATCCGGGACCTTCGGCGCGTCGGGGGGGCCGTCGAGACGGAAATCGTCGAAGTCGTTCATGCCTGCAGTTCCCGGAGATGCGTTGAACGCATGCCTATTCTAGACTCCGCGTGTACGAAGCGCGAGTCGATCGCGTGGCTGAGCTGGCGTCCGGCGGTCGAGTCGGCGCGGTGTGGCCGCGCGGGCGCCGCAGGGCGGTGCGTGGCGGCGCACGACGGCGCGCCGATCACGCCGGCGTCCGCTGCGTGTCGAGCCAGTAGACGACGAGGCTGATGCCGGCGCTCTGCAGGATCCAGCCGGCCGCGAGCACCGCCGGCGGCGGCGCGGCCACGAGCGTCGCCTGGCCCATCAGCATCATGATCGTCATGGCTCCGGCGAACAGCACCATGCCATGACGTCCGACCGGCGCGCGCGCGCGTCCCGCGCCGAGATACAGCGCGAGCCCGATCGCGACCAGCGCCGCCTCCAGGCCCAGGGCCAGCGGCAGGTGGTTCCACAGTCCCAGGCCCAGACGCGGCGACGAGGCGCCGGCGATCGGGATCTCCGGCACGTGCACCACCACGTCGAGCAGGAAGTGCGAGAAGACCGCGGCGCCGATCGTCAGCGCGGCCAGGCGCCGCGCCGCCGCCGTCCCGCGCACGGCCGCGTACGCGATGAGCGCCGCCAGTGCCGACCAGCCCAGGCTCGCCACCAGGCTGTGCGAATACGGAAACGAGTACAGGAAGTAGTGACGCGCCGGCAGATCGGGCGGCACGCGCACCTGCTCGAGGCCCAGCAGCACGAAGATGCCGAGGAGAAAGTCGAGCAGGTAGGCGGCGAACACCAGCCAGCCGGCGTTCAGACGGCGGTCCACCCGCTTCAGCGCGAGCCCGATGCCGAGATGTCCGGGACCCATGACCCGACATTATAGGAACAGAAGGCGAGCGATGCGTCGGAGGGCGCGTGTCCGCTTCCGCGGCCGCCCCATCCGGCGCGTCGTCAGGCCGGATTCCGCCTCACGCTGAACAGCTGGAACAGGGACACGAGCATGACGGCCACGCCGGCTGCGAGGTCGTTGAGTGTCTCGGGCCGCGTAAAGCCCCACGCGCGGTACAGCAGCGGGTCCAGCATCACCCAGCCGCCGAACGCGAGCATGAACCACCCCAGCGCGCGGGGCACGGCGGCGTCCAGCACGGTCAGCATCGAGAAGCCGGCGATCAGCATGCCGAGCACGATGTTCTCGGACATCGACGGCCCCCACAGCTTGTCGGTGCTGAGCGCGCCGTA
>Ga0307374_10011741_pt1 | contig 12398 bp, 10 predicted proteins | sample OX3MG_FD_202532 | JGI IMG/M metagenome (GOLD analysis project Ga0307374, IMG submission 202532) | Soil microbial communities from Risofladan, Vaasa, Finland - OX-3 | ecosystem: Environmental > Terrestrial > Soil > Coastal area > Acid sulfate soil | place: Finland: Risofladan, Vaasa | collected...
CCCGAGCGATTGCAGCATGCGGTGAGGCGGCTGGTGCTCGAACTGGCGAGCGAGTCGGAAATATCCCGACGCGCGGAAATTCGCCGGATCAAGCAAGCGCATCAATTCTGGCGCGGGTTGCAATATTTGTGGTGGAGCGAGCGCGACCAGAACTGGCATTTGCCGTTCGAGCAGAAGGCGACGGATGAGAGTTCGCTCGAGGATATGCCGCGGTACGAGTTTGTCACGAATATTTATCAGGCGTTTGGACTGTCGATTATTTCCGTTTTGAGCCAGGACATTCCGCGCGTGCGCTTTTTTCCGCAATCGGCGGAAAGTGAGGCAGATGTTTCGTCGGCAAAATCGGCGAGCGACGTTTCGAAACTGATCGAGCGGAACAATCGCATCGGGAATTTGATTGTCGAGGAAGCGTTTCATCTGTGGACCGGCGGGAAAGTGGGCGCGTATGTGCGGTACGTGGTAGACGGGCAGCGATTTGGATTTCATCCGGAAACGGAGCTGGATGAGCGGCAGGTGAAAATTGGTGGAGGATGGATTTGCGGAGAGTGCGGAGCGGAGACGGCCGCTACGTGTGCAGGCGCGTCCAACGAATCCGTAGGGGCGACCCTTGGGTCGTCCGGGCGGGGCAAGCCCCGCCCCTACGAGCGCCCACAAGGGGCCGCTATTGCGAATGGCATATCCTGTTCCGCCTGCGGGGCGCTGCTGACAGAAGAGAATTACGTGCCCGAAGAAGTGATCACCGTGCCGGCGGGCGTGCGAACGGCGCGGGTGGCAAACGGGCAGGAAGTCGTCACCATTGTTGGCGCGCTGGAGCTGAAGACTCCGCCGTGGGCGAACGAAATTCACGAGTATCCGTTTTTGCAATGGAATATGGAGGTACACCAGGCGCGGCTGCGCGCGGCCTATCCGCACGCGGCAAAAAGGATTGGGGCGCCCATCGCTGCTGGGGAGTCCGCGCAATACGAACGGCTGGCACGGCTGGAGCAATCGCAAGGCGGCCCGTTGACCGCCGGCGGCGATTTCAATCCAAATCTGATTACGTTTCAGCGGACGTGGCTGCGGCCATGGGCTTTTTACCAGATTGATGACGAAGCGCTGCGCGACGAACTGCTCGCGATTTTTCCGGACGGCTGCTACGCGGCGTTTGCGGGGGACGTTTATTGCGAGTCGCGCAACGAAAACATGGATGACCACTGGCGCGTGATGCACGCGATGCCGGGCGACGGTTCGAGCGGACGTCCGGCGTTGGGAGACGCGCTGATCAGCGTGCAGGAGCGCTTCAACACGCTTTCAAATTTGCAAATCGAGACGTACGAGTACGGCATTCCGCCGATTTACGCGGACAGCGAGGTGCTCGATTTTGACGCGCTGCAATCGCAGACCGCGGAGCCCGGTGCGCACTATCCGGCAAAGGCGAAGCCTGGGCAGTCGCTCGCGGCGGGTTTTTTTCAACCGCAGGCGGCGCGCGTGCCTCCAGACCTGGCGGGACACGCCGCGGACTTGATGGGACCGGTCGCGCAATTTCTGACTGGGGCGTTCCCGGCGCTTTTCGGAGGCGCAATGACGAATACCAGCACCGCCTCCGGCTACGCGATGGCGCGCGATCAAGCGATGGGGCGCATTGGATTGGTTTGGAGGCGAATGAAGTTTTTTCACGCCGACCTGATGCTGGCGGCGGTGGATTGTTTCCGCAAGAACCGGCCGGGCGATGTGGAAGTGACGCTGCTGGGGCCAGGGGCGGCGTTCGAATCGAAATGGATACGGCTGGTGGACCTGAAAGGGGAATTGTTTTCGTATCCGGAGACGGACGAGCAGTATCCGACGCAGTGGGCGGATCAGCGCACGGTACTGATGCAATTGATGGCGAATCCAGATCCGCGACTGCAGGCTGTGCTCAACGATCCGTCAAATCTGGGATTGCTGAAGCGGCTGATCGGATTGGATGAGTTGGTGATTCCCGACGAGGAGTCGCGAATGAAACAGTATCGCGAAATTGCGCAACTGCTGCAAGAACAGCCCGTGGTTCGCGCGGATTCGGGAACGGGCGCGGAACAAGTGCTGCCGAGCATTGTGCCGGACGAGTTTACAGATAATCACGCCGTGGAACTTGATGCGTGCAAACGGTGGTTTTCGTCGGATGCGGGGCAAATCGCGAAGATCGAAGCGCCAGCGGGTTACGCGAATGTTCGCGCGCACGCGCAATTGCACGAGCAATTCTTGCGAAAGCAACAATTGCAAGATGTCGCGCTCGCGCAAAGCCAGGGATCTGCAAAGCCTAAGTCGTAGCTGAAACCTGCCTGCGCAGGTGGGCCCGTCACAACCAGCAAGCCGGTGCGACTTGTCTTTTAGAGGTGGCGTTCGATGGCCGAGGATTCGCTGCGTGACGAGCCGTAGGCGGGGGAATCCTGCCTGGCGATGGGGGCGAGGAGGCGAACGACTTGCAGCATGCGCTCGGGCTTGAAAGGCTTGGCCATGCAGACGACGGCGCCGAAATTGTGGCTGGCGGCGTAGTCGGCGGGCTGGGCATTGCGCGTAACAAGGACAACAGGAACGCGCGAGAGGCGTTCACTGTTCTTGATGATGAGGCAGAGATCGTATCCGGATGTATCTCCCGCTTCGACTTCGGCAATGAAGCATGCGGGAACCGTGGTGCGCAGGATGTCGAGCGCTGCGGCTCCCGTGGAAACGACGAAGACGTCGTAACCTTCCGGCGTTAGAAGATTCTTCAATTGCTCCTGGCCGCGTTCATCCGATTCGACAACAAGTACAACGGGACGCGTCTGCTTGGAGCGGACGGGCGCGCCTTTTTCCGCAGAAGAAGCGCCATTGACAGTGGATTTCTCCCTGGCTCCCGGACCTGTGGCGGCGGTGGCGGCGGCAGCGCGATGATGAATGCGACGGAATTGGATGGCGACGCCGAGTTTGTTGTCGCCAAGCTCGAGAGTGCGAACTACCTCGGCAGGCTCTTCGGCATTGAGCGCGTTGGCGGCAGTGGAAAACGGAAAAGTGACGCCGAGGGACATGCCCTTCCAAAAATCGCGGCGATCGGTGGCGAACAAGATGCCATCGCGAGAAACGTCGACGGAAGTGGCGATCTCGGTGAAGGCGTCGGCTTTCGGATCGGTGGCGCGAACACGAATCTGCGCTGACACTTTGACGCGCCTGCGGCGACGACGATCAGAGGCATGTTCGGTTTGAGAAGTTGATGGCGCGTAATCCTTAGAATAGTGAGCGTTCATCGCGATATCCCCCAGAACGCGCCAAAAACAGTAAGTGCAATGAAAACCCCAGTCGCTTGTAGAGCAAAGCGGCTTTGCACGGTCGTGCGGCAGGCGCTGCTGCGCGCGTGCAACCTTGCACTATGTTGCATCGAGGTTAGCACCAGGGCCAATAGTACGGAAGCTGAATTGTGCCGCATCGGGTACTGGGTGACGGGAACGGACTCGGCGGCTTTCCGACCCAAAGCGAAGGATGCGAAAGCCGCGGAAACACGCAGATTGAAGCCCGCCACGGCAGGCAAGACAATCCACTGAAAGGAGAACATCTATGGCAGTGAGCACTACGAAAATGCCCGCACGCGGAGCTGGTTCGAGGTCAAGTTCAACTTCGCTGAACGGAGGCGTACCTGGGGCGTCGCAGAAGAAATCGCGCGGACAACTCTCGGACGACGAAATTTTGGGACTGGTTACGGCAGCATCGAAACCGGTGGCGACGAGCGGCGGCGACGGGGATGCAAGCATGGATAACGCCAATGGCAACGGTGGGGGCGTGCCCGGCAATGCGGCGGCGCAAGCTGGAAGCGCTGCTTCAGTTGATTCGAACGATGAAGCGGCAGGCGTTTCGAGCGCGGAGGACGTGATGACTCCGGAGGTCGCAAAGCTGGCAGACGCGAACCCGCAACTGGCACAGATGTTGGCTGATGAGCAGGCGTACCGCGCGGTGTTTGCTTCACCCGGTGCAGCGCAGGATGCGAAGGACCAGCTGGAAGAGTTGGATGGTATGTTTTTTTCGTCGCAACCGAGCGATCATGCGGCGCTGGCGGCACGGATGCACGAATTGTCTCCAGAGGCGTTTCAGAATTTTGCGAAAGCGGTGCAGGCGCGCGCGGCAAAAGTAAACGCGAGCGCGCAACAGGTGCCCGGAGTTGCGGCGAGCACAGAAAGTGCCTCCGGAGCGGGGAAGTCCGCGAGTCTGGCAGTGCCTCAGCAGCTTGAATTATTCCCGTCGCAAGCGAGCGATTCGGGAAGGGCGCCGGGTGACCCCGGTCAAGTCAGCGGACAAACTGAGCAACAGGGTAGCCAACAAAACGGCGCAGCGACGCCGGTCGGCGGAGGGCAGACTGTGCACGATGCGCAACATAGTGTTGCACAGGCGGCGGCAGTTCATACGGCGGCTGCATCGGCGAATGATCCACGACGCGCGGCGCAAGTGGCTTTTTTTCACGACACAAATGCAGCGGCAGTCGAACAAATACTGGGAACGATCCAGGCGCAGGTAAAGCAACTGCTGCCGGACAGCGTTCCGACGGGAACGCGGAATCGCATCATCGGGGAAGTTTATCGGGAGCTCGATGCGACGCTGCGTGCAAACCGGCAGCTTGGGAAACAGTTGCGAGAAGCGTTTCAGGCGGGCGCAGGAGACGCGGCGCACCAGCGGGCAATTGTGACGTTGGTTGCAGGTCGCGCGAAACAGGCATTGCCGGCGGTGGCGAAACGCGTGATTGGAGAGTGGACGCAGAGCATCGTGGCGGCGAATCACGAGCGGCTGTCGCGGCACGAAGCGGCGTCGAAACGCGTGGATATTGCAGGCGCGGGAGCGTCGGACGGAGTGAATCGCAAACCGATGTCCGCGCGGGACGTGAATTACAGGAGGCTGAGCGACGCGGACATTTTGAATCTGTAAGTTGCGGATTTAGTGGGCAAATGTAATCTCGGTTTGATATTCGACACTATCGTCGCCGCAACGGAGCAATGGAAATCGCGTGCCGCGCGCCCAGTTCCGCACAAACTCGTCCTTAATTGGCTTTAACGAGTGCACTAGAGTGACGAAGCGAATTCTTCCTCCACGTTCAACCACGCAGTAAACCGAGGCTCCGGTCACAATCAGCGGCGTGGCGGGGCCCTGGGCGAGCGCCATTCTCAGGTCCAGGGTCGTTTCAGGCCTAGACACACGTGGCGCATCGAATTGTGGCTGAGCGCACCAGGTTTCCACGGCTGAAGGTATTGGGATTGTGAATTCACTCGCGGAAATGTCTTTTGCAAGCGCCAGCTTTTGGATTTCGATTTCGATGATGTGGCCGTCGCCTCCGCGAAATGTTAGTTTCTGCGGAAAGCGCCTCACTCCAAACGCTACGAAATCGCTGAATTCATAGCGCTGGTCGAGCGCGGATGCGGCGGCAGGCCAGTCGCGTTCTGCCGTCACCACGTCGTTATCAGCATCGAAGCAGTCTGTATGGGAAATGCTCGATAACCTTGCGCTCACGCATGTCAGTGTCTGCCCCGAAAATTGCGCGGTCCGAACATTCGTGAGTTTTTGTTTCGAATCGAAATCCGAACGCATGGCTATGCGAACTGTTTTCTGCGCTTCATAGATAAGCAAGGGAACGTCTTCATTGGTTCGCGCCAAGTAGAGTTTTCCGTCCTTTGCGATTGCGGTATATGCATAGTTCAAGACGGAATACGTCTGCCGATAGTGATCCGGCGCCGTCCACAGAATTCGGAGATCTCCATCGGCGGAATGGCCGTGTTCCTGGAAATGAATGTTCGCGCTTAACACAAAAGCGGGACTGCCAGCCAGTTCGAGATTGCTTAAGTCGCGCGATTTAGCGAGAAGCACCTTGGCCGCCGCTTCGTCTAGCTTAGTGTGGTCCAGAAGCATGGCACGGGCAGTGAGAGTTGCCGACAAAAGCGCAAGCGTCAGAAGCAAGAAGATCGCGCGCGGAGAGAAAACTGCTGGGCGCATACGCTACCGGAAATTACCACTCGCGTCATTGCTGTGCAAGTGGAGCGCGATCCGAGCGAATGACCTCCGAGCGAAAGAGCACAAAGCACCTTTTGGCGGCATGATTGAGCCGCAAAGTAACGTTGGGTGTGAGCGTAAGGTGGAAGCGCGAGAACGGATCGGTCATTGAGCTGTGCCAGGGAAGGGTTGGGCTGAGGCGCCGGCGGGGGGAGTGAATTCATTGGCGGCGAAGCCGGAGACGGCGGCGATGGATTGGATGTCGAGCTCAGCGGATATGCCGCGATTGTCTTTATAGGTGATCGCGGTGGGGAAGCGCTGGGAAATTGAGGGGGCATTTGCCAGCGAAGTATAGTCGGCGAATGTCCAGGTTTGCTTGCCGGAAGGCGAACTCACGTCGTAGCTGAAGGGCTCGTAATTGTTTGGGTCGAGGCAAATGCGCTCATGAGTTTCGGCGGCATTGGCGACAATGCAGGTCAACTGCGCGCCGCTGCCATAGTGCTCGCCCTGAGGACGTTCCTTTGCACGGGCACCCGACGGCAAAGACCATTGCAAGGCGCGCTTGATCATTCGCGGCCATAGATTCGTGTGCGGCGTGTCCTGACCCACGCGATAGAGTTTGCCGCCGGAGACGAGAATCGTTTCATGGACATTGCCGTACTGAAGGTCCTCGCGATACAGATTGGGCGCGGCCCAACCGAGGGCGTAGGTGCCTTCGACTGACTGCTGGTTGACTGAATACTTCGCTTTGGCAATCAAAACGAAGGGGACACTTGAGGGCGATTCGATGTTGGTCCGGGCAGTGGCGCGCGCCAGAAGCGTGGCGGCGTCGGGGGTATTTGAGCCGGCGGTTTGCGGCGCAGCAGCGACCTGCAACGCCCAAACGCACAGTGCGATGAGGACTAAAGGAGCGAGTGTTACCCAAATTGCGCGGCGCATGATCATGGAAATTATCACTGTGAAACGGGAATTACAATCGCAGTTTCTTCGCAGTGACTGTGCCTGTGGGTAAAATAGGGTTTCGGCCTACGGCAGAAGCAAAATGATCAGGAACGATTAACGCCGCGGGCGAGCGGCGGCGTGTCCGTGTCCATTCGATCCGGCGTGATGGCGCGTGCGCTTGTTGTTGAAAGGCAGTGCAGGCGGCTCTTCGGCGACGGCGGTCGGCGCCAACATGCGGACAACGTGTAGCAGACGCTCTTGCTTGTAAGGCTTGGCCATGCAGACGATGGCGCCGAGGGCATGGGCGGTCGAATAATCGTTAGGCTGGCCGGCGCGAGTGGTCATGACGACAGGGACGCGTTGGAGACGCTCATTGGACTTCACGATGAGGCAGAGGTCGTAGCCGGACATGTCACTGATTTCGATTTCGGTGATCAACAAATTGGGCGTGCGCTGGCGGAGAAATTCGACAGCCTCCGCGCCGGTCTCAACCGCTTCAACAACGTAACCTTCGCTTATGAGGACGGTGCGGATCGTGTCGCGCGCGCGGGAATCGGCTTCGACGACCAGAACCAAAGGCATGGGCTTTTCGAGATCGCGCGCAACGTCACCAGCGGTCGGTGCTTTTGCGGATTTTTCTTCAATTTTTTCCCCGTCGGGGCGAACTTCGGGGCGCTTGCCTTCGTAGAAGCGAACGCCGACGCCGAAGCGTCCTTCAGGCATTTCGAAAACGCGTGCGACGACAGCGGTGCGCTCATGCTGCACGCCACCCGCGGCGCCTGAATAGGGGAACGTGATTACAAGATCCATGCCGCGGCGGTATTCGTCCAGATTAGTGGTGAAGAGCAGGCCGTCGCGCGAGGCGTCAACGGTGGTGCAGACTTCAGCCTTCTGAAGACTACCCGAGTTCAGACGCACGCGGACCGGTGCAGACAGTTTCGTGCGCAAACGGCGACGGCGCTCCGTGGCGCGTTCCATGGCTTCCGTGACAGGAGATTGTTCGATTGAGCTGATTGCTTCGGTTACATTTCCCATGTTCCCCACCTCAGTTTATAGACAGCCGCCGCGGTTGAACCGCGAGCCTGACTGCGATAATGATGAATTTTGGCATTTCCCCCGTGCGAACGGTATAGCGCGAGGGTCACATTCTGCCAGTACTCGCAGCACTTTGGCATTAGTACGAAGGTACTACGAGGGGTAACGCCGCCTCCCGGGAAGGTTTTTCATGAGTGTGGAAACGCAAAAAATATCCGTAAAACCTCCGCTTCCTACAGCTTTCGACTATTAGCCAAAAAATACCACCAGTACGTTAGTAACACGCTTGTCTTTGACGGCAGCCGAGAGGCATCGCCGAATTTATTATTACAGGAGAAAAATAAATGGCACAGATGCAGAACAGCCAATCGGTTGCATTACAGCTTGAAAAGGTGCGGGACAAACTTCCGCTGCTTTACGAACGGGACGACATCCTGCTGACCATGATTCAGCAGCGCGGCGACGTGGAACGCGTGTCGAGCCGCAACATGCGGCTGCCGCTTCAGATTCGTCCAGGAGGCAAGGCCGGGCTCGCCAATCTTGACGGCGGCGATCTGGGCCGCGGCTCGGGAACGACCTACGACGTGGCGCAAGTGAGCCCGATATTTTTCCGTCACGCGGTGGAAATCACGAAGCTGGTTGAGTACAGCACCAACGCGCCCGAGAAGGCGATCGAAAATGCGGCCAAGCGCGAAGTGAAAAACGCGATGGGGCAGTTTCGCGCGTTTCTCGACAAACTGATGCAAACGAACGGCAACGGCGTGCTGGGGACGGTGGGGTCGATCGTGACGACAGGCTTGCCTTCGGGTGTCGCGGCGCAAATCAATTTGACCACACCTCCGGGTGCGGCGCTTTTTTACTACAACCAGACGATCCAGTTCTACGATTCGACACTAACGACGAACCGGAACATCGCGGGGAGCGTGACGTCGAACGTGGTACAAGTGGATCCGTTCAACAAATTCATCCAGATCGACGCGATCCCGGCAGGTGTTGTCGCCGGCGACGCAGTCGTGCACGACGGACTCACCGGCGCGCAACCCGTTTCGCTTTTCGGCGTGCCGTATCATCAGACCAACGCGACAACTGGCACGTGGTTGAATTTAAACCGCGCGACATATCCTGTCGAGCTGGCGACGCCGCACGTCGCGGGAAACAACGCCGCGATCACTCCGGGCGTTGTGCGCCTCGCAATCAACAAGGTGCGGAAGGCGTTGGGTACGAATCAAATCGGCAAACTCGTCGCGTACACCGCGCTCGAACAGGAAAACGCGTGGGAGCAGCTCGGCATTTCCATTTCGCAAATCATTAAGGAAGGCGCAGGCGGACGCGCGAGCGATCTCGACTTGCTCTTTACGGGTGAGCTCACGATGGCCGGCGTGCCGATCAAATCGTCGATCAACGCCAACCAGGCGCGCATCGATTTCCTCGATTTGTCGCACTGGGGACGCGCCGTGATGCAGGAGATTGATTTTTACGACGTGGGCGGCCAAACCGTTTTCCCGATTTACGGGACCTCGGGCGGCCTCGCTGCGGCGTACATTTTCTACTTCATCACCGGCTTCCAGGTGTGGAACGAGTCGCCTCGCAGTGGCGCGTACATCGATTCCCTCGCCATCCCGACTGGCTACTAAACCGCCTTGAACTCCGAGGTTTGTACTGGCGGCTAGAACTTCGACGCAAACAAAAAGGGCGGCGTTTCCCTGCATAGCGCAGGCTAGCGTCGCCCTTTAATCGTCATTGTCTACGTCTTGAGCGGATCAGCTACTTGTTCTGGTAAGCCGTGACTCGACCGAAGTCGTCGCGATGATCCTTGCTGACGGTCAGGCTCCCGAACGCCACTCCGACCGTGGGATCTGATTTGCCAATGGCGTCAAAGTCGGCATAAAAACGGTCCATTGCCGCGCCATCGGGAAAAATCATGGCCAGATCGTAGTTGCCTGGCATGTCGGTGTGGATGTCCTCTTCGTCAATGTTGTACAGGGTGACGTTCCCTTTGCTGACTTCCGACTCGATAAACGCTTTCACTGTGCCCGTGAGCAGGCCTTCCAGCGCTTCCTCGGCTCCCGGTTTGGCCTGATAAGAAGCGACGCGCAAATAGCCCGTCCCGCTGGCGCCCGCTTTTCCTCCGTGGGCGATGGTGTGCAGGAAAAGATCGGCGTGCTTCGTTGCCGCGACGTAGCTTGCGTTTGTCGCACCGTTCCATTGGTCTTCGAGCACCTTTAGGAGATTCTCTCGGCTCGTCGCGGTGAACCACTCCGCATGGGTGAAGCCGTCCGATGTATGCACGCGGATAGTCTCGTTGCCCCAGGCCACGAGCAGCCCGTCGGCAACGTCCTTTTTCATTTGCGCAACGCTGGATTCATCCTGCTTTGCAAACGCCGCCCACTGCGCGCGCGGAACGGCCCATTGCGAAACATACGTGTAATAGGTTTGCCCTTGTTCCTGCGCGACCGCCGCATTCGGTGTTAACAACATGCCCGCGGCCAGCGCAGACACCAAAGCCAAAACCATGCGAAAACGATTCAACATTTATTCCTCCCTGTCGTGAATGTCCGCATCCGCGGAAGTCCGCTGCAATGACGTGTAAAGGTAGAAATCTGATTAGATTGGTTGGGTGATGTGGAGAATTTGTGTCAGGCAGACCTTACGCGAGTACGGCTGCGATGTCAAGGCGCGCGGCGGTGCGCGACGATGATCGAAGTGACGCGAGAAAATCATGAGGCACCGTTGGAGCTGCAGACGCGGCTGGCGCGAGCCGGAGGCTGCAACCAGTATGGCGAGGCGAATTTTCGCGTGGTGTGGGGATGGTCGCGGCTGGCGTGGATCGGCGGAAAGTGGACGGACACGGATGCGAGCGGAAATGTGATTCGCCAACGCATTGAGATGCGCGAGCTGCCGAAATATTTTCCCTTTGACCGCTGGCACATCGAACGGTGGATGCCTCCGGAAACCTATGGGTCGCCGGAGCTGTGGTATTCGCAGACAATCGAGCGCGAGGATGGCATTTTGATTCCGGCACTGGGTCCGTATCCGCGGCGCGGCGAATACGAGCACTGCTTCACGCTGCAAGGCGCGCACGGCGAATTCATTCCGCTTTCGCCGAACGCATGCGAGGTAATTGTGCGTGCAGTAGAATTCGCGCGAGCGCGTCCGAAACCGGAACATCACGCGGCGCTTGCAAAAAGGGAAGAGCGGCGGGAACAGGAATGGGAATCGCACGCGGACGCTGTGCTCGATGATGCGGGCAGTGCATTTCACGGCGTTCCGTTTGTCGCTGCGACGTAGAAGCGGATTTGCCTGCCGCGCTTGTGACTGTCGATTGCAATTATTCTTGAAAAACAGAAAGGAAAGCCATGACTACGATGATGCGCGAAATACGAGGCTCTGAAAGCGATCCTGGGGCGCGCGATAGGACGGCGACGATCGCGTCGATTTCTGATCAGGATTGGCATGTGACGCGGACGTACGGCGTGTTTCACATTCCGGCGTGCCCGAAAGGCGAAACGTGCGCTTTGCTGATTGTGACTCCGCGAGGCGATGCAATCGACCTGGGCGACAACCGGAGATTTCCGTTCACGATTACGCCGCGCGAGATTGCCGAAGACATCGTGCAGGATCTGGGCAACCACGGGATTTTTGTCTGCGCCAATGGCCAGCCGACAGATGAGGAGCTGGCGGAAGCGGGAACGCGGCGGGATGCGTGGTTCAAACAACTGGTGGCGGAGGCGGATGAGATGTGGGCGCGCGGACATTCGTATCGCGAAATCTCGGACATGCATCGACGCGCGGCTTTTGGGATGGGACTCGAACGCGAGTGGGCGTACGTGCCGCAGCGCTCGGTGGATTGTCCTGTCTGTGGCGAAAAAGTGAAAGCGGGCGTGGCGCTGTGCAGGCATTGCGGTGCAGTGCTGGATGCGGAGCGCGCATCGAAATATGGGGTCGCTGCGAAACGCGACGCTTCCGGTGGCGTGCCGCGGCACAAGCCTGGCGAATGATCGCCGGGTTGTTTTTTTGCGAAGGACGAAACCGCGCATGGCTGAAATGCAAGGTAGCTCGGGCGTTATTTGCGCGATGTCACTTTAGCAGCTTGTTGAAAAGATGTTCTTGATTGCCATCTCCGCCGCTGTGAGGGAATCGCAGTGTGCAAAAACCCAAGGAAAATGCAGATTGTTCCTCGCGGTTGCTCGTCTGAATAACAACAAGCAGAGTTTTTCAGCAAGCTGTTGGGTCCAGTACACACTAAACGCGAGGCGACATTGTTATGAAACGATCTGCTAAATTTGCCGCGATACTGTTTTTGCTTTTCTTTGTCGCGAGAGGAGCGCGGGGGCAGGGGTCGCGGCACGATGGGATGGCGTTGGGGGAGCAGGGGAAGCCGGTGGCGGGAGCGACGATTGTGGTTTGCACGCAGCCCGCGAATGTCACCGTGGCGCCATGCACGCCGCTTGCGAACCTGTATA
>Ga0307374_10011744_pt1 | contig 12393 bp, 12 predicted proteins | sample OX3MG_FD_202532 | JGI IMG/M metagenome (GOLD analysis project Ga0307374, IMG submission 202532) | Soil microbial communities from Risofladan, Vaasa, Finland - OX-3 | ecosystem: Environmental > Terrestrial > Soil > Coastal area > Acid sulfate soil | place: Finland: Risofladan, Vaasa | collected...
CAGGCGCACTACGACCTTGCTCAGGTTCGCGCCGACCGCATCAAGCTCAAGCGGCTGGAATTGACTGCAGGTTTGTCATCATAGGAAAAGCCCACGGTCAGAAAGGCACTGACCGTGGCTACCCGCTGTATGAAAACTGCGGCTGTAGCGGCGGTCTGTGACCGCCGGTCTTTGTCTTTACAATAGCCTCGGTGCGCATAGAGCGCCGCGACAACTCAAAAAACGGCAGTTTTCATGCAGACTCTTCAGGTTGGCCAAATGGTCGAGTCCTCCAACCCAAGGCGGACGTGGTTTCCATCAAGTATTGCTTCAACTTTTGTCGGCGCGCCGACTTCTACGCGCCCGGCCGGTCTCTGCCGTGGGTTTATCGAAGGCGTAGGCGTAGCGGTTGAGGCTTTGCGGATTCATAATGTCACCCCCCAGCGGGTCACGGGTCGGCCAGCGGGTTCAATTCCACTGAAAGTCATGTGATCGATGACGCGATATAAATCGCAGACCTCAGAAGGTCTGCGCCAGCCAGCCAACCAGCTTTTATCACTTATGTGTCAGCCGAATTGCACAGCTAAGGGACTCACGCTCGGCGTAAGGAATGGCCTCAACCTGTCTGCGGAGCCGAAGCTGGCCCGCTGTTAAGTGGTCCACATACTCTAAAGCTTTCAGCACATCATCCAGGAACCCAGGCCCCTCCCCGAACTCGTAGTCCTTCAGCATTTCGGTCATGGCTTGGAACGCGGTCGCACTCAATCTCATCTTCTTTGCTAGTTCTTCTGCCATTCGCGCCACTGAGCCACCAACACGGCTGAAGTCAATGCCGTCGACTTCCCACGGAAACCCCCGTGCCTCAAGCTCTCCAAGCATCGCCGACCCTGCGTGCTCTACATAATGAGCAAGGCCTTTGTCTTCGTTATCCAAATACGAACGTACCTCTAGCTCATGAAACGCATTCAAGATCGCTCTCATCCGAGGGGCGGTCACGCGAACCTCCCAAACCTTGCGTCGGCACAATGGACAGACGAGGTAGTCCCCATTCGGCGAAGGTCCTAATATGCCATAGTCACAATAAGGGCAATGGATGCCAGATTCTTCCGCAGACTCTCCGCCAGAAGTTGATTGGTGCTCCTCAGTATTCACGATTGCCTCCTATTCGGCTTACAGATGATTGCGGCCTCACTCCGGCACTGCCGCAGGCTCTGGGGCGGGGGCGCTTTCGTTGACCACCAACTCGGGGATCTCAAAGCTGATGAGAGTCTCTTCCCTGGCTGGCTACTGACCTTCAACTTGAACTGTTCGCCAAAGAGAACGCGCAGGCGCTCGGTGACGTTGCGGATGCCGATGCCGGAGCCGTAAATCTCCTGGCGTCTCGCCGGGGCGATTTCCACCCTGTCGTCCTCCACTTCGACAAGCAGCCGCTGGCTGCCTCGCCGGGCGCGCAAGGTGACGCAGCCGCCTTCGATTTTGGGGGTGATGCCGTGCCGTATGGTGTTCTCGACCAGGGGCTGAAGGATCATGCTCGGCACCACCACGTCCACAGCGCCCGGCTCAATTTCCTTTACGATGCGCAGCTTATCCCGCCCGAAGCGGACGACTTCGATATCGAGATAATCGCCGGGTGGCGCATTACGCCATGTGTGCGATTCATGAATGGTGAATACATTCACGCCTCGCTGGCAATACTATTTCCGCCAGAACCACACGCATTTTATCACCACCAGCATCACCCGCTGCCCTTTTCTTTACGGGCCAGGTGGCATCAGACATGCAGTCTCTAAGCATGTCTGCGAATTGCAGCAGACGGCGTAGGCATCACATTTGCGTGATGTCTGCGAATCACCGAACAGACAGGGCTATAGTCGTTTGAGGAGAATTGGCTTAACAAGCGGCCTCAACTAGGCGATAATTGCCCGCGTTGTGAAGACGACTCGCTATTTCGATGAGCAAGTTCTGCGAAAGCGCCCTTAAGTTACCATGAGGAATCATGAAACTTCATTACTACCCTGAAACCGACTCCCTCTACATCGATCTGAACTCCAAGCCGAGCGCGGACACGCGCGAAATTGCCGACGGCCTTGTGCTGGACTTTGATGCTGCAGGAAATGTCGTCGGAATAGACATCGACCACGCTTCCGAGAAGCTCGACCTGAAAACGCTCGAAACGACCTCTCTTCCTACAACTGCGACAAAAATCGCCTAGCGCGCGTGGCGCAGACATGCAGCGGGTAGTCATCTCTGAAAGGGCGATGCCGTGTCAAGCACTCATTTTTGACACGCGTCCCGATCGCTGACACGCCATCTGCGCCCCGGCGTATCCGCTCAGCATCTCCGTGGTGATGAAATCCATCAAGTGGGTCGTTTACCTGAAAACAAACCCACGGTTAGCTCAAACTGCGAGCTAACCGTGGCTACCCACTACCCGCCATTCGGCATCGTAAGAAACGAGCCGCAGACCTCAAAACCGGAGGTCTGCGCTACTTGCTTGCTGAGTCTCACCAGCCCACGACATCTTCGCTCATCTCCAGGGCGAGCCAGCCTTCTTTGGGCAGCACCTGCACGGGCAGGTGATCCAGCCAGAACGACACCTGCATGGAAATCTTCTGGTGCGGGTCGAGTCCGAGCGCGGCATAGGGAAGGGCCATCTCGAAAATGTCACGGTAGGCGGCGCGGATGGCGGCCCCAAGTTGGTTCGGCAGAGGCAGTTGCCGGTCGTCCTGCCACAGCTCGACGCCCTTTAATTGGCTGCCCGCGATCCGCGCATGAACGCGCCAGATGCGTTCTTGACGGATGGCGACTCGAATTTCGAAATCTGACAAACTCCCCGCAAATTGAGGTTTCAAGTCAAGTCTTAGATAAATAGATGTATCGTTATATCCATAATAGAGATCCTTGATGCATTGTTCCGATTCGTGGAGGGCCGCTGAGCGGTAGTCCGGCGTATAGACTCCAGCGCCTAGCCATTCGAAGTATGTCGTTTGCCGGCCATCCACCTCCGGACTGACCGGAGCGGTAGGCAAGATATTGTATCCGACGCTGATCGGGCGCTTGATCGGGGTCGCAAGCTCGTCCGGAGCTTCGCCGCCGAGCAGGCTATAGATGCTACCGAGGTGCTTGCGATAGAGCAGGTCGAACTCCTCGTCGTTCGGGGAAGAGTGCTCCGGGCCGTACCACCAGCACCAATCGCTGCCCTCGGCGATCCATAGCTCCCGCCGCGCCATTTCCACGCGTTCCGGGGCAAGGCCGGGCTTGCCGGAGTTTGCGGCGAAATAATTCCTCGCATCGCTCAGAAGGTCCCAGGCGCGGTTGTCCTCCTCGGCGCCGATCCAAATATTGAAGTTGGCGTTGATCCACGAGCCGGGCGTAAGGCGCGGAAGCGGCAAAGGCTCCACAGCGCTCAATATCTCGCTGGGCGTCACGGCCTCAAGATCAGGCTCGGAGGCAAGCAGGCCATAGAAGGCGCGCAGGAATTCCCGCCCGTTGCCGGGGTAGTATTCCCAGGCGTTTTCTCCATCCAGAATAATCGAGACCACGGCAGGCTGCCCGCTGGTTGAACTCGCCGCGGTCCGAATGCGGTGGATGAGATCGTGCGCCGCTGAGTCCGGGTCCATCCGCGAGTAGACAAATCCGACGAGGTCGGAGAGTTGATGATCGCGGAAGAACAGATCAATCGAGTGGTCTTCAAGCTGCAAGCGGTGCGGCCGGTAGAGCCGGTGTCCATCCTGCACCGTGCCGTCCGCGTTGCGATTGAAGTAAGTGTGAATGGAGCGGCCGAGAACGCCCTCGTCCGTCGCCGTCCAACGGAAGCCTTCCTCCATGGCCAGCCGCAACGCCTCCTCGGAGACGCTCCCTTCGCTCGGCCAGAAGCCGGTGGGCCGCTTTCCGAAGATATTCTCGTGGAACTGAATGGCTTCGCGAAGCTGATCCCGTGCGTCCTCCGGATGTTGAAACCGCAGGCGGGGAAGCTTGAGCCCCGGAGAAGATTCAGCGCCTGCGTTCGTGTCGCACAGCAGCGGAAGGATAGGGTGATAGAAAGGCGAGGTGGAAATCTCGATCTGGCCGCGCCCGGAGGCTTGGCGATATTCTTCAAGCGTTAATTTACATAATTCTACTTCCTTATTGCGAAGTCTAAGTTTATCTTCCTCAGTATAATTTCTCTGCTTGGCCGCGAGGGCGTTGATTACAGGGTCGTTGGCAAGATATAGCTCATCGAACCAGGCGAGCTGTGACAGCACCTGAAGATCCAGAATATCTTGCATTCCAGAAAACCGCGCCGCGCTTGGCTCGGAGCCTGATCCTCTGGATTTGCGGAACAGCTCCAGGAAGCGGGGATACCGGCTGAGCATGTGGTCGTAGTTCAATTGAAATGCGTACTCGGCCAGGGTATCTTTTTCCGGCGGCGTCAATTCCTGGGCCGGCTTGAAAGCCAGTTCATAGCTCTCCTCGATAGCGCGGTCTTCGGCATAGTCAACAATCTGCGAGACAAGCGAAGGAACCAGATTGAAGGTCATGTGGACGGAAGGAAAGTCGCGCAGCATGGCTACCATGCCGTAGTAATCCTTCAAGGTGTGCAGGCGCGCCCAGGGCATGGCGTAGCGGTTTTCCACGAGGTCCTTGTAATAGGGTTGGTGCATGTGCCACAGAAGCATGATGCGAATTGGAGCCATATTTTTGCGGTATACTCCTTAGCGAGGGCCCGGCGCCCGTTGCCAGCCCGATGTGCAGCCCGCCATGAAGATTTTTACCCGTTACATCCTGAAGGAAATTTCCTCCCACTCGTTGCTGGGCCTGCTGATTTTCACCTTCGTCATCTATTTTCCCCATTTGAACCGGCTGCTGGAACTGGTAGTGCGGCGTAACATGCCGCTCTCGACTGTGGTCTTGCTGTTCCTGTTGCCGGTACCTAGCGTTCTCACTCTCACGCTCCCCATCGCGATTCTACTCGGCACGCTGATAGGGCTCAGCCGCATGGCGGCGGATGGCGAGGTGATCGCGGCGCGGGCGGCGGGCGCCGGGCTTGGCCGCTTTGCGCGGCCAGTGTTGCTTTACGCGCTTGCCGGCTGGATGACAGCGTCGCTGATGAGCTTGGCGCTGGCGCCGGCGGCTGGCTGGAAGCTACAACAGATGGAGACGCAGCTCCGGACCTCGCAGCTCCCCTATGAAATCAAACCCCGCGTCTTCATCGAACAGTTCCCGGGTCTGCTCATCTACCTGAAAGACGTGGCGGACGCCGGCGCGCGCTGGAAAGGCGTGTTCATTGCCGATACGTCGCATCCTGACAGGCCGAAGGTAACACTGGCAGAAAGCGGATACCTCGTGGGCGATCCCGGCGGCCGCAGCCTGACGCTGCACCTTGAGCGCGGCGCCACGCACGAGATCGATCCGCAAAACCCGCTTCTTTATTCCGTGGCTTCCTTCACGAACACGGACATTCATATTCCCACGGATGAAGCCCTATCGACAACTCCGAAGCTTCGGCCCGCGCCCGACATGACGCTGCCGCAATTGATCCGCTACACCCGCGATCCGCGCTACCGGCGCGACGGGATGGTGGAGCTGAATTACCGGCTGGCGTTGCCGCTCGCTTCGCTGGTGCTGGCGTGGGTGGCCATTCCGCTCGGGCTGATTACCCGCAAGGGCGGCAAGGCGGTGGGCGTGATGCTGGCGGTGCTGCTGCTATTCATCTACTACGTCATCATGGCGTTTGGACTGGGGTTTGCCAAGCAAGGCCGCCTGAATCCGATACTGGGTCTGTGGGCTCCGAACCTTCTTTTTGCCCTGGCGGGGACCGTGATGATGCGCCGCCTGCAATCGGTGCGAAGCCGCGCCGAGCGGCTCTATAGCGCTTGGGAACATTGGGCGGAGCGGCTGCATTGGAGCCGGGCGGCCAAGGCGCGGCGCAGGCCGGAGGAGGCTTTGCTCCAGCCGCGCCCACTCGGCGGACGAGTCCTTCAGATTCTGGACATCTACATCATTCGCGACTGGCTTTTCTACTTTGTCCTCACTCAGGTAGCGCTTTCGGGAATCTACATCATCTTCGATTTTTTTCAACTCTTAAGCTACATCGTTAGCCATCACGTCCCGGCGCTTCTCGTGATCACGTATTACGGATACCTGCTGCCGCAAATCGCCTACCTGGTGCTGCCGGTAAGCGTGCTTGTGGCAACGCTCGTGAGTTTGAGTCTGCTCGCCAAAACCAGCCAGATTACGGCCCTCAAGGCGGCGGGCATCAGCCTCTACCGCATCGCCACTCCCGTGCTGCTGGCGGGGGCGATTGCGAGCGGAGGCATGTTTCTGATGGGCGACTCATACCTGCCCGCGGTCAACCAGCGGCAGGATGCGCTGCGCAACGAAATTCAAGGACGGCCGGCGCAGACGTTCTTCCGTCCCGGATGGCAATGGATTTTTGGCAAATCCGGCCGCATCTACAACTACCGCTTTTTCGACCCGTACCACAATGTTTTTGCGGACCTCTCGGTTTTCGATTTCAACTCTTCGTTCCACATGACGCGCCGCCTCTACGCCAAGCGCGCCTTCTGGGAACCGCACGTCCAACAGTGGATTCTCGAAAATGGCTGGACGCGGCAGATTGATGGAGACCGCGTGACCAGCTATGCGCCTTTCTCGGTTGCCGCTTTTCGCGATCTTGCCGAGCGCCCTTCTTACTTCAAGCGGGACGTGCGCACGTCTGAGCAGATGAACGTCGTCGAGCTTGGCCGCTACATCCAGAGCCTGCGGCAGGGCGGTTTTGACGTCGTCCGGCTTTCCGTGCAGTTCTACCGGAAATTCTCCTACCCGCTGGTGGCGCTGATAGTCGCCCTGATTGGAATCCCGTTCGCATTCACCGTGGGCCGCAAAGGCGCACTCACCGGCATCGCCCTCAGCTTGGGGATTGCCATCGCCTTTTGGTCGATTTCCAGCTTGTTTCAGGCCATGGGCGATCTAGGCCAGTTTCCCCCCGCCGTCGCAGCCTGGTCTCCGGACATTCTTTTCGGAATTGGCGGAGCTTACCTGCTGGCGCGCGTGCGGACGTGATTCGCGCTCTCCCGGCGGATGCTGAAGTATTACTTTAACAATTGAAGTTTCCTCTTTTCGCGGAATCATAGGACGAACGCGGCCGGCTGTTGGCCGTTAGAGCATACGATCTGCACCGAAAATGAATGCACGCGACAGGATAGTGACTCATTTTGGTTTTGTAGCGCCGGGCTTCAGAGTCTGTGTGAAAACTGCCGTTTTTGCGTTGGTGCGCAGCGTTCGCCGTCGAACGCTGCGGCTTGTTGATTTTGGCGTTGCGAACGGCAAAAAACCGCAGGGTCACAAACCAACCCTGCGCTACAATTTCTACACCCGCAGTTGTCACACAGGTTCTGAAGGTCGGCGCTACGGCAAACTGAGTCACTACCCGCGGCAGTAAAATCTTGCCTTTTTGAGTTTAATACCTCTATATTGACAGACTCAGCGCAACCTCAGCCAAGACGGCCCGAGGAGTGGGCAGTCGAGTTTCGCTCCCGCTCCGGCGAGCCACTCTTGCCGCGCGGCAGATCAAGGCTGGCTTACCCTTCAAGCCGAATCGCTGCGGGGAAGTAAGGACGGATTCGTGGCCAAACACGCCCAACCCCGGATTTTTGTGACCATCGCAGCGCCCACGCTTGACGCCATGGAAGAACAGGCGGCGGGCGTGGGCAGTTCGCAGGTGGGATACGAGTGGAGGCTGGACTACCTCGAAGATTTTACCGGTCTTGAAACGAGGCTGCACGCCCTCTTGTTCCGCCTTCGCTTTCCCCATAGCATTGCCACGTGCCGCCGGACGGAAGCGGGCGGACTCTTCAAAGGCTCGGTCGAAGAGCAATCGCGGGTGCTTGAAGCGGCGGTTCGCGCCGGGTGCCACTGGGTGGATGTGGAGATCGAGTCGGTAACTCAGGCGGGAAAGGAAGCGCTTGAGAGATTCAAAAACGCGCGGGTGCTGGTCTCCTTTCATGACTATCAAGGAATGCCCTCGCTCTGGGAGCTTCGCCGCCGCTTGGGACGGCTGCCGGCGCAGGCGGTAAAGATCGTCGGCACGGCGCGCAGCCTGAGCGACAATCTGAAGATCATGCAGTTCATGAAGTCGCACCATGCAGGCGGGCCGAAGCTCGTGATGTTTGCGATGGGGCCTTCGGGCATTCCTTCGCGCGCGCTGGCTTTGCAATGGGGGAGCCTTTTCACCTACGCTTCAATCGGCGGCTATCAGGCGGTGGCGGCAGGGCAGCTTCCGGTTGCGGCAATGCGCTCCATCTACCGCGTCGAGCGCCTTGACCATCGCACGAAAATCTACGGCGTGGTTGGCTCGCGCGCCTCGCTTTCTCTTTCTCCGTCGATGCACAACACTGCGTTTGGCGCAAAGCGCGTGAACGCCGTCTACCTGCCGTGCGAAACGGCCCGCCTGCCGGACTTTCTCCGTTTTGCGCGGCGGTTGGAGTTTTCCGGCTTCAGCGTGACCATGCCTTACAAAAAGGCCATCATGCGCGAGCTTGACTGGATCGATCCGATGGCCCAGCAGATTGGCGCGTGCAATACCGTGGCTGTGCAGCGGGGCAAATGGATGGGATGGAATACGGACGCGGCGGCGGTTGTAGACGTGCTCACCAAGCGCCTGCGACTGACGGGGAGCCGGGTGCTCATCCTGGGGGCCGGAGGCGCGGCCCGTTCGGCAGCCTTTGCGCTGCGCGGCGAAGGCGCGGAGGTATTCATCACGGCGCGCCGGGAGATGGCGGCGCGGCGGCTGGCCCAAGCCGTCTCAGCGGAAGTCGCGCCCTGGGCAAGCGCCGACGGAATGGACGTGGATGCGGTCATCAACGCCACGCCCATCGGCATGGCGCCCTATAGCGACGCCACGCCCATTGACCTTGCCCGCCTGCGCACGCGAGTAGTCTTTGACATGGTGTATTACCCCATGGAAACGCGCTTGCTAGCTGAAGCTCGCGGCCGCGGCCTGATCGCCATCTCAGGGCTGGAAATGCTGGTGGATCAGGGAGCGCGCCAGTTTGAGATCTGGACCGGCCAGTCGGCTCCACGGGCGCTCATGGAACAGGCCGTGCGCCAGGGCTTCGATCACGTGGAACTGGATTGATACCGGTGGAGCGGATAAAGTCGGCGGCCCGACAAAAACTGAAGTAATCGTTGAAGGTGTCCGCTTTCTGCGACGCGGCGGGAAGCCATATTGAAGTTATACTTTAGGTTCTATCTTGCGGCCGGGAAGTTTGTAAATCTCGCGGTTGTCTCATGAGCCGTTCGTTCCGTTGTGTCTTCGTGCCTTTGCGGTGAATTTTGATTCTATGGCGGAAACCATCCCAAGTTTCTCCGAATTTCGCAGACTGGCGCAGCAGGGCAACGTTGTGCCCGTATATCGCGCCGTGCTGGCCGATCTGCTGAGTCCGGTTTCGGCCTTTCTGCGCCTCGCTCCCCAAAACGCGAAGGCAAGCCGCTACAGCTTTCTGTTTGAAAGCGTCGAGGGCGGAGAACACGTAGGACGGTACACGTTTTTCGGCGCCGATCCGTTCCAGACCATCTCCTGCCGTGGCCAGCGGATTCGGGTGGAGCGCAGCGGCAAGCGCAGGGAAGAATCCGGCGATATTTTCCAATTCCTGCGCCAGCAAGGCAATGCCTATCGCCCCGTGAAGAACCCGGGATTGCCGCCGTTTTCCGGGGGCGCTGTGGGCTACTTGGCTTATGAAGCGGTGCGGATGCTGGAAAAGCTGCCGCCCCGGGTTGAGCCGGACGTGGACCTGGACGACGCGCTCTTCATGTACTTCGCCGATCTCTTCGCCTTCGATCATGTGCAGCACCGGCTGTATCTGATCGCGAACGTGCTCACCGAGGACGGCACGGGAAGCCTGCGCGCAAAGTACGACGCGGCCTGCGAGCGGCTGGACCGCATGGAGCGCGCCCTGCACAAGCCGCCCGCCTTGCCGGGCGCCGCCCTCCCGCGCGGGCCGCTGCGAGTACGCTCCAATATGAGCCAGAAGGAATACGAGGCGATGGTCGAGCGCGGGAAGGAATACATCCGCGCCGGAGATGTGTTCCAAGTGGTGCTTTCGCAGCGGCTGACGGCGCCCGTGCGCGTTCCGCCGTTTCAAATCTACCGGGCGCTGCGCGTGGTGAATCCGTCGCCTTACATGTATTACATGCGCCTCGGGGAAGCGACCGTGCTTGGCTCATCGCCGGAGATGTTGGTGAAGGTCGTAGACCGCGAGGTGGAGCACCGCCCAATCGCCGGCACGCGCCCGCGCGGCAAGACGAAAGAGGAAGACCTGCGCCTTGAAGAAGAATTGAAGAATGACAAAAAGGAGCGCGCCGAGCATATCATGCTGGTCGATCTCGGCCGCAACGACGTGGGCCGCGTCTGCCAATTCCACACCGTCAAGCCGCGCGAAATCATGTTCGTCGAGCGTTATTCGCACGTGATGCATCTGGTCTCGTCGATCCAGGGAACGCTCAGGCCCGATGCGGACAGCTATGCGGCGCTCGCCGCGACGTTTCCGGACGGCACGCTCACGGGCGCGCCCAAAGTCCGCGCCATGGAAATAATCGACGAGCTTGAGCCTACGCGCCGCGGCCTTTACGGCGGCTCCGTGCTCTATGTCGATTTTTCCGGCAACCTTGACGCCTGCGTCGCCATCCGCACCATCTTCATCCACGGCGGCAAGGCCTACCTCCAGGCCGGAGCAGGCATCGTGGCGGATTCCGTCCCCGCCCTCGAATACCAGGAGTCCATGAATAAGGCCCGCGCTGGCTTGAAGGCCATGGAAATGGCTGAAAAGGGGCTGTGAATAGACCGGTCTTTGGCTCAGCGGGATTCTTGGCGGGATCACTGAGTTCGACGTTTCCAATTACCATCCCCTCCATTCAATTCACATGACCACTGGACGAAACACCCGCACCGCTCAGGCAGTGGTGGGTCCGAGGCGCTTAAAAATCCAGGCCTGAACCTTACCTTCTTCTTTGCAGTGCATTAAAACCCAGAATTGCAGGTCGGTCTCGGCCAATTGCGTCTGGTGATGGTTTAGCAGGCATATTATCCTGGCTCGCCAGTCCGGTAGTCGCCGCTGTATATCTTCGATATCGGCGCGAGGTCCGTACGGGTTCTCCGCGTGTAGGATGCTGCTGCAAGTGTCGTAAACTGAAGAAAATTCATTGCGGGTCAAAAAGCCGTCGATTAGGGGACGAATGCGAACGACCTCTCCGGTCTGGGGATCAAGCACTTGCTCGCCCGGCACTGGATAGAAATTCGGGTTTACTGCCTCTAAATCCTGGAGTATCCGCGCGGCATGCCAATGATCGGCAAATTTCTTGTGCTGTTTTGAGTACTCCGCTTTATTGGCAACAAGGGAGGCCAGAGCGATCAACTCCAAAACCTTTCGCATTTGGAGGCACATCGATTCGACGTCGGTCTGTTTGTATCCCGTAGTGATCGCCCGGCTCAAGAACTTGTCAATGACGCTGATACGCCTCTTCAGTTCTTCCATGCAGTCACAATACCGGTTCAGAGCATCCTGATACTTTTCTGGCTCCGCCACTATGCCTCCTTCGAAGGTCAATTACTTTCTGCCGGGTGGCGCAGGCGCGGTGCAGTTTGCCGTGTCTGCGATAGACTACGTTAGAATCAACCTTGTGCCGCGCTTAATCCGCTACTACAGCCAGAACCACGTGCATTTTATCACCACCAGTAGCTGCCGCCACACGCGCGTTTTCGACCTTATCGCAGACACCACAGCAAAGCGGCGCCTGTGCCTTGACTTTCATCTGCGCGCCGCTTAATCTCAAAGCCATGGATTACCGGAAGTACATCACGATCGAACCAGGCAAACGGAGTGGCAAGCCCTGCATTCGCGGCTTGCGTATCACCGTGTATGACGTGCTCGATTACCTCGCCTCCGGCATGACGGAGGCTGGAATTCTGAAGGACTTCCCTGACCTTACCGCCGAGGATATTAAAGCCTGCTTGGCGTTTGCCGCTGACCGGGAACGGAAACCGGTCACTGTTTCCTCGTGAAACTGCTTCTCGATCAGAATCTCTCGCATCGTTTGGTGGAATTTCTTTCAGAGCCCTATCCGGGTAATTCCCACGTCCGCCTGCTGAGTCTTGAATGCGCTGATGACGAGAGAGTATGGAACTTTGCCCGCGATAACGGCTTTACGATTGTCCCCAAGGATTCGGATTTTCACCAGCGCAGCCTGCTATACGGTTTCCCTCCTAAGTTCATCTGGCTCCGCATAGGAAACTGTTCCACAAGAGCTATCCAGCAACTTCTGGCCCGCTACCGCAAGAGCGTCCAGACGTTTTGCCCGGTGGTGGCACCGGCGCACCAGGTGCGCCCGTCGCTATAATTTTATAATCCTCAATAAATGACAGGTTAAGGGAGGTGT
>Ga0307374_10011746_pt1 | contig 12389 bp, 6 predicted proteins | sample OX3MG_FD_202532 | JGI IMG/M metagenome (GOLD analysis project Ga0307374, IMG submission 202532) | Soil microbial communities from Risofladan, Vaasa, Finland - OX-3 | ecosystem: Environmental > Terrestrial > Soil > Coastal area > Acid sulfate soil | place: Finland: Risofladan, Vaasa | collected...
GTGCCGTTCTTGAGGTCGATCGACGACGGATCGATACCGCCCTCGAAATTTCCGAGCTCGACGTGCAGTTTGTCGTCGTAGAACTTCTGCAACGTTTTCGTATCTTCGCTGCGGAGCGTATCGGAGAAGACGACGCCCGGTTTTGCTGCGAGCATGGGCAGCAACACCTGCGGCGGCAGCAACGGGTCGCCGCCGATGATCACCTTGCGAATCGTCAGGCCTTCTTGAATGGTCAACGTCAGCGCGCCGGTCTTCGAATCGAGATTGATGTCTTTGACGTGCGTGGGCACCTGGCCGCCGAAGCCGATCCGCTCGTAGTAATTGTTGATCTTGAGGACGTCCTGGCGGAAGGTGTTCGTATTGAAGACTTGGCCGACCGAGAGATCCATCAATGCCAACAGCGTATCGCTCTTGACCGTGCTGTTGCCCGTAAAGTTGATTGCGGTAAGCACGGGGTTCTCGATCACGCGATAGGTGATCGCGACCCCACCCGGGCGCTCGCGCACGAGCGGCGGGGCGATGTCGGCGAAGTAGCCTAGCGCGTTGATGCGCGCGAGGTCGCCTTGCACGACTTTAGGATCGTAGGTGGTGCCGGGTTGTGCTTGGACGACCGCCATGATCGTTGACGTCGGCACGTGCAAGTTGCCGGTTACGTCCACCGAGACGATCTTTGGCCCGGTCGCCGAAATGGCGGCCGATGGCGCGACGAAGGTCACGAGGACGATGAGGGCAAGCAGAGCGACTGCGCACCGGACCAATGCGCTAGGCGCACGCCGAAGGTCAAAGGTCATGCGTAAAAGTTGTCCCTTAATGATTTTGAAGGATGCTGACGCGGTCAGCAAAGGTAACGCGCCATGCACGCGTCCTGTTTCGATTCCGGGACCCCGTGTTCGCCCTGGGGTACTCCGCTCCTTGCCGGTCAATTCTCAGGCTCCCCTTACCAATACAGACGCTGGAACGTAAAACTAAAGCCGCTCTGCCCCTGCAGGGGCTCGCCGATCGTTACCCTGGTATTCGAACTCAGGCTCGAATTCGGCGTCTGGAACAGCTTGGTCTGGCCATTCTGGAAGAAGAAGCTGAGCTGCACGCTGGTATTGGGATTCGGAGCGATCGCTAGGCCGAACGACTGGCGAGTGGGGATCCCGAAGGTGGTGGCATAGACGAAGCTCACCGTCCGGCCGAGCAGCCGCCGGGCGCTGAAGCCCACATTTCCATAATAGTCGACCGTCAGGTTCACATCCGAGAAACCCAGGCCCGCGGAGAGCGCGTTCTCGATCGGCGAGAGGATGCCGGCGGCGAACTGGGCGTTGAGGATGTTGAAGGCCTCCTGGCCGACCGTCAGCGTGCCGCTCGCGCCTTGAAAGACGCCGGTCCCCGGCAACGGCGCCACCCCGAGCGGGCCCGTGCCGGCGGTCGGCGGAGCGCCGACCTGGCTGAACTGGATGCCGTTGATGAAGCCGCCGAAGGGGGCGATCAGGGCGATGATCTGGTCGCGCGTATAGCCGGGCGGGTTGGAATCGAAGGCAACCTTGAGGTTATCGAGCTGGCCGCTGACGTCGATCGTGATGTCCGCCGACCCGTAAGGGTTGCGGGCGACATCCGGGTCGGGATTGACCACGTGGGCTTCGCCGACGGCGTGGAGCGTCGGGATGATGCCGTTGTCGGGCGTAAAGCGAACGTCTCCCTGGCGCACCTGGAACGCCCGGTCGAAATAGGTGAGCGTCCCGCCGGTAGAGCTGAAGGCGCCGGCCAGGGTCGGCTGCGCGAGCGTCCCCGCCAGATCCACGGCCCCGGTCGCGCCGATGTCCAGGCCGGCCCCGTAGCCGCCGCCGCGAACCCGCACGTTTTTGCCGGCGGCCATGTGGAGGTGGAAGGCGAGGTTGATCGGGAGGCGCCCGGTGTTGCTATTACCCATGGCTGAAAGAAAGGCCGAGAACGGGATGGTCGCGTTCGAGAGGCTGGCGGTACCCCCCAGCAACGCTTGGCCGCCCGCGGGACGCTGGAGGGAAACCTTCGCGTCCAGCGTCCCGCTCCCGTAGCTCGGAAGATCCAGCTGCGCCGAGTTCGCCACGGCGTCGACGTTGTAGGCCGCTCCGGCAAACCCGTTGGCGAACGAGATCCGCCCGTTGCCGTGGAGCGCACCGGACCCGAGCTGCGCTCGAAAATTGTCGATGCTCGCTTGGGTCCGATCGAACGTCAGGGTCGCGACGGCGTTGGTTACCGGGACCCGCTCGTAGTCGCTGGCATACGAGCCGCCCACGACGCCGAAACGCCCCGAGATCCGCGGCGCGGAAACCGAGCCGCCAACCCCCAGCACCCCATCGACGGTGCCCCCCAGTTTGCTGCCGTGGCCCAGAAGCGTATCGAAAACCGCCGGGTCGAGATCGCTGACGTTGAGCGCCAGGCTGACCGGAGCGCCGGCGGGCCCGATCGCAAACGGGGCGATCTCCAGCGGCAGCGAGCCTGCGATGGTGGCCTCGCCGCGTGCGAACGTAAACCCCGCGTTGCTCAGTTCGAGCGACCTGCCGTGCAACCGCACCGAACCGAACAGCGAAGCGACCGAAACGCCGTAGAGGTTGACGTTCTGCGCATCGAAGCCGCCCGCGAACGTCGGCGCCCGATACGAACCGCCGACATGCACGGTCGCTTCGAAATCGCCGCTCACGTTCACCGGTTGACGCGTGAACGACGTGATCAGCAGCGGGAGATTTTTCGAAGTAGCGTGCACGTTGAGATCGAGCGGATCGTTCGGTCGCAGGCCTACGCTACCGCTCGCGCTCGCGGCGATGCCGGGCGCGGTGAGCGATGCGCTCTCTAACGCGATGCGCGAGTTCTGCGATCGTACGCTCAGCTGCGCGCTTTCGATCGGGAGCGGGCCAATCGTTCCGTTCTGCAAACGCATGTCGCCGGAGACCGCGAGATTCGGGTAGCGGCCGCGTATCTGCGCGGTGCCGAAGGCGCGCCCGGTAACGGGGATGCCCGGAAAGCCTAGTGCCGCAACCCACAACGAGAGATTCAGATTGTCGAGCGAGCCGCTCAGATCGTAGCTCGAATCACGCAGCACGTTCGTAAAGTTCGGCGAGGGGACCAAGCCCATCGATCCGGTTCCGTGCAGCGTACCCTGCGAACCGCCGACGTCGAGCGAGCCGCGCAGCGTATCGCGCACGCTCGTCCAGTTTGCGCGGGTATCGCCGATGGGCAGATTCCGATACCGTAAGCTCGCGATGTCGACGTTGCCGTTGGTGCGAATGCGGTGGAGCGCGGAGATGGCGCCGATGCGCAGCGCTCCCTTACCGTCGAGCGTATCGCCCGTGTTGAAGAAATTATTGAAATCCGAGAGATCGGCTTGCGGCGCGTTTACAAATGCGGCGCTCAAATCCGGCCGCATCGCGGCGGCGAAACGCGCGGACGTTCTGCCGACGACCACCGCACCGTGGCGTGCGATGATGCCGAGGCGATCGGCCGCGACGTTCGCGTACGCATCGTCGAACGGTAAGCCGTTGAGGAATCCCGCCGGTACGCCGATGCGCCCGCTCACCGACGGGTTGAGGCCGCGGCCGCCGATCGCAACGCTGGCGTTGTACGTTCCTTCAGTCGGCAATCCGCCGATATGCAAGGTGCTCAACGTCTGCGCTAAATTCGCGGCCGGAACGTCCGCATGCAAGGTGTACGTCGGCGCTCCGGATGACAGCGCGCCGACGTTTCCTTGCACGATCGCATATGCGCCGTTGAAATCGCCGACGACGTGCGAGAGCCGAGCGCCGTCGCCACGAAGCGCGACCAAGCCCGACCCGTCAACGCCGATGTTCTGCACGCGCCCCTTCGCTACGGCGACGCCGCCGACGAATTGCGGAATCTTGGCTCCCGGCGTGATGCGTCCGTCGACCGCAACCGTCCCCGCATCGAGCGGAAGCCCGATCCCGCGCAAGCGCGCTCCGTCGAGCTGCGTACCGATCAGGGCAAGCTGTTGGCCGACGGGCGCGGCCGCCGAATAGGCCCCGGTCGCGACGACGTGTCCGCCGGCAACGTCGGCGCGCGCGCCGTAAACGTGCACGACGCCGCCCTCGATCGCGACCATTCCCGATGCCGCGGTAACCGGCACGCCGCGAACGTTTGCGTTGCGCAAGCGCACGTTCTGTGCTTGCACGATGATGCGATTGGGCGCGATCGAGAGCGCCACGGTACCCCGGGCGTCACCGCCGGCCTCAATGTTTCCAAGGAACGGCCGCAGCCCCGCGAGCGTCCCGCTGTATGCCCCCCGCGCCACCAATGCGTTCGTCGACACCTCGCCGCTGCCGTGCAACGAACCCCACGGCCCGGTTGCCGCTAAACCGTCGACGTTCGCTCCGGCCAGCGATCCGGCGAACGATCCGGAGAGCGTATCGATCGGCACTCCTGCAACGTGCAGGCCGTGCGCCGAAAGGCTCCCCGCCACGGTCGCGCTCGTGCCGCTTCGGCCACCGCCCGCAAACGCAAGCCGATCGATCGTTCCTCCGACCGCCGGCAACGTCGCCAGGACGTTGCCGGTAAACGGAGCGTGAGCGGGAACGCTCAACTGCAGATGGCGCGCGAGTGCCCAAAACGAGCTGCGGTCGGTCTTGCGATTGAGATGATAGCTCGCATCGAGCTCGCCGCGTTCGGTATGCACCCAGAATGGCGCGACGTCGACTTGCCCGTCGGGCTCCAGCGCCACGAGCGCGGCGGCCCGCGCGACGCCGCGCGTTGAAGCGATCGCCGCGCGCGCTTGAAACTTCGTGTCGACGCCCAGGCCCAACGCATCCACAACGATCGGCTCGCTGCCCAACAACATTCCCGCATACGGCAAACGATCGGCCGGCGCTACGGCGTGCACGACCAGCTTCGAAACGATGTGGTCGCCGAGCGCGAGCGTGCCTCCGACGGTAAACTGCGCGCCGTCCGCGCTCGCGCGCAACGGCGCGATCGCGACGATGCCGTTGTTCAACGCCACGTGCGCATCCATATTCGTGAAGGCGATGCCGTCGTACGTCACGCGCGGTGCTTGCGCGCTCATCATCAAGAGCGGCCCGTTGGTCGCGCCTTCGACCAAAAGGCCCAGATGCGCTTGTCCGGCAATCGGCTGCCCTTGCGAAAATGCAAGCGCGTTACGCAATTGCGCCAGATCGCCGTAACCCGAGACGCCGAAGCGATATTGGAGATTCCCAAAATCGAAGAGCGCGCCGGCGCCATGAACGGGAATATTCGCAAGCGTCGCGGTGAGGCTCCGTGCAAACAGCGTGCCGTCGACCAATTCGAGCCGAGCCGCGATGTGATCGAGCGGCTCGCGCAAGCCGACGATCGCCATCCTGGCATCGGTCACGTCCATCGCACCGCCGAGATGGTAGGCAATGGGTTGGAACGGCACGATGTTGAGCGCATACGCGCGCACGTCGAGATTTGTAGCATCGCCGCCCAAGATTCTGGCCGCAGCGGAGTTCACGACGAAATTCCCAATCGCTTGCATCGGAAATCTCGCCGCCTGCAAACGATGCATCGCGTATCCGCGCGTTTCGTCGACCGTCCCGGTCGCGGTAAACGGTTCGAGCTTGGCTTCTTCGAAATCCCCATGCAGCGTATAGTGGGTGCGCGTCGCCGTATCGATCGACGCATCGAGGTTCACGTTGGCGATGCGGATCGTGCGGGCGGTGGGATCGAGCGCGGATGGATCGCGCAGCGCTCCTCCGAGCCCGCGAATGCGTACCGTCATGCGAAAAGGGACGCCGTTGGGTGGAAGCGGCGGCCCCGGAACGGCCGCTTTGGCTTCCGGGATCCGAATGTTGTAGCTTCCGTCTTTATATCGTTCGATCGTGAAGTTCGGGCGATCCACGGCGATGGCCGTGAGCCCGTAGCGGTGCGTGCTGCCGGGCAACAGGTCGCGCAACGAGTACCAGATGTCGATGCGCGCCGCTTCGAGCACCGGGCCGCCCTTACGGGTCACGCGTACGTGCAGCAACGCTCCATGGTCGAAGCCCAAGCGCTGATCGCCGATCTGCACCTGGTAGCCCGTGGCGAGCCCGAGCGACTCGGCAATGACAAAACGAATCACCTCGTGGCGCCGGGCCACGAGGATGCCGACGAGGATTAAAGCTGCCACTACGGCAGCAGCGATCCGCTTGCCCAAGCTCCCTCCGAGAGTCGTTATACCCTGAACGCGCAAAAGGACCCCGCCGATGCGTGGCCCTTTTTTTCGCTACCTCGCCGCGAGCCTAACGGCCGGCGCGGGAGTTTGCGGGACGTGGGGGACCTGTGATTTTTGTGCAATCGACATGGATGTCGACTTCCTTTGGCCGTTGCACAAAAACATAGGAGTAGGAAGCGCGCAGGAGGCGCGCTGACGAACGGTCCCCCACGTCTCGCAAGCTCCCGCGCCGGTCGTTAGGCTCGCGCTACAGATCCAGGTTCTTCACGCTCTTGGCGTAGTCGAAGATGTACTGTTTGCGTGGTTCGACTTTGTCGCCCATCAGATCGGTGAAGATCTGCTCGGCTTCGACGGCGTCTTCGACCGTGATCTGCTTGAGGCGCCGATGGCCGACTTCCATGGTCGTCTCGGCCAATTGCTCGGCATCCATTTCGCCCAAGCCCTTGTACTGCTGAATTTGGAAGTCTTTGGGATCGGCACCGTCGAGCACGGTCTTGAGATCGGCCTCGCTAAACGCCCACCACTGCTTCTTGCCCTTCTTGATACCGTAGAGCGGCGGCTGCGCGATGTAGACGTAGCCGTCCACCACCAGCGGACGCATCTGACGATAGAAGAACGTGAGCAGGAGCGTGCGGATGTGCGAGCCGTCGACGTCGGCGTCGGTCATGATGATGATTTTGTGGTAGCGCAGTTTTGCGACGTCGAACTCGTCGCCGAAGCCGGTGCCGAACGCGGTGATCATCGTCCGAATTTCTTCGTTCGAGAGCACCTTGTCGAGGCGGGCTTTTTCTACGTTGATGATCTTGCCGCGTAGCGGGAGAATCGCTTGCGAATTGGGGTCGCGTCCGCCCTTTGCCGTTCCGCCGGCCGAATCGCCTTCGACTAAGAAGATCTCGCTCTCTGCGGGGTTGTTGTTCTTGCAGTCGACGAGCTTACCGGGAAGGCCCGAGCCTTCGAGAGCGTTTTTGCGGCGCGAGAGATCGCGCGCTTTCTTCGCCGCTTCGCGCGCGCGCTGCGCCTGCATGCACTTGTCGATGATGATGCGGGCTTGTTTGGGATTCTCTTCGAAGAAGAATTCGAGCCGTTCGTTGAGGAGCCCGTAGACGATGCTGCGCACCTTCGCGTTGCCGAGCTTGGTCTTGGTTTGGCCTTCGAACTGCGGGTCTTGCAGCTTCACCGAAACGACCGCGGTGAGGCCTTCCATGATATCGTCCGTGGAGAGCGAGCCGTCGGATTCCTTGAGCATCCCGCGCTTGCGCGCATAGCCGTTCACGGCGGTGGTGACCGCCTGGCGGAAGCCTTGCAGATGCATGCCGCCTTCGATCGTGTTGATGTTGTTCGCGAAGGCGTAGATTTGGTCGCTGTACGTATCGGTGTACTGCATCGCCACTTCGACGTCGACGTTATCGCGTTCGGCGTGCGTCGAGATGATCGGGTGGAGCGGGTCCTTCTTCTCGTTGAGCCATTCGACGAACGATACGATGCCGCCGTCGAACTTGTAATTGCGTTCGCGCAGCTCCTCACCGCGCTCGTCGCGCAGCGTGATCGAAAGACCGCGATTTAAGAAGGCGAGTTCGCGCAGACGCTTCTGCAGGACGTCCCAATGGAACTCGAGCGTTTCGAAGATTTCCGGATCCGGCTTGAACCACTGGTAGGTGCCGTTGGAATCGGATTTACCGATCTTCTTGAGCTTCTGCGCCGTGATGCCGCGCTCGAACCGCATCTCGTAGAGATTGCCGTCGCGTTTGACGCGCGTGATCATCCACTCGGAGAGCGCGTTGACTACCGAGATGCCGACGCCATGGAGGCCGCCCGACACCTTGTAGCCGCCCTTGCCGAACTTGCCTCCCGCGTGGAGAATCGTCATCACGACCTCGACGGCCGGGAGCTTCTCTTCGGCGTGCAAATCGACCGGGATGCCGCGTCCGTCGTCTTCGCACGAGCACGAACCGTCCTTGTACAGCGTGACGGTGATGTTCTTCGCGTAGCCGGCGAGTGCTTCGTCGACGGAGTTGTCGACGGCTTCGTACACCAGTTGGTGCAGGCCGCGCTCCGAGGTGTTGCCGACGTACATACCCGGGCGCTTGCGCACCGCTTCAAGGCCTTTGAGTACTTCAATTTGTTCGCCCGTGTAGTTACTGGACATGCGTTCGTTATCGTTCCGTTCCATAGATCAGGTCGTAGACGGTGTCGCCGAGTTCGTTACGAATCGTCGCCGGGGCGATGCGCTCCGGCGGGATTCCGGTTTTGAGCAAAACGTAAGAGCTCGCGATCGCTCGCTCGCGCCCTCCTCGCGACAGACGCCCGTCGCGTGCGACGCGATCGAGTTCGCTGCGCCAGCGGCTCAGGAGCCGCCGCTTTTGCATCTCGAACGCGGCCCGCGTTAGCCCTTCGAGTTGTGCCGCCGCGTCCGCAAAATCGATCCCAGGGGTTTCGTAGAGCATCTGGGCCAGAGCCGTTGCTCGCGACTCTCGTCGCTCGCTCGCGCACGGCACGCAGACGCTCGTCCGCCCCGGGGGGATCTGCACCCCACATCCATGACACTCTTTCCACCCGGCGCTCCGTTTCGCCCGCTGTTCGGCATCGACGTCGGAGCGGAAACGCTCGACGGCTTCCTGCGCGCTCTGCGCCGGCGCGCGCTCCGGCCGCGCCTTCGCGGAGCGCTCGCTCGCTTTGCCGCTTCCGGCCGAGGGCGGCGCCTTGGCGGCGATGCGCCCCATCCGAAACCGCAGCCGCTCGATCCCCGAGCGCGGGAGCCGTTCGGCGATCTTCGCTAAGATCTGGGGCGCGAGGAAACCCAGCTGCTGGCTCCACGCGCCCGAACTGGTCGTCACCACGAGCGCATCGCCGGTGATTTGGGCCGGCTGCGAGTGGCCGGCCATATTTGGCCCCACCAGCTCTTCCCACGCTCCGCCGAGCAGCACTAGGGGGTCGGTGGCGGGCGGCGCCACGCCTTCGCGGGGAGTCCAGGTCTGCAGGCTCTGGCGAATCGGCTTCAGCATGCGACCTCCGGCCGAACGCCGGCTTGGACGACGGTATAGATGTGGGCGTCGCCGGGCAAGCCGGCCGGCAGATGGGTAGCCGTCACGAAGGCCTGCTCGTAGCCGCCGACCGCCGCCAGGAAGGCCGCCGCGCGTGCTTCGTCCAGCTCGGAGAGCACGTCGTCGAGCAAGAGGAGCGGGGCTTCGCCCGAGCGATCGTTCATAACGCTATATTCGGCGACCTTGAGGGCAAGAACCGCCGTACGCTGCTGCCCCTGCGAACCGTAGGCCGCCAGCGACCCGCCGTCGAGCAGCAGCGCCACGTCGTCGCGGTGCGGGCCCGCAAGCGTCGTTTTGCGGACGCGTTCCATGGGCGCGACCTCGCGGAGTCGCTGCGCGAGCGCGCCGCCGATGCTATCCGCGGTCGGAGCCTCGAACGGCACGTTCGGGGCGTATCGCACGGCGAGCGTTTCGCGGCCGCCGGTCCAGCGCGCGTGCGTTTCGTGCGCGTGCCGGGCGATCGCGGCGACGAGGTGGTTGCGCATCAGCATTACCTGAGTGCCCGACTCCACGAGCGTATGGTCGTAAATGGCCAGCAGCTCTTCATCGGGTGCGATGCTGCCGCGCAGCAGCGCGGATTTCTGTTGCAGCGCTTTCTGATAGCGCACGAACGCGTGGTAATACGCGCGTTCTTCTTGCGCGAGGGCCATGTTGAGGAAACCGCGGCGCAAGCTCGGCGCACCGACGACCAACTGCAGATCGGCGGGAACGAACGTGACGACTTTAATGCTGCCGAGGAACTTTGCGTAGCGAACGCCCTGCCCGTTGATCGTATATTGTTTGCGCATCCCCCGAGCGCTCTTCGTCAACGTACAACCGAGGTGCACGACGCCCGCGCGAACGCGCGCGTCGCCGCCGATCACCGCGAGATCGATGCCTTCGCGAATGAGATCGCTCTCTCTCCCGGTCCGGAATGATTTGCCGGTGCCGAGCATCGCGATCGCTTCGAGCAAATTGCTCTTGCCTTGCGCGTTCGCGCCGACGATGACGTTGAGCCCCGGCGACGGTTCGAGATCGAGCTGCGCGTAGTTGCGAAAATTGGAGAGCGCGATACGTGTTAATTGCACGAGATCGCGCGGGCCGTCATTGGCGCAGCGGCATGAGCACGTAGAGTTGCTGGCCGCCTTCGGGTTGTTCGACCGGACGAATCGCCGCCGGAGAGAGCGGCCCGAGAAACTCGATCACGGTTTGGGCGCTCTTAATGTGATTGAGCACCTCGACCAAATAGCGCGCGTTGAACGCGATCGTAAGGTCTTCGCCGGTTTGCTCCACTTCGAGTTCTTCGTACGCGTTTCCGGAGATGTCCGAACTTGCCGTGATGATGAGCGTTTGATTGGAGACGGCAAGTTTTACCATGCTGGCGCGGTCGCCGGCAACGAGTTCGGCGCGGCGAAGGCTGCTGATAAACGCGGCGGTGTTCACCGTGAGCGAGCGGTCGAACTTCGGCGGAATGACTTGCTGGTAATTCGGGTATTGTCCGTCGACCAGACGCACCGTGATCGCGGTGTCCCCCGAATGTAATTGCAACTGATTGCTCTGGGCTCCAAGCGCGCTTACCGAGATCACTTCGCCCGAACCGAGGTTCCGTGCCGCTTCCGCGAGCGCGCGCGAAGGCACGATGTATTTCTCCGCTCCCGTGATGCCGTCGTCGAGCGTGGTCTGGAATTTCGCCAGACGATACCCGTCGGTCGCGACCATCGTCAGCGAATTCCCTTCGAGTTCCAGGAGCGTTCCCATGAGCACCGCCCCGCGGGCTTCCTCGTTGGAGGCGGCAAAGATCGTCGCTTCGATCCCTTCGCGCAGACGTTTACCGCCGATCGTGAAGTGCGAGCCTTTGGTGGCTTGCGGAAGCGGCGGGTATTCGTCGGGCGGCAATGCATGGAAATCGTAATTGCTGCGTTCGCACTTTACGCTCGCTCGGGTCGGCGTGCCGTTGAGTTCGAGCCTGCCGCCCTGGAGATTGCCGAGATAACTCGAGAACAATTTGGCCGGAATGGTGACCGATCCGGGCTCGGTGATATCGGCTGCGAATGCGTGCTCGAGCGTGAGTTCTAAATCCGTCGCGCGGACGGCGATTTTACCGTCTTCGGCTTGCAACAGGACGTTGGAGAGGATCGGTACGGTCGTGTGAGCGTTGACCACTTTGCTAGCCGCTCCGACGGCCGCTGCAATCTCTTTGGTGTTACACGTAAACTTCATACTCCACCGATCGTAGCGAGGCTCGTTTCGTAGTAAATATACTTAGAATGAGCCGTAACAGTAGTAGTGCGGTGTATTGCGCGGATAAGTCTGTTTTCGATAGTTCTCACGGCACTTTTCGCCAAGTATAACGTGTGTATCGTTCGCCCGCCTGAATCCACATAATCACCGCCGATGATTTCCGGTGCAGTTATCCACGCAGAAGGAGTGACCCTGTGCTGGAAGCTGTGCACTACGGGTTCTGACACATCGCGATGAGCTGTCGTACCTTGTTGCGGAAGGCTTCGTCGCGCTGCATCTGGTCCTTGATCTTGTCGCGAGCGTACATGACCGTGGTGTGGTCTTTTTTGCCGAAGTCGCGGGCGATCTGCGGCAGGGAGTAGTCGGTGAGCTCGGTCGCGATGTACATGGCGATCTGGCGCGGGCCGGCCAGGCGCTGGTCGCGCCGGCCGTTGTCCATCTCTTTGACGGTGAGCCCGTGGGCGTTGGCCACGGTATCCTTGATCTTGGCGATGGTAATGCGGTGCAGGGGTTGCTGCCCGACCGCGCTCTTGAGGACTTCGGCCGCCAGGTCGAGCGTGATGGGCGACTTCGTGAGCGAGGCGTAGGCGACCACGCGGATCAGCGCGCCCTCGAGCTCGCGGATGTTCGACGGAATCACTTTAGCGATGAACGAGGTGACCTCGTCGGGGACGGGGATCTTCTCGCTCTCGGCTTTCTTGCGCAGGATCGCTTCACGGGTCTCGATGTCGGGGGCCTGGATATCGGTGAGCAGCCCCCACTCGAAGCGGGAGCGCAGCCGCGATTCCAGCGTCTGGATCTCTTTCGGAGGGCGGTCCGAGGAGATGATGAGCTGTCGCCCGGACTCGTGCAACGCGTTGAAGGTATGGAAGAACTCTTCTTGGGTGGTCTCTTTGCCGGCCAGGAACTGAATGTCGTCGATCAAGAGCACGTCGACCTGACGGTAGCGATTGCGAAACTCCGGCGTCCGG
>Ga0307374_10011748_pt1 | contig 12388 bp, 11 predicted proteins | sample OX3MG_FD_202532 | JGI IMG/M metagenome (GOLD analysis project Ga0307374, IMG submission 202532) | Soil microbial communities from Risofladan, Vaasa, Finland - OX-3 | ecosystem: Environmental > Terrestrial > Soil > Coastal area > Acid sulfate soil | place: Finland: Risofladan, Vaasa | collected...
CGCGCACGGCAAATCCGTCCCGCGTTGCGCGGTCAAACGGCGGACAATCGCGGTCCGCGACGATTTCTTGCGCGAGAATCCGCCCTAGCGAGTGTCGGAGTCTTAGTTTTTCGCGTGCAGGAATTCGGCGCAGGCCCGCTGTGACTTCGATAACTTTCAGCCTCGCGTCCTCATAGGACAGCATGCCGGCTCACAACCACGAAGAGAGTTTCGTCCCGGGCGGAATGATCGTGGCGTCGCGCTCGGGCCCTGTTGAAATCATCCCAATTTCAGCGCCCAGCGAATCGGAAATGAATTTCATATAATCGCGCGCAGCTTCAGGCAAATCGTGCGCTTCGCGGACATGCTCCGTGGGTTTCCGCCAGCCCGGCAGCGTCTTGTATTCCGGCGTCACTTCCGCGAGCACTTCCACCTCTGCGGGCATTTCGTCAAGCTTCGATCCTTTGTAGCGATAGCCCACGCACACCTGAATTTCCGCCTGCGTGTCGAACACGTCGAGCTTCGTCACCACCAGCGAATCGATTCCGTTGACTTGCACGGCGTAGCGCAACATTACCAAATCGAGCCAGCCGCATCGCCGCGGCCGTCCCGTCACTGCTCCATATTCATTTCCGCGGTCGCGCACGGCTTTTGCATCCAGGTCCGGCATCTCTGTTGGAAACGGTCCGCCGCCCACGCGCGTTGTGTACGCCTTGGTCACGCCAATCACGCCGGTGACTCGCGTCGGCGCCACGCCCAGTCCCGTGCACGCGCCGCCGGCGATTGCGCTCGACGACGTCACGTACGGATACGTCCCGTGGTCAATGTCGAGCATCGTCCCTTGCGCGCCCTCGAACAAAAGCGACTTCCCATCCGCGAGCGCGTGATTCACCAGCAACGATGTATCCGTCACGAACCCGCGTATTTTCTCCGCTAGCTCGCCGTACATCTCGAAAATTCCGGCGGCATCCAACGGCTGCCCGTACGCCGCCCGGCTGAACGCATCCTTCACTTCGATGTCGCGTTCGAGCTTCCTCTGAAATCTTTCGCCATCCATCAAATCGCACACGCGCAGTCCGCGCCGCGCCATTTTATCTTCGTAGGCTGGCCCGATGCCGCGCGATGTCGTTCCGATCTTGTGCGGCCCCAGCGCCGCTTCCGCCGATTTTTCGAGTTCACGATGGAAAGGAAAGATCAGGTGCGCGCGATTGCTGAGGAACAACCTTCCTTGCACGTTCACGCCGCCCTTGCTCAGGCTGTCGAGCTCCGTCACCAGCGCCGCCGGATCCACCACCACTCCCGAGCCGATAATCGCCTTCTTCCCCGGCCGCAAAATTCCGCACGGAATCAATTGCAGCACGTAGCGATTGTCGCCAATGATTACCGTGTGCCCGGCGTTGTGCCCGCCGCCATACCGCGCACTGTAGTCAAACGACCCGGCCAGGAAGTCCACCACCTTCCCTTTGCCTTCATCGCCCCATTGCGCGCCAACCACTGCTATCGCTTTCATCCGTTCGTCTCTCGCCTTTCAAATGGCCGGGCCGCACTCTGCCCTCTCCATTCCGTTTCGGAAATCATTCTGAGAGGAATTTGCAGCCGTGCAGAATCTATAATCCTACGCTCGCCCCGCCGCGAAAACAAGCCATGCAATGACTTCTAGCCAATTTCGCCGTGCCGGAAACAATCCACGCTATGATCGTTCACCATCCCCACAGCCTGCATCATCGCATAGCAAATGGTCGTGCCCACAAACTTAAATCCGCGCTTTTGCAAGTCCTTGCTCAACGCATCCGATTCTCGCGTCCGCGCCGGCACTCGGCGGCCGCGTCGCGCATTCTTCAGCGGACGTCCATCGACGAATCGCCACAAATACGCGTCGAAGCTCCCGAATTCCTTCTGAACGGCCAGAAAAACCTTCGCGTTTTGAATCGTCGCCGCGATTTTCAACCGGTTGCGGATGATTCCGGGATCCGCAAGCAGTTTTCGCACGCGACGCTTGTCGTAACGCGCGATCCGCTTCGCATCGAAATTAGCGAACACCTCGCGATACCGCGTGCGCTTGCGCAGCACCGTCTCCCAACTCAGCCCCGCCTGCGCTCCCTCGAGAATCAACATCTCGAACAGCTTCCGATCATCGTGAACGGGCACACCCCATTCTTCATCGTGATACTGAATGGAAATTTCACTCTTCGCCCAAGCGCACCGGCGGCGTATCTGCTCGCCGCTCGGAGTAACGCGAATCGCTTGTGTCGCAGAATCCACTGTGGCGCTACAAATAACTCAACAAATCACGCTGGACGCGTCTAAGGCTTACGACAGGTGCCGCAAGAGCACCTTGTCAATCTGTTCCTTGGGCATCGCGCCCACAATCTGATCGGCCACCTGCCCGCCCTTGAAAATCAGCAGTGACGGAATCCCTCGGATATTAAATTTTCCGGGCGTGTTCATATTCTCGTCCACGTTCATCTTCACTACCTTGAGTTTTCCCGCCCGCTCCGTGGCAATCGCGTCCACCGTTGGCGACAGCGCCCTGCACGGCCCGCACCACTCCGCCCAAAAGTCCACCATCACCGGCTGAGTCTTGCTGGCCTCAATCACTTCCGCCTGAAAGTTCGCGTCACTCACCGCTGCAATATTATTTCCAGACATTTATCCCCCGATTTTTGCGCAGGCATCTGTTCGTAGCCTGCCCGCTTGGAATTATCCGTCATGCATTCCCTACCACAACTTGCCGGCTAAACATTAGATGACGCAGCCACTCGTTGGACTCTACCCTGCTTCGCCTTCTCGTACAGCTTCACATACTCCCCTGCCGAAGCCTTCCACGAAAAATCTTTGGCCATGCCGTTCGTCTGAATCGCCCGCCACTGCGCCAAATCGCGAAACGCGGCCAGCGCTGCCCGCACGCATTGCATCAACGCCTTACCATCATACGCCTCGAATTTGAATCCTGTTCCCTTGCCAGTTTTCGCGTCGAACGCTTCCACCGTATCATCCAAACCGCCTGTCGCGCGAACCACCGGAACGGTCCCGTATCGCAAACTGTAAATCTGGTTCAGCCCACAAGGCTCGTAGCGCGAAGGCATCAAAAACATATCCGCGCCCGCCTCAATCTTATGCGCTATCACATTATCGTAAGCCACTTTCACGCCCACGCGCTTCGGATACTTTTTCGCAAGTTCCTGGAACAGCTTCTCGTATTTTGCCTCGCCGTTCCCCAGCGCCACCAGCGCCAAATCTTCCTTCATCAACTCCGCCGCCGTTTCCGCGATCAGGTCGAATCCCTTCTGGTCCACGAAGCGCGAAACAATTCCGATCAGGGGCCGCTCTATGTTGTCCGAGGGCAACTGAAACGCGGCCAGCAAATCTTTCTTGCACAGCCGCTTCCCATCCATCACTTTCGACGAGTACGTCGCCGCGATATTCGTGTCCGTCTCCGGACTCCACGCCGTGTAATCGACGCCGTTCAAAATCCCCACCAGCCGGTCGCCGCGCGAACGAATCACGCCTTCCAGTCCGCAGCCGTATTCCGCCGTCTGAATTTCCTGCGCGTATTTCCGGCTGACCGTCGTGACGTAATCCGCAAAAATCAGTCCGCCTTTCAGGAAATTCACTTTGCCGTAGTATTCCAGCATTTCGACGTGAAATAAATCGTCCGGCAATCCCGTCAGCGCCAGCGCTGCGCGAGGAAAAATTCCCGGATAGCCCAGATTGTGCACCGTAAAAACCACCGGCACTTGGCTCATCACAGGATCCTGCGCGTAGAGCGTCCGCAAATAAACGGGAACCAGCGCGCTCTGCCAGTCGTGGCAATGAATCACGTCCGGCATCCATACTTGTTTCGCGAATTCAATCGCCGCGCGGCTCAACTCGCCAAAGCGCTGCGGATTGTCCGAATAGTCGCCGATCTGGTCGCCGTAAAGTTTTTCGCGGTCGAAATATTGCGGATCATCAACGAAGCAATAGCGCACGCCTTCAAATGTCCCGGCCTCAACAATCGCCGGAAAGCGGACCTTCTGCCCCAGCGGCACGCTCAGGCTCGAAATAATCGTCCGCGCCGCCTGGTTCCCTCGATACCGCGGCAGCAGCACCACCACTTGATGCCCCATCGCCACCAGCGAACGCGGCAGCGCCTCCACCACATCCGCCAACCCGCCAGTCTTCGAGAACGGCAGCCCTTCCGGTGACACAAACAGAATCTTCATTTCCCCCCGCGAGAATTACAAATAGCCCTGAAGCGAAACTGCAAGCGCTTCAAATTCACGAAACATAAACCCTACTGAATCGTTCCACTCGCGTCAAGCCATACTGCCAGTTCTATAGCTTCCTGCGCGAAACGACATGGTAAGATGACACACTAAATCGCAACATCGCACTGAGGTTTTCGCCATGAAGGAGAAAATGCCATGTCCGGTTGGTTCGTGTTAATGGCCGCCGTTCTTCTCATCCAATTCCCGCCTTCGTCATTGCGTGAAACACTGCGACCCGCCCAGGGCGTCAGCGCGAGTGACGTTGCCACTGTGCCTGCCTGGCTGCCAGTCCGGATCCCGGCCGCTTTATATGAGAAATGGAGAAAATACGGCATATGGGATTACAAGCAGCAGAGTTCCCAATATCGCGATTTCACACAATTCAACTTCGGCGCGACTGGGAACGCTGCTGGCCTTGATAAGAATTCTCTCTTGGCCTTATCGCAGGCGTCCAAGCCAACACGCGATGACGTCAACAGGCTTGATAATCGAGGGCTTCTTGCCAACTTTGACCACAACTTTGATGAATTCCAAGAGTTACTCTCAATGGCTGATCAAGATAGCCATTTGATCCGAATAGCCGACGACTTCACCTGGCTCGACAGCAGTTCCAAATGGCCCCGCACGGATATCGGGTTGAGTCCGAAACGGTGGAACGAATACAGATCACTCTTTGAGAAACTGTCGCTGCCTGAAGGAATTGTTCGGACTGCCGACTTCCCTGGCGCAGTCTTCTTCATCGCCCGGGTCCGCGGACTGTGCACCGGAGGCTCCAGCGCCGGTTATGTCTATTCGACTGGTACCTTTGCATCGACCACGGAATCGCCAAGCAAAGCTCTCGACGCAAAGGCTCGCCAGAACCCCAAACAACATTACGCCTACGTGTTCAAGTCGCTGAAACCCAACTGGTACGCCTTCTATGAAATAGATTGGTAACAAGCGACTTCCATGTCCCGTCAAAAACTCGGCCAGCATTTTCTCTCACAAATTTCCTGGCGCACGCGCATCGCCGAAACGCTTCCCGTCTCTCCCGACTCGACGTGGGTCGAAATCGGCGCGGGCCACGGCGAAATGACGGAGCTTCTAGCGACGCGCGCCCGCCGCGTCATCGCCATCGAAACCGACGCCGCTCTCGCCTCCACTCTTCGCGAACGCGCCGCGCACTCGCCCGCTGCGGCGAACTTGCCTGTTGAGACGGCCCTGCCCGCGAAAGCGGTCGAGTCCGCCGCGCCGCGAGGCTGGCCCAACGTCGAAATCGTCCACGCCGACGTCCTCTCCCTCGACCTCGCCGCCCTCGCGGGCGACCGTTTCCGCGTCTACGGCAACCTGCCTTACTACATCACGTCGCCAATTCTTACGCATCTGTTCCGGTTCGCCGACCTCATCGATTCCATCCACATCGTCACGCAACTCGAAGTCGCCCAGCGCATCGCCGCACATCCGCGCACTCGCGACTACGGCTACCTGTCAACGCTCTGCCAATTTTACGCGCGCCCCGAACTCATCTTCCGCATTCCACCCGGAGCATTCCAACCTCCGCCGAAAGTCACTTCCGCGCTGATCGAAATGCATTTGCCCGGCGGACGCGCCTCGCTCGGCATTCGCGACGAGCCCGCGTTTCTGAAATTCCTTCAGCTTTGCTTTGCGCACAAACGCAAAACTCTGCGCAATAATCTGCGGGACACGTACGCACATGACGCTGTCGCGAAAGGTCTCGCCGCCGGGGCCCTCACCGACAACTCCCGCGCCGAGGAATTAACGTTGCATCAATTCGCGCAGATTTTCACGTCGCTGGCCGCTTAGTCGTCAGGCTTCAGTGTAGAAGTAGTTCAGTGCGCGGTAAAAGCAAAGCAAAATCCCCACCCTTCGCGAGAAGCGCTCCCTTCCTGCGTCCCTTCCTGCGTCAGGGCAGGCAGGACAGGCAGGATGGGCACCCGCGAAAACCTCACGTCAGCCGCGGCCAAATGCGCGGCGTCGGGACGTGAGCTACAAACGCCCCTCGATCACTGCGCACAAACGATCGGGATAATTCGTCATAATCCCATTCACGCCCGTGGCAATCAGCGCGCGCATTTGTTCCGGCTCGTTCACCGTCCACGTAGCGATTTGCACGTCCGCGCGATGCGCTTTCTCCACCAACTCGCGCGTAACCAAATCCGCACGCGGTAAAATTTGACGCGCTCCGATACTCTGCGCTTTCTCGATGGCATTCGGCATTTGCGTTTCGAAAAGCAGCCCCATCATCAGCATCGCATCCAGCCGCCGCAAATTCTCCAGCGTTCGGGCGTCAAAGGAAATCACCACGCAGTGCGTCGCTTCTTTTGCCGAACGCAGCGCCTCCGCCATCGCGTGGTGAATTCCCCACGTGCCTTCGTGTTTGATTTCCAAATAAAAAATCACGTCCGTTTCGCGCGCAAACGCGAAAATCTCTTCGATTGTCGGAATGCGCTCGCCGGCGAATTCCGGCGCGAACCACGATCCCGCGTCGAGTTCGCGCAATTGCTCGAGCGTAAAATCCCGCACCAATCCGCGCCCGTTTGTGGTGCGATCCAGCGTGGAATCGTGAATGGCCACAAATCGCGCGTCGTGCGACAGCCGCAAATCCGTCTCGATGAACGTCGCCCCAAGCTCGACGGCCCGCCGAAACGACGCCAGCGTATTTTCGGGCGCGTGTCCCGAAGCCCCGCGATGTCCAATCACCCACGGCCGCTTCATATCAGCGGTATCGTAACAGAATCCTCTACTGCGGACGTCCTGCCGCATCGCCGAGCGTGCGTACTTTGCCATCCGCCGTCCCCAAAAGGACAAACTGTGTGCTCAAATGTGAAAACTTTCGAATAGGCGCTCGGCCCACGCTTTCAGGTTGTGCCCTTTAGCCTTTCATACAAAAGGAGATACGAATTTCTCTAGTACTTTGCCCCCTGGCCGTTGAATTGCCCATGCATTTTCGGATCGCTCGAGGCGGAACTGATGGCCCTTTTTGTCGTGTTAATCGTCGCGCTGGTTATCGGACAGACTTGGTGGGATTGGCGCGATGTCAAACGCGGCCCCGCAGTGCCGCACTGGATCGGTGGACTCGCCCTCGCCGGTCTCCTCGCCGCCACGCTTTCCGGCGCCACCTCCGTGGGTTCGGTGCTTTACCAGCACACGGTTGGAGAATTGCAGTCCGGTCTCGGCGGCGGCATGTTCTGGGGAGAATCGGCTTTCCTGCTCTGCGGCCTCGGCGTCATCGTCGCCGCCGTACGCAAAAAGAGCGTCCGCACACTCCTGCTGATCGCCGGTGTCCTCTCTTTCGCCCTCTGGCTCGGCATCTCGCTCTACGCGTAAGCCCCTGTAATCTGGCGTTTCCGCCAATAAGCGGGCGGCGTTACGAGCAATTTAATCTTCGCTTTATATTCGCCTACACGGGGGACTTCTGTTATGCTTCTCGCGTGACTGCAAATGCAGCGAGGACGGCTCCATTGTCTTTACGACTCTCCCGAGTCGTCCTCACCGCGCACTTAATTTGGACCTGAACTTCGGGCCAACCTGACCGAAGCGACACTTCCCCGTTCCTGACCTCTTGCTCTCCACCGGGCACGTTGCCATACTCAATACAATGAAACGCGCCAGCCTGATTCTCGCGCTCGTTTTGCTTTTCGTGGTCGCTGCGCGCGCCGATGAATTTCACTTGAAAGACGGCAGCACGATTGTCGGCGTGATTGTCGGCTACCAGGGGAATTCATTTCGCGTGAAGACCAGCTACGGTTTCGCGTTGGTTGATCGCGACTCCATCGCGTCCATCACCGTATCGAAACCAAAAGCAGCAGACAAGAAAGCGGCAAAATCGTCCGTGCCTGAGAAGGCAAAACCCGCGGAGTCCGCGTCCTCCCCGGCCGGCACGTCAAAGAATGGACACGCCGTTGCGGCGAAGCGCGACGAACCCGCGAAACATACCCAAGACGCCAAATCCGAAGGAGCCAACGCAACTGCGCCGCAGCAAACTTCGAATGCCGGGACGAAGCCCGCAACGCAAACCGCGAATCAGCAGTCCGCCGCGCCCTCAGCAAACCCAGCGGCGGCGGCGGAGACGCCCGCGCCAATTCCGGTGCGCGAAGAGGTCCAGGGCAATCTCTACATCAACGACACGTACGGATTTCGCATTTACAAACCGCCCGATTGGGACGTGATAGAAGGCGCGCGCGCCGCGCTGCCCGGAGCGGTGGTGGCCATGGGCACGTCGGACCAGACAACATATCTGATTATTGGCCTTGAGCCATCGAGCGGCACTTTGCAAACGCATGTCGCATCAACCAACGAGCGCTTATCGAATATGTTCGACAACTATCGGCCGCTGGCCGCGCGGCAAACAATCGTCGCCGGCCTGCACGGGATTGAATATCAATTTCAAGGAATGGCAAACGATCAGCAGTGGAGCGGGACCGTAATGCTACTCAGCCGCGGAGACAGTTTCTTCACGATTTTCGGAGTAACGTCTGCCAACACGGACCTGGTGCAAATCCAGCAGAACGTAATCTCGCGCACGATCGCCAGCCTGCAATTCACCAAGCCCTGATTTCGTTTTAAATTACAACACCTAGAATTTTGTGACTTCGCTGAAGTGGAAATCGCGGACTTTCATGGCGGGCACAACCATATCGAATGACTCTTCGCCGGAAGCGCGCACGGCGGGACCGAGCATCTCAACGTTCGACAGCATTTCGATGATGCTTTGATTGAAGCGGAAATTTCGGACGGCGCCGGCGACGCGGCCGTTTTCGACAAGGAATGTGCCGTCGCGCGTCATGCCGGTGAGAATTTTCTGATACGGATCCACTTCGCGGATATACCACAGCCGCGTGATGAGCAAGCCACGCTCGGTCGAACGAATCATTTCTTCCGTGGAAGCATTTCCTCCCGCGAAAACCAAATTGAACGGCGCTTCGCCGTCTTCGCTCGGCAACGAGAATCCGTGGCCCGTGGGATTTGCTTTTGCCCTTTTTGCGCTGGCGCGCGAGTAGACCAAATTCGCCGGCACGCCGCGTTCGACGAGCACGACTTTTCTGCGTGGCACACCTTCGCCGTCAAAGGGCGGCCCGAGCTGGAGCGGATGATAGACGTCGTCCCAGATGGAAATATTCTCGCCGAAGAGTTTTTTGCCCATGCGTCCCGTGAAGCAGGAACGCTGGTCGGCAACGCAGGTGGCGGCGAAATCGTAAAATAAAAATCCAACCAGGTCGAGGACAGCCGCGGGTTCGAGAATCGTGGTGTAACGGCCCGCTGGAATTTCGCGAGGCGCGCGCGAGCCGGCCGCTCTCTCGCTGGCCCGCCGGGCCAAGGCTTCGGGGTCGATGTCATTCACGCGTGACGATGTCGCCTTGGCCCAGCCGGAAGAGTCTTTTTCGAGGATCGTGACGGAAAATTCCGCGCGCGTGTCGTCGTAGTATTCAAAAAGACCGCGCGAATTCGCCAGCGCGATTTCCGCAAGGCCCGTGGAGAAAATTCCCGCCGTCGTCTGCTTGTTTTTATCGGCCATGTGGCAAACGGACGTGACAGCGCGGGCGCGATCGTCCGGCGTCGCGGCGGCTGTCTGCGCGACAAAGCGATCGACTTTCGTAAGCTTCTGTTTTCCGAGCATGGGCAGCAATTCGGGATTGCGCGGCTGCACGCGCGCCAAATCGAGCGCGGCGGTGGTAACGCGGCGCAGTGATTCATCGTCGGTCTTGTTCGTGGAAGCGCGCGCCGTGCGGCCATCGACCACCGCGCGGACGGAAATCGTCAGGCCCTGCTCAGCGACATTCTGATGAATCGTGTTGTTCGCGAAACGCGTGAGCGCGCTCGTGACCGCGCTGATGTCGACTTCCGTTTCGTCCGCTTTGCTGAGCTTGAGGATTTTCGCCGCAAGGCGATGCAATTCGGCAGCGCCCAGACGATGCTCCATGGCGACCGCGTGCTCGCGCCTCGGAGTCTTCGCCGAAGCGCGCTTCCCCGTTCGCTTTTTTGATTGCGTGGCCATTATTTTGAGAGCGCGATTCCCACTTTCACGTTGCGGAAACGCGCGGGTGACGCGCCATGTCCCGTGCCCATCGTTTGCATAGGCTGGCCTTTGCCGCAATTCGGCGTGCCCCACAGCGTCCAATACTCGCGCGAGCAAATCGCGTCGCAACTATTCCAGAATTCCGTGGTGATGCCACTGTAGCTGGGCGTTTTGATCATGCGTCCACGCTTGCCATTTTTAATTTCCCAGCCAATTTCCGTGGAAAACTGAAAATGGTAGCGGCGATCGTCGATGGACCAAGAGCGATTCGTTTCCATGTAGATTCCGTCGTCGGTACTCGCGATCAGATCGTCGAATTTGTGGTTACCCGGTAAAATGCTGATATTCGTCATGCGAATAATCGGCAAACGGTTCCAGCCTTCGGTGCGCATGGTGCCATTCGAGCGCGATTGTCCAATCGCGGCGGCGGTTTCGCGATTCGTCAAGTAGCCGGTGAAAAGCCCATCCATGATGATCGGCGTGCATTGCGCGGGCACGCCTTCGTCATCATAGCCAAAGGTGCCAAGTCCCGGGCCGTGCGCTAGGCGCGCATCCGCGACCACGTTGACAATGTCCGAGCCATAGCGCAGCGAATTCAATTTGTCGAGCGTGAGGAAACTCATGCCCGCGAAATTCGCTTCCATGCCGAGGACGCGGTCGAGCTCGATGGGATGGCCGATGGATTCGTGAATCTGCAAACCGAGTTGCGAACTATCGAGAATAATTGTGCGCTGGCCCTCGGGGCACGGCGCGGCGCTGTGGAGCGCGACGCATTCCTCCGCTACGCGCGGCGCATTCCCCACGAGATCGAGCTCTTCGATTAATTCGTAGCCGCGCAGCATGTGCTGGCCGCCGAAACTATTGGGATACGAGCGCTTCTGAATTTCCTCGCCCGCGAAACTGGTGGCTACAATTCCCGCGCCGGATTGCATTTTCACTTGATGAATCACGGAGCCGATGCTGGAAACAAAAAGCTGTTCGATTTTTCGAAACGACATGGAGCCTTCGGCCAGCGTGACGCCTTTCACTTTGCGCATTTCGGCGTCGGCGCGCAGGAGCACGGCGATTTGTGTTTCGATGGGAATGCGAAAGGGATCTTTGATGAAGGGATTCTGCCAGGTGTCAACGTAGGATTGCTCCGGCGCGAGAACGACGTCGTGGCGTTTGGCCATCGCCGAGGCTTTTGCAATGGCGACGGCTTCGGCGGCGCAGGCTTCGATGCCGGCGCGGCTCAGGCGATTCGTCGCTGCAAATCCCCACGCGCCGTGCGCGATGACGCGAAGACCGATGCCGAGGGATTCGGCTTCGGAGGCGCGGCCGACCTGGCCGTTTTTCGTGGACACGTCGCGGTGGCGAATGTCCATCACGCGCGCGTCGGCGTAGGTGGCGCAGCGCGCCAGCGCTTTCTCAATCGCCGAATTGGCTAGGTCTCGCATCTGGTTTTCGAGCGCTTCCGTCTTCTGTGGGCCAGCAGAAGAGAAGCATTTCTCCCGCCCGCTCAGAATTTTAAAACACGCAAATCTTGGCGATTAGAAATGCACTCGGGCTTTTGTTTTCAATGGATTAGGGCGATTTCTAATTCCAGCATTGGCGATTAGAAAAACCCCGGGACGCGAGGGAGGGTGTCGCCCGCATTTCCCGGCATTTCCCCTCCATTTCTTTCCAACGCTCCCAATTTTGTTCCAAACGCACGTGAATATAGTAGTACACGATTCGGAATATGCAAGAGCGAGCGGCTGTGGATTTTGCGCGCGTTTGTTAGGTGACTTCCGCAAAGCTGCCCACCTGAGACGGCCGCTGCGAAAAGCCGAGATAACGAAGAGTCAGTGCCTTGCGGGCCCGATAAAGCCGAGCGGGCCCTGTGCTCCAAGTCCCTACCCTTCGACCCACGTTACGCGGGTTTTGCGTCAGAGGGACTCGTAAGCTGTTCCATGTGGTCTCGGTCGACCCCATGAGTAAGGTGCAGCTTCCAGTCAGCATCTTTTCTGAATGCGGCAAACCATGTTTCGACGTGTTGGTTCTTGACGGAATAAACCATTACGCTTGCTCTCTCATTCACAAGTGTGTTCGAACTGTACCAGACGAAAACAGCCGAATCGGAAACATTATGAATCCTCCGATGGAGATTCTTCGCGCTGCGCTG
>Ga0307374_10011749_pt1 | contig 12387 bp, 13 predicted proteins | sample OX3MG_FD_202532 | JGI IMG/M metagenome (GOLD analysis project Ga0307374, IMG submission 202532) | Soil microbial communities from Risofladan, Vaasa, Finland - OX-3 | ecosystem: Environmental > Terrestrial > Soil > Coastal area > Acid sulfate soil | place: Finland: Risofladan, Vaasa | collected...
GTCCCATGCAAAACCTTTTGCTGCAATACGTTTTGCGTACAATAACACAGTCCAACCCCGAACGCAAGCATGGGTTTTCCCCGCGCCGCGCTAGCGTCCCCCAGCGGCGGCGCCCCGCCAATCGCGGGTGTCTCGTGTTCCCAGGCGAGGTCTCGTCGCGGCAACGCTGGTAGCCCAACTAGGGATCACGAAACTCTCGCGCCCTGGGTTTACCACCGCATGCATGCGGCGTATACTACCGCGAGATATCAGATCTTTCAGCCAACAGGTGTGGTATTCATCAGATCTCTGAAAGGGTGGGCCGGCGCCGATGGCGATCCTCACCTACGAAGCGGTATTGGCCGAAATGAAACGGCGGGTGGCCGAGGGAGAACCGCAGCCTGGGAATCGCTTGCCCAGCGTGCGGGATCTCTCGCGAGAGCTCAAGGTCGGCACCTCGTCGGTGCGCGAGGCGCTCCGCGTTCTGGCCGCGACCGGCGTGGTCCGCATTGAGCACGGCAACGGCATATTCGTCCAGGCCCAGTGTCCCCCGGCGGCAGAGCTACACGCTCGCGTTACCCGGACCGAGGTATCGTCCTTGCTCCATCTGATGGAGGCACGCCGGATCATCGAACCGGAACTGGCCGCGCTGGCGGCCGAACATCGCACCCCAGAACAGGCCGCGCGCATCCAGGAATTGGCGCGGCGCCTGGGGCGCGGTTTCCGGGCCGGCCGCGATTGGATGGATGCCGACCTTGACTTCCATCGCGCGCTGGCGGAGGCGGCGGGCAACCCGGTGATTAGGAGTTCTCGATCGAAATGGAGTGAACCCGCATGTACACCATCGACCTCAGTGGGAAGACCATCCTGATCAGTGGTGGCTGCGGGGCCATTGGCCGCGTGGTCGTCCGCGTACTGGCCGATGCTGGGGCCAGCGTCGCGGTGAATGATATCGTGAGCGAAACCGAAGCCAGCGCGCTGCTCCAGGAAGCAGGCGTGGACAGCCCGCAGGTGGCCTACTTTCGCGAGGACGCGGCCACCGCCGAGGGGGTCAATTCGCTTTTTGAGCGAGTGCGGGGGAGCTTGGGACAGCCGGACGTGGTCTGCTGCCACGCCGGCATGGTGGACGCATTTCCCGTGTGGGAGTACCCGTTGGGCAAGTTTGACCGCCTGTTGGCCCTGAATGTACGGTCGTCATTCCTCCTGGCTCAGATCGCGGCTCGGCACTGGCTGAGCCGTGGCACGTCCGGCCATCTGATCTTCACTACGTCATGGGTGCAGGATGTGTCATGGCCGGAGATCACCCCCTACGCTGCCAGTAAGGCGGCGCTGAAGGCCATGATGCGGGGCTTCGCTCGCGAACTGGCGCCGCATGGTATTCGGGCCAACGCCGTAGCCCCCGGAATCGTGGCCGTTGGGCTGGCCAAACGGCAGTGGGATACCGATCCCAGCTATAGGGCGCGGGCGGAAAAGGCCATCCCGCTCGGGGTCATGCAGCCTCCCGACACGGTCGGCCACGCCTTTCTCTTCCTCTGCTCCGAGCTGGCGGCCTATATGACCGGAGCCGTGATGCTCGTGGACGGCGGATGCAGCCTCTATCCCATGGACTGACCGAGCCTCAACGGCGGCTCGGGTTCGGGCCGCCGGGCCGCGGATGGACCTGGCGACCGGGGAGCGCCTCTATTCCAAATGGGACTATCGCCCCTTGCTGGAACGCCGGCTGGTCGATGTCATTCAACCCGACCCGTGCCATGCGGGCGGAATCACCGAATGTAAGAAGATCGCCGCCATGGCCGAGGCCTACTAGGTCCAGGTGGCCCCCCATAGCCCGCAGGGCCCCATCTCGACCGCCGCCGCCGCCCATCTAGCCATGGCCATTCCCAACTTCGCCATCCTGGAATTTGTCCGATCTCGGCCGTTTCGCGACCGGGCCATGAAAGAGGCGTGGGAGGTGCGTGCGGGACACCTGGCGGTGCCGGACCGTCCAGGACTGGGGGTGGACCTAGACGAAGAGGCATTGGCGGCCAGCCCGCCCCGACCGGTTGGAGTGCCGCTCGGCGCCTGGGCGGCGGATGGCAGTGTCGCCGACGTCTAGCACTGGAGGGTACGGCCGCGCTGCCCATACTCCGCAATCTTGGCCCTGCGGCACCCTCGTAGGGTTCTAACGTCCTATTGTGATCGTGGCCTGATCGAACAGATCCCAGCGGCGGCTTTCGGGATTGTAGGCATAGACGCCAATTTTCCAGTGGCCGGGATGGGTATAGGCGTGCCGTATAGTCCAGCCCTGGGAAAAGCTCCCGTCACCGAAGGTCCAGCCCCATGGTTGCAAGCGGGCGGACGGCATCAGAGTATTGGCTACTTCCTTCCGATTCTCGGTCATGGTCACCGATTGTCCAGTTCGATAGACGCCGGGCACCACGAAGAAGGCCCATATCGCCAGTTCAGCCTGGGTCCGGGCAACCTGCTTGTTCAGGACCACCAGGCGCCCATTCGTAGAGAGGGAAGGGCGCTGATCCAGGGCGCAGGCACGCGCGGGCGTGGCCTCAGCCACGACTGCCTGCGCGGCCAGCAAAGCTGCCAGGAAAGGAACCAGCAAACGCCGCATCGATCCTCCTGCCGGTTGCTCTGGCCGCCTGCCCTCACGTTGAGCCGGACAGCGTGCCACATCGGCAGTATAGTGACGGCCATGTCGCCCGCCCAAACAGGATCCTGTCATTCTCGGCTCACGACAGCTTTGGTAGGGGCGCACCGCCGCGCTTAGCTGTAGGCGTTCCCCTTGGCGTCGATGGTGACTTGCAGCGTGGTCAAGGGCAACTGGGCCGGCCCGTCAATCACCGCGCCGCCGTTCAGCGGGTCGAACACCGCCCCATGGCAGGGGCAGTCGAGCTGATGGAGGGTAGGATCGTACTCCACCGTGCAGCCGTTATGGGTACACACAGCGTCGTAGGCCACGAATTTCCCGTTAGGAAGATGAATCAGCAAGGCGGGATCGCCGGTGCGCGGATCGGTGTATTGTCCGGCACTGTTGATCGGAAGCGATCCCACGTTGCCCAGAAGGGTTTTTCCCTGAGCGGCTCCCCCAGCCGCTCCGGTGGTGAGCGAAAGATCCGAGTTCGCCACCCGCTTTTCCGGAGTGGTCATCGCGGCGATCCCGCCCACCACCGTGGCGCCCACCGCAAGGGCGCCGGCCGTGCCCAGTCCACGGACGAACGATGCCCGCGCGACTAGATTGTCGGGTTGGGTGGTCCGGATAGGTGCGTGCCTAGGGTGCTTTCCTCGGAGGGGGATCCGCGTGGGCTGGGCGGATGCCCGCAAGTAGCGGCCAAAGAAGTACTCATCCAGACTGAAAGGGCCGGGGCCGGTAAGGGTGAGGGTAAGCCAGCCCATGGCATACGGAAGGTCGGCCCCCAGGAAGTACGGATGAACGTTCCAGGAGGCAGTGAGAAAGAAGGTGAGGCTGATCAACATGCCGCCCAGGGAACTGAAGCGGGCCAGCAGTCCGGTGAGCGTAGAGATACCGATCAGCATCTCGCACAGAGCGATCAGGGCGCCGAAGAACTTGGCCTGAGGGATCGCCAGGCTGGTCAAGAGAAACGAAAGCGGCGATCCCGCGTGGACGTAGCCACTCAACTGATGGCCAATGAACCCTGGCGCGGTAGGGCTGAAGAATTGCGGATCAGTGAACTTTTGTAACCCAGCATAGAGGAAGGTAGCGCCCAGAAATAAGCGGGCCGGCAGAATGGCGGCGGCGGGAATCTGGCCAGGCGGCCGATGCACGTTCAGGATCCTATCGAGCTTGGGAATGGCCAGGACGCGGCCGACAAGAGGGGATCGGGCAAGGCGCTCAAGCATGATGATTGACGGTCCTTTCAACGGGAGGTGACGCTTCTCAGCATAGTCAGGCGGCGTGATCATTTGATGATCATGACATGGTGGTATGTTTAGCCCTGGAAGCGTTGCCTGAACGGGGGTGGTGAGCGTGTATCTGCTGATCGTGGAGGACGACCGGGCCCTGGCCGACATGTTGCGGCGGAAATTGGTGGGTCGGGGCCACCGCGTGGATATCGTCCCCGATGGCCGGGCGGCCCTGGAACAGGCGGCCAGCGGCGTCTACGACGCGGTGATCCTCGACCTGATGCTTCCCCACCTGGACGGTATCTCCGTGGCGCGTCAATTACGCGCGGACGGAGTGGGAACCCCCGTGATTATGCTCACGGCGCGCGACGCGGTTCAGGATCGAGTAGCGGGTTTTGGGGCCGGGGCCGATGATTACCTAGTCAAGCCCTTCGCCTTCGAGGAGTTGGAGGCGCGGCTACAGGCGGTGACGCGCCGGGGTGCCCTGGCTCCCGAGTCCGAGGTGCTGGTAGTTGGCGACCTGATCCTGGATCGCCGGTCGCGGGAGGTGAGCCGTGCCGGCAGGCCCATTCCCCTGGCTCCGCGCGATTTCGCGCTCCTCGAATACTTGATGCGCCATCCGGGCCAGGCGCTAAGCCGGACCGTCATTTTAGAGCGGGTGTGGGACTATGGTTTCGAGTCGTTCGCCAATGTTGTCGATGCCACGATTCGGCGCTTGCGCAAGGCCATCGACGAGGGATACGACCAGCCGCTTATCCAAACCGTGCGTGGCCTTGGCTACAAAATCAAGGCATAGCGCGGGCGCCGCACCGTGAGGCTCCACCTGCTGCCAAGGACGCAGAGGGCGGAGGATGCCGCCACCGTGCCGCTGCGCCGAATCCGCCGCCAACTGGCGGCGCTGGTGGTTGGGCTGATTTGTGTCCTGGTGGCCGCGCTCCTGGCGGTGGTCTACGTTAGGACGCAGGCAACCAGTCTGGACTCGTTACGGACAACCTTGCGTGAACGCGCCCAGAGCGAGGTCTATCACCTGGCGTCGCCGGCTAACCCCGGCATGGCAAATCAGGCACTCCGCGAGTCCGTCCGTGAGGAGCAAGAGCGCGGGGATCTCTTTATCATCTTCGCCGATCCTCATCTCAAGGTGCTGGGCGGCGCGCTTGGCCCATTCGCCGGCGCGCTGGCCGACCGCGCCGGCGCCGCCGAGGCCATGCGGCGTCGCTCGCCCTTCTATTCCACACGGGAAATCTCCAGCGACCAGCGGTATCTGATTTGTAGCGTCCCGGCGATCACGCATGGCCGTGTGGTGGGAGTGGTGCAGACCGGCGCCTCCGAACGGTCCTATGAACAAAATCTGCATGCCCTGCTGGAATCGATGGTGCTGGTCAGTGTGTTCGGTCTGGCCGCCTCGGGGGGCATTACCTGGTTGGTGGTCCGTTTGGCGCTCACTCCCATTCGCTCCTCGCTGGCGCGCCAGCGAGGCTTCGTGGCCGACGCCGCGCACGAACTGCGCGCTCCCCTGGCTATCCTTCGCACGGCGGCGGAGTTGTGGCTCGAGCCGGCCAGTATGGAGGACCAGCAGGAGGCGGTGGAACAGGTGCTTTCCCAGGGGGCGCATCTGGCCCGCCTGGTGGATGATCTCTCGCTCCTCGCCCGAGCCGACAGCGGCGCGGTAAGCATTACCCACGAGCGCGTGGATCTAGCCACCCTGATCCGGGAGACGGTAAGTGGGGTGGAGTTGGTGGCGGAGGAGGGCGGGATGCGTCTGGAGGTTCGGGCGGAGAGCCTCTGGATTCGTGGCGATCCGGGACGTTTGCGCCAGCTCCTGTTGATTCTGCTGGACAACGCGCTCAAGCACGCCCCCGAAAGCGAGACGGTCACCGTGACGGCGCGGCGCCAGGGCAGCCACGCCGTGCTGTCGGTGCGGGACCTGGGACCAGGGATCGATCACCAAGACTTGCCGCGCCTTTTCGACCGCTTTTACCGGGCCGACCGCGCTCGCGCCGGAGAAGGGACCGGGCTCGGTCTGGCGATTGCCCGCTGGATCGCGGTAGCCCATGGGGGACAAATCCGGGTCGCCAACGCCCCGGATGGAGGCGCGGTGTTTACCGTGACCCTTCCCCTGGGAGGCCCGTAGGCGCGCACGAATCGGAAACGTTCCCTCGACCGCGCGATTCCTAATCCAACGGCCTCGGCCTGCTTACCGAGCCGGCGGGCTCGACGTGGGTAGGCACGAGCACGCGGCGGGGCGCCTTTCCTCCCAGGCCCTCGCGAATGAGGTCGATCGCCGTCCGGCCAATCGCCTCGCCTGGTTGGATCGCGCAGGTGATCGCGCGAATGCTGATCGGGAATGCCTCTACCGGGTCGATCCCCACCAGGGAGAGATCGTCAGGTATCCGCAAGCCGAGGCGATCGGCGGCCCGGATCGCCAGCAAGGCCAGCCCGGCGTTGGTGGCGAAGAGGGCGGTGATCCGTGGATGGCCGTGCAGATAACCGGTGAACCGCTCCACGATGTCCTCCGGCATTTCCCAGGGTTCGGGTATGTCTCGGAGGCGCTCTTCCGTATAGATCAGCGAACGATCGAGTGAGATCCCGGCGGTCGCCAGTGCCTGCGAATATCCTTCCAGCCGATCCTCGATCGCGGACGTGCCTTTGGAGGGGTAGGCCAGGGCGCAAATGCGCCGGTGGCCTGCGTTGACCAGCTCCTCGACCACCGCACGGGCGGCGGCGATGTTGTCGCATTGTACGCTGGCGCAGGGGACGCCGCGGAGATAGCGATCGACCAGGACCACGGGATAGCCGTCCAGGACCAGGCGGAGGACCTCCGCATTATAGGTCTCCCCGTCCTGCAAATGGAGTACTATCCCCCTGGCTCCGGCCTCCAGCGCCTGGCGGATCGCCCGTTCCTCCTCCTCGCGCGAATTGCCGGCCAGGTGGAAGAGGAGATTAAAATCTGCCGCGCGCGCCCCGCTCTCAATCCCCCGAAGCAACTGGTTGGCGAGCCAATAGGCGGTGTCGGGCTGGATACAGGCGATCAGCGGTCTTCCGGCCGGGCGGTCATCACCGCGTATGGGACGCACGATCGTCCCGCGGCGGGGGGTGCGTTCCACCAGGCCATCACGCGCCAGCTCATTCAGGGCGGCGGCACTGGTCACCCGACTGACTCCATATAATTGGGCCGCTTCCATTTCGGTGGGAAGGTGATCACCGGCCCGATAGGCGCCGGAGGTGATTTGCCGCCGGAGATGCTCGGCAATCTGGCGGTACCGAGGGTGTTTGTCGGCGGCCATGTTCAACTACTCCGATTTGCCATAACAATATACCTGATGAGCCCGGTGATTTCGTATGCCCCGTCGCCGATTGCCCTAGCTTGACACGGGACGGCGCCGTTGTCTACACTGGGCGCATCATCCGCGACCGCATACGGAAATTGCTATGACAATTATAGGGCATGGCGCGGGCGCCGGTGGAAGGAGGTGGTACGCGCGTAGGGCCTGGGTCGCGGTCATGGCGGGCAACATGGTCCGCTCGGTGATGACAGAGAGTTTGTCGGTACCATCCGCATTCATCAGGGAGGTATCATGCGCATCCCATTGAAACAGCTTGGCTTGCTTGCGTTGGCTGGCACGGTAGGCATTCCCAGCGCCATATCCTCGGCCCGCGCCACGCACGCGGCGGCTCCGGTCACGATCACCATCGCCTACCAGGAACTGGGAAATCCCGCCGGCTTCGAGAACCTCAAATGGTGGACCCAGCTCACCCCGCAGATCGAGGCCGCCGTCCCAGGGGTCAAGCTCAAGCTGGACACGATCGTGGCCTCGGAAGGCGACTACTACACCAAGATTGACCTGGCCCTCCGCTCCGCCAGTACGGCTCCTGACCTGGTCAAGGAGGACAGCTTCCTGATCGGCTCCGACGCCACTGCCGGATATCTGACCCCCTTAAACAAATACCTCGCGACCTGGCCCGACTACGCCAAGCAGTGGTACCCCGGCATGCAGGCGATCACCACCTTCAAGGGCCAGAATTATGGGGTGATGAACGGCACCGATGTCCGCGGTATCTGGTACAACAAGAATGTCTTCAAGAAGGCCGGTTTACCGACCACCTGGCAGCCGCACACCTGGGCCGACATTCTGGCCGCCGCCCGCACGATCAAGGCGAAAGTACCGGGCGTGATCCCGATGAACCTCTACTCCGGTATCCCGATGGACGAGGCGTCCTCCTTGCAGGGCTTCCAGATGCTCCTCTACGGGACCAAGGATCCGCTCTACGACTATAAGACCAACAAGTGGATCACCTCGAGCCCCGGCTTCCTCGATTCCCTGAAGTTCGTGCAAACGGTCTACGACCCCAAGAACCTACTCGGTCCCACCAACGATATTGCCCTCAGCGGCGGTGCCGCGAACTTTCTCCAGCAGCAATTGTTCCCGAAGGACAAGCTGGGCATCGATCTCGATGGCTCATGGGTGCCAAGCACCTGGTCCTCCACCGGCGCCGCGCCGTGGCCGCAATGGCAGAAGGTGATGGGGATGGCCAAGATGCCGACCGAGTTCGGCCAGGCGCCCGGTTATATCTCGATGTCGGGCGGCTGGTCTTACGCGATCAGCAGCAAGAGCGCTCATCCAGACCTTGCCTTCAAAGTCCTGCAAGCAGCCAATAGCCTACAGAACCTGGCCTTGTTTGATGTGATGGTGGGGAATATCGGGGTCCGCAAGGACGAGACGACGGTGCCTTCTTACTCCCAGGTGCCGATGAACCCCTTCTTCACCAGCCTGGTTGCCTTCTCGCAGTTCCGCGCCGGCTTCCCGGTCTACCCTGAAATCTCCATCCAGATCCAGCAGGCCATGGAACTGGTGATGACTGGATCAACCACTCCGGCGGCCGCGATGGCCGGTTTCGCCGACGCGGTGAAGGGTATCGCGGGATCGAGCCACGTTGAAGCGCGCTGAAGCTACTGACTAGCCCGTGGCAGGTAATGATCCCCGGCGCTATGCCGGCGCCGGGGATCATCCGGGCCACCTAGCACAGCCTGACATACGGGTGGTAAGGGCACCCCTGGTGGTTGCCCAGACTCGGGCCACCAAGGGCACCCACCAGGGGTGCCCCTACATGGGTCCATTCCAGGGCATCGATCACCGTCACCCAGAGGATATCAAGTACCCGGTGCCCCTATCGAACCGGCAAGATACGTCGGCCAAGCTATACTAGATCTGAACCAGCAGGTGAGGAGGAAGGCCGTGCAGGCCGACGCCGTCTACCCACTGCCCGCCGCGCCCCGGCGGCGCCGGCGGTTCCGCCTCGGGATGCTGTTCATGCTGCCGGCGTTCTTGGTGATGACGATCTTCTTTCTGGGGCCGGCTCTCTACGCGGTGTATGTCGGCTTCACCAATCTGGCGCTCACCGGTAACGGAGCGGCAGCCCCGTCGTGGGTCGGCCTGAACAATTTTCACCAAATCCTCAAGGATTCGCAATTTTTCGCTGCCTTACGCATCTCTCTCACCTACCTGGTGGGTTCGGCGCTGATCGGCCAGGCCGTGCTGGGGATGCTGCTGGCCCTACTGATGAGGAATCGGCGTCCCCTCTTCAAGACGGTGTTGGGGGGGATCATTGTCGCCTGCTGGGTGATGCCCGACGTGGTCGCAGGCTACCTGTGGTTCGCCTTCTTCCATGCCGACCTGATGGGGCTGGGCACCGGAACCGGCCTCTTGAACACCATCGTGAGTACCTTTGGCCTGCCCCAGCACGCCTGGCTCCAGGAATATCCGATGGCCGCGATTATCGTGGCCAATACCTGGCGCGGCACCGCCTTCTCCATGCTGCTCTATTCCTCGGCCCTGGAAGGGATCGCGCCAGAGTTGCTGGAAGCGGCCTCGATCGATGGGGCCGGGGTGGTGGCCCGCGTTCGGCTGATCATCCTGCCGATGCTCAAAGGGACCATCGCCACCGATCTACTGCTGATCACCCTGGCTACTCTTTCTGACTTTACCCTGGTCAAGGTGCTGACGGGCGGCGGCCCTGGATTCGATACGCAGTTGCTGACTATCTACATGTACCAGCACGCTTTCAACTTCTATCAACTGGGCTATGGGACGGCGATTGCTCTCTTGATCATCCTGACTGGCGCCATCCTGTCGCTGCTGTACATTCGCGTGCTGCGGGTCGAGGTGTAAGGATGGTTTTCCCATGAGACGCCGCTGGTTCATCCCCACCTCCGCTGCCTCGTATGCTATCCTGGTCGTCCTGGCTTTGTTCTTCCTCTTGCCTTTTCTCTGGCTGATCGTCGCCAGCTTCACTCCCAACGCAAACCTTGGCACGGTCTGGTTCGCGAACGCCAGTCTGGATAATTTCCGTTACATCTTCGATAGCGGCTACGGGAAAGGGTTTGAGAATAGCCTTGTGCTCGGGACCAGCACCATGGTGCTGGTAGTCGTGCTAAGCTGCGGAGCCGGGTATACGCTCTCGCGCTACCAGTTCCGCTTCAAGAAAACCATCATGCTCTCGATCTTGTTCTGCACCGGGCTGCCGGTTCTGGCTCTGATCTTCCCCCTCTATGCCATGTACGTGCAGTTGGGCCTGATCGACTCCACGCCCGGAGTGATCATCTTTTTTGTCGCCTCGCTTCTCCCTTTCAGCATCTGGCTGATGAAGAACTTCCTGGACTCGGTGTCGGTCGATCTGGAGGAGGCGGCCTGGGTGGATGGCTGTTCCACCTTCGGCTCCTTCTGGCGCATCGTGCTGCCGCTCTCCGCCCCAGGGATCGCGGTGGTCGGCATCCTGGGCTTTATCGGCGCCTACACCAACTTCTTCATCCCGTTCATCCTCTACAGCAGCGCCGACAAGTTTCCCGCCTCGGTGGAGTTGTTCACCTTCTTTGGCAGCTATGGCCAGATAAATTACGGACAGATCGCCGCCTACGCCATGCTGTACACGCTCCCCGCCGTGGCCCTGTATATGTTCGTCGCGCGCTTCTTCGTCAAGGGCATCAACATTGGCGGCAGCAAGGGATGAGGTTCGTCCGCTTGCTTGCACTGGCCGGATGGCTGAGCCTGCAAGCCCTGGTTCCCACTGTAGCCTTGGGTTCGTCCGCCTCCAAGGCGGCGTGCCCATCTCAGGATCCGCCTCCAGTTCTCACCGTTCCGGGCCGGACTGGCAGCGTGGCGGGAGCGGGCGGACTGTCTATCCGGCGATCGCTGGCTATTCCCGGGCGGATCGATAGCGTGCTGACCCTGCCCTCGGGCCAGGTAGCGGCCCTGGTTGGGTCCGTGTCCTCGCCCATCCGCTTCCTTCCCCACGATGACCTCCTGCGCGTCACCCTTTCCAGTGGCGCCATACAACGGATTACCTTACCTCCCTATGTGGTTCCACCCGGCCTGGCGGCATCGAGCGGCGGACTCGCGGCGGTGGTGGACGACGTGCTGTTCAGGATGGCAGGCGCGGGGCGGCTGGTCGTCCGCCACCCACTGGATATGGCGGCGGTGGGCTGGCCCGCGGCCGTCACCGCGGATTCGTCTGGCCGCCTCTACGTGGCCGGACAGAAAGCGAGTGCCTGGTCGGCCCAGGTGGAGGCGCTGAATCCGCTGGGAAAGGTGCTCTGGCGGGCGCCTCTGGGACTGACCCACGCTGGGATCTGGGTAGGGATGGCGGGACCGAGCGAATTGGCCGCCTACCTTCCTGATGCCCACGATGCCCAGGGCACCCTGGCTCTCTTCGATACTCACGCCGGTAGGTTAGGTGCCTCCTATGCTCTTCCGGCCGCTCCGTTGGCTATCGACGCGGCTCGTGGGCTGCTCTATCTGAGCACTGACGGCACAATCGAGACGCTGGCGCTGGGGTCAGGACGGCCGCTCTTCACCGTACCCGGCGCCGGTCCGCTGGCGCTTGATTCCTCATCCGGATCGGTCGCCTTCATGCGAGGCAATGAGGTGGTAATAGCGGCGCCCCAAACCCTACGTACGGAAGCGGCCCTCTGGTTGCCCGGCGTCATCACCCTCACCTTTATGCCGGACGATACGCTTCTTGCGGGGGTTGGCCACCGGATGGACGAGATCGTCCCACGTGATTCCGCGGCGCCGACTGTGGTCGGCCGGTAGGGAAGAGGACGCTTCCATGCAGGAGGCAGGATCCCCGCGGGGATCCTGCCTCCTGCATGGATCGAACGTGCGTGGAGGTGATCGCTCGCTATGCCGCGTTCGGCTCAAGCGGCCCGCTCCCAATCGTCGTGCCATCGTGGCGAGGGCCGGACACCCAGCAGCCTTGCCGGAAGGGCCGGCAGCCTGCCGTCTGAAGCCGCCGTGCGCCGGCTCGTCACGGTCACTCTGGCTGGGTTGCGCCCCCCACCCTGACTCGTTTCCTCGGATCTCCACCCTTCACCGCGGCGAGAGTGCCCGCCACAGCTTCTCCGGGGTCAGCGGCATATCGAGATGGCGGATGCCGTGGGGGGCCAGCGCGTCGTGGACGGCGTTGACGATGGCCGGGGTCGCGCCGATGGTCGCGGCCTCGCCGATCCCCTTGGCCCCCAGCGGATTGAGCGGGGTGGCCGTGTGAGTATGGACCATC
>Ga0307374_10011750_pt1 | contig 12386 bp, 9 predicted proteins | sample OX3MG_FD_202532 | JGI IMG/M metagenome (GOLD analysis project Ga0307374, IMG submission 202532) | Soil microbial communities from Risofladan, Vaasa, Finland - OX-3 | ecosystem: Environmental > Terrestrial > Soil > Coastal area > Acid sulfate soil | place: Finland: Risofladan, Vaasa | collected...
CGCTCGGCGTGCGCCGGGGCGACCGCGTGCTGGTGTACATGCCGATGATCCCGGAGGCCTGCTTCGCGGTCCTCGCATGCGCGCGCATCGGCGCGATCCACTCGGTGGTGTTCGGCGGCTTCGCCGCGGCGAGCCTCGCGGCGCGCATCGACGATGCGCGCCCCAAGCTGATGGTGACCGCCGACGGCGGCAGCCGCATGGGAAAGAGCGTGCTCTACAAGGCGCTGGTGGACGAGTCGCTGCGCCTGGCGAAGCATCCGCCCGACAAGGTGCTGATCTGCCGCCGCGGCCTCGACCCGGACATGCCGGTCGTGGCCGGGCGCGACGTGGACTGGAAGGACCTCGCCGCGCGCCACGCCGGCGCGCAGGTGCCCTGCGCGTGGCTCGAGTCGAGCGAGCCCTCCTACATCCTGTACACCTCGGGAACCACCGGTCAGCCGAAGGGCGTGCAGCGCGACGTCGGCGGCCACGCGGTGGCGCTCGCCGCGTCGATGAAATACATCTACTGCGGCTATCCGGGCGAGACCATGTTCACCACCTCGGACATCGGCTGGGTGGTGGGGCATTCGTACATCATCTACGCGCCGCTGCTCGCCGGCATGACCACCGTCATGTACGAGGGCGTGCCGATCCGCCCGGATGCCGGCATCTGGTGGAAGATCGTGCAGGATCACCGCGTGAACGTGATGTTCTCGGCGCCGACCGCGATCCGGGTGTTGAAGAAGCAGGACCCGGCCTACCTGACGAAGTACGACCTGAGCTCGCTGCGCCACCTGTTCCTGGCCGGCGAGCCGCTCGACGAGCCGACCCACGTGTGGATCTCGCAGGCGCTCAAGAAGCCGGTCATCGATCACTACTGGCAGACCGAGAGCGGATGGCCGATCCTGTCGGCGATGCCGGGCGTGGAGAAGACGCCGAACAAGTTCGGCAGCCCGTCGTTCCCGGTCTACGGCTACGACCTGCAGTTGCTGCGCGAGGCCGATGCCGAGCCGGCGGCGGCGAACGAGAAGGCGGTGGTGGCGATCGTGCCGCCGCTGCCTCCGGGCTGCATGTCGACGCTGTGGGGCGACGACGAGCGCTTCGTGAAGACGTATTTCTCGACCTTCTCCAGGAAGCAGGTGTATTCGACCTTCGACTGGGGTATCCGCGACGCGGAGGGCTACTACTTCATCCTCGGGCGCACCGACGACGTGATCAACGTCGCCGGGCATCGGCTCGGCACGCGCGAGATCGAGGAGGCGGTGAGCATGCATGCGAACGTCGCCGAGTGCGCGGTGGTCGGGGTCAACGACGCGCTCAAGGGTCAGATGCCGCTCGCCTTCGCGGTCGCGAAGGACGCCTCCGGGCTCGGCACGTCGCAAGGACGCGCCCAGCTGGAGAAGGAAGTGATGGAGACCGTCGACAGGCAGCTGGGCGCGATCGCCCGGCCCCGGGCGGTGCACTTCGTCGCGCTGCTTCCCAAGACGCGCTCGGGCAAGACGCTGCGGCGCTCGATCCAGGCGCTCGCCGAAGGGCGCGATCCCGGCGACCTGACCACGATCGAGGACCCGGGCGCGCTGGACCAGATTCGCAATGCACTGAAGGAGAAGGCTGCCGTATGAAAACCCGCCCCATGCTGACCCTCGAGGATTGCCGCAGGCTGATGGCCGCCGCCCAGGCCGAGGCGCGGCGCCACGACTGGATCGTCGCCATCGCGATCCTAGACGACGGAGGCCACCTGCTGCATCTGGAACGCATGGACGGCGCCTCGCCCGCCAACGCGGCGATCGCGGTCGAGAAGGCGCGCACCGCGGCGGTGTCACGGCGCCCGAGCAGGATGTGGGAGGAGCGCGTCGCCGGCGGGCGATTGTCGATGCTCAAGATGCCCGTGCTGCCGGTGACGGGGGGGGTGCCGATCGTGGTCGACGGCGTATGCGTCGGCGGCATCGGCGCCTCGGGCGTGCAGTCGCACGAGGACGAGCAGATCGTGCAGGCGGGAATCGACGCGCTGCTCAAGGGCTGAGCGCGGCCGCGCTCGCCTGGTCGGGCAGCCGGATCACCTTCGCGGCGGCGAGCGCCGCGACCTGCGCTTCTGCGTAGCCCAGGCGCGCCAGCAGCTCGCGCGCACCTTCGCCGATATGCGGCGGGTCGCTGCGCTTTGGCAGCTGCTCGCCGTCGAGCGCGATCGGCAATGCCGGGACGTGCACCGTGCCGCCCGCAGGCAGGCGCGTCGCAAGCAGTCCGCCCGAGGCGTTGAGGTGCGGGTCGTCGAGCAGGTCCCAGGGCTTGGCGACCGGCGCAAAAGGCAGGCCGATCTCCTCGAGCTTCGCGGCGAGCGCCGCGCGCGTGTAGCGCTTCATGGTTTCGCCGAGCCTCGGAATAAGCCACGCGCGCTGCTTCACGCGCTCGCCGTTGGTGCGCAGCCGCATGTCGGCGGCGAGCTCGGGCTCCTCGAAGGCGCGGCAGAAGATCTCCCACTGCGTGTCGGTGACCACGCCCACGAACAGGCGGTCGCCGTCGCGCGTCTCGAAGATGTCGTACACGCCCCAGGCCGGGCGCTTCACCGACATCGGCGGCGGTGCCTCGCCGGTGATCTCGAATTGCGCCATGTGCTGGGCCACCAGGTAGGCGGTGCTTTCGAACAGCGCGCTGGTGACTCGCCGGCCATGTCCGCTCGAGTCGCGCTCGCGCAGCGCCGCGAGCACCGCCAGCGCGCCGAAGGTGCCGCCGAGGATGTCAACTACCGATGAGCCCGCGCGCAGCGGGCGCTCGGGCAACCCCGTCATGTAGGCCAGCCCGCCCATCATCTGCACCACTTCGTCCAGCGCCGCGCGGTGTTGGTAGGGGCCGTCGAGAAACCCCTTGAGCGAGCAGTACACCAGGCGTGGATTGCGCGCGGCGAGCGTCTCGTAGCCGAAGCCCAGCTTGTCGAGCGCGCCGGGGCGGAAGTTCTCGGTGAGCACGTCCGCAGTGTCGAGCAGCCGCAGCACCAGCTCGCGCCCTTCGCTGCGCTTGAGGTCGACCGCCAGGCTCTTCTTGTTGCGGTTGAACACGGGGAAGAAGCCGGCCCCGGCCGCTTCCAGGCGGCGCGTGTTGTCGCCCTCCAGCGGCTCGACCTTGATCACTTCGGCGCCGAGGTCGGCCAGCACCAGCCCGCACGACGGGCCCATCACCATGTGCGCGAACTCGACCACGCGCACTCCGTCGAGCGGCAAACGGTTCATGCCGCCTTCTGGAAGCCCTTGGGCAGCCCGGCCTGCGGGGTGTGGCCGTAGACCGGTTCCTCCGGCAGGCCGCGCACCAGCGCCTCGCGCGCCGCAATCAGCAGGTCGAAATCGATGCCGGTCGACACGCCCATGCTCTCGAACATGAACACCAGGTCTTCGGTGATCACGTTGCCGCTCGCGCCGGGGGCGAACGGGCAGCCGCCGAGCCCGCCCATGGACGAGTCGAACGAGCGCACGCCTTCCTCGTAGGCGGCGAGCGCGTTGGCGAGGCCGAGGCCGCGCGTGTCGTGGAAGTGTGCGCCATCGAGCCGCTCGCCGATCGCGGCGCGCACGCGGCCGAACAGGCGCTTGACCTGCGCCGGGTTGGCGTAGCCGACGGTGTCGGCGAGCGCCACGCTGTCCACGCCGGCATCGACCAGCAGCTCGGCGAGGCGCACGACGTCGTCCTCGGGGACCCGTCCCTGCATCGTGCAGCCGAATGCGGTCGAGACCGCGCCTTCCATCGCCGGGCGTTGCGCGGCCGCAAGTCCGTCGCGCAGGACGACGCAGCGCCTGACCTCTTCGACCATCTGCTCCGGCGTCATACGCACGTTGGCGAGGCTGTGGGCGCGGCTCGCGGACACCGGGAACGTGATCTTGTGGGCGCCCGCCGCGACGGCGCGCTCGCAACCTTTCAGGTTGGGCGCCAGCGCGACCACGCGCAGGCCGGCGATGCCGCGCGCGTGCGCCACGATCTCGGCGGTGTCGGCCATGGCCGGGATCAGCTTGGGCGGGACGAACGAGCCGACCTCGATCTCGCGCAGGCCGGCGGCGGCGAGTGCGCTGATCCATGCCTTCTTCGCTGCGGTCGGCATCAGGTGCTTGGCGTTCTGCAGCCCGTCGCGCGGGCCGACTTCGCAGAGCAGGACTTCGGGCATCGGTTGTCTCCCGGTTGGCAAGGCGGATTCTAGCTCTGCGCGGCGCGCCGCTTCTCGATCGCGCCCAGCGTCAGGCCGCAGGCCGCGCCGCAGGCCGCGAAGGCGAGCATCGCCCACAGCGAGGCGCCCCAGCCGCCGAAATGCGCGGCCAGCCAGGCGAGTACGAGCGGACCGAAGAACTGGCCCGCCTGGGAGGTCTGCATGACCATGCCGTTGGTGGTGGCGATGTGCTGCGCGGATTTCGCGTGCACCGGCACGCCGGAGAAAATCGACGCCGGGATCACTCCCGCGCTCATCGAGAAGACCAGCACCAGCAGGAAGCGCAGCGCGTCGGGCAGCCAGGAGCCGAGCATGCAGATCGAGCACAGCGCCATCACGGCGCAGCCGGCGACTACCAGCGGGCCGCGGCGCACGCCGCGGGCGAGCAGCCAGCCGCCGCCGAGGTTGCCGGGGACGTTGACCAGCACCATGAGCGCGGTGAGCGTCGACGCGACTGCATCGGAGGCGCCGCGCTCGTCAACCAGAAAGGTCGGCAGCCAGATCATCACCGAGGTCCATTGCGCGACGTAGAACGCGAACAGCAGCGCGAGCGCGAGGCTGCCTTTCTGCGCCAGCGATTCCAGCACGAGCCTGAGCGAGCGTACGCCGCCGGAACGCGGCGCGGGCGCGTAGATGGCGACCAGCACGAACGCCGCGGCCGCGGCGAGCGCAAGCGCGATCCACAGGCCGCGCCAGCCCCATGCGCCGATCGCGTAGGGCGCCAGGAGCAGCGCGATGCTGCCCCCGGCGGGCATGTAGGCGCTCCACAGCGACAGCGCCTGCGCGCGCTCGCGCGGCGCGGGGGCAGCCGCCGACATGAGCGCGGCACCCGACACCGTGAACAGGATGAATCCCGCGCCTTCGATGAAGCGCGCCACCAGCAGAGCATCGAATCCGCGCGCCGCCGCGCCGAGCAGCCCGCCGCCGGTCATCACCGCCAGCCCGGCCAGACTCAGCCGCTTCGGCCCGAAGCGGTCGCCGAGCACGCCGGCGAACATTCCGGCCAGGCCGCCGATGACGTTGAACATCGTGGCGATGAAACCGGATTCGACCAGGCCGAGTCCGAACTCGCTGCGCAGCGCGGGCAGCGCGGGCGGAACCTTGCCGATGTAGGCGCCGGCGACCAGGCCGCCGATGAATATCGCCCAGACGGCCGGCCAGCGGGCGGCGGAGGCGGGCGCCACGCCTCGCGCTCAGGCCGCGGTGACTGGAAGCTTGAACTCCCTGATGCGCTTCTCCCACTCCTGCGGCCCGCTCTGATGCACCGACGCGCCGCTCGCGTCGACCGCTACCGTGACCGGCATGTCCTGCACCTCGAACTCGTAGATCGCTTCCATGCCCAGGTCTTCGAACGCCAGCACGCGCGACTTGCGGATCGCCTTGGAGACCAGGTAGGCCGCGCCGCCCACCGCCATCAGGTACGCGGCCTTATGCTTGCGGATCGCTTCGATCGCGGCCGCCCCGCGCTCGGCCTTGCCGACCATCGCGATGAGGCCGGTCTTCGCCAGCATTGTCTCGGTGAACTTGTCCATGCGGGTGGAAGTGGTGGGGCCCGCCGGCCCGACCACCTCGCCGCGCACCGGATCGACCGGCCCGACGTAATAGATGACGCGATTGGTGAAATCGACCGGCAGCCGCTCGCCCCGGTCGAGCAGCTCCTGGATGCGCTTGTGCGCGGCGTCGCGCCCGGTAAGCAGCTTGCCCGAGAGCAGCAGCCGCTCGCCGGGCTTCCAGGCCGCCACTTCAGCCGGCGTGAGCCGGTCCAGATCGACGCGCCGCGCGTTGGCGTCGGGGCGCCAGGTCACCGCCGGCCAGTCGTAGAGCCGCGGCGGATCAAGGTGCGCGGGACCGGAGCCGTCGAGCACGAAATGCGCATGGCGCGTGGCCGCGCAGTTCGGGATCATCGCGATCGGCTGGTTGGCGGCGTGGGTGGGATAGGTCAGGACCTTGACGTCGAGCACCGTCGACAGGCCTCCCAGGCCCTGCGCGCCGATGCCGAGCGCGTTCACCTTGTCGTACAGCTCGATGCGCAGCTCGTCGAGCTTGTCCGCCGGACCGCGCGCCTTGAGCTCCGCCATGTCGATCGGCGCCATCAGCGCCTCCTTCGCCATGAGCATCGCCTTTTCGGCGGTGCCGCCGATGCCGATGCCGAGCATGCCCGGCGGGCACCATCCCGCGCCCATGGTGGGCACGGTCTTCAGCACCCAGTCGACGATCGAGTCCGAGGGATTGAGCATGGCGAACTTGGACTTCGCCTCGGAGCCACCGCCTTTGGCCGCGATGTCGACCGCGACGCTGCCGCCGCGGACGATCTCGACGTGGATGACGGCGGGCGTGTTGTCGCGCGTGTTCGTGCGCGTGAACGCCGGGTCGGCGAGGACCGAAGCGCGCAGCTTGTTGTCGGGATCGAGATAGGCTCGGCGCACCCCCTCGTTGATCATGTCAACTAACGACAGCTCGCCCTCCCAGCGTACGTCCATGCCGACCTTGAGGAACACGTTGACGATGCCGGTATCCTGGCAGATCGGCCGGTGCCCCTCGGCGCACAGCCGCGAGTTGGTCAGGATCTGCGCGATCGCGTCCTTCGCCGCGACGGATTGCTCGCGTTCGTAGGCGCGCCCCAGAGCCCGGATGTAGTCTGCCGGGTGATAGTACGAAATGAACTGCAGCGCATCGGCGATGCTCTGGACGAGATCTTCCTGCTTGATCGTAGCCATGGGAGGGGACGTTGACGGGTCGACGAGTCAATCTAGCACAGGCGGCGGGGCGGGCGTCGAAACGCGGGCTGCTTCGCGCAACGTTCGCACAGCGCCTTTACAACGCTTTGATTTGGTGCTTTTATCTGCCCGCACTGGCGTTGCCCCACGGCGAGTGCGGCGCGGCGTGTCGCAGCAATCCTTGCATTCGAACGAACCTCAGGGAAGGAGGAGAGTGATGGCCAATATTGAGTCGGTGCTGCAGGAGACGCGGGTGTTCCCGCCCTCGCCGGAGTTCGTCAAGCGCGCCAACATTTCCGGCATGGAGGCGTACCGCGAGCTGTGCGCCGAGGCCGAGCGCGATTTCACGGGCTTCTGGGGGCGCCTCGCCAGGGAGAAGCTGCTTTGGCACAAGCCCTTCAGCCAGGTGCTCGACGAATCCAAGGCGCCATTCTTCAGGTGGTTTTACGACGGCGAGCTGAACGCCTCGTACAACTGCCTCGACCGGCACCTCAAGACGCAGCCCGAGAAAGTCGCGATCATCTTCGAGGCGGACGACGGCAAGGTGACCAAGATTACCTACCGGCAGCTCTATCACGAGACCTGCAAGCTCGCCAACAGCCTGAAGGCACTGGGCATCAAGCCCGCGGACCGCGTGCTGATCTACATGCCGATGTCGATCCAGGCGGTGGTTGCGATGCAGGCCTGCGCGCGCATCGGCGCCACCCATTCGGTGGTGTTCGGCGGCTTTTCCGCGAAGAGCGTGCAGGAGCGCATCGTCGACGCCGGGGCGGTGGCGGTGATCACCGCCGACGGCCAGTTCCGCGGCGGCAAGGAGATCCCGCTCAAGCAGGTGGTCGACGAGGCGCTCGCGATGGGCGGCTGCGAGGGCATCAGAAAAGTGATCGTCTACAAGCGCTCGGCAAGCCCGGTCAACATGACAGCCGGCCGCGATCTGTGGTGGACCGATGCCGTGAAGGGACAGGCCGACAGTTGCGATCCCGAGTGGGTGAACGCGGAGCATCCGCTGTTCATCCTCTATACCTCTGGCTCGACCGGCAAACCCAAGGGTATCCAGCATTCCACGGGCGGCTACCTGCTGTGGTGCCTCCTCACCATGGAGTGGGTGTTCGACCACAAGCCGACCGACGTGTTCTGGTGCACCGCCGACGTGGGTTGGGTGACCGGCCATTCGTACGTGTGCTACGGCCCGCTTGCGGTGGGCGGTACCGCAGTGGTGTTCGAAGGCGTGCCGACGTATCCCGATGCGGGCCGCTTCTGGAAGATGTGCCGGGACCACAAGGTTTCGGTGTTCTATACGGCGCCGACCGCCATCCGCTCGCTCATCAAGGCGGGCGGCAGCGAGCCGAAGAAGTACGACCTCTCCAGCCTGCGCATCCTCGGCACGGTCGGCGAGCCGATCAATCCTGAGGCGTGGATGTGGTATCACGAGACCGTCGGCGCGGGACGTTGCCCGATCGTCGATACGTGGTGGCAGACCGAGACCGGCGGGCACATGATTTCGCCGCTGCCCGGCGCCACGCCGACCAAGCCGGGCTCGGCGACCCTGCCGCTGCCTGGCATCTTCGCCGACGTCGTCGACGAGACCGGGCATCCGGTGGGCAAGGGCAAGGGCGGCATCCTGGTGATCAAGCGCCCCTGGCCTTCGATGGTGCGCACCATCTGGGGCGACCCCGAGCGCTTCAAGAAAACCTACTACCCGGAAGACTTCAAGGGCAACTTCTACCTCGCCGGCGACGGCGCGAGCATCGACGAGGAGGGCTACTTCCGGATCGTCGGCCGCATCGACGACGTGCTCAACGTCTCGGGCCACCGGCTCGGGACGATGGAGATCGAATCGGCGCTGGTGGCCAACAGCAGGCTGGTCGCCGAAGCCGCAGTGGTCGGTCGCCCGGACGACCTGACGGGCGAGGCGATCGTGGCGTTCGTGGTCACCAAGGGCCCTCGACCCAGCGGCGAGGAGGCCAAGAAGGTGGCCCAGGAACTGCGCGAGTGGGTCACCAAGGAGATCGGGGCGATCGCGCGCCCGAAGGACATCCGCTTCGGCGACAACCTGCCCAAGACGCGATCCGGCAAGATCATGCGGCGGCTGTTGCGCTCGATCGCCAGAGGCGAGGAGATCAAGCAGGACGTCTCGACGCTGGAGAACCCGGGCATCCTTGAGCAGCTCAAACAGACGATCTGAACCCGCGCCAGGCGCCCGCCGCGCGGCGCGAGGCGCGAGGCGTCTGCTAAAATCGCGGCCGCGTACGTCGCGTGGAGAGATGGCCGAGCGGTCGAAGGCGCACGCCTGGAAAGTGTGTATGCGTGATGAGCGCATCGTGGGTTCGAATCCCACTCTCTCCGCCACAAATCCCCCCTTTATCGCGGCTTGCCCGCGCCGGACGAACGGGGCGGGCCCCACGCTGCAATTGGGGCATAATGGGCCCAGCGGCGTGCACAGGCGCGTGGCCGCACCGTCTTATGGCGGGCCTCCCCGCATTGCAGCCTGGTGAACCTGGTCAGGTCCGGAAGGAAGCAGCCACAGCTGGTCACTGCAGGTGCCGGGGGTTAGGCTCGCCACCAACTCGGCGTGCGAGGGGGAGTTTCCACGGAAATTCCTCCTCGCGCCCCGCTGATAGAATCGCACCGATGAGTTATCAGGTTCTTGCCCGCAAGTGGCGGCCGCGCGACTTCGCCAGCCTGGTGGGACAGGAGCACGTGGTGCGGGCTCTGCGCCACGCCCTCGAGCACCGGCGCCTGCATCACGCGTACCTGTTCACCGGCACGCGCGGCGTGGGCAAGACTACGCTGGCGCGCATCCTGGCGAAATGCCTCAACTGCGAGACGGGCGTCACGCCCGAGCCCTGCGGAAAGTGCAGCGCCTGCCTGGAGATCGACGGCGGCCGCTTCGTCGACCTGCTCGAAGTCGACGCTGCCACCAACACCCGCGTGGACGAGATGCGCCAGCTGCTCGACACGGCGCAGTACGCGCCCACCCGCGGCAGGTTCAAGGTGTACGTGATCGACGAAGTGCACATGCTCTCGACCTCGGCGTTCAACGCGATGCTGAAGACGCTCGAGGAACCCCCGGAGCACCTGAAGTTCATTCTCGCCACCACCGATCCACAGAAAATCCCGGTGACGGTGCTCAGCCGTTGCCTGCAATTCAACCTGAAGCAGATGCCCAGGAGCGCCATCGCTCAGCACCTGGCGCGGCTGCTCGAGGCGGAGAAGATCCCGTTCGAAACCGATGCGCTGCCGCTGATCGGGCGCGCGGCGGCGGGCAGCATGCGCGATGCGCTGTCGTTGCTCGATCAGGCGATCGCGCACGGGGCAGGGCGCGTGAGCTCGGGCGACGTGAGGGACATGCTGGGGGCAATCGACGAGACTTATCTGCTGCGCCTCGTCGAGGCGGTGACGCAAGCGAGCGGCGAGGCGGTGCTTGCGATTGCCGACGAGATGCAGGCGCGCAGCCTGTCGTTCGACACGGCGCTGCAGGACCTGGCGAGCCTGTTGCTGCGCGTGGCTCTGGCGCAGGCGGTGCCCGATGCACTCGACGCAGACGCGCCGGAGCGCGAGCGCCTCGTCGCGCTGGCCCGCGCCCTGGATCCGGAGGCGGTACAGCTGTATTACCAGATCGCGTTGCAGGGACGCGAGGATTTGCCTTTGGCACCCGACGAGCACGCCGGTTTCGTCATGACCTTGCTACGCATGCTGGTGTTCCGACCCGAAAGCTTGCAGACCGATTCCGGCCTCGACGCTGCCGGTGACGCGGCGCGGCACCCAGTATCGGCAGTATCCGGAGCCGTGGCAAGCAGTGCGCCCGCAGTTAGCGCGCGAATCGCGTCAGCGACGCCATTCGATGGCGACTGGGCCAAGCTAGCGGGCGAGCTGGCGCTGGCCGGCGCCGCGAAGGAACTCGCGCGCAATGCCGAGCTTCTGCGCTACGAGGATGGCATTTTCGAGCTGGGCCTGCCCAAAGCGATGGCCTACCTGGCGGACAAGGGCTATCAGGAGAAGCTTAAAGCCGCGCTCGAGCAGCGCCTCGGCCGCCGAGCCCAGGTGCGCGTGGTTGCCGGGGAGGTACGCGGCGTGTCGCCTGCGGCGCTGGAAGCCGGGGAGCGCGACGCCCGGCGCTCCGAGGCGGCCCGCGCAGTCAACGGAGACCGCTTTGTGCAGGACCTAGTGAACATCTTTGACGCAAGCGTGATCAACACCTCCGTGCAACCACGGCCTAAGGACTCTTGATGCCCGGCGCAGGCCGGGCCGAATCAGCGACAGCAGGAGCACACGATGCGAGGAAATATCGGCCAGCTCATGAAGCAGGCCCAGGCGATGCAGGACAACATGCGCCGCATGCAGGAACAGCTCGCGACAATCGAGGTCGACGGGCAATCCGGCGCGGGCATGGTGAAGGTCGTGATGACCTGCAAGTACGATGTCAAGCGCGTCACGATCGATCCTTCGCTCATCGGCGAGGACAAGGAAATGCTCGAGGACCTGGTCGCGGCGGCGTTCAACGACGCGGTGCGCAAGGTCGAATCGACAGTCGCCGAGAAGATGGGCGCCGTCACGGCGGGCCTCGGCTTGCCGGCTGGCTTCAAGATGCCGTTCTGACACCCGGCACACGCACAGGCGCTGGCGGGTGCGTGCACCGGGTCATTGCGAGGATCAGTCAGTCCGTGGCCAAGGAAGTCGTTCCTAGCGCGAAGGGGCTCGAGAGACTCATCGAGGCGCTGCGCGTGCTGCCGGGTGTCGGTCCGCGCTCGGCGCAGCGCATGGCGTACTACCTCCTGCAGCACGATCGTGCCGGTGCAGAACAGCTCGGCCAGGCGTTGACCGGGGCGCTGCAATCGGTGCGGCATTGTGCCAAGTGCAATAACTTCACCGAGGACGAGGTCTGCGCGCTGTGCCGCTCGCCACGCCGCGACCCGAGCCTGCTGTGCGTGGTCGAGACGCCAGGCGACCTGGCAATGGTCGAGCAGAGCCTGAGTTATTCGGGAATGTACTTCGTGCTGATGGGGCGCCTGTCGCCGCTGGACGGGGTCGGTCCGCGCGATATCGGGCTCGACCGTCTGATTGCGCGGGCGACCGACGGCGAGGTGCAGGAGGTAATTTTGGCTACCAACTTCACCAACGAGGGTGAAGCCACGGCGCACTATATCGCCGAGATACTCCGCGCACGCAACGTCAAGGCAAGCCGGATCGCCCGCGGCGTCCCGCTGGGTGGAGAGCTGGAGTACGTAGACGCCGGGACCATCTCCCAGGCGTTGCTGGATCGGCGCGGGCTGTAGCCGCAGCGCGGGGAAGTCGACGATTGTCCTGCCGCGGCCAAGCAACCGGAGTACCGTGCCACAACAATTTTCGCGCAAATTGTTGACACGGTTTTTCTGGGGCCGCTATAATCTTGGTCTCACTCGGGCGCGGGGTGGAGCAGTCTGGCAGCTCGTCGGGCTCATAACCCGAAGGTCAGAGGTTCAAATCCTCTCCCCGCAACCAACGTTCTTTAAAAATTCGCAGCCGAT
>Ga0307374_10011751_pt1 | contig 12385 bp, 14 predicted proteins | sample OX3MG_FD_202532 | JGI IMG/M metagenome (GOLD analysis project Ga0307374, IMG submission 202532) | Soil microbial communities from Risofladan, Vaasa, Finland - OX-3 | ecosystem: Environmental > Terrestrial > Soil > Coastal area > Acid sulfate soil | place: Finland: Risofladan, Vaasa | collected...
TTTGACGATGCACCTGGTCTCTTGGACGGATCCGCTGGGACGACCGTTCTCCCATGAAGCCCACCGGGGTGACCGATGCCGCGCTCGCCGCGGAACGCGAGTCGCTCGTTGAAGAAATCACAGCGCCATCCTTTTCGAGACGCGGTCACGACGAGTCGGGGAATGTTACCGTTCTGTCCCTCGACGTCCCCACCGCCCTCACCGCGCTCAACAGTTCGCTCCAAGGGCTCGATGCCGAAGACGCTGCCCGACGCAAGGTGGCGACTGGCCCCAATTCGTTGCCACCGGTCCATCGACGCTCTATCGCCGCCGAGATTGCGGCACAATTCACGAACATGTTCGTCGTCGTGCTCGTAGTCGCGGCCGGTTTGACGTTTCTGACCTACGTGTTAAAGAGACCACGCGACGCCGCCAACCTCGATCTCGCTTTCGGCATTTTGGTCGTGGTCATACTCAACGCGCTCATCGGTTTCCTCCAAGAACACGCCGCGGAACGCACGGCGGACGCGCTCCAGGCCCTGGTCCCTCAAACGGCGCGCGTGTTACGCGCAGGGCAACTCGCCGAGATCTCGGCCCAGGACCTCGTACCCGGCGACGTCATCGTCTTCGACACCGGCGATGCCGTCCCGGCGGACTGTCGGGTCATCGAAGCTGACTCGCTCTCCATCGAGATGTCTGCTCTCACCGGTGAGAGCCAACCCGTCACGAGAGTCGCCGAGTCAGTTGGGCCGGCACTAACCCCGATCGATGCGCACAACGCGGTCTTCATGGGGACGTCGGTCACCACCGGCACGGGCAAAGGGCTCGTCTTCGCAACTGGCCTGACCACGGAGTTCGGTCGCATTTACCGCCTTACTGCCGACCTGCCCGCAGAGCCAAGCCCCCTCCAGCGCCAAGTGACCGATATGGCGCGTCGCGTCTCCGCGGTCGCCATCGCTGCGGGCGCTGTCTTGTTCGTCCTGCGCGTTCTGACGGGCAATGCTGCTGCATTGTCGTTCGTATTCGCCCTCGGCGTGATGGTCGCCCTTGTGCCGGAGGGGCTACCGGCGACGTTGTCGGTGTCGCTCGCCATCGGCGTTCGGCGCATGGCCCGACACCACGCTTTGATCCGACGCCTTACGGCGGTGGATGCACTCGGCTCAACCACCGTGATCTGCACCGACAAGACCGGCACCCTCACTAGGGCCGAGATGACCCTTCAAAAGATCTACGTCGCGGGACACTCTTACACGGTGACGGGCGTCGGCTACGAACCCCTGGGCGACGTAGAGAACGTCGACGTGGTCGGCGAGGTTTTGCGTACCGGTGCACTGTGCTCCGACGCCCGTCTCCTCCCTCCTTCGGGAAACGATGGCTGGCGTGTGCTCGGCGACACGACGGAAGGGGCGCTGATCGTCGCGGCCGCTAAGGCTGGCTTCGATCTCGACACCGAGGCGTCGCGCACTCCACGGATCGGGGATTTCCCTTTTGACCCTGACCGCAAGATGATGTCAACGCTGCACCGAGTGGACGATCATATCGAGGCCTACATCAAAGGTTCTCCCGAAGCCATTCTCGAGCGGTGCATCGCCATTCGCGCCGACGCAGGCACCGTCAACCTCGACGACAGCGTACGCGCCGACGTCGAAGCCGCCGACGATGCTATGGCCGCCCAGGGTCTTCGTGTACTCGCGATCGCCACCAAAAAGACGGCCGTCGAGCACGCCAGCCAGAGCGACACCGAAAGCGAACTAACTCTCTTGGGCTTGGTGGGAATCGCTGACCCGCCTCGACCTGAGGTCGCTGCCGCGGTCTCCACCTGTCGTCGAGCGGGCATCAAGATACTGATGGTGACCGGTGATTACGGTCTCACAGCCCAAGCCATCGCTCGTCGCGTCGGGATCATCGACGATGGTCCCGCCCGCGTCGTGACGGGCGCCGAGCTCGACACCACGAGCGACCAAGATTTAGCGATCTTGGTGCGCTCTCAGGAGCAGATCCTGTTCGCCCGCGTTCGACCGGAGCACAAGTTGCGAGTAGTCACGACTCTCGAGGGAGTCGGTGAGATCGTTGCGGTCACGGGCGACGGCGCGAATGACGCGCCCGCCCTCAAACGCGCCAGCGTCGGTATCGCCATGGGCGCCGGGGGAACCGACGTGGCCCGGGCCGCAGCGGTGGTAGTCCTGCTCGACGACTCCTTTGCTTCAATCGCGGCCGCGGTTGAACTCGGTCGTGCCGTCTACCGGAATATCCAACGCTTCCTCGTCTACCTCTTCAGCCACAACCTCGCCGAATTGGCCCCCATCCTCGCTGCCACGTTCATCGGCTTCCCACTCGTACCGTTGTCCGCGCTCCAGGTGCTGGCGATCGACCTCGGATCCGACGTCCTCCCCGCTCTCGCGCTGGGCGCGGAACGACCCGAACCCGACACGATGAATCGACCACCGCGCAACCCGGGTGAACATTTGTTTTCGTGGGGTGTTGTGCGCCGATTCCTCTTCCTCGGCACCATTGAGTCGGTGGGCGTGATCTTCGTGTTCTTCTGGCGCATCCACTCGGCCCATTTGGGATTTCATCAATTCACTTCTGCGACCCCGACCTATCGCGAGGCTCTCACCATGACCCAAGCAAGTATCGTCGTCAGTCAATTCTTCAACAGCTTTGCCGTACGCACTGACCGTGAGAGTCTCTGGCGGGCGGGATTATTCTCCAATCTCCCGCTCGTGGGGGCGGGTGTGATCGGACTCTCATTTATGGCGGCAGTGAGCTACGTCCCGTTCCTGCAGAGCGTCTTTCACACTGCCTCCCTCCGACTCTCGGACTGGGTGATGATCTTCGCCTTCGGTGTCGCTGTGCTTGTGGCCGACGAGAGCCGCAAGGCGTGGCACCGACACTCAGATACCCAACGAGTGGCCGCGACCTCTGCGAAACGAAAGGATGACTGATGCTCGTTGTCAGCTGCAAGACGGGCCCTGTCACTACATCGATGTGGTGACTTTTGCCCCTGTTCGATCGCTGCTCGTCAGTCGAGACTATTCGCAAGGAACCGAAGCGAGCCCATCGTCTCACAGGATTCACCGGGCATAAGAGGACACCGAATGCGAAACGCGAGTGCGACCATTCCAATGAAGGCGCAACGAAACGACGATGGCCGTCCCTTCAACATCAGGGCACTCGTTGCATTCTTTGTGCTCAGTTATGCGCTGAGTTGGGCTTGGGTCATTCCATTAGCAGCTACGGGTCACAAAGTCCTCCAGGGCCAGGGAAGGCCCACTCATTTTCCAAGCCTCCTCGGCCCCATGCTGGCGGCGTTCACCGTGACTGCTTGGACGATGAAGCGACGGGGTGTTCGTGACTTAGACGGCACTGCTGTCGTCGTCGATGAAATCAAGCACCCCGACGAGTTGCGTCGGGGTATTGCCGTCTATCGGCACCGGTTTCCGCGCCGCTCGGAGCCTGGAAATGGCCTCGTCGTCTCTCCGATCTCTGGAGACGGATTCGGCTAGTGATGTCAGAATGTTGGTGATCGTGCGGGTCAATCTCGACGAGACTCCCTGATTGCTCGGCGTCCTTGGCGCGCGAGCGCGCTATGAGGTGCCCGACGGCGCCTTTAGTGACGCGGGTCAAAGCAATGAGACGCCTTAGCTGATTGGTTAATGCGAAGAACTTGTGGGCGCCTACACCTCCAACTCAAAACGGCCATAGCGTTGAATCGTCTTCAATAGTTTCATCGGAGAGTGTGTTCATTCATGCGCGAGACGACTGGTTCTTTTCTGAGAGTTCTCAAACTCGTCGCCGCGTGCGGCCTCTCAGCGACACTTCCACTCAGTCTGGGCTCAGTCTCAGCCGCGGACGTGAACAACCATGTCGCGGGCTCGTCAGAATATGTGGCACTCGGGGATTCCTACGCATCTGGTGAGGGCCTGCAGTCGAGCGCGGCGACGTACATTCCTCCTTCGAATACTGACGGATGTCATCGAAGCATGACGGCGTATCCCGTCTTGGTGGCGACGAACTTGAACATAGATCTTGGCCAATTTGAAACCTACGGGACCGGCGGCTTCGTTGCGTGCTCTGGCGCCACGTCAAAGGACCTTTTGAGAGGAGAGAACGGCGAGCCTGCCCAAGTGAGTGCGCTGTCGTCAGCTACTCGTTGGGTCACGGTAACCGCCGGAGGCGATGATCTTCACTTTGCAAATGTCCTGCTCGCGTGCTTAGGCCTCCGTGCGAGCGTCAAAGTACTTCGCACGACGAGGAGTTACACGCAATCGGGCATCGTGCACGAGAGTAAAACGTGTGAAGAGTATCTCGCCAGTGCGAACTCGCGCTTCGTCATAACGAACGGAACATCCAAAGAGGTGACCGCGCTTGAACACGTCTACGAGCAGATCTTCATTCACGCACCGAATACAGAGCTTGCGGTGCTGAACTACCCACAACTATTCACTGAGAACCCTCCTGCGTTCTGTCCCGTCGCGCGCGGAATCGGTCTTTCCGCACGGCTCAAGGTGAAGAGGGCACAATTGAACGTTGGTTATTCAGCGAGTCAGATCTCAGAGTTCAATCTCGTGGAGAATGAGTTGAACGCCGCTATCACCAGTGCTGTCGATAACGTAAGCGCACTCGGAGACAATATTCGACTGGTTGACGTCAACAGCCTCACGAGGGCCGCAGCGATTCCCTGCAACGTCGCGACCAACGGACGATCCGACATGAACGCTCTTCGAGTCTCCGTCGGTTCGCCGCTGACGACGATCGTCGAGAACTGTCACTTCGACTTAGCTCACCTTCTTTCACGACGGCCCTTCGTTTCGTGTCCCTCATTTGAAGAATATGTATTCTTGGCGAACATTGCGGCCAACGAATCGTTTCACCCGAAACAGGATGCGCACGAAACGATGGCGCGAGTGGTTGAAGCGCTCTTTGATCAGGTCTCAACGACAACGACCTCTCTGATTCCGAATTAGAGCGTTCAGGGTGCCTCAATGACGGTCGTATCGAATCCGAGCGACTCGCCTATGGACATCGCCGGCGAAGGCTCCATCGGCATCCGCCGTGGATAGCTGATTTCCAAAGAACTTCCGCATCGAGCAAAGGGCGACCGGGGGGCTCTCCGCTCTCAAACAACCGCTGACCTCACGAACGCCGGGTGTATCAGTGCCATCCGCGTAGCGCTCGACGCAGCACCGCGTCGTAACCCTCAAGGCCCTCAAGGTTGAGGCGTGCTTCAGGTCCTGCGGCAATGCCGACGCGCTCGGGAATGACTCCCCACAGCTCCACTTTCTGTTCCTTCCACCAAGCAATCGCTGCTTCAAGGTCGTTCGTGCCCAGTCGCGCGGCGCAGATTACGACGCCTCGCCGTATCCGAGCGGGGATCAGATCGAGCGTGGCGAGAACACGCGAGTACTCAACACCTCCAGCGCGTGTCGGAATGACTACGGCGTCGGCTAGGGCGACAGCCGACTGAGTGATCCGCTCGTTACCGGGTGGCGTATCGACGATCACCAGGCCCTCGGCTCGCCCCATGGCCCGTGTCGCAGTACGTTCCGACGGGGCCTCGACGACAGTTATGCCAGGAAGGGGCCAAGTTTCAAGCCACTCGGCCGACGACGCCTGCGGGTCGGCGTCGATGAGCGTTACCGGGTCGTATCCCCGCTCTACGGCAGCGGCGCACAAATAGATCGAGGACGTCGACTTCCCGACACCGCCCTTCAATGAGGTCACGATGATGTTCATAGACGGCATGCTACGACTCGTTCAAAAGATAGTGACCAGTTCAATATCCGATTCACCTCGTGCCGGAGCCTCCGGCACACAACGTGGCGGCGCCCCAAGGGGTCTATCGATCTTCCGACTACGTTGGTAAACGCGCTGTCGCTCACGTACGAAGTGAATTTCCTTCGTATGAGTTACGTCGCGATCAGGTGTGTCGCAGTCTGTGGTTTCACGTACCGAAAGGCTGCGGCACGTAATGCGTTCGCTAAAGGTAGCCCGGGGGTCTCTGTATGACAGATGTGAATCGAATCAACTTGGCGGAACTGTTAGAACGGGAGCGGACTCGCTTCCGCGCTGAACACCCAAATTCGATGGCCCTCAGTCGTAGGTCACACCATCTTTTCGGTGGGGTGCCCATGACGTGGATGACCGAGTGGTCGGGAGGATTTCCAATTGCGCTCGACTCGGCGACGGGCAACCGGATCACTGATGTCGATGGTCTGAATTACATCGACTTCGCCCTCGGCGATACAGGAGCAATGGCGGGCCACTCTCCTGGTGCGACCGTGCGCGCCGTGACGAACAGAATGGCCACGCTCGGTGGCATCACGACCATGCTGCCGACAGAAGACGCTGAATGGGTCGCGGAAGAACTGACGAGACGTTTTGGGTTGCCATACTGGTCGTTCTCGTTGACCGCAACGGACGCTAACCGCTGGGGAATCCGACTCGCTCGCCTGGCAACGGGCAGATCGAAGATCTTGGTTTTCTCTTACTGCTACCACGGCTCGGTTGACGAAACATTCATCATCGTTGACCCCAACGGCCTTCCAGTTAGTCGTCCAGGCAACATTGCTCCAGCACAAGACCCTCGAGAGACGACTCGCGTCGTTGAGTGGAACGATCTCGCGGCTCTCGAGCGCGAGCTCGCGCACAACGATGTTGCGGCAATTCTGATGGAGCCGGCCCTAACCAACATCGGCATCGTGCTACCTGAACCCGGCTTTCACGAGAGTGTGCGCGCTTTGGCGACGAAGTACGGGGCGTTGTTGATGATCGACGAGACGCATACGATCTCAGCCGGTCCCGGCGGCATGACGTCTCGAGACGGATTGAAACCGGATATCTTCGTCATCGGAAAGTCACTCGGCGGCGGCATTCCTTCTGGTGCCTACGGGTTGTCCGAGGAAGTCGCTGCAGAGATCCGCCGCGTGACAGGTGAGGACGGGCTCGGTGACGTGGGTGGCGTCGGCGGAACGCTCGCCGGCAACGCTCTGTCTATGGCGGCTATGCGCGCGACGCTCGGAGAGGTTCTTACCGAAACGGCGTTCGCAGGGATGATAGAGATGGCGGACAAATACACGGCCGAGGTTGAACGGATCATTGTTGACGCTGACGTTGCGTGGTCGATCACCCAACTCGGGGCGCGAGCGGAATATCGCTTCGCTCGCCCAGAACCGCGAAACGGTGGTGAATCAGCGGCGGCGGCGGATGACGAGCTTGATGAGTACATGCACCTCTACACACTCAACCGCGGAATACTGATGACCCCGTTCCACAACATGGCACTGATGTGCCCGGACACATCAGAATCCGACATTGATCGCCATTCGGAAGTCTTCGCTGATGCCGTCACGGAGTTGTTGGGGTGAGTTCGGCCTTCGATCTGAGCGGCCGCACGGCGCTCGTCACCGGTGCGGGTAGCCCGACCGGCATCGGCTTCGCCACCGCACGGCTGTTGACTGAAATGGGTGCTGCCGTTATCGTCACTTCGACTACGGATCGGATTAATGATCGTGTGAGTGAACTGCGAGCGACCGGCGCTGAAGTCCTCGGAATGGTCGGGGACCTCACTGATCCCGCGACGGCGCCCACTTTGGTCGATTCCGCTATCGAGCGCTGGGGAAGGCTTGACGTGGTGGTGCAAAACGCCGGTATGACGTCAGTCTCCAATCCTCACACAGCGAGTGTGATCGAAGAGATGGACTTCGCAACGTGGCAATCGAGCCTGTCTCGCAATCTCGACACCTCCTTCCTCGTGGCCAAGGCGTGCCTCGCGGTGATGACGGCGGCGAGTTGGGGTCGCCTCGTGTTCGTCTCGAGTGTGACCGGTCCCGTCATGGCGACGAGAGGGGAACCGGCGTACGCTGCTGCAAAGTCCGGCATGGTCGGTCTCGCACGGGCCCTGGCCGTCGATGCGGCCCCCCACGGCATTACCGTCAATTCGGTCGCACCCGGTTGGATTGAAACCGGTTCACAGACTGCCTACGAATATGAGCAGGGTCTGAGAACGCCGATCGGCCGTAACGCGCAGCCTGAAGAAGTCGCAGCAGTGATCTGCTGGCTCGCCTCTCCTGGGGCATCGTACGTGACCGGGCAGTGTCTCGTCGTCGACGGCGGCAACTCGATCGCCGAGGAAAGAGCCTGACCAGTGAGTCGCCAAGGAAACTTGCTATTCGGTGAGCCCTCGACAAAGCAGCACGACCGTGATGAAAGTGCGATAGAGCTCGAGTGGATCGGACCCGATGATCTCTGCACTGAGATCTCCTGTGCGATCAACACCGTTCACCCGCAGTGCAAGGTCGACATAATCGCTGGTTCGGAACTGAATTTTCAGCGTCGCTGGTAGTTCTATCGCGACCTGCATCGCCGAAGTAATCGACTTCGTGGCGAGGAAGGCCTGCTCGCCAATCAACTCTCGTGCTTGCTCAGGATGCATCGAGTTCGCAGAGAACCGAGTCACTGACTCCTTTACGATCGCCTTACGCACTCCGGGGCAAAATGGTTCGGTCTCCATCGCCGTCACGGCATCACCGGTCACCAGCACGACCGGCACTCGGTACGCCTTGGCTACGAGCGCGTTGATCCCTGCCTCACCCGCGACCACCCCGTTGATTGTCACCTCAGCGAAGGCCGTTGGAAAGTAGGTGTGCGAGAGCGTCGAGGCTTGGCTACTCATTGAGCCGTGATACGAAACGAAGAAAACTGCGTCAAAGGTTTCATCGAGACCCTGCATCATGTACATCGGCTTGAAGCGACCGGAAAGGTAGCGAGCCGAGCCGGCAAGTGCGTCCGGTTTGAGATTTGCCATCTTCGAGTGTGAGTCGTTCACCAAGAACTCTGTTGCGCCCGCCCTCATCGCGCCTTCGATGGCCGCATTGATTTCCCTGGTCAAGAGATCGGCGTAGTACTCGTAGTGAGGTCCGCCGATCCGAACTTGATCCCAATCAACGACGCCCGCGGTGCCTTCCATATCCGAAGAGATGAAGATCTTCACAGCGTGATCCTTGGAAATATCTCGGGCACGGTGCTCAGCGTTGTCATCACGTTGTACGTCGAGCCGCCTTGGCCGGCCGCGCCACCGTGTCGTCCGTCCGGGCTTAGACAGAGCGTGCGGAGTTCTGCGGCAAAGGCGTCCGGAAGCGTCGCCGCCTCAACGAGCATTAAACGACAGGCTCGTGACGGATCTTCACCGCGGGCCAAAGCGTCAACGACCATTCGAGCACCGTTGATTCTCATGCTCATCTCACCTCGCCCCGTGCAAGCCGCGCCGCCGTAGCGGAGGTCACAGTAAATGCCCGAACCGGGCAACGCAGAGTCCCCGACGCGACCCGGAAACTTCCAAGGGTAGCCACTCGTCGACACGCCAACCACCATCTCGCCGCTCTCATCAAGAGCGATCACATTGATGGTTCCCCAAGGACCGTCGTGAGGACGAAAGCGCTTCACCAACTCAATCGCTTTCAGACGATAGAGATCGTCGCCCCGAGCGGCGATCGTCCTTTCCCCTTCGACAGACTCATCTGAGGGCGTAAGTGATTCTCGGAATAGACGCACGGCCTCGTCAGTCAACAGCTCCGCGCGTTCGAATCCCTGCTCTTCGGCGAAGAGCTCAGCGCCCTCACCCACCAATAGACAGTGCTGAGGCAACCTTTCGATTACGGCTCGTGCGATCGAGATCGGATGAGGAAAACCACGTACCGCTCCGACGCCACCGAATGCCCGGCTCGAACCAATCATCACAGACGCGTCAAGTTCAACTTCGCCGCGCGCATTAGGAAGTCCGCCGGTGCCAACGTAGTGATCCCCTACATTGTCCTCACAGAGCCTCAGTGCAGCTTCGACGGCGTCCAGTGCCGAGGCACCTTGGCGCAGTGCATTCATTCCCGCGGGCAGCCCGACCTCGCTGCGCTCACTCCCGATGATGATCGGCTTCGTCGTCACCTCTAAACTCTTTCATGTCCTGGTCCTGCACAGCAGTCGAACACATGCCAAGCGACTCCGCTCAGGAAATCAATGGCCCCCGCTGTTTAACGGCGTTCACCCTTCCTTCGATTAATCCCGAGGTGCCAGGATCTAGGCCGTTTAGCTGCGCCCGGCGGATCGATTTTCTCGCTTCGACCACCTCAACCGGGGCCTCGACATCCCGTTCGCCGAAGCCTGACTCGCGGGTGTCGTGAGGCTCGGGCAACAAAGCCATGGTTTTCTCCCCATATCGACGTTGCCCCGATTCTTTCAAGGCAAGGACATTTGGCTCTAGTGCCTCCTTGCTACGGTCCCTAACGTCAAGAGATGGCCACGAGAACGGAAACACACGAACGCAGAAGTGTGATCTTCGTACAGGATTTCATCGATGTCCCGCTGGCGCTCGCGACAATTCGGGGACAGTTTGCCGGCACCGAACGGTGGCTCACCGACGTGGCGAGTGCGGCCGAGGAAGATGGTGAGGCGTTGCGCCTGCAAATTGGTCCGACCTGGGCCGGTGGACTCGTGACTCGCGAAGTCGAAGTCACGCTTGGACGGACGCATGAACGCGGCGAAGCCCTCGTGGTGCCCCTCGTCTGGAAGGCCACTGGTTTGACCGGCATGTTTCCAGTGCTCAATGGCGACCTCGAACTCGCTCCACTCGGTTCGCACCGGTGCCGCCTAACGCTCGCCGCCTCTTACTTACCGCCCTTTGGCGACGTGGGCCGCGCACTCGACCGCGCACTGCTACACCGAGTAGCGCAGTCGACGGTGCGTTCGTTCCTCGCTCGAGTGGCGACGAACCTCGAAGCCAGCGATGGCACGTCGACGTAGTCTTCGCAAAGCAGTCCGCAAGGGTGCTGTCGTGACCAGCGCTCACGCGTCGTTGACCACGCCTCTCGAAGCCGGTGTCGCCGTCATCGTGACCGTCCAGGGCCTCGGCGAACTCGTGACGCGCCTCGGCGACTTAGGTTATGAGGTGAAGGGGCCAACACTGGGTGACGCTGCGATTGCGCCCGGACCAATCAGATCAAACGCCGACTTGCCGATAGGTGTTCACGACTTCCGGTCGCCGGGAACCTACCGCATCGAGCGTGGCGCCGACGACGAGTTTTTCGGATGGGCTGTGGGTTGCGAATCATGGAAACAAGAACACTTGCCTTCCAGCCAACTCGTGTGTCGCAGCGAAGCCGTCGACGACGACGTGGTCTTTCACGAACCCGATCGATCCCGCGCTCCCTTGGCGACTCGGGGCGCCCGTCCGTGTGAGGTCGCGGCGTTACGCATGATGGACCGCGTGCTTCAAGAAGGGGCGCATCGCGATCGGGGTTACTCCGAGGGACGCGAATCGGGCTTCATCGCGGTCGTGGAGTCCGTCGCGGCCGTCGTAGACGGCGCGGTGCAACAAATCGTGGATCTCATCAAGGAGGTACAACTATGTGCGTGAGTTGTCTAGGCAGGGTCATCGGAAGTGACGACCCCAAGACGGTGCTGATCGAGCACATCAACGGACTCATGTCCAGAGCGTCACTGCTCTTCTTCGACGGCCCTCCCCCAGAACCAGGGGAGTGGGTGGTCGTGCATAGTGGTTACGTCATCGACCGAATCGACGCCGACGACGCCGTGCGAGCCGTGGCCGAGATTCGCCGAGGCGAACACCTGGCCACCGACGCCTCGCTCGAAAGAGTCCACGCCTGAAGACCAGTTCAGCGCACGCCTGGCGTCCTCGTCGCTGGCATCACCGCACTAGTGAGCGGCATGTCGGTCTTCGTCACCAACTACGGTGTGCATTCATTCGCGTCACCGGCCCCTACACCACGACGAAGAACGTGGCCGCGACGTTCTTCTTGATGTTGGCCGTCTCGATCGGACTGTGGGCGGGTCGTCCAGGCGTACTGGGTCGACAACGATCCCACCCACCAAGTACCCGCGACATCCTTGGCGGCATCACTCGTCGAACGCTTCGCCCGTCAAGTGGCCCGTAACTTCGAGCCGCTCGTCGCGGCGGCCTTCACCGGAGTCGTGGACCAACACAGTTTTCACGTCTTCGCGGTCTATCCCTGGCTCGGACTGCTTCGCGCGGGCAATGAGGGCGCACCGCTTGAAATTCTTGACTGTTGTCGCATCAGATGGGGCCGCGTCATCGAGATCCAAGGTGATCTCGTCACGGTGATCTCGCGATCGCTCCAGTTCGAAGATTTACGACTGAAGGTGGGCGAGAGGCATCAGAGGTCGTGCACCGTGTCCACAACGGAGTGGGCTTCGTGGCGCACCTAGCCCGGGTGATGCGGTGTCATTGCGTTGGGACTGGCTTTGCGACCGGTTGTCCGAGCGATCGCTCAATTGGCTCCAACGATGCACTCATGAACCTCTACGCGGTGAACTGTCTCGCTCAACCCGGGTCCACTTTGAGGTGCGGCGTGTGAGGGGAAGGACGAGCCGTTAG
>Ga0307374_10011752_pt1 | contig 12384 bp, 13 predicted proteins | sample OX3MG_FD_202532 | JGI IMG/M metagenome (GOLD analysis project Ga0307374, IMG submission 202532) | Soil microbial communities from Risofladan, Vaasa, Finland - OX-3 | ecosystem: Environmental > Terrestrial > Soil > Coastal area > Acid sulfate soil | place: Finland: Risofladan, Vaasa | collected...
CTGCCCCGACGATGGCCGCCTCGGAGATCGGGGTGTCCCTGACCCGGTCGGTCCCGTGGGTGGTCGAGAGCCCCTTGGTCACCTGCGAGATGCCGCCCCCCGGGTCGGCCAGATCCTCTCCGATCAGCAGCACGTCGGGGTCGGAGGCGAGCGCGTGATCGAGTGCCAGATGCAGCGCATCGCGCATGCTCCGCACCGTGGCCGCCACGTCGTCGGGTGGCTGCTGGTCGGTCGTGCCGGTCATCGGGGGGCACCGGCCGGGTCGCGGTACACGTCGACCAGCGCACCGGTGCCCTCCGGTGGCTCGGCCGGCAAGGCATCGGCGAACGCCGAGTCCACCCGGTCGTGGGCCTGTTGTTCGAGGGTGACCGCCGCCTCCTCATCGAGGACCCCTCCGACGATGAGCGTGTTCCGGTAGCGCCCCACCGGCTCGGCCAGACGGGCGGCGTCCAACTCCCCTTCGGGCATGTACCGCATGGCGTCCCCGAAGTAGTGGCCCCACAGCCGGAAGGTCATGCACTCGAGGAGCGTCGGGCCGTCACCGGCCCGGGCCCGGTCCACCGCGGTGGTCAAGGCGTGATGCACGAGGTCCGGATCGTTGCCGTCCAGGGTCACACCGGCGATGCCGTAGGCAGCCGCCCGTTCGGAGACGCGTGCCACGGGCTGGGCTTCGGCGGTCGGGGTCAACTCCGCGTAGCGGTTGTTCTGGCACACGAAGACCACCGGCAGGCGCCACAGTGCAGCCAGATTGACCGCCTCGTGAAAGGAGCCGGTACCGGTGGCCCCGTCACCGAAGCTGGCCACCGCCACCTGGTCGGTCCCCCGGAGCCGCGCCGCCAGGCCCACGCCCACGGCAATGGGCACACCCGATCCGACGATGCCGGTCGACAGCACCAGTCCGGATGGCGGATGGGAGATGTGCATGCCACCGCCCTTGCCGCCGTTCACCCCGGTGGACCGGGTGAGGATCTCGGCCACCAGTGGCCCGAGCGGCACGCCCTTGGCCAACTGGTCGTGCAGCCCGCGGTAGGTGGTGACCAGTTGGTCGTCGGATCGGAGCACCGCACCCATCGCCGCGGCAATGGCCTCCTGCCCGGTGGCGGGCCAGTAGGTGCAGGCGAACTCGCCGCCGCTCAGCCCTCGCCTGATCCGGTCGTCACACGCCCGGATCAGCACCATCAACTCGTACATGCGCCGGCGGTCGGCATCTGATGGCGCGGCCTGCTCGGTGCTCATCGTGTCGCGCCCCGTACCGTTGCCTGGTCCTCCGGCTTCGTCGGGATCGCCGGCATCAGGGTGGTCACGTACCGGCGGGGGCGCCAACGGTGGCCAACGAACCTGCGTGGGAGCCGGCCAGGTGACCCCACACCAGTCCCATGCCGATCGAGGTCCCCCCTCCGTAGTAGGCCGGCCCCGCCGGGCTGGCGATCACGTTTCCGGCGCCGTACAGGCCGGGGATGGGGCGGTCACGAACGTGTTGGATGCGTCCGTGCTCGTCGACCCTCGGGCCGCCCTTGGTCCCGACCGAGCCGACGTGGACCGGCAGCGCGTAGTACGGACCCACCTCGATGGTGCCCAGGTTCGGATGGGATGCGGACGGATCCCCGTGGAACCGGTCGTAGGCACTGGAGCCTCGGCCGAAGTCGTGGTCGCTCCCCTCACCGACCATGCGGTTCCACCGCTCGATGGTCTCGGTGAGCCCGGTCGCATCGATGCCCACCGATCGGGCCAGGCCGTCGACCGTGTCGTGCACGTGGAGCCAGTCGGGGTCAGGATCGCCCGGCCTGGCCGTCATCACCGGATACCGGCTCCGGAACTGGTGATCGAAGACGGCCCAGCAAGGCAGGTGCCGGGTGGAGTACTCGTTGGCGTCGAAGGAGAAGAAGGCCTTCTGCATGTCGTTGTAGTTCGCCGCCTCGTTGACGAAGCGTTGGCCGAACCGATCCACGATGATCGAATGGGGCGCGGTGCGCTCGATGCCGACGAAGCGGGCGAGCGGTCGATCCTCGTACTGCTCGCCCGGTAAGGCTGCCGCCGGGTACCACCATGTCTCGTTCATGTTGGCGATGTCGGCACCGACCTCCATCGCCATCAGCAGGCCGTCGCCCTCGCTGGCGGGCGGGCTGTGGGGATGGGTGAGGGGACCGGGGAGGAAGCGCGTGGTCAGACTGGAGTTCCATTCGAATCCTCCGGAGGCGAGCACCACCGCGCTGGCGGCGATCGTCGAGCGGCGGCCGGCGCCGTTCACGACCAGGCCCACCACGTGGTCGTCGCTCATGGCGATCTCGCACGCCCTGGTGTCCAGCATCGGCTCGACGCCACGCGTCAGGCAGGCCTCGAGCAGTGCGCCGATGAGGGCCTGGCCGCAGGCCACCCTGTGGTCGGCCACCCGTTGCTGCACTTCGACGGCGTCGAAGCGTTCAGGGAAGTAGGCGGGCCGCCACTCCACCGTGGCTTCCTGCAGCGTGATCGGGAGGCCGAGCACCGGCGGTCGTCTGAGCGAGTCGGCCCAGCGGCCGAGCCGTGAGGTGTCGTACAGCATCGGCTCCAGCATCCGCCCCGACCCCTTGGCCCCCTCCATTTCGGGGTGGTAGTCCGGCCACGACATCGGTCCGAGCCGCAGGGGTGTGTGCTCCTCGAGCCCGGCCACGATGCCGGGTCCGCGGTCCACGTACCGCTCGAGCAACTCGGTCGGTGTGCGTCCGGCGGTGAGCCGGTCCATGTACCGGAGAGCTTCTTGGCGGGAGTCGTCCACACCGAGCTCGGCCATGTGGTGGTTCTGGGGCATCCAGATCCCGCCACCAGAGACGGCAGAGGTTCCCCCGATGGACCGCGTGCGTTCCACCACGACAACCCGCGCCCCCTGGTCGTGGGCGGCGATGGCGGCCGACAGAGCTGCCGCTCCGGAGCCCACCACCACGACCACGTTGTCACCGGACGAGTCGGCGGCGGAACCGGAGGCGGCGGTGGCGGTGGCGGGAGGCACGGCGTCGTCGGTCGGTTCAGGCCCGGGCCAGGTAGCGGTCGAGCTCACGGTGCATGGTGGTGATGCCGGATTCGTAGGTGTGCGACAGGCGGAGACCCTCGACACTCCGACTGTGTATGCCCCGCTGTTGGCGGGCGATGTTCGAGAAGTCCTGCAGCGGGATCCGTGGCCAGTGGTCGACGTCGTCGGGGGCGAAGGGGCCCTGGAGCGTCGGCCTATGGATCTCGTCGGTTACAGCGGGGATGGTGAGCGACCACAGCTCGAAGACGCACGACTCGGGATCGTCGCCGTTCGGACGCACACGGTAGACGAGCGCGTTGCCGTACTGCGGGAGGACGAAGAAGTTGGGGAACAGGTAGAACACCCCACCCCACCGGGCCAGGGCCACAGGATCGGGGGGCGGCAACGGGATGCCCGCCCCGGCGGCGTACTCGTAGAGGGCCTTGACCAGTTCGGCGCCAAAGGTGCTGCCTTCGGGAATGGGGCGCGTGCGCATCCCTTCGAACACGTGGACCTCGCGGTCGAGGGTCATCGCCTCGAGCCCGCTGCTCAGGAGGTGGACCGACTCGATGATGGCGTCGAACTCGCTCACCCCGACCTGGGAACCCTTGTTGGCCTGCGCGTTGGGTCGGAGTTGAAAGCTGGAGTGGCCGTGGTCGTGGACCGAGTAGACGAGGCTGTCCGGGTCGTACTGCTCGGGGTGTCCCAGGGTCAGTTGGGGATGGGTCTGAGGGACGTGGTACCCCTCCATGAAGGCCTCCTGGGCCATCTTCCAGTTGGCCGAGAGGATGGTCGATTTCCACCAGAGGACCCTCATGTCGCCGAATCCGAGCGGGTCGAGGAGGCTCGGGATCGGTTCGAGTGCTTCCAGCAGGGGCGGCGCAGAGGGGTCGAGATTGACCCACGCACAGGCTCCCCACATCTCCACCCGGGCCTCTCGGAGGCACAGTTCACCGGGCGCCAACAGCTCCGGATCGAACGCGTGGGGCCCGTAGACGAAGGAGTTGGATCCGTCGAGGTTCCATCGCCACCCGTGGAACGGACAGATGATCTGCCCCCGGGGGAAGGTTCCGGTGCCCTTGGCCAGTTCGGTGGCCCGGTGGCGACACGCGTTGAGGTAGCCCTTGACCGTCTCCTCGTCGACCCGAACCAGCAGGATCGACTGATCGGCGATGGTGTACTCGACGTAGTCGCCGGGCGACGGGAGCTCCTCGAGTCGACAGCCCATCTGCCATGCCCGCGGCCAGAGCCGTTGGCGCTCCAGTTCGGCGAACGATCGGTCGTAGTAGCGGGCCGCCGGCACGAAGTCGGCTCGGCCCATGGCGTGTGGGACATCCGACCGGATTTCAGTCGCCGTCTTCGATGGCGAGGGATTCGGCTGCATCGCGATGTCAGCCATCGATGTCCCCGTCCGGAACGCCGAGCATGGTGATGGTCCGCTGGCGGAACCGCCACCGCTCACCGATGCGGACCAGCTCGTCGTGGTAACGACCGGCGGCGACGATCGCCGGCCCGGCCGGAGTCGACCGCACGAAGAGATAGTCGGTGGCGGTGGTGGCGTTGTCCCCGTCGATGTCCATCAACGAGTTGGAGGTGATGTGCTTCCCCCGTGCCTCGGCCGGCTGCACGGACTCCATGTACGTGCGGATGGCCTCGCGGCCCTGGGTCACCGTTTCACCGAGGACGAGGCGGGCGTCTTCGGTGAACAGGTCTGACCATGCATCGAACCGGCCGTCGTCGCACCATTGACTGTATTCACCGAGTGTCCGCCGGATCTGATCCTCGTCCTCCCCCACGGCTCTCCCCACGGCTCCGGTGTCGCGCCGGCCAACCGGGCCGACGACTCGAGTCCGCCCATCGTACGCCCGTTGCCGGCCCGACGGCTGGTGCATGCACCATGCGACCACCCGGTCAGTCGAGCCGTCCGATGACGTCGCCGACAGCATAGGTTTCGCCTTCCGAGCCGATGTGGGTCAGGACGCCGCCGGTGGGTGCGGACACCTCGGATTCAACCTTGTCCGTCTCCAGCAGGTACATCGGTTGATCCTGTGCCACGGGGTCGCCGTCGGTGACCAACCACCGGGCCAGTGTGCCCTCGGTCATCTCCATGCCGAGCTTCGGGATGCGGATCTCGATCGTCATCACCCCTTCATGGGTTCCGGATCCAGTGGGCGGCGTGTGATCGGCAGCTCCAGGCTGTCCGGATCGCCGTGCCGCCGATGGTAGGGCACACAGCCGTTCTGTGGCCCCGGCGCCGCTGAGGGTCGGACAGGTCATGTTTGCTAGCTTCGCGATCCGGTGCGCCGCACCAGGTAGGGCGTTGTCGACAGGAGCATGTCATGGAGACCCGAACGCTGGGCAAAGTCATCTATGAAAAGGACGGGCCGGTGGCCTGGATCACCTTGGACTACCAGGAGAAGGCCAACATCCAGACGTCGGATCTGGTCTTCGACGTCGACACGTGCCTCGATGATGCCGATCGGGACTACGACATCCGGGTGGTGGTCCCCCCCACGCCGGGGACCGAGATGCGGGAGATCGACGAGAGCACCGCCAAGCTCGGCAGTGGGTGGAAGGGCCAGTGGGACATCTACGGCACTCCGGTGCTGAAGCTGTGGGACTTTCCGAAGCCCACCATTGCCCAGGTTCACGGATACTGCCTTGGAGGGGGAACGATCTGGGGGCTGCTCACCGACATGTCGGTGGCCTCCGAGGACGCTTACTTCCAGTTCCCCGTGCTCCAGGGTATGGCCATGCCGACAATGGAGACGGGCATCGAACCGTGGATCTTCATGAACTGGAAGCGGGCCTCCGAGTACATGTACACCGGGCAGCAGCTGAGCGCGCACGAGGCCAAGGAGATGGGCCTCATCAACCGCGTCGTTCCGCTCGACCGTCTCGACGACGAGGTCAACGAGTTGGCGTTCCACGTGGCCCAGGCGCCGCTGACCACGCTGATGGCGGCCAAGGCCAACATCCGCCGGGCCTGGGATCTGATGGGGCTGCGCACACACCTGCAGGCGTCGAACGACCTGTTGACCATCGCCACGCAGGCCAAGGATGTGCAGGAGTACATCCGCGACGTCTACGGGGACGGTCTCCGGCCCCGCGACGCGGCGCAGCGCAATGCCGAACGGGCCGTCGTGCTCGCCGCCGAGCACAAGGCACGATCCCAAGCGGCGACCTGACCGAGCGGGATCGGCGGCCGGTCACTGCTCTGTCACGCTGTCATCGCCCCGGTGGACACCGCGTGATCCACCGGACGGTGGTAGAGACAGGGACGTGATCACCACCGAATCGAACGGGGCGGTCGGCCGGGTGACGCTCGACCGGCCCGAAGCCCGCAATGCCCTGACCGGCGCCATGCTCTCGGACCTGGCCACCTCATTGGCGGCGTTCGACGCTGATCCGGCTGTTCGGGTGGTCATCCTCACGGGTCGGGACCCCGCCTTCTGTGCCGGGCTGGACCTCACCGATCTAGCCCGGTCCTACGAGGAGGCGGCCAACAGTCGCCCGGCTCGAACAGCCGGTTGGCGAGGGCTTCTGCCCCGGATCGCCACGCCGATCATCGGGGCCGTCAACGGTCCCGCGGTGACCGGTGGGCTCGAGCTGGCGTTGGGTTGTGACTTCCTGATCGCCTCGGACCGCGCCTCGTTTGCCGACACCCATGCCCGGGTCGGGGTGATGCCGGGCGGTGGCCTCACCGTTCGACTGCCGCAACTGGTAGGCATCAACCGGGCCCGGCAGATGTCACTGACCGGCAACTTCGTCGATGCACGCACTGCGGCTGCGTGGGGGCTGGTCAACGAGGTCGTGGCCCACGACACGCTGCTCGAACGGGCCGAGGAACTGGCCGCCGCCGTCGCTGATGTCGATCCTGCTGCCAACCTCGAGATACGGGCCATGTACGACACGTTCGGTCACCGCTCGGACGACGAGGCGTATCTCGAAGAGGCGCGGTGGTCCGGACGCTGGATGGCGGATCGGTTCGATCCCAGGGCGTTCGCGGCGGGCAAGGATCGCCTTATCGAACGGGGCTCGGCCCAGCAGTGAGTGCCGGCCCCGTTCAGCACGTTCCCGAGTAGGCCGACGTGCCGGCGCCCACCTCGGGATCGTCGACCTCACCGCCGGCGCCCGAGCGGAGCACCGACCCCAGGTGGACGACGTACCACTCGCCTCGCCACGAGATCATGGAAGCGATGCCGAAGGACCGGGTCTGTCCGTTGACGGAGTAGACCATTCTGGCGTTGGGGACCTCGAAGTAGCCGACGTCGTTGGCGCAGATGCCGGGTGGCACCCAGTGGCCGTAGCTGGCATTGACGTTCACCCCGACCAGCGTGGCCCCGGCGGCATCCGCCCCAAGGAGCGCATGAGCCGCGGCCAGGTCCTGTTGGTAGTCGACCAGCAGGCGCGCCGTGTAGTCGGTCTGGGCGCTGGCCACGGTCTTCAGTCGCACGTAGGCCGATTCGGGGAAGAAGGCCGGCAGCGCCGCCGAAGGCGAGTCGGACATCACCCCCGCCCACAGGGCCGACATGCGGGTGGTGAACAGGGGATCGGTGGAGGTGGGCAAGGTCTCGCTCTGGGGGAGCGATCCGGGGTCGGTCGTGGTAGTCGTGGTCGGAGGGATCGTGGTCGTGACTGCGGTGGAGGTGACGCCCGCCGACCGGGGTGGAATGGCGGTGGTCGTCGGGGAACCGCCGCCGACCGACCGGGCAATGATCACCCCACCGCCGATGGCGACGATCAGGACCACGGTGAGGGCGACGATCCTGCGGCGGCGGAAGGCGGCCTTCCGTCGGGGGCGGGGCCGGCCCGATCGGGGCCGGGTCGGGTTCCGGTCGGGCTCGTCCATCACTGGGGGGCATGGTAGGTCGTGCCCTGGGTGCGAGGCGGTGGCGTGGGCGAGGGTCTTCCCGCCGCGCCGGAGCTTTCGGTGCCGGCGTGCGAACACGGCCCCGAGCGGCGAAGATCACCCACGGGCACCGGGCCCGCCTGAAGGAGCGACCATGGGAACCGAAGCCAATAAGGAGCGGGTGCGCACGTTCTGGAACACCCTCTACGAGCGCGATTGGGAGGGCATCGCCGGATTCTTCGGCCCTGACAGCGAGTACACCGACGTGCCGTCCCCGGCCGACGATGTGGCCCGGGGCCCGGATCTCATCGTGGCCCGACTCCGGCTGGGGCTGGAGCGGATCTCCGGCTACGAGCACGATCTCCGGCTGATGGTGGCTGAGGACGAGACGGTGATCACCGAGCACTCGGAGACGTGGCACTGGCATACCGGCGAACAGGTGACGCTACCCTTCGTCTCGGTGCACGAGATGCGGGAAGGGACCATCATCCGTTGGTGGGACTACTGGGACCTGCAGACCCTCATGAACGCCGCACCGGCCTGGTGGGTGGAGCACATCATGCAGGGATACACCTGATCGGGCGGATCGGCCGCTCTCACCCGTGGTTGCGGATCCAGTCGGGCAGGTGAGGGGCCTCGGCGCCGATGGTGGTCTCATCGCCGTGCCCGGTGAGCGTACGGGTGTCGCCGGGCAGGACCAACAGACGATCGCTGATCGAAGCGATGATGGTGGGGAAGTCGGAGTAGCTACGACCGGTGGCCCCCGGTCCACCCCGAAACAGCGTGTCACCGGAGAACAGCACCCCGCCGACTGCGTCATAGAGGCAGCATCCCCCTGGCGAATGCCCCGGCGTGTGGATCACCTCGAGGGAGGTGCCACCGACCGACACCCGCATCCCGTCGGCCAGGGCCCCGTCCGGTGGGCGTTCGGGGTAGACGTCCCGCCACAGCATGAGGTCGTCCGGGTGCAGCCAGACCGGAGCGTCCAGCGCGTCGGCGAGCGCGGCGGCGGCATTGATGTGGTCGTTGTGCCCGTGGGTGGCGATGATGGCCACCACCTTCCGGTCCCCTACGGTGGCGGCGATCGGTTGGTGGTCGTGTGCGGCATCGATGACCACGACCTCGCGCTGGTCACCGACGATCCAGATGTTGTTCTCGACCTCGAAGTCCTCCCCGTCGAGGGTGAAAATGCCCGAGGTGGTCACGTGCTCGATCATCGGGACGCGTATCGGAGCGACGCGCTCATCGGCACGGCCTACCCATCAGAGGACAACGACCGAGCGGAGCACTTCGCCGCGCTCCATCCGGTGGAACGCCTCCTCGACATCCTCGAGGGTGATGGTCTCGGTCACGAACCGGTCGAGGTCGAGCCGTCCTTGCAGGTACAGGTCGACCAGCATCGGGAAGTCGCGGGAGGGGAGGCAGTCGCCGTACCAGCTGGGCCGCAGCTGCCCCCCACGGCCGAAGAAGTCGATCATCGGCAGGTCGATTCGCATGTCTGGCGTGGGCACTCCCACCTGCACCAGGGTGCCGGCCAGATCTCGTGCATAGAAGGCCTGTTCCATCACCTTGGGATTTCCGACGGCCTCGATGCAGACGTCCGCCCCATTGCCGCCGGTGAGGCCCTGCACCGCCGCCACGACGTCCCCCTTCGACGCGTCGACCACGTCGGTGGCACCGAACCCCAGGGCGAGCTCGAGCTTGCCGGCGTCGAGGTCGATGGCGATGACCCTTGATGCGCCGGCCAGGCGGGCTCCGGCGATGGCGGCACAGCCGACCCCACCGCAGCCGAAGACCGCCACCGAGTCACCCGGGCCCACCTCGCCGGTCAGCAAGGAGGCCCCGAGTCCCGCCATCACCCCGCACCCGAGGAGGCCGACGGCCTCCGGCCGCGCCGCCGGATCGACCTTGGTGCACTGGCCCGCGGCTACCAGTGTCTTGTCGGCAAAGGCCCCGATCCCGAGGGCCGGAGACAACGGCGTCCCATCGAGCAGGCTCATCTTCTGGACCGCATTGTGGGTGGAGAAGCAGTACCAGGGTCGGCCCCGGCGGCACGATCGGCATGCACCGCAGACGGCTCGCCAGTTGAGGACAACGAAGTCGCCGGGCTCGACCGAGGTCACGTCCGGCCCGACCGATTCGACCACGCCGGCCGCCTCGTGCCCGAGCAGAAACGGGAACTCGTCGTTGATGCCGCCCTCCCGGTAGTGGAGGTCGGTATGGCAGACGCCGCAGGCCTGCACCCCGACCACCGCTTCCCCCGGTCCCGGATCCGGGACCACGATGGTCGCCAGCGAGACCGGCTCCCCCTTCGCCATCGCCACCACACCGCGGACCTCAGCTGTCATGTTCCACTCCCTGTCGTGTCGGACCACAGTGTTTCAGGTCGCACCGTTGCGGTGCCGCAACTCGAGCCCAACTCGAGCCCACGGCTCCGACGGTTCAGACCATGGTGGCGATGATCTCGTCGATCATGGCCAGGGTGGTGTCCGGGTGGAGGAGGGCCAGTCGCCCGACCGGCTCACCCTCCCAGTGGGTGGGCACCACGAACCCGATCTGGTCCTCGAGGAGCTGGTTCGACCACGCTTCGTAGTCCGACCAGTCCCACCCGGTTCGGCGGAACAGGATCACGGAGAGCTCAGGCCGGCGTACCAGTTCAACGTGGGGTGTCCGCTCGATGAGATCCGCGCTCTGCTGGGTTACGGCGAGCACGGTCTCGACGGCGTCGCGATAGGCATCTGTGCCGTGCACCGCCAGGGAGAACCACAGCGGGAGGCCACGGGCCCGCCGGGTCAGGTGGTAGGCGTAGTCGCTCGGATTCCAGTCGTCACGCCCATCGCTGTGCAGCACATCGAGATAGGACGCGTCCTGCGTGTGCACCGCCTTGGCCAGGTGGGGCTCCCGGTACACCAGTGCGGCACAGTCGAATGGGGCGAACAACCACTTGTGGGGGTCCACCACGAACGAGTCGGCCAGGTCCATGCCGTCGAAGCGGTCCCGGACCGACGGGGCGAACAGGGCCGCGCACCCGTAGGCCCCGTCGACGTGGAACCACAGCGACCGCGTCCGGGCCACCTGGCCCACCTCGGCCAGCTCATCGATGATGCCGGCATTGGTGGTGCCCGCCGTGGCCACCACTCCGATCACGTCATCCCCGTGCGGGTGTCCGTCCAACGCGGCCCGCAGGCCGCTGCCGGTCAGACGGTGATCGTCGCACGGGACATGGAGGGCCTCCACACCCAACACGCAGAGGGCCTTGCCCACCGAGGAGTGGGCCTCTTCGCTGATGGCGATCAGTGGTCGGTCGGGGGCGCGGTCGCCCATGCGATGGGCTGCGGTGTCGCGGGCCACCATCAACGCGGACAGGTTGCCCGCCGATCCCCCGGACACGAAGCATCCGCCGGCACCACGGGGCAGCCCGGCCAGGTCGGCGAGGACGCCGAGGGCCTGGTTTTCGGCTGCCACCGCGCCGGCCGCCTCCATCCACGAGGTCCCCTGCAGCGAGGAGCACGCCACCACCATGTCGAAGAGGAGGGACGCCTTGGTCGGAGCCGCAGGAATGAACGAGAGGAACCGGGGGCTGTCACAGGACACCACCGCCGTGGCCAACTCCGTGTTGAACACCTCCATGACCCGGTGAGGGTCGGTCCCACCGGCGTTGATCAGTCCCTGCAGACTGGCATCCAGCGAGGAGGCCTGGGCCCCTCCGAAGTCCAAGGGGACCGGGTCGAGGGCGAGCCGCCACCTGCAGTAGTCGAGGACGAGGGTGGTGAGTTGTTCGTCGTAGACGAACATGGGATTTCGCATGGTGTTCCTCCGGGCGACAATGATCGCAGAGACGGCATCCGCGTCGATGCAACGGCGGGTGGCGGCCGGAGTGCTCAGGTCAGCGGGTTGCCCGATGGACCGACACCGCGTAGTCACCGCCTTCGAACGGCTCTCCGGACCAGGCGGCCGCCCGGGAGACCAGCTCGAGGCCGGCCTGGCGGCAGTGCCCATCGAACGCATCCAGCCCGTAGCCCCGGTCGAGTTGGAATCCGGTCACGAGGAGCCCGTTGTCGGCCAGGTGGGCGGCGCACCTCGCCACCAATGCCGCCTGGGTCCCCTCGGGGGTGAACAGCGGGACGTTCCCGGCCATCACCACCACATCGAACCGGAGGCCGAGGTCGAGCCGGGTCAGGTCCCCGACCCTCCAGTCGAGGTCGGGGGCCAGCCGCCGTGCGGTGGCGACCATCGACTCGTCCGCGTCGACGCCGACGACCTCGATGCCCCGACGGGCCAGCTCCCTGGCCACCCTCCCGGTCCCGCAGCCAGCATCGAGCACGGAGGTGGGATGGAGTCGCGCCACGAAGTCGGCCTCCCCGTGCACGTCGGCCCCCGATGCCGACAGCGCGTCGAATCGCTGCTGGTACCGGTCACCATCCCAGCTCACGGTGGAACCGTGGCCCGGATCGACGAGGTCATGGGGCGGTGGCCCACAGGGTGGGCTGGCCGACATCGACCGTGGCCAACGGGTGGTACCCGGGGAGTCTCGCCATCGGGGAGT
>Ga0307374_10011753_pt1 | contig 12383 bp, 9 predicted proteins | sample OX3MG_FD_202532 | JGI IMG/M metagenome (GOLD analysis project Ga0307374, IMG submission 202532) | Soil microbial communities from Risofladan, Vaasa, Finland - OX-3 | ecosystem: Environmental > Terrestrial > Soil > Coastal area > Acid sulfate soil | place: Finland: Risofladan, Vaasa | collected...
GAACAATGGCCCGCTCACCTCGGCGGAACTGGCGGAGCGTACCGACACCGCAGAGCGGTATGTGCGCGAGTGGCTGATCAACCAGGCCGCCAGCGGCTATATCATGTATGACCCACAGACAGGGAAGTATTCGATGGAGCCGGAACAGATCGCCGCGATGGCGGACGAATCGAATCCGCTGTTTGTCGCCGGTGGATTTGAGCTTTTCGTCTCGCTGCTCAAAGACGAGGACCACATCGAGGAAAACTTCCGCACGGGGGCTGGCATGACCTGGGGCGAACACCATCCCGGTCTGTTCCAGGGCACGGAGCGCTTCTTCCGCCCCGGCTATCTGGCCAACCTGACGGCGAACTGGATTCCCGCGCTTGATGGCATGCAGGCGAAGCTGGAGGCGGGCGCGACGGTCGCCGATGTGGGCTGTGGCCACGGCGCCTCGACACAGATCATGGCGAAGGCGTTCCCCAACTCGCGCTTCTTCGGCTTCGACAACCACGCCGCGTCGATCCAACGCGCGCAGCAAGAGGCGGCGGAGGCTGGCCTGCAAGGGCGGCTGATCTTCGATGTGGCGGGAGCGACCGACTTCCCCGGTTCCGACTATGAGTTGATCGCGTATTTCGACTGCCTGCACGACATGGGCGACCCGGTAGGCGCGCTACGGCATGCGCGTGAGGTGATCGCGCCCGATGGCGTCGTGCTGCTGGTCGAGCCAATGGCCGGCAACACCATCGAGGAAAACTTCAATCCGGTCGGGCGTGTGTATTCGGCGGCGTCGGTGTTGGTCTGCACGCCCAACGCCGTGGCGACTGGACCACTGGCGCTGGGAACGCTGGCAACCGAGGCGGCGCTACGCAACGTCGCCACCGAGGCGGGCTTCACGCGCTTCCGCCGCGCAATGGATACGCCGTTCAATCGGCTGTTTGAGGCGCGTCCCTGAGTGCGCGCCTGACGCCTGGCCGCTGTTGGCCAGCAAATGGGGGGATACACCACCATGTACGGAACAATTGCCCGTCTGCGCCTCAAACCCGGCGCGGACGCCCAGCTCGCCCAACACCTGCGCGATTTCTCGGCGCTCAGCGTGCCCGGCTTCGTCGCTACCTACGTCTACCAATCGGACGCCGACCCAAACGAGCGCTATATGGCGGTCCTCTTCGAGACCAAAGCGACCTATGAGCGACCTATGTTAGTAACGCGGAAAGCGCCGAGCAAGACGCCCGCTACCAACAGTTCCGCGCGCTGCTCGCCAGCGATCCCGAGTGGTATGACGGCGACATCTCCACCTTCCTTCAGCGGAAGGGGGTGATCTTCAGCACGGTCTTCGTGTCTGGAACAATTGTCGTAGTTCAGTGTGACGCCCCGTCAGTGTGACGGGCGAAAGGAGACATCTCATGGCGCGTAAAGTAGCAGATTGCCGGGCATTCCCCAATGAGGTTGGCTGCACCCTGACGATTGCGGGTGAAGAGCGCGAGGTCTTGGATGCGGCTGTGGCGCATGCCGTCGCGGTTCACGGCCACAAATACACGCCCGAACTGCGCGAGCAACTGCGCTCGCTGCTGACGGACGAGCCGGCCAGCGTCGCCAGCCGGTAATCCCCCGGTAGGCGTCGCATCGCGCAGGGCCAGGTTGAGCGTACACGCTCAACCTGGCCTTGTCTCTGCCACGCCCTCCACAAGCGAGACACATCAATGCACGACTGTCTGCCAGTAGGCGAGCGCGGCGACCAGCAACGGCGCCACCACCAGCGCGGGCAGCCAGTTCCCCACGCGCAGGTCACGCACTTTCAGCAGCTTGAGGCCGATTGCCATCAGCAGCAGGCCACCCGTCGCGGTCAGCTCGACGAGGGCGGCGGGGTTGGCGTCCAGCGCGGGGGCGACGGCCCGCGCAGCCAGACTGATCGCCCCCTGCACGAGCAACACTGTCAGCGCGGAGAGCAGCACCCCCCAGCCCAGCGTCGCGCCAAACGCCAACGCGGTGAAGCCATCCAAGGTTGCTTTAATTGCCAGCTTCGTGATGTCGCCGTTGAGGCCGTTGTCGAGCGCGCCCAGGATGGTAAGTGGCCCAACGCAGAAGACGAGGCTTGACGCGACGAACGCCTCGCCAATACGGCTGGGCGACGTCGGCGCGTCGGCCTCCGTCGCGTTGCCGCCGGTGAGGCGGCGCTGCGCCCAACCGCCCAGCCACTCCAAGCCGCGCTCGATGTTGAGCGTCTCGCCGATGAGCACGCCCAGCAGCAGCGCCCCCAGCACGATCAGCGGATTCTTCGTCGTGATGGCGTCGAGCAGGCCGATCAGCACGGTGAAGAGGCCCAGCGCGCCAAACAGCGCCTCGCGGAAGCGCACAGGCAACCGATCGCCGATCAGCGCGCCCAGGCTGCCGCCGATCAGCACGGTCAGCGTGTTTAGCAATGTGCCGTTCACCGAAGAAAACAGCGAGGCAAAGAACGTGGCGAAGAGCGTCATAGTGTCCTCAAAAGTTTGCGGCGCCATGTCTCATGGGCGCCGCCGGTTTGGCAGTCAGTATAGCACGTCCGCCGACGGACTCTGGTGGTGTGTCGCTTCATTCCAGCTTCAGGTGGACTGATCCGACATCGTTCGCTCGCGTCCTCTTGCGCCCACCCTGCGCCGGATCATATGCTGCTCATGGTATGCCTGCGCCCTAACATGGTGGATGCGCGTCATACACTAGGCGACATGTATCACTGCGACGAGGAGGCGGATGTGACGGCAAGCGCGGGCGCGCAGCGGGCGGCAGAGCAGGACGAACGGAGCGAGCGCAACGAGCGCGGCGGGGCCAGCCGCGCGGCCCACTGGCCCACCAACAGCCGCTGGAACTTCGTGACGCTGGGCGCCGACATCGCCTTCTTCAGTCTGGGCCTGGGCGTCTCCTCTTCGTACACCGTGCTGCCGCTCTTCGCCAGCCACCTCACCACGGACAACACCATCATCGCGCTCATCCCCGCGATCCGCGCGCTGGGGACGTTTGCGCCGCAGTTGCTGATTGCGCCGCTGGTCGAGCGTCGGCGGCATGTCTTGCCGATGATCCTGGTGTTGACGATTGGCGAACGGCTGCCTTTCCTGCTGCTGGCGCTGGCGGCGTTCTGGCTGACCCAGAGCAGTGCGGCGCTGCTGCTGGGCGTCTTCTTCGCTCTGCTCTTCATCACCACCCTCAGTTCTGGGCTGTGCTATCCCCCCTGGCTTGATCTGATCGCCCGCGCCATCCCCGATGGCTGGCTGGGGCGTTTCCTGGGTTTCTGGTCTGGCATCGGCGGCGTGCTGAGCATCGGCGGCGCAGCGCTGGCGGCGACGCTGATCGCCACCTTCCCCTTCCCGCTGAACTTCGCGCTCTGCTTCCTGCTGACCTTCGGCGCGTTCATTGTCTCGTTCATCCTGCTGGCGTTGGGGCGCGAGCCAGCGCGCACGCTGAGCGCGCAGCCACCAACAGCGCCAACCGAGGGCATGCGTGAAAGCGCCGATGTTCAGTTGACATTTGGCGCCCAGCATGCAGAAGGTATTGCGCCAACAGCGTATGATGGCGAGGCGCAGTTTCACCGCGAGCTGACGACGCCAGCGCCCGTCGCCGTGCGCACGCGACTGGGGTTCATCGCCCAGGCGCGCGAGCATTGGGCGCTGCTGTGGGGCGACCGTGGCCTGCGGCGGGTGGTCGCGGGCAATGCGCTCGCCGGAATCGCCACGATGGCCGCCGGACTCTTCGCCGTCGCGGCGTTGCGTGTGGGTGGCCTGAGCGACACCCAGGTGGGCGTCGAGAGCGCTGTGCTGCTGATCGCTATGACGGGCGGCAACTTCCTCTGGGGTGTCGTCGGTGATCGTTGGGGGCATCGCGCCGTTTTGGCCTGGGGGATGATCTGCGCCGCGCTCTCGGCGGGGCTGGCATTGGTGGCGCATGGCTTCTGGCCCTACGCGCTGGTCTTTGCGCTGCTGGGCCTGAACGTCGGGGCGATCCAACTGGCGCAACTCACCTATATTGCGGAGTTTGGGCCACCGGAGCGTCGCCCGACGTATATTGCGTTGGCCTCGGTGGCGTATGCGCCGTTTGCGATTGGCGCGCCGATCCTGGGGGGCTGGCTCGCCGACCGCTGGGGCTACGCGCCGGTCTTCGTGGTGACGGCGCTGGTCGCTACGATGGGCGCCGTCGCCTTCCAATTCTGGGTTCCTGACGCCCGCCAACGGCGCGACATGCCGGGAGCCAACGATGTTCATCTCCAGCATACCCCAATTGGATAGCCTAAATAGGTCGTAAACAGCCGCTGTGGCGATAGAAACGGCACGATAGGTCGCTACGTGCTATACTGTATGCGTTATAAGGCAGATGCGATCATGTGCGATAGGTGCGCGCGGTGGCGCCAGGGCCAGTGGTAGGTGTTTGTTACATGCCGCTGACGCCGCTAGGAGTAAAGTTGTATGACTAATGAGCCAGTGAGCAACGACGCAACGGATGCAACGTCGTACCCGCTCATTCCCATCAGCAGGCCCTTCATCGGCGCAGAGGAAGCGCAGGCGGCGGCGGACGCTGTGCGCTCGGGATGGCTGTCGGCGGGGCCGCGCGTCGCCGACTTCGAGCGCGCCGTTGCCGAGCGCGTCGGCGTGGCTCACGCGGTTGCCGTCAGCAGTGGCACGGCGGCGTTGCACCTGGCGCTGCTCAGCGCCGGTCTGCGCCCCGGAGACGAAGTAATCGTGCCTTCGTTTGGCGACATCGCCACCGTCAACGCCATCTTCTACGTCGGCGCTCGCCCCGTTTTTGTGGATATTGACGCCCGCAGCTACGACATGGCCCCGATGCTGATCGAGCCGCTCATCACCCAGCGCACCCGCGCTATTCTCCCAGTGGACCACCTGGGCTTGCCCGCCGCGCTGGCGCCCATCCTGGGCATCGCCCGCCGCTACAACCTGACGCTGATTGAAGACGCCTCCGCCGCGCTCGGCGCGATCTATCGCGGCAAGCCGGTCGGTTCGGTCAGCCCGATCACCTGTTTCAGCTTCCAACAGGACTGCGCCATCACTACCGGCGAGGGGGGCATGCTCGTCACCAACGACGAGCGCATCGTCGCGCAGGCGCGCATGCTGCGCGACCAGGGGCTGAGCGAGACCGGCGCGCCAACGCCATTCCGCCGCGAGAGCGAGCTGGCGCATGACGGCTCCTACGATGAGTTGGGCTATACCTATCGTCTGACCGACGTGCAGGCGGCGATTGGCATTGCGCAGCTCGACCGGCTCGACGACATCCTGGCGCGGCGGCGTGCGGTCGCGGCGCGCTACGCCGAGTTGCTGGCCGGTGAGCCGGGCGTGCAGACGCCCTACGCGCCCGACCACGCCCCACATACGTACCAGGGCTACTGCCTGCGCCTGGACCTGCGCACGACGCCCGCCCGCTCACTGATCATGGAGCGCATGCGCGGGCGCGGTATCATGGTGCGGCGCGGCGGCGTCACCGTCCACGAGGAGCCGTACTACGTCTCGCGGATGGGCCGTCTCTCGCTGCCCGCCAGCGAGGCGGCCATGCGCGAGACCCTGCGCCTGCCCCTCTATGCCGAGATGACCGAGGAGGAGCAGGATCGCGTCATCGCGGCCCTGCGCGACGCCTTGCGTGCCGGACCACGCCCCGACTTCGGCGGCGGTGTCATCGGCCCGATGCGCGGGAACTACCTCTACTAATCGCTCTCTTTTCATACCAACCGTTCTCCTTCCACATCGTTCATTCCTCGATATGCAGTCGGCAACGCTCTCATACCGCCGGACTCCGATCCGGCGCGTGACCTCGTTTGCCGTAGCGGCGACCGCCTTGGCAGGCGACGTTACGGATCTCACCCTCCAGGCGCGCAATCCGACATGCGCGACGCATGGTTGAGCCACGTCCGCGCCCCTACGCACACCACACAGGCCCGGCAGATGACGCAACATTGCCGGGCCTGTGTGTTTGCCATGTCGCCACGTTGGTTAGTCCTGGTGGCTGGCGGCGCCGATTGGCTCGCCCACTTGCGTTTGCCCATTCGTGGCGATCAGCGCGGCGAGCTGGGCCGCGCGTTGGGTGGCGACCCGCCGCTCCGCCGCGCGTTGCGCCGCCAGCAGCCCCTTGGCCGCCGCCAGATTGGCGCGTGGCACGATCAACACCTGCCCGTCGGCCAGCGTGATGTGATCTTCGTGCGCCAGCGAATCGGCGACACGCGCTGACGTTCGCCCCGTCGTTCGCTCTATGCGTCCCCAGTGGTCGGCGATGATGTTGCGTGTGGCGTGTTGGCCCTTGGCATTGACGATGCTTTGTTGTACCATGTGAGTGTCTCCCCTTTTTGTGGAATGCTCCAGCGTTCATCTGAACGTTTCGATGTCGGACAAGTCTTGACGGTCCCGCCCGACACCGATAACGATATGCCCGGAACATGAAGAAACCTTGAACGGACAATGGCGATTTTTTCATGTTGAGCATATTGGGCAAATTCGCTCCACAATCATACATGAGGGGGGACGTATCCTATGCGTATCCTGTTGGTTGAAGATGAGGTGCGGCTGGCGCGCAGCTACCAGCGCAACCTCGAACGCGCCGGACATCTCGTCGAGATGCTGCACGACGCCGAGATGGCCCATGCGCGCCTGATGGACGCGCCCGACCTCTTTGACGTAATCGTGCTGGATGTGATGCTGCCGGGGCAGGATGGCGTCTCGCTCTGCCGCGAGCTACGCCGGGTTGGTGTGCGCACGCCCGTGTTGCTGCTGACGGCGCTCGACGCCACCGAAGACAAGGTGCGTGGGCTGGACGCCGGGGCCGACGACTACCTCGCCAAGCCCTTCCCCTTCGACGAACTGCTGGCGCGTCTGCGGGCGCTCAATCGTCGCCCGCCGACCTTCGATCCGGTGGCCGACACCGTGCAGGTCCGCGTCGGTGACCTACTCATCGATCAACTTCAGCATGCCGTCTACCTGGGCGCCGAAGCTATTCCCATGACGCCGCGCGAGTATACCCTGCTCACCTACCTGGCGCGCAACGCCGACCGCGTACTGACGCGCCAGCAACTGACGCTGCACGTCTGGCCGGAAGGCACCGAGGGCGGCAGCAACGTATTGGATACCTACATCCATCACCTACGCGATAAACTGGAGCCACCCGGCGACGAGCGCTTGATCCATACCGTGCGCGGCGTGGGCTACTCCCTGCGCACTCCCAAATCCGCAGCGGCGCCCTCCGCAGCGGCGCCCAGCGCGGCGCCAGCCCAAACGCCGCAGAGCGCGCCCACCGTCGAACGTCACTGAGGGGAGCGCGGAATACCATGCCATTCTCAACCTTCTCACGATTCTTCCGGTCGTGGCTTCCCAAACGCTCCACGCAACCGCGCGAGCTTACGCGCTCGGCCACCCCGGCGGCGTTCATGGCGGCGCGACGACGATTGATCATTGTCAATCTGGGGGTCATGCTGGTGGCGTTGGCTGTCATCTGGCTGGTGATCAACACCTTCGGCATGTACGCGCTCGATCAGCAGGTCAACCAACAACTCGTCGGTTGGACACAGCACGAGCAACCGGCGATCAACGGCCTCTTTGAGTCGCACACTGACAGCGAACAGAACGACCAGGGCGCCGACTCGAACGAAGCGGGCGAACCAGATGGCAATCCTGCGGGCGCGACCCAGCCGACGCATACCGGTGGGGTGTGCAGCGCGACGCCGGTAGCCAGCGCGACGCCGACGACGTCTGAGTTGACGGAGACCCAGTGCCAATACTTGCCATCCAGCCCCAACGTGTTCTCGGTGACGGTGGACGCCAATCGACAGATCATCGCCGACGACATCAACGTACAACGGTACGGGCTGCCTGATTGGGCGCCCATCACGGCTGCGCTCACCAGCAGCGCCCAGACGCCATACACCACGTTTACTACCGTCAACCACAACGGCGATAGTTTCCGCGTCTACACCACCTCCGTTGTAGCGCAGGGCAAAGTGGTTGGCGCAGTGCAGTCGGGCGTCTCGCTGGAGGGCCGCAATCGGCAGGAGGCCGATCTGGCGTTGACGCTGCTGATCGTCATGCTGGCGATGCTGGCGCTGGTGGTCGGCTCCAGTGTGTTCCTGACCGAGCGCGCGTTGATTCCCGCGCGGCAGGCGTTTGTGCGCCAGCGCCAGTTCGCCGCCGCCGCCTCGCACGAGATGCGGACGCCGCTGGCGTTGATCCGTTCGCAGGCAGAGTTGACGCTGGGCGAACTGCGCGACTTGAAAGAACGGGTGTTGACGCGACGCGACGAGAAACCAGGCGCAGCGCAGGCGAATGTGCGACATGGCGGGAAGTCTGGTGGTAGGCGCGCCGCCTTGCAAGAGCCACCCATCGTGTCGGCAGGGGTAGACGAGGGCGACGTAGAAGACATGGCAGTGATGGCGACGGATGTCGAGGAGATCATCGCCGAGGTGGACTTCATGAGCCGGATGGTTAGCGATCTGTTGCTGCTGGCGCGCGACGAGCGCGAGGCGTATAACCTGACCCACGCCCGGCTCGACTTCGGCGCGCTGGTGGCCCAGGCGGCCACGAAGATGCGCCCGCTCGCGCAGAACCGCGACCTCACGCTCACCGGCCCCAGCGCCGACCACGGCGGCGAGGCGACATCACTCGAACTGCTGGGCGACCCCGATCGTCTGCGCCAGTTGCTGTTCATCCTGCTGGATAACGCTATCCGCTACACCCCGAAAGGTGGGAAGATCACGGTAGAGACGCATGTGCGGACACATTCGCATCTACTGGGCGTCGGCGGCGCGACGCATCGCACGGTCGCCCTGGTGGTGCGCGACACCGGCGTTGGCATCGCATCCGAACACATCCCCCACATCTTCGAGCCATTCTACAGGCCACACGGCGCCCGCCAACCCGCGTCTAACGCCGGCGACGCAGTGTTGGCCAGCCCCGACGCCACCAACGGCACTGGCCTGGGCCTTGCGCTCGCCTCGTGGATCGCCCACGCCCACGGTGGCGACATCCGTGTGGAGAGCGCGCTGGGCAAGGGCAGCGTCTTCACCGTCACCCTGCCGCTGGCCAACACGGCGCCTGGGCATGCGAGTGGGGAGCATGGCCGCTAAACGCGCGTTGTGGATGCAACGACATTGCTGCGTGCGCCGCTCTGCCGTACCGCTGCTCTGGCGTACTGCGGGGCTCCAGACCGGCGCGTGTCGCATGCGGAGCCTGCTGACCGGATCGTCACGCGGGTATGGCGCCCGGAAGGACACACGCCGGTCTGGAGATCAGCGGTACGCCAGAGCAGACGCGCCGGATCGGCGTCCGGCGGTACGACAGCGCTACACGCTAGCTTGGCAGTTGGCGGTACGACGCACATCATCGCCAGAATGGCATGTTCGTTAGCGGCGGGGGCGAAGGCCCATGTCTACCAACCAGGGGAAGGCGCCCTCTATCCAGATTGGCAGGCGATACCAGCCGGGGATGATCACTTCGCGGCGAGGATGAATGATCAGCTCGGCAATAGCGTTGGCGACGACCTGCGGACCGGGCATGGGGATGGGGCCACGGAGCCGTCGGGTGAGGGGGGTGCGAATGAAGCCGGGAGACATGGTGGAGACGGAGACGCCGCTGCCCCGTAGCTGGCGGCGCAAGGAGAGCATGAAGCCGCGGACACCAAACTTGACGCCGGAGTAGAGTGGGTCGGTAGCGATCATGCCGGACACCGAGGCCACCGAGATGATCGCGCCGCGCCGCCGCTCCAGCATCCCCGGCAGTAGCGCCCGCGTCAACTGCATCAGGCCCAGCAGGTTGACCTGCACGATCTGATTGATCTGCTCCGGCGTGCTGTTGGCGAAGGGCCCGCCGCTACCGATCCCCGCGTTGTTGACCAGCGCATCCACACGCCCGAAGACCTGGGGCGCCTGCTCGGCCAGCGCCGCGACGCTGGCGGGGTCCGCCATGTCCACCGTCAGCGTGTGCGCGACGCCGCCCGCCTGGGTGATCGCCGCCGACTGCGCCGCCAACTCGTCGCCGCGCCGCGCCGCCAGGATCACCCGCGCGCCCCGTCGCGCCAGCTCGCGCGCGGTTGCCGCGCCGATGCCGGAGCTGGCCCCCGTCACCAGCGCCACCATCCCCGCCAGCGAACCTACAGCTTGCGGGGTGGTCGCGGGCGTTGGCTCAGAGGTCGCCGCCTCCGCTGCTTCGCCAAATGGCGCGGCGGGCGTCGCGTCGCCAACTGTGGCGGCTTGTTCGGCGTCTGCTGTGGGCGCTGGGGTCGGCTCAACGGGCAACGCCGTGGCGTCGCTGGCGTCGCTGGCGTCGCTGGCGTCGCTGGCGTCGCTGGCGTCAGATGGTGGTGTCACGAGTGTCAACTGCCTTTCAAGCACAAACGCAGAGGAGATACACATCGGCGCATGCTCTGCCGTACCGCCCGCCCGGAGACCAGGCGGTACGGCGAAGGGTGGGCGTGGATGCGCTACGACTCGCCGTCGTCTTGCTCAACTTCGAAGATGAACGACTCGACATCATCGTTGTCGCCCTCCTCATCGCCCGCGTCGTCTTCTTCGGCGTAGGGATACTGGGGGACGTTGTCGCCGTGGCGCTCGATAGTGCGCGGGTAGGCGACATCGGCCTGCACGCCATCGCGCTGGACCGACTCCACCTTCACAGTATGGCGCAGTTCATCGCCGAAGTCGAACAGGTACATGAACGTGCGACGGGCGCGCAAGCCTAGCTCGTCTATGCGGACGGCAGAGGCGATCAGTTCCTCATCCTGGTCGAATGGGCTGTAGTAGGCGTCGCGCTGATCCCAGGCTTTGCCCGTCATGAAGAAGGCGTAGAGGTGATCGTCATCCCAGCCAAAGGCGTCCTGGATGGCGAGGTGCAGGTCGTGCAGCGTCTGGTCGCCGCGTAGCTCGATGCGTCGCCAGATGTGGTCGGCGCTCTTCGGCTGCAACATGTGCTCCTGAAACGTCACTTGCATGGTATAGAGCGTGGACTGCGCCTCGGGGCTGGGCGGCTCCGTCGGCCCCAGCGGCGTCTCCATCTGCAGGTCGTCTTCCTCGATTACTTCGGTCGCCATGTCGTCGATGGAAAACCCTGAGCCGGGAAAGTTGACCTCAACCTGGAGCTTGATGGCGCTGGCGTCCTTGGGATTGGCGCTGGGCGACGCCATGAGTTTCGCCTCGTTGGTCAGTGGCAAATGGACCATGTCGGTGAGGTACAGTTCGTTCTCGAAGAACGTATGGGTCGCGCTGAAGAAGCTGTTGAGCGCCTCGAGGGCGAGCCGCAGCGCCTGGGTCTCGCGCGCAGTGGGGTGGCGTGGTTCCTCGCCCTTCGCCATGCGAGTGAACTCTGGCGCGATCTGGCGGTTGGGCGTCTTGAGGCCGCGATCCTCCAGCCACTCCACATACATCGGGTCGGATTCTTCAATGGGGGTGAAGAAGACAGTGAGCGAGTCCTCCATCATGTCCTGGGGGTTTTCGCCGTTGGGCGTCAACGCATTGCCCATCATGCCGTCCTGGATGGCCTCGCGCACCACATCGCGGATGGCCTCCGGTGGCAAGGAGTCAATCGGGAAGCCCGATTGGCGCAGGAAGCCGATCATCATGTCTAGCTCTTCGTCGGGTATCTCGGCGACGTTGTCCATCATCGCCTTGCCCCGCTCGACAAAGCGGCGTAGCCCCTCGCCTTCGTAGTAGAACGCGACACCAAACACCTCGCCCGCGCCGCCCAGAATGCTGGCGTACAGCGTCTCGACGCCGAGCTGTGGCCCGTATTTGCCCAGCGCGACGCCGATCGGTGGGAAGTCAGGTAGGTAGTTCCACGGGGCGCGCCGCCAGAGGCCGTTGGCCGCCTTGAAGAGCGCCTCGAGGGTAGCCGTGTCGGCGTCCCAGGCGAAAGGCGTTGGTGGCTGTGCGTCCGGGCTGGCGCCCAGCGCCTGCGAGAGCGAGGCAAAGGCGTTCTCGAACTCCTGGGCCTCGGCGGTATACTCCACTTTCACGCCTAGCGGGGTCAGCATGTCGCGTGCCCCGGCCAGCAGCGCCTCGTCGTTCACCCGCACGGTGGCGGGCAGGCCCGGGGTGAGCGCGCTATCGGGGCGCCGCTTGGGCGCCTTCCCTGCCTTCGCGGCCTTTGCCCGTCGGCGCACCTCTAGTTCGGAGAGGCCAGCCGCGTCGGCGTCCTCGATGATGGAGTCGGCGACGCCGTTTGGCGTGGGTGGGAACGGACCCGTCAGCGCCTCACGCAGCACGGCGAGCGTCGCGCCGACGCCATCGTCGGCGTCCATGTCGTCGCCGGCGAGCAAGCGGCTGCTACGGATGAAGCCGCTGTTGGCGTCCAGCCAGATCGCGACTTTCGGCTGCACCGTGCGCCGGTTCTCGCGCACAAAGACGCTGAGTGGACGTACGCCGCCCTCGATCACCAGGCCATCCAGCCGGGGCA
>Ga0307374_10011754_pt1 | contig 12383 bp, 12 predicted proteins | sample OX3MG_FD_202532 | JGI IMG/M metagenome (GOLD analysis project Ga0307374, IMG submission 202532) | Soil microbial communities from Risofladan, Vaasa, Finland - OX-3 | ecosystem: Environmental > Terrestrial > Soil > Coastal area > Acid sulfate soil | place: Finland: Risofladan, Vaasa | collected...
CTAACTTAGCATGACAAGGTAAGTGCGGCTTCCTGGTGGTCGACGATCAGAGGTCACCAAGGCGCGCGGATCTCCGCGGGTCGGTCGGGTCTTGGTCATGGACATGGTGAGGACACTGCCCACCGCGCGAGCACCGCCGTGCTCACCACGCCCTACCTGGCGGTGCGCACTGAGCCCTGCCGGCGCATGTGCAGACAGCGTCGCCGACAACAGATAGCATCGACCGACGCATGTCCGATGACAGCAACGCCTTCGACCTCGATCTCGCGGTCTCGTCACTCGCGTCCGACTCTGGTGACACCCAGCTGATGCTGCGACTGCTCACCGAGCGTCTTGCCGGCGTACTCGGCGATCGTCTGCGCGTCGAGCGTCAGGGTGGGTTACTGAAAAAGAGCAACGTGATCCGCCACGTCGAGGTCCGTATCGCAGAGAGCGAGCTCGTAGCCGACCTGCATGGCGCGACACCGACCTTTATCATTGGTCGAGTGTCAGGTGGCATCCGCATCCGTAGCGAACGGACCGACGCTGCGGGCTGGCTCCGCACTTTGCTCGAAGCGCTTCGCCTTGAGGCCGAGCACAGCGCGACAACCCGTCAGGCCCTCGAAGCGATCGTCATTGGAGGCAATTGATGTCACGAGACACGGCAGGGCTACCCGCAGATCTCCCAAAGGACGCCGCACACCGGCTCGAAGAGCTCGAGCACGGTCTGTTCACTTCAGATCTGTCGGTGAATGAGTTCCTGCTAGTAAAGGACGCAGGCTTCCATCCGCTGGGCTTCGTGATGGGTTCGTCGATCTATCACATCGGGCTGCAAACTCGGAATTGGACCAAAAGCCAGGAGCTCGAAAAACTCACCTCCGCGATGTACGCGGCGAGGGAACTCGCGATCAACCGAATGGAAGAAGAGGCCACCGCGCTCGGCGCGGACGGTGTCGTCGGCGTCCGGCTCGACGTCAACTACTACGAGTTCGGCAACGATACCGCTGAGTTCATCGCCATGGGCACCGCGATCAAGGCCGAGGACGGCCGCTCGTATCGCAATGTCGATGGAAAGCCCTTCACCTCGGACCTTTCAGGCCAGGCGTTCTGGACGCTCCGCCGCGTCGGCCACGTCCCACTCGGGCTCGTGATGGGCACCTGCGTCTACCACATCGCCCATCGTGGCATCGGCCAAGCCATCTCCCAGGCCGGGCACAACGCCGAGCTGCCGAACTTCACTCAGGCGCTCTACGACGCTCGTGAGCTCGCGACGACGCGCATGCAGGACGAAGCGAACCACCTACAGGCGTCGGGGATCGTCGAGGTGAAGCTGATCGAGAAGTCCCACATGTGGGGTAGCCACACCATCGAGTTTCTCGCGCTCGGCACCGCAGTTGCCTCCCTCGAAGGGGCAGCGGGCGTGACCTCTCCGCAGACGATCATCTCCCTCGACCATTGAGCGAGCTCGCTCAATCACCAGAGCACCGCGGCGCCTGGTCCTCGGCGCTGTCGACGAACGACTTCGCTGCGTGCGTTGAGTCCGGGCTTCAACCACTCGGCTTCGTGCAGGGTTGCTCCGTTGTCTCGTGGAGCTTCTACGGGTTGGGCGCGATGCAGGGAAACGCGTTCTCCGGCTACCGCCAGTCCTCCGGTTACTACGAGCAGTTCCAATGCCCGCACGGTTTCGTATCCAATGAGCACCGCCTGTACGGCACGAACTACGAACAGACCTGGATCGAAGAGGCCTGGACCACTGCGTACAGCGGCGCGTTCGCCCGACTGCTCGATGAGGCCAAGCGTCTCGGCGCCCACGGGGTGATCGGCGTGGTGGAGCGCACGGCGCACCATCCTGAGAGCACTGCTTATGAGTTCTCGCTGTCGGGCACCGCCGTCGGTGTCGAGGGGATCGCGCCGCCCGCCACCCCGTTCACCACCTTTCTCGCCGGTCAGAAACTGAACAAGCTCATCGAGGCCGGCTTCGCGCCGGTGTCGATCGCGCTCAGTCTCGTCTCGATCGGCGTGTATCCCTCTTGTGTGACCGAGTACCAGCTGAACGGCGGCTCGTGGGCCTGGGGCGGTGTTCCGTCGGGCGAGATCGACCAACTCTCACGAGCGCACGAAGCGGCACGATCGACCGCTCGCGAATACGTTCGTCGCCAACTCGCCGGCGATGCGCTCCATGCCGCGCACCTCTCGGTCGCGAGCGGGGAGGCCCAGGGCGGTCCGCAGATCGAGGCCACCCTGACGGGCAACCGTGTCCGGCGTTTCAAGGACTTCGAGACGATTCCTCCCCCTCGCCCGGTCCTGCGCTTGGTGGACCAGTGAGCGAAGACCTTAAGCGGGCGATCGCCGCGCTGGGGAGCCCACCTCAAACGGGAACGCGCTCGGTAACCTCGGACCTCTCGATCGATGAGTCTCTGCTCTTGCACGGCGCGGGATTTGAGCCGGCTGATCTCGTCACCGGCACGTCCGTGCAATCGATCCCGTACGGCTCGTTCATGATCCCCTATGGGCAAGGCGGTCCCGTCGAGATCCCCTACGCGACTCAGGCCGTCGTCGAGGCATTCAGGCAGAGCGCGGAGCGGCTTCGTCATGAGTGCGCGCGGGCGGGCGGAAGTGGCATCGTCGGCGTCGAGGTTGAGGTCGAGATCGAGCGGCAGAGTGCAATGGTCGTCTTCACCGGAACGGCAATTCGTCCGATCAAGCCGACGCAGAATGTTCAGGGGCGCCCTTTCGTTACCGATCTTTCGGTGCGCGACTTTGTTCTGCTACGTCGCGCCGGCTGGGAGCCGCTCGATATCGCGGCCGGTGCGAGCTTCGTCGGATCGCCGCTCCGGGGCTTGCGCCAGGTCGTCGCGCAAACGTCGCAGAACGTCGAGCTCACCAACCTCACCCAAGCACTGCAGAATGCGCGAGAAGAGGCGGTGGAGACCATGCAGCGCGAGGCCATCGGTGCCAGCGCGAACGGCGTAGTGGACGTCACGATTATGGACGGACCGCTCGGGCACTCTCGCCACATTCTCGCTTTCATCTGTTTCGGCACGGCTGTTCGACTGACGGCTGACACGCATCAGCGCATCGAACCTGAGCTCGTCTTGCCTGTCGACGACGACAACCTTGACTTCGAAGCGACCTCGCTGCGCTAAGCCCCCCCGCTGCTCTTCGAGTGCAGCGCCACCATGCGGAGGGAATGCGTGAAGGTTGGGATAGCGCCTGGGAAGGCCGACGGGAGTCGCGACGATGGTGGCAGCGAGGAATGGCAGGCGAGTTGGTCGATGACACGCATCGATCCCTGGGCGGGTCGGGTGCGACCGGCGGTGTTCGCGACGTGGTGACATGCAGCGTGACGTCGGGCATCAACCTTACACAGCCGGCAAAGACAAAGACGAACCCGAGCAGTTGGCCCGCCCGGCCAGACGCTGCCCGCACCGGGCGGTAACCTTCGGGCGTTTCCGTGTCGCTACGAGCGCCGGGCATCGCCTCGGCGCAGGCCCGGGGCAGCGGAATCAGTTCAGGTTCCGCCCACGATCGACAAGGAGCAGATCGATATGACTCTCTTCCAACGGGCTCACGACATCGTGCAGGCCAAGGCCAACAAGGCGCTCGACTCTGCAGAGAAGCCTGACGAGATGCTCGAGCTCTCCTACGAGAAGATGCTCGAGCAGATCACCCAGGTCCGCCGCGCGCTCGTCGACATCGCGGCCTCGCGCAAGCAGATCGAGCTGCAGGAGCAGCAGCTCCATCACTCGGTGGACCACCTGCAGGACCAGGCCAAGGCTGCCCTCACCCAGGGCAAGGAGGACCTCGCGAAGGAGGCCCTCTCCCGCAAGGCCGCTGCTCAGGCGCAGATCGACGCCATGGAGCCGCAGCACGAGCAGCTCACCGAGCAGGAGGAGAAGCTCGAGCACACCCTCGACGCCCTCCAGAGGAAGGTGAACGACTTCAGGACGCAGAAGGAGGTGCTGAAGGCGCAGTACACCGCGGCAAAGGCCGTTAGCTCGGTGGACGAAAGCGCCGCGGGAATCTCCACTACCTTCAGCGACTCGGGAGCGGCGCTCCAGCGGGCCCAGGACAAGATCGCCACGATGCAGGCCCACGCCGGCGCCGTAGACGAGCTGCTCCAGTCCGGAGTGCTCGAAGACGTCGGCGGCGGCACCGACGACATCCAGAAGGAGCTCGACGAGGCCGGGTCGGCCGCCGAGGTGGACAAGGAGTTCGCCGTGCTCAAGGCCGAGATCGGCCGGGGCGCCTCGAGCTCGCCGGCAGCGCCGGAGCTGACAGGCAGCTGAGGCCCGGCGGCACTGAACACCGTCGGGACGATCAGGGCCAGTGCGATTCGGAGGAACGCGAAACTCGGCGATCGCACTTCGCACCGTGAGCAGCCGGCCGTCCCGGACTGGACCCGACGTCGTCGAACAGCTTGCAGAGCTCGTCCTTCACCTCGCCCTGCGCGCTACTCGTGACCTTCGCAATTCAGGGATGCTGCGCGCGGGGGACGAGACACCGCTCGCGACGCGAGCGCGAAAGGACCTGCACTGTCGCGCCGATGTGGCGCGGAGCGCCGTCGGCCGTCATCCCCCGGGCGGAAGTACGGGCTCACCTGGCGAGCCGGCATGGAAGGTGAAGCAACTGCCATCGACGTAGAGGTAGTCGAGTGCGCCGGCCGAGAGGTCACGTGCGGACGAGGCGTCGGGCTCGTCCGTGATCGAAGGCGGACATCTACGAAGCGCGCCCTGTTAGATCGGTGTTAGTCATGCCCGGCTAGAACACGAGATGTGAGGAAGAAGCTGACCGCGACCGATGTGTGACCGGTTGTGCGGCGTTCGGACACAGGGAAGTTGTTCCACATGACGGTCGCAAAGGGGGGTGCTAGCTCCAGTAGAAGGAGGCCTGGCTCCCGGATTCTGAGCTCGGCCGGCCGTTGCTACCATCGCCGTACCGGGTGTCGGCACTGTTGGACCAGCGGGGTGCGGCGAGAGCATGGGAAGAGTGCAGTCACAATGACTCGTACGGGAGTGCGCCCGCCGGGGCTGAGCGGGACAATCGCATGAGCACAGCGCTGCGTTCGGACGTAGTGGACGGGAGAGCGGCAGACAGCCGGTGGGCGGTCGAGACTCATGGGCTGATCAAGCGATTCGGCGACAATATCGCCGTCAACGACGTCGAGCTGCTCGTTCCCCGCGGCTGCGCCTTCGGCTATCTGGGGCCGAATGGTGCCGGCAAGACCACGCTGATCAGGATGCTGCTGGGCCTGACCCACGCCGATGCCGGCACAATGTTCCTCCTCGGCCACGCCGTCCCTCGACACCGTGATGTGGCCCTGGCCCGAGTCGGGGCGATCGTCGACGAGCCACGCTTCCACGGTCACCTGACCGGCCGTCAGAATCTGCAGATCCTCGCCGCGGCGCGTGAGCCCGCGGCAAAGGACCGTATCGACTCGGCGCTCGAGCGCGTCGGCATACTGCATCGAGCCCATGACGAGGTGTCGAAGTACTCCATGGGCATGCGCCAACGGTTGGGTGTTGCCGCCTGCTTACTCGGGGACCCCCAGCTGCTTATTCTCGACGAGCCGATGAACGGTCTGGACCCCGCGGGCATGCTCGACATGCGCGACATGATTACGTCCCTCGTGTCCGAAGGTCGCACCGTTGTGTTGTCGTCACATCTCCTGGACGAGGTTGAGCGCACCTGCGACGCGGTGGCCATCGTCGATCGCGGCACCGTGATCCGGCAGGGACCCATCTCCCAACTGCTCGCTGGATCCTCCTTCGAGGTGCAGATCGACTGTTCCGACTCCGACCGGGCGCGTCACCTGCTCGAGGGGACGGCGTTCGGCGCGCACGTACAAGTCGGGCCGGACGGGCTCGCGATCTCTCTCCCGGAGAATACCGAGCGCGATGCCATCGCAGAGATCAACCGCCTGCTGGTGGAGGGTGGGATCTCGGTGTACCGGCTCCAGCACATCCAGGCCTCGCTCGAGCAGTGGTTCCTGTCCGTGACCAGCCGCTTGGGAGCTCCAGAATGACGACGGTCTCCGGCATCGGCACACCGGCTCCAGGTCCGCCTCCCACTCCGCTGACGACCGAAGACTGGAGCGATCACCGCGGCTCGTGGATCCCGACGTGGGGCATGGTAACCACGCGGTTCATGGAGCTGCGCACGCGGCGTGGACTGATGACCGCCCTGATCGCCGTCAATATCGGCATCCCCGTCGTCTTCCTCGCCGTGCGGCTCATCTCCCACGCCGTGGACCCAAAGTCCTACGGGCCGGCCGGGGGCTACAGCATCTTCACCACGCTGGTGGCTGGCGTCATGTACATCTTCGGGTTCATCGTGGCCGCCGTCGTCGGCTGCACGGCGGGGTCCGTCGACCTCACGGAGGGGATGTTCCGCCACCTTGTCATCACCGGCCGTTCCCGCTTGGCCCTGTATCTGGCCCGGATCCCGGCCGGGCTGGCCATCGTCGTCGCCATGGTGGCGATCGGGTACACGATCGTCTGCGGGGTTTGCGTGCTCGCCGCGCCGACGCAGCTCAACTACGACGGGGTGATCGTACCGCAGGGGCTCTCGCGCCCCGCCTTGGGCACTTGGGCAGCCGCCCACCCCGACAAGGTGATCTGCAATTTCAACTACAACGGGGGCCGAGGGCTGAACGGCCCGCCGCCGAGTGTGCCGTGCGGCAACGGTCAGACCAGCGGTCCCCCGCCCGGTGCCACCATCAGGACGCCGAAGGGCACGATCACCGTCCCCGCCAGTGAATCGCCAGCCCAGATTCGTGCATTCGCGGTCGCGGTCGCCAATCAGGACTACACCGACTACCGAGCCAACTTCACGGTCCCTCCGACCTCGCTGATGATCGACGTCGGCCTGTGGATCGCGCTGGAGGCGACCATCGGGTTTACGGTCGGTCTCGGACTTGCCTCACTGATGGGGCAACGGACGCTCCCGGTCATCCTCCTCGTCGTGCTGGAACTGATCCTGACGCCGATCTTCAGCCGCCACGTCATTACGCACCTTGTCAACCTCGAACGGGGCTTCGTGGGCGTCGCCATGGTACATATCGAGCCGGGCGGGCTGCCGGCGCCGTTCGGCGGCGGTGGTGGCGGTGGCGGCCCCGGCGGCCCGACGCTGATACCTGAGTCGACCTTGGCGGCATCGCTGGTCATCGTGGGCTGGATCGTGTTCTGGACAGCCATCGGGGCCTGGCGAATGAGGACCAGGGACGCGTGACCCGTCGGCGGCCAGGACCGCGATCTGCCACCGCCTACCCGAGGTCGACAAACAGGCGGCTGGGAAGCTGGAGCAGGTCCGTCACGAAACGGTCGGTCAGCCAGCCCGCGTGAGTCGTCTGCGGACGTCCCGACGATGTGATCCGCCATCGTCAACGACCAAATGGTTCGACGCCAGTGCCAGTGCCAGTGCCAGTGCCAGTGCGGCGAGTTGCGGGTTCCCAGGATATTGTGATAGCACCTAGATATTGACCACTATCACATTATCGACGCCCTGCCCCAGGGGGAACCATGACCCAGCCCGTCCAGTCCTTTGACGAACCCGACGTGACCCCAGTCGACCGTACGGGAACCCGGGTGGAGATTCACGAGCGAGAAACGTGGTCCATAAGCGGCTGGTTCGGCGTCCTCGTCGTCGCGGCCTGCATCGCTGCGCCCATCCTCCTCGCCCGCAGCTCGATCAACGGCCTCATCGCCGTGCCGATTGTGCTGGGCGTTCTCGTCCTCACCTCGCTCGTCATCGTGCAGCCCGGTGAGACCCGAGTCGTGCGGTTCTTCGGGAGCTACGCCGGGACCGTCCGTCGGACCGGCCTGTCGTGGATCATCCCTCTCGCCGACCGGCGCAAGGTGAGCATTCGTGTCAGGAACTTCGAGACGAACCATCTGAAGGTCAACGACGCCGATGGCAATCCCGTGGAGATCGCCGCGATCGTCGTCTGGCAGGTCGCCGATACCTCGCGTGCGTTGTACGCCGTCGACGACTATCTGAACTTCGTCTTCGTCCAGGCCGAATCCGCGTTGCGGCACGTCGCGACCACCCACCCCTACGACAACCCCGAGGAGGCCGGGGTCTCACTGCGCGGCTCGACGGATGTAGTCGCGGGCGAGCTCGCCGTGGAGATGGCCGAGCGTGTCGTCATCGCTGGCGTGGAGATCGTCGAGGTGCGTATCAGCCATCTTGCCTACGCAGCAGAGATCGCTCAGGCGATGCTGCGACGGCAGCAGGCGAATGCCGTTGTCGCCGCTCGCTCTCGCATCGTGGAGGGCGCGGTCGGGATGGTTCAGCTGGCGCTCGAGCGCCTTGACGAGCGCAACATCGTCAATCTCGACGAGGAGCGCAAAGCAGCGATGGTGAGCAATCTCTTGGTCGTGCTCTGCAGTGACCAACCCGCCTCGCCGGTCGTCAACACCGGCACGCTCTATGCATGAGCCGTGAGTGATCGCAAGCAGGTACTCCTTCGAATCGATCCGGCTGTCCACGATGCGCTTGCCAGGTGGGCGGCAGATGAATTCCGCAGCCTCAACGCCCAGGTCGAGATGCTGCTGCGCCGCGCGCTCGACGACGCCGGGCGGTCGCCGAAGCGAACTGGCCCGATGCCCAGGCGGGGGCGACCGCCTACTGCCGGAAGTCAGCTAGCCGCGGAAGGCAGCAGTGAGCGGCCCACTCGCCAATGACGCTGGTGAGGTAGCGGCGGCGTAAAGCAGAAAGCGGGCCAGCGCTCGCGCGGAAGAAGGCGTGCGAGTGTCTCCAGCACGGGACGATCTGTGGAACAGAACCCAGGTCGGACCACCTGGTGGAAATGTACGGCAAGTTGAGGACGATGAACCGCGATCTCGCCGCCCTTCTCGTCCGGACACGGCTCAATCGGAACGACTCCAAGCAGCGATCGAACGAGCGGGAAGATTGCTGAGCGGCTCACGGGCCAATCGTGGGACGTGTAGTGGGTCCCTGATCGGGCCTGCCTCGTGCGCGTGCACCCGAAGCGCTCGTGTGAGCACATCGGGCAGACCGTCGACGAGTGTCGGGCCGAGTCGCCCTGAGGACGGCACTGCGTCACTCCCCTTCGCTCAGCGGCGTGCCCTTGACCGCGTCACTCACAACAGGGAGGTGTCGGGAGCGCAGGCGCTCGCGGATGGTTCCTCGTATGATCCGATCGTGAAGATGCGCCGTCCGCCGCCGCTCTGCGTGGCGATCCGCCGGTCCTCATCGGTCACGTCCGCCTCGTTTACGGGCGTGACGAGCGAGCGGGACACGTTCATAACCAGCCATTGCCCTCGGCGGTGCGGACCGCCTCGCTGCGATTGCGCGCGCCAGCTTTGGCGATCGCCGAGGAGAGGTAGTTGCGGACGGTTCCCTCGGAAAGGAACAGCCGAGCGGCAATGTCCGACACCGTCGCGCTCGAACGCGCCGTGGCGAGGACGTCTCGCTCGCGGGGCGTGAGCGGTGACGTGCCATGCGCGAGTGTTGCCGCGGCTAGTGCCGGATCGACCACCCGCTCGCCTGATGCGACGCGGCGGATTGCATCGGTGAGCTGTCCGACCGGCGTGTCCTTCACGACGAAGCCATAGGCGCCGGATTCCATCGCCCGACGGAGATAGCCCGGTCGGCCGAACGTCGTGACGATCAGTGCGCGACAGCTCGGGACCTGCGCGGCCAGGATCGCTGCGGCAGCGAGGCCGTCGATGCCGGGCATCTCGACATCCAAGAGAGCTACATCGGGCGAGGTGGCTTTCGCCATGGCGACGACCTCGTCACCTCTGCCAACCGAGGCCACGACGCTAAAGTCCTCCTCCATATCGAGCAGCGCGGCGAGTGCGGAGCGAATGAGCTCCTGGTCGTCCGCGATGAGGAGCCGGATCATCGTGGTGTCGCGCCGGCCGCGAGACGCACTATGAGTCGCCATCCGCCCGGTGAGGCCGGGCCTGCCGCGATCATCCCACCAGCTAAGGCGACGCGTTCCGCGAGCCCCGTCAGCCCATTGCCACAACCATTCGACGCACCGATCCCGTCGTCGATGATCTCGAGTGAGGAAGGCGAGATGCGCACTGTGCAGGAATGCGCGCGCGAGTGACGCACGACGTTCGTGAGCCCCTCGCGCAGCACCCACCCGAAGAGTTCCTGCGTCGCCTCGTCGACGACGTCAACCGCCGGCGGTAGATCCGCCGCGATCCCCGCGGCGCGCAGCAGCTCGCGTCCAGTGGCGAGCTCGCCCGCCAGGGTGACTTCTCGGTAGTTCGAGACCGCAGCACGCACGTCACCGAGCGCCCTGCGGCTGAGAGCCGCGACCTCGCCGATCTCTCGAATCGCGCTGTGGACGTCGTGGCGAGCGAGCCGGTTCGCGAGCTCGGCCTTGACGGTGATCGTTGTGAGCGAGTGGCCGAGCAGATCGTGCAGGTCGCGTGCGATCCGGGTCCGCTCGTTCTCCGCCGCGAGGCGCGCAAGCTCCGTGCGAGCGTCCGCGAGTGCTCGATTGCCGTAGATCACCCGGCCGAACCCGAACATCGCGAGGCCGGTGAGGGGGATGGCGATCGCCGTGCCGTTGCTGAAGCCTGTGCCGACTGTGTCGCGCCAAGAGTGGACCGCCGGTGGTAAAAGGATTGCGAGCACGGTCAAGATGCCCGGGACGAGGAGCGCCCGTTCGCCGCGCGTGATAACCGCTACCGCCGAGACGAACACGCCCATGATGAACGCGTCGGCATGAGCGAACGGCATCTCCGCGAGGAACAGAGCACAGAGAATCGTGATGAGGACCCGGTACCGTCGATCGTTGGGCCCCCAGCTGGCGGGAACCGTGAAGACATAACAGACGCAGAATGCCGCGAGATCGACGTACCCGGCGATGAGCCCGACACCGTGGGAGTCCTTGGGGATCGCCACCGCGACCTGGATGAGCCATGCGAGGAAGATGTAGGGAAAGACGACGCGCCGCCACCCCTTGGCCCAGCGTTGCTGATCGGCGACCCACGCGCCATCATGTGCCTCGACCTCTGGTAGCTCCTTCGGTATCACGGTCAACCTACCGACACTTCATTCGTCATACCTTGGCTGTGTCTCGCTGGTAGACGACCACGGCCAGCCTCGCCACCACCACCGTCCAGGCCGCGATGACGATCCATTCCTCGGCCGGCGGCCAGCCGCCCGCTCCGAGCGCGCTCTTGCCGGCCTGGACGAGCCAGTAGGAGGGGAGGCACTTTACGACCGTGAGGAACACACCACCCGTGGCGAGTGGACCCCAGGCTCCACCGAGCAGCGCGAAGAGCGTCGTCACGCCGCCGAGCGCGGGTCCGAGCGAGTCTACCTTCATGAGGTGACCGAAGAGGATCCCGATCACCGCGAAAGGGATCAATCCGATGAGCAGTAACGCAGTCATCCGTAGCCACTCGTCCGCCGACAGTCGGACTCCGAGCGTGGTCCCGGCGAGGTACAGCGCGGCTATCGTGAGCAGCGCCATCAGGTAGCCGCAAATGATCTTCACGCTGAAGTACGTCCTCACGGGAAGCGGTGTGATGCGCATCTGGCGCGTCCAGCCGAACTGGCGCTCGGCAGCGATGCGAGCGCCAGAAGAGATCGTTGCAACCATGGTTCCCCACGCGGCCATGCCGGTCATGAAATAGAGCGGGAAGGAGATGCCGTCGAGGGTCGTCGACCGGTGCGCGCCGGCGATTGAGAAGAACAAGATGAGGGGAAACGCGAGAGAGAAGAGAAGGAAACGTCGGTTGCGGAACGTTCGGAGGAGTTCGAATCGAAGGTAGGTGGCGTTCATGAGTTCGTCCTCTCGGTGTCCTCGTCTTCGCCATCCTCGGCGGTGAGCTCCAAGAAGGCCTCTTCGATCCCCGCGCCGTGTACCTCGATGTCGTGTGCATCGGGATTGCGGAGCAGGAACGCGCGTAGAGCTGCGTCTGAGTCACTGCATGACAAAAGGACGGCGTCACCGTGACGCTCGACACTGTTCACTCCAGGGAGCATCGACAGCGCGTCGGGGTCGGAATCGGGGAACGTGGCGCGGATCGTCCGGTTGCCCACCTTCGCCTTGATCTCGGTCGCGGAGCCGTCGGCGACGACCCTTCCCCTCGCCATGACGATGATCCGGTCCGCGTAGGCGTCGGCCTCTTCGAGGTAGTGCGTCGCGAAGACGACGGTCTTTCCTCGCGCGGCGACAGAGCGCATCGCCGCCCAGAACTCACGCCGCCCCTCGACATCGATCGCCGCGGTCGGCTCGTCGAGCATGAGCAGATCCGGGTCGGCGACGAGCGCCATGGCGAACCGGACTCGCTGCGTCTGGCCGCCGGAGAGCTTCGTCGTCTTTTGATCAGCGAAATCGATAGTGCCAGTGAGGCGCAACGCCTCGTCCACCGCGAGGGGATGCGGATAGAGCGCAGCAACCATAGTGACGA
>Ga0307374_10011757_pt1 | contig 12381 bp, 8 predicted proteins | sample OX3MG_FD_202532 | JGI IMG/M metagenome (GOLD analysis project Ga0307374, IMG submission 202532) | Soil microbial communities from Risofladan, Vaasa, Finland - OX-3 | ecosystem: Environmental > Terrestrial > Soil > Coastal area > Acid sulfate soil | place: Finland: Risofladan, Vaasa | collected...
CTGGGGAGAGGCTCAACACGATGGGTCTGCCGGACTTCTTCAACGCGCGGCTCACCATGTGAATGGAGGCGGTCTTGTAGGGCTGCGAGATGCAGTCCACCTTGACGAAATCGACGCCCCACCCGGCGTAGAGTCTGGCGATCGAGTCGTAATAGGCCTGACCCGCGGCGTTATTTCTCACGCCATAGTTGTCATGGTTCCAGCGGCAGGTGTCGGAGGTGTCGGCGGCCTCGGCGGCGCGATAGTTTGATCCAGCGATCGGCAGGTTGCGCGCAACGGCCTGCTTCGGGATACCCCGGATGATGTGAATGCCGAACTTCAACCCAAGGGAATGGACATAGTCGGCAAGCGGCTTGAATCCGCGATCCTTGTCTGCGGAAGGGAACCGATTGACTGCGGGAATATAGCGTCCGTTCGAATCCAGAGTGTAGCCCTGATCAGCCTTTTGCGGGCTGGCCAGATACCATCCTTCATCGATCACCACATAGCGCCATCCGCTCGGCTGCAGGTGCGCATGAAGCCACCCGACATTTTGCTTGAATTCAGGCTCAGTAATGGTCATTCCATAGGAATCCCAGCTATTCCATCCCATGGGTGGGGTGGTTGCGAGTTGCGGATAGGTGCGAAGCGGCAGCGCGGCTACGAGGGCGAACAGCAGAATAGATCGGCGCATTCGGGGATTCTCCAGGGACCGGTGTCTAACGGCGAGAAGTATACCGAAATGTGCTGCAACCCATCTTTCTAAATTGACAATTGTTTCCTGGGTGCCTAGATTAACGGAGTACGAAAATCATGATTTAAATCGATTTATATATGCTCGAAGTGGCATAATACTGAACGAGGAACCGAGCGGGTTTGAGTGGTATTGAAACTGCGGGTAGCGGCGTGGTGGGGAGTACCGATGCTGATTTTTCGATAACGTAAATACCGTAAAGTATTTTCCCGGGGCAGCGGCAATGCAGTCAGCGCAGCAGAATAAGAAGGCAGGAGAGCGATGAAGAACGGCAGGCAAATGACATTTGGAATGATCGTTGGCAATCGTGGGTTTTTCCCCGACCACCTGGCAAAAGAAGGCCGCGAGGAGATGCTGAAGGTGCTCGAGGGCGCGGGCATTCGCGTGATTGCGTTGAGCCCGGAAGAGTCAAAATACGGTGCCATTGAGACCCATGAAGAGGCGCGCCGCTGCGGCGATCTGTTTCGCCAGCATCGCGACGAGATTGACGGCGTCGTCGTCACCTTGCCGAACTTCGGCGACGAACGCGCCATTGCCGATGCCATGCGCTATTCGACGCTGAAGGTTCCCGTGCTGGTGCAGGCGACGCCCGACAAGAGCTCGAAGATGACGATCGCGTTTCGTCGCGATAGTTTCTGCGGGAAAATGTCGGCCTGCAACAACCTGATGCAGTACGGCATTCCCTATTCGCTAACCAAACTGCATACGGTTTCGCCCAGCTCCGATGGATTCAAGAAGGACCTGGCCTGGTTTGCCGCGGTCTGCCGCGTAGTGCGAGGGCTGCAGAATCTGCGCATCGGTTCGATCGGCGCGCGGCCGGCAGCGTTCAATACGGTGCGCTACAGCGAAAAGCTGCTGGAGGCGAACGGCATCTCGGTTGAGCCCATCGATCTGTCAGAAATCCTGGGCCGCATCGACAGGCTGAAGGATGGCGACAGCAACGTCGAAGCCAAGCTGGCGGCGATCAAGAAGTACGTCAAGACGGCTTCTGTGCCCGAGCCGGCGCTGGTGAAGATGGCCAAGCTGGGGTGGGTGATCGAACAGTGGATGCAGCAGACGCAGACGACCATCAGCGCGGTGCAGTGCTGGACATCCCTGGAAGAATATTTCGGCGTGGTGCCATGCACCATTATGAGCATGATGAGCGAGAACCTGATCCCCTCGGCCTGCGAAGTGGATGTGGTGGGTACACTGAGCATGCATGCGCTGGCGCTGGCCTCGGAGACGCCGAGCGCGCTGCTGGACTGGAATAATAATTACGGCGAAGATCCGGACAAGGCGGTGTGCTTTCACTGTTCCAACCTGCCAAAGCATTTCTTCAACGATGTCGTGATGGATTTCCAGGCGATCATTGCGGGCACGGTGGGCAAAGAAAACACCTTCGGCACCTGCGTGGGCCGCGTCAAAGCGGGCACCATGAGCTATGCTCGGTTTTCGACTGACGACCGCAACGGCGAGATGCGCGGCTATGTCGGCGGCGGCCAATTCACGAACGATCCGCTGGAGACCTTCGGTGGCGCGGGCGTGGTGGAGATTCCTCGGCTGCAAAGCTTGCTGCGCTTCATCTGCGAAGAAGGCTTCGAGCACCATGTTGCTGCCAATTTCTCTGAAACGGCCAGTGCTGTCTATGAAGCCGCCAGCAACTACCTCGACTGGAATATGTATTTCCACGAACCGGAAGAAGAGTAGCGCCGCTTTCGGCGGCCTCTCCACCCCGGACTATCAATCCGGGGTCTACCTGAGGAGAATTTATTTCTGCGTCGAGAAAATATATTCAGTGACGCTATGAAATGTCTGCCCGGGCTTGAGTTCGGTCGACGGAAAATTCGGTTGATTCGGAGAATCTGGGAAATGCTGCGTCTCCAGGCATAGTGCGGCGCGTTTCTCGTAGACATGTCCATGCTTGCCATGAGCCGTGCCGTCGAGGAAATTTCCGGAATAAAACTGAACGCCAGGTTGCGTCGTTTTGACGGTCAATATGCGACCGCTCTTCGGATCCATCACCTGGGCGGCTTCGTGCAGCGCCGAACCTTTGGTCGCAGCGTTCAGCACAAAGTTTTGGTCGTACCCTTTGGCGAATTTCAGTTGTTCATTGTCCTGATCGATCCGCTTCCCGATGACCGTCGGTGTACGAAAATCGAATGGTGTCCCCGCAACGGGCGCTAATTCTCCGGTGGGGATCAATCCGGCGTTCACGGGTGTATATCGATCCGCCGGGATGGTCATCACGTTGTCCAGAATGTCCCCATTGCCTTCGCCCGCCAGGTTGAAATAGCTGTGGTTGGTCAGGTTCAGCACGGTATCGGCATCTGTGGTCGCAGAGTATTCGATTTTCAGGGCATGCTCGCTCAGCGTATATCGTACGTGCGTCGTCAAAGTTCCCGGATACCCCTGATCCCCATTTTTGCTGATGAGAGTCATTTCCACCCCATGTGGAATTTCGTGGGCCGTCCACACTCGCTTGTCGTATCCGATGGTTCCGCCGTGAAGGCTGTTGTCGCCGTCATTCTTCGGCACTTCATACCGCTTGCCGTCCAGAACAAATGTGCCATGTCCGATGCGGTTGCCATAGCGCCCTACAATCGCGCCAAAGTATGTTTTGGGGTCACCCAGGTAGCCGTCAAGGGAGTCGTATCCCAAGACGACATCGGCCATTTTGCCGTTGCGATCGGGAACATCCAGCGAGACCAGGCGGGTGCCGTAGGTCATGACACGGGCCGTTAAGTCGCCTTCATGTAGCGTGAATATCTCAATTGGTGTTCCGTCCGGCATGGTGCCGAAGACTGACTTCTTAACTTCCGCCTGCATACACAACCCCTCAAGCCCGATAATGCACAACAAGCAAATATACGCGAATGCTCTGCGGCTTACGGTAGAAACCTTCATGTATCACTTCCTATTGCAGGGTCATGTCGATGACCTGAATCGAGTACGGTGGAAAGGTGTGGCGCCAATCGGAGGAAACGTTACTGATCTCACTTTGGACCGGGACGATTCTTGTGGGGTCCGCGAGTGAGTTGGTCTCCTCCGTCGAATGCCCGCTGAGTGTCGTCACCGCGGCAGTTCCCGTGGGCTGGTCTTTGCCGGTCAGTTGAATTTCGAGCGACTGTGCCTTCGACGAGGCGTTGACCACCTTCACATACAGCATTCGTTTCGACGTGTCCCTGGTGACAGACGTAAACAGCAACTGGGGTGCGCCGCTCAAAGTGGACGCCGGCACTTCATTGCCAATGTGGTTGCTGAACATCACCTGTGCATAATAGCTGGGCGAACCGTAGCTTTGCTGCGCGTCGTAGCCGATCAGATCCGGAACCCATTGCGACGCCCCGGGATTGGCGTTGACGAACAACGGCGCATAGCTGGCCATAATCACGATGTCGCTGTTGCGTTCGAGGCCCGTCAACCAGGCGGCATCCGCCAAAGCGGCACCCATGTCAGGGGTTGGCGAGCCCTCGCGGGTAGCCCACTCTCCGACGAAGATCTTAGGCCCCCTCCGATCGGTTTTGTCGTAGTGATGTGTATCGTCAAAAAACTCCTGCGCCGTGCGATAGAAATGATCGTCGATCACGTCCGGCGTTCGGCTTCTGACGGGAGCGGTTGCGATCACCTGCAGCTTGGGGTAAGCCTTTTTGATCGCGTCGTAGAATTGCGCAAACCTGCCATCATAGCTGCCGGATTTATCGAATTCGTCCTCGTTTCCCACTTCGACATACGTGAGAGGAAAAGGTGCGGGATGGCCGTCGTTGGCCCGCACGGCTCCCCATTTTGTCTCGGGACCGCCGCTGACGTATTGAATTTCCTCCAGCGCGCTCTGCACGTACGGCGCAAGCTCCGGACCCGGTGTCACATGCTCCTGCGCCATGGAGTAGCCCGCATACACGGCCAGCGCCGGCTGCATGTGCAGGTCCTGGCACCATTCCAGAAACTCCAGCAGTCCAAGACCGTCGGAGCTGCGATATCCCCAGGGACTGGGGTGAGTCGGCCGGTCGACCAATGTGCCAAGAGTTTCCTTCCAGGGATAACGCTCAGCAATGTGGTCGCCTTCCAGATAATTTCCGCCGGGGAGGCGCAGGAACGCCGGATGCATGGCCGCCAGTTTTTGCATCAAGTCGATGCGGTTGCCATTGGGCGTGTTGTTGTAGGTCGGCGGAAACAGCGAGACCAGGCTGAACCACACCGTTCCCGGTTGCGCCACCGTCAACACCAGGTGGTTGCTGGCCGAAGTTGCAATCTGTCCGGTTTGCAACGCCACCTTATATTGCTTCCACTCCGCCGTCAGCGCGGGCACGCTGGCGGTCGCGATGACGGCGCCCGTATTGTTATTCACCAGGCTCATCGTCACTTGGCCCGATGAATCGTGGTCAGCTTTGGCATAGAAGGAACCAGCATACGTGGTATTGGGTCGGAGCGGGATTCCCCAGTAGCCGTTGTTCAGGATGCCGGCCGGATCGGCATTATCGGCTCGCTGCACTTTCAGTTTCAGGCTGCTGGTTAAGGCGGAGCTGGGCCCCGTGGACTTGTCGATCTTCATGGAAGCGCGGGCGTCTCCGTCCCGCAGAATCCGCCAGTGGTCGGGATGATTCGGATTGTCCTGAAATGCGCGATTGCGGATCAGCTCCGCATAGATTCCGCCATCATAGGAATGATTGATTTCCTCGGTCATCAATCCATACAGGGTTGGGCTGACCTGGGCCACGGAGGTGTCTGTCTGAATTTTCAGCACGGCTCCTGCGTCCTGGGTCGCGGGCTGTTGCGCGAGCAAGAACGGTACCAACGTCACGATGCCGAAGATGGTTCCCCCCAGGCGGTGAATCGATCGAATCATGGTGCATCCTCCATTCACAAAGTCAATCCACGCGTTTCACGAAACTGCCGCGTCTCAAAAAAAACTGCGTCGCAGGGAACGTCCGGCCACGCATTTTCCTATCCTCGCCACTCTATCGAGAACTGGCGAAGGATGCGAACCGGCTCGATGGACTCTTGGGATTCCTGTTGCGTAGAACCTCGTTGAACGCCGACAGGCAAGGGGGGCGCAGAATTCGTTCGATGCGGGCACCGGGATCCTACCCAACACCCTTATAGCGTTAACGTTTCGCTTGCCATCCGTCGATAGTCAGAACATACACGGATGAAATTGCTGAGTCGCGGCCGAACCGGACTGTCCTTGTTCCCCGAGACAACCGAATTTGCGGCGTTGTCCAGCGCAGACGGTCAAACCACAATTCAAGAAAAGTAGAACTGGTTGGCGAGGGAAGAGAGTATGGCGGAAGAGATGAACGGACCGAGCCCAGAAGACTTGTATGAGGCGATATGTCGAGCAACGGAGCAGGTATTTGCCACCATGCTGAATATGGAGATCGAGCCCGGTGCGCCGATCTTCGAGCATGACTTCCCCGGACACTTTGACGGGGTGGTTTCCTTTGTCGGCATGGCGGGCGAATGGCTGGGAACCGGCGGCCTTTCCTGCAGTGCATCGTTTGCCCGGCGGATTGCGGCCTGCTTTCTGATGATGGAGTTTCCCACCGTGGATGACGATGTGTTGGACGCCATTGGCGAGTTGACCAACATCATTATCGGCAACGTGAAAGGAACCATCGAGCAATCCGTCGGCCCGATGGCGTTGAGCACTCCCACCTGCATTGTGGGACATGATCTGACAGCTCGTTCGCTCGGCCGGAACCGCTGGACGGTCATCCGCTTTCGCTGCGGGGAAGACAAGCTGGACGTGATGATGCACCTGGTTCCACGAAGTCCATTCGACCGGGAGGCGGAGAGCCGTCGTCGGATGATGGTCGGTTCATAACACGCTGGATCGCAGGTCGCGGATGGGTGGCATCCATCGTTCAAAGCTAGATCGCTTTGGGTTAGTCAAAAGAACTTTGAAAGGAAAGCAGGCGCGAATCGTATGTCGAAGGCAATGGTAGTGGACGACTCACGCACAATTCGAATCATTCTGGCAAAGATGTTGTCCGAACTTGGGTTCGAAGTTTGTCCGGCGGCCGGTGGAAAAGAGGCGCTAGAGGTGGTGGAGCGTGAAAACGGCAACTTCTCCGCCATCATGGCAGATTGGAACATGCCGGAGATGAATGGATTGGAACTGGTGAAACAACTGCGTTCCGACCCGCGCCTGAGCGCGGTTCCCATCATGATGATCACCACCGAGACGGAAACTCGTCAGGTGATGGCGGCGCTGGAGGCTGGGGCGAATGAGTACGTGATGAAGCCCTTCAGCCGAGACATCATCGCCGACAAGCTACGCCTGATGGGAGTGCTGGAGTAGAACCGCCGGGTGGAATCAGGGCCCAGGGTTACGTGGGAGTTTTCTCTGCGGGCCGGATCGCTCATGCGCCGGGTGCTCCGCGCCGATGTTGGAAGGTTGAGGCAGTGATTGGCGAGCAAGGCACAACCACCATTCTCTTGGGCAGAGCCGCTGTGGTTTCGGGCTTGCATTCAGTGTTGAGAATTGACTCCCGTCGATGAGCGCCACGGTCCTGACCTCCCTCCGATGGGAACGCGGACGGCAGCACGCACAACTCGCCGCCGGAATTTGGTGAAGGAGAAACATTGATGGACAGCGCGGATGGCATGGACGACATTGTGAAAGAGTTCATTGTCGAAAGCACGGAAAACCTCGATCAATTGGACCGTGACCTGATCAGCCTGGAGAAAAATCCCACCTCAAAAGAACTTCTGGGCTCCATCTTCCGGGCGGTTCATACCGTGAAAGGAACCACCGGATTCCTGGGATTTTCAAAACTGGAACAGGTAGCACATGCCGGCGAGAGTCTATTGAGCCGTCTCCGCGAAGGCGTTCTCGTGCTGTCTCCCTCGATCACCAGCGGCTTGCTGGCCATGGTGGATGCGGTGCGCACCATGCTGGCCGCCATCGAGAAGACTGGGTCGGACGGAGATACGGATTACGCACCGCTGATCCAGTTTCTGACGCAGTTGCAGGCACAGGAGCCTGACGGCAAAATGCGCGACGGTCTGGTGGCGCCAGCATCTTCATTCCACGCGGTGGAGCAGGAACAGTCACAGGACACGATCGCGCCGGGCACCGCCGAGGAGGATCGCGACGATCAATTACCGCTGGGTCAAATTCTGGTGGAGGGCGGTCATGTGAAGGAGGAGCAACTGGCTAGCGCTCTCGACCAGCAAATGCAGGGCGATCCGCGACGGGTTGGGGAGATTCTGGTGGCCCGTGGAGCGGTGCATCCAGAGGAGGTGTTGGAAGCACTGCAGGCCCAGAATGACGGGCCCACCTCAAGTCTTTCCAGCAACAACATTCGCGTCGATGTAGGGCAGCTGGACAAGCTGATGAACCTGGTGGGGGAACTGGTGCTGGCCCGCAATCAGATTCTGCAATTCAGTACGACGCAGCAGGATTCAACCTTCCTGAACACCACCCAGCGTTTGAGCCTGATTACGACGGAGTTGCAGGAAGGCGTGATGAAGACGCGGATGCAGCCGATCGAAAACGTCTGGGGAAAATTTCCTCGCGTGGTGCGCGATCTGGCTCTCGCCTGCGGCAAGCGGGTGCACGTGGAGATGGAGGGCAAGGACACCGAGCTCGACAAGACCATTTTGGAGGCCATCAAGGATCCTCTGACCCATTTAATTCGCAACGCCGTCGATCATGGCATCGAATCCCCGTCGCAACGCGAAGCCGCGGGCAAATCGCCCGAGGGACGGCTGTTTCTTCGCGCCTATCACGAGGGAGGTCAGGTCAATATTGAGATCTCCGACGATGGCGCCGGCATCGACCTGAGCGCCGTCAAGGCGAAAGCTGTGGAACGGGGATTGATTCCGCAGGAACAGGCCGCGCGGATGAGCGAGCGCGAAGCCTATCAACTACTCTTCCTGCCAGGATTCTCCACGGCTCAAAAGGTGACCAATGTCTCGGGTCGCGGCGTCGGCATGGATGTCGTGAAGACGAACATCGAAAAAATTGGCGGCATGGTGGACCTGCAGAGCGCCATGGGCTCGGGAACGACGGTAAAAATCAAGATTCCGCTGACGCTGGCCATTATTCCTGCGCTGATTGTGATGTGTGGGGGCGAACGCTACGCCATCCCGCAGGTGAGTCTGCTGGAGCTGGTGCGGCTGGAGGGCAATGGCGCCCGGCAGGGCATCGAGAGTGTGCATGGAGCCCCGGTCTATCGTTTGCGCGGCAATCTCCTTTCCCTGGTGTATCTCAATCGCGAACTTCATTTCGATTCCGCCGCGGCCCAGGATTCCGCGCAGCAGGATGTGGTGAACATCGCTGTGCTGCAGGCGGACGATTGTCAGTTCGGACTGATCGTGGATGAAGTCAACGACACGGAAGAGATTGTGGTGAAGCCGCTGGGAGAGCTCTTGAAGGGGCTTTCGGTCTATACCGGGGCGACCATCATGGGGGACGGCCGGGTGGCTCTGATCCTGGATGTGATGGGACTGGCGCAGCATGCCGGCGTAATCAGCGAAGTGCGCCAGCGCAAGCTCTCGGAAGATGCGACACCGGCCGCCGAGCGCGCCAGGGAGCGCAAAACCTTGCTGCTGTTCCAGAGTCCCGACGATGGACGCATGGCGATTTCTCTGTCGGATGTCACCCGGCTGGAAACCTTTTCACGATCTTCGATCGAACGTACCGGGGAGCAGCAGGTGGTGCAGTATCGCGGCACGATCCTGCCGCTGGTGCATGTTTCCGGTCTGTTGGAGGAGCGCCGACTCCAGCCTCGCGGCGTGTCTCCCACGGCGGAAGACAAAGTTCAGGTGATCGTTCATACACGCAACCTGCGCAGTGTTGGCTTGGTGGTGGAACGGATTCTGGACATCGTCGAAGACGACCTGTCGACACGACGGCCGGCCAGCCGCGCAGGCGTATTGGGCTCATTCGTAGTGCAGGGGAAAGTCACCGAAATCCTGGATGTGGACGGCATCATTCGCGTGCAGGATCCAACCTTCTTTGATCCGGAGCAGCTACTCACAGGAGTTGCATCATGAGCGACCGGCAACAGTTTGCCACCTTTTTTCTTGGGGACAATTATTTCGGCGTGGAAGTGGAGCGGGTGCAGGAAATTCTGCGCAGCCAGGAGATGACGCCCGTGCCTCTGTCTTCGCCGGTTGTGCGTGGTCTCATCAACCTGCGCGGCCAGATCGTCACTGCCATCGACCTGCGGCGTCGCCTGGGTTTGCCGGCTCGCGCCGAAGGCCAACCACTCATGAATGTCGTCGTACGGAGCTCCGGCGGAGGGGTCAGCCTGCTGGTCGATGACATTGGGGATGTGGTGGAGACGTGCGCCGAGAGCTTCGAGCCACCGCCGGAAACGCTTGCTTTGAACCAGCGAGCCATGATCGTCGGGGTTCACAAGCTGGACGACCGGCTGATGCACGTCCTCGACTGCGCGAAGGTGGCTGATCTGGAAAGTGAATAGAACGACGAAGAAAGAAGTGGTGGGGAATCCAGCCGTATTTGCCTTGCTGATTTGTTTCTTGCCGTAATCACCTGAAGGATCAGCGAGTTCAAGAGGAGAAGTGTATGCAATGGTTTAACGATATGAAGATTGCAACCAAACTCATCGGCACCTTTGTCCTGCTCGGCGCCATCACGGTGGTGGTGAGTTTTATGGTCATTTTCAACATGTCCAGGATCAATACGATGGCCGACGCCATATACAAGCAGGACACGCTTGGAATCTCGTATCTCAAGGAAGCCGACGTTGACTTGGTCTCCATCGGCAGGGCTGAAAAGAACTTGCTGCTGGCAAGCACTCCGGAACAACGCGTCGAATATAAACAAGCCATCGACGTGTTCGAAGCGAAACTCGACAGCAACATGGGAAAAGCGAAATCCATCCTCTCCACCGATCAAGAGAAAGATCTGATGGAGAAATACGATCAGGCCTGGAAGGAACGGCAGGAGGTCCTGAACCAAACCGTTGCCCTGGCGATGAACGATCGGCTCCAACAGGGAAGAGAAGCGGTGGATCTCTCGCTGGGAGCAGGCGGAGGAAAATCCGATGCTGCGGAGAATGTACTGGTAGAGTTAGCCAACCTCAAAGGCCAACAAGCGAAGGATCTTTCTAGCGAGATTGCCAGCACGTACAGGGGCATCCGTGACTTCATGCTACTTCTTGCGTTCGGCGGCATTTTGGTTGCCCTGGGTCCCGGGGTCGTCATTTCCATGAGCATTGCCAAGCCGGTGGCTCAACTTGTCAAGGCAGCGGAAAAACTCGCCGAGGGCGACGTCGGCCAGAACATAGATTTTCATTCACGAAATGAGCTCGGGAGTCTGGCTGAAGCATTTCGCAAGACGGCTGGCTCGGTTAAGTCGGTCATCTCTGAGATGAACCAGACGTATGCGGCCGCCGTGGAAGGGAAACTATCCACTCGTGCCAACGCCAGCCGGCATCAGGGCGATTTTCGCAAGATCGTCCAGGGTCTCAACGATACGTTGGACTCGGTAGTCAAGCCTATTCAGGAATCTGCCCGGGTGTTGGAGCGAGTTGCCGAAGGCGATCTGACGGCTCGCGTCCAAGGCGAATACCAGGGGGATCATGCGGCCATCAAGGACGCGATCAATCGCATGGGCGATCAGCTCTCCTCCAGCATGCGCGCTATCGGTCAGAACTCCCATACACTGGCCAGCTCGTCCGAGGAACTCTCGGCCGTCAGCAATCAGATGAGTGCCAACGCCGAGGAAACTGCGACCCAGGCCAACGTGGTCTCCGCCGCCGCCGAACAGGTCACCAAGAACCTGCAAACCGTGGCCACCGCCACCGAAGAGATGACCGCCAGCATTAAGGAGATTGCGCGCAACGCCAATGATGCTGCCCGGGTCGCAACCGCAGCGGTAAAAACTGCAGAATCGACTAACGCCACCGTCTCGAAGCTCGGTCAGTCGAGCGCCGAGATTGGACAGGTCATCAAGGTGATTACTTCCATTGCCCAACAGACCAAGCTGCTGGCGCTGAATGCCACCATTGAGGCGGCGCGAGCCGGTGAAGCCGGCAAGGGTTTTGCCGTGGTCGCCAACGAAGTGAAGGAGCTGGCGAAGGAAACGGCCAAAGCCACCGAGGACATCACCCAGAAAATTGAAGAAATTCAGGGCGATACCCAGGGAGCGGTCCAAGCCATTGCGGAGATCAGTCAGATCATTACCCAGATCAACGACATTGCCAACACGATTGCGGGCGCGGTCGAGGAACAGACCGCGACGACCAACGAAATCGCCAGCAACGTGGCCGAGGCAGCGCAGGGCGGCAAACAGGTGGCCGAGAATATCAGCTCGGTCGCAGGCGCCGCGAAGAGCACCACGGAAGGGGCTTCGAACATGCAGTCCGCAGCCACGGAGCTATCCCGCATGGCGTCGGAACTGCAGCAGCTGGTAGGCCAATTCCGCTTCGACGAAGTCCAAACTGGAACGGCAACCAAGAAACGAGTAATGAAAGTTGCCTAACCGTTGGGCGGGCACAACAGGCCGCCAGGCGCTGGCAGACAGGGCTTGATCCTCGAAGCATCAAGACCCTGCCTGCCGACGCCAAAACCTCTTCTGAAGGGCTCATGGTTCCACCGAGCGAGGATGTTTTGCCGGGCGGCGGATGTACATGCTTCCGGGTTCCCGAGAGAGCCTGACTCGCAGTTTTGATTTTCAGCCGATGGTCGTGACA
>Ga0307374_10011758_pt1 | contig 12380 bp, 10 predicted proteins | sample OX3MG_FD_202532 | JGI IMG/M metagenome (GOLD analysis project Ga0307374, IMG submission 202532) | Soil microbial communities from Risofladan, Vaasa, Finland - OX-3 | ecosystem: Environmental > Terrestrial > Soil > Coastal area > Acid sulfate soil | place: Finland: Risofladan, Vaasa | collected...
AGAGCCACGCGGCGGAGAGGACGAAGAGAATGCCGAGAATGCCGGTGAAGCGGGCCAAGAGAGCTCCTTCGGAGCAGCTTCCAGCTTCCAGCTTCTAGCTGCTAGCTCCGAAGTTGAGCCGCCGGCCGATGGCCATTCGCCGTCAGGTTGAGGCCGAATCAGCGGTCAGGTTCCCGGCGGCACAGGGCTGGCCAGCGCCTTAAAAGCTAGAGGCTAGAAGCTAGAAGCTAAAAGCTGATTTTCCTACCTTACAGCATTGGCGAGGTGGGCTTCAGCGGATTCGCGGGTGAAGATGCGGGAGACCAGAGGGATGGGCTGGGGGGGATCGGGGGCGATGACGATGGACTGGAGCAGGAATCCGAGGGGTTCGACGGTCATCTCGCGATTGGTGGCGAAGACGGTGGCGAGGGGTTGGCCTGCTTCGACATAGGAGCCGAGGCGGGCGTGGAAGAGGATGCCGGCGTGGGGATCGACCGGATCGCACCACCCCAGCGACGAAGACCTGTCGCTGGGGACCCCGGGCAAGCCGGATTTTTCGCGGCCGGCGCCGGTACGCTGGACGGCCCAGCCGATGCCGGTGGTGTCCATCGAGGCGACATAGCCGGATTCCCAGGCGCAGAGGACGTGGGTTGCGCCGGGCTTGTGGGTGGCGTCGAGGTCGGCGAAGACGGAGAGGTCGCCGCCGTGGGCGTCAACCATCTTCAAAAAGACGGCGAGAGCGGAGCCATCGGTGAGTGCGGCTTCAGCGAGGACGAAGCCGGCTTCGGGGGTGGCGGCTTTGCCGCCGAGGTGGATCATCCAGCCGGCGAGGAGAAGCGAGAGGCGGCGGACGTCTTCGGTGCCCTCTGGCTGCTCGCCGCGGAGGAGGCGGACGCACTCGGCCACCTCGATCCAGTTGCCGGCGGTGAGGCTGAGGGGCTGGTCCATGTTGGTGAGGAGGGCGACGGTGCGGGTGCCGGCGGATTCGGCGGTGGCTACGAGGAGGGCGGCGAGGAATTCGCAGGCGCCGGGGTCGCGGAGGAAGGAGCCGGAGCCGGTTTTGACGTCGAGCACCAGGGCGTCGAGGCCGGCGGCAAGTTTTTTGCTGAGGATGGAAGAGCAGATGAGGCCGGGATTTTCGACGGTGCCGGTGAGGTCGCGGAGGGAGTAGAGGACGCGGTCGGCGGGGGCGAGGGCGGGGGTCTGGCCGATCATGGAGGCGCCGCAGCGGGCGAGGACGGACTCGAATTCGGCGAGGGAGAGCGTGGTGCGGTAGCCGGGGATGGATTCGAGCTTGTCGAGGGTGCCGCCGGTGTGGCCGAGGCCGCGGCCGCTGATCATGGGGACGGCGAGGCCGCAGGCGGCGGCGATGGGGGCAATGAGGAGGCTGGTTTTGTCGCCGACGCCGCCGGTGGAGTGCTTGTCGACGGCGGGGCGGCCGAGGCGGGAGGGCGAGAAGCGCTCGCCGGAGTCCCTCATTGCCAAGGTGAGGAGGCGGGTTTCGTCGAGCGAGAGGCCGCGGATGCAGGCGGCCATGAGCCAGGCGGCGAGCTGCTCGTGGGGGATGGAACCGGAGGTGGCGCCGGCGACGAGGAAGCCGATCTGGCGCTCGGTGAGGGCGAGGCCGTCGCGCTTGCGGCGGATGAGATCGACCATGTGGAGCGGGGTGGAGTCGGAGGGCATGGTGGTGCTGCTCATTTGACTGTGGTGTTGAAGACGAGCGGAAGCAGGTCGCGGAAGGGAATGATGCGGAGGCCGTCTTCTGCGGCGAAAACGACAAGGGCATCGGGAGCGATGAACTCGGAGAGGATCTGGCGGCAGGCGCCGCAGGGCGGGCTGGGGGCGTTGTTGAGATTGGCGACGGCGACGGCGCGGATGCGGATAGCGGGGCCGTGCTCGGCGACGGCGCGGGCGATGGCGGCGGCTTCGGCGCAGATGGTGAGGCCATAACTGACGTTTTCGACGTTTGTGCCGGTTACGATGGGGCCGTTTTCGAGCTGGAGAGCAGCGCCGACGCGGAATTTGGAATAGGGCGAGTAGGAGTTGGCGGCGGCTTCGCGCGCGGCGGCCAAAAGCGGATCGAGAGCGGGATCGGTTGGCGTGCCGGGGCTCATGAAGTTTTGAGGCTAACACAGGGGACGGGAGATAGTGGACCGTGGACCGGGTACCGTGGATCGTGAACCGTGAACCGTGGTCGGTGAACAGTGGAGTGTGAAGAGTGAAAAGTGAACCGTGAACAGCTCATAATCCCTATTCCCCGCGAAGGACGGCGGCGAGCGCCGGACCGGGGGCCCGGCGATATTTGCGCAGGGCAAAGCGAATGGCAGAGAGGAAGTGGATCATCGTGGGCCTCCTTCGTCCCTGAACAACCAATGGATGATGGCTGAACTGCCTATTTGAGAGCACCTGGCGTGCCAAACGCGGGCGCTTTGTAAGGGGACCGAATCTGGCTTGAAACGCAACCGAAAATCGCAACCGAACTTTCGTCCAGGTGAGTTCTTCGACAAGCTGACGCAGAAACTCGAGACTTCCGGCGGAGTCTGCAATGTCCGGAATCGCAACGGGCTGTTCGGAAACGGACGGCTCCTGGCTCTATGCGGGACATTGCGGAGCCGCGAACGAGCCTATGCGCCTCACGAGAACCTTCGTTTCACCGATAACCAACATGGGAGCCCTATGGGCGCGCGGGAAGGCGGCGCGTCCGGGGATGTCGTGTGCCAATGGACGATTTGATTCGGGAGTTCCTGATCGAGAGCCAGGAAGGGCTGGACCGGATGGAGCGGTGCCTGACCGAACTGGAAGGCAAGCCGGAGAACCCGGAATTGCTGGCGGAGATCTTCCGCGCGGTGCACACCATCAAGGGCACGACCGGTTTTCTGGGGTTTGGGCGGCTGGAGAGGCTGGCGCATGCGGGCGAGAACCTGCTGGGGATGCTGCGCGACGACAAGCTGAAGGTGACCGGGGAGATCGTCAGCGGCCAGTTGGCGCTTCTGGACCGGCTGCGGGGGATCCTGAAGGTAATTGAGGCCAACGGCGATGACGGCGGAGACGCCGGCATGGCGGAAGATGCGGAACTGAAGGCGACCCTGGAGAAGCTGCAGGTGGCGAAGCCGGAGCGGAGGGCAGTGGCAAGGAAAACCAGGGCCAAGGCCGCTGCAAAGACGGGCGGGCAAACCGAGGCGCCGGTGAAGCCGGCGGCGGTGGCGCTCCAGGATGCCATGGCGGAAGAGGCAGCGGCTGCGCCGGAACCTCTGGCGCAGAAGGTAGACCATCTTCCGAATGGGGGTGAACCTCAGTCCACTCGGCTTCCCAGTCTTTCCGCAGAAAGAAGCAGAAAGGATGGGGCACGGAAAGTACACGGCAAAAGAGAAGATGTTCCAGCGCCAGAGAAGCATTCCGAGAAGGGAGTATCCGAGCCGGCGGAGAATGCGGCGGGCGGATCGACGGCGGCCGATAGCACGCTGCGGGTGGATATTCGGCTTCTGAACCATCTGATGAACCTGGTGGGTGAACTGGTGCTGACGCGCAACCAGGTGTTGCAGGCGACGGCCTCCGATCCGCGGATGACGCTGCTGGGGCGGCGGCTGGACATGGTGACGGCGGACCTGAGGGAAAGCGTGATGAAAGCGCGGATGCAGCCGGTGGAGAACGTGTTCTCAAAGCTGCCGCGGCTGGTGCGCGACCTTTCCCAGACACTCCATAAGCAGGTGCAGCTGGAGTGCGAGGGTCGGGATACGGAGCTGGACAAGAGCCTGCTGGAGGCGATCAAGGATCCGCTGATGCACGCGGTGCGGAACGCGATGGATCACGGTATCGAGGCGCCTGAGGCGCGCGCGGAGGCGGGCAAGCAACGGGTGGGAACGCTGAACGTGCGCGCTGCACACGAGGGAAGCCATGTGATTGTGGAAGTGGCGGACGATGGCGCCGGAATCTCAGTAGAGCGGATCCGGCAGAAGGCGATCGAGCGGGGGATAGTGACGGCTGATCGCGCCGCGTCCATGACGGACCGCGAGCTGTTGCAACTCATTTTCGTGCCGGGATTCTCGACCGCGGCGCAGGTGACGAACGTGAGCGGGCGCGGCGTAGGCATGGACGTGGTGCGCACCAACGTGGAGAAGATCGGCGGCAAGGTGGAGATCGACTCGCGCGTGGGCAAGGGGACCACGCTGCGGCTGCGGATTCCGCTGACGCTGGCGATCATACCCGCGCTGATTGTCCGCAGCCTTGGGCAGAGCTTTGCCATTCCCCAGGGGGCTCTGCTGGAGCTGGTGCACGTGCCGGCGGAGAGGGTATCGGCCGAAGTGGAATGGATGGAGGATGCGCCCCTTTACCGGTTGAGGGGGCAGTTGCTTCCGCTGGTGTTCCTGGATCGGATGCTGAATCCGGACGAGATGAGAGGGAAGGCGGACCGCGACCTGTTTATTGCGGTGCTGGATGCCGACGGGCGCCATTACGGGCTGGTGGTGGATGGGCTGGCGGACCCGGAAGAGATTGTGGTGAAGCCGCTGAGCGCGGTGTTGAAGGAGATCGGGTTGTACTCGGGAGCAACGGTGCTGGGCAACGCGGAACTGGCGCTGATCCTCGATCCGGCGGCAATCGCGGCCCGTGCGGGCGTGCAACTCGGTGAACGGGAGGAACGTGGCTTGGCGGAGTCGGAGGACACGCAGGAGACGGCGAAGACCGAGTACCTGCTGGTGGAGGCGGCGGGCGAGAGCGCCGCGGTGCCGCTCAAAGATGTATTGCGTATAGAGCAGATCGCGCTGGAGCGGATCGAGTACGTGGGCGGGCAGCCAGTGCTGAACCTGGCAGGGCAACTGCTGGCGGTGGAGGATGCGGGCGGGCTGATCGCGACGAGCGCGAGAGGTGCGGCAATTCCGGTAGTGGTGGTGAGCCGGGAGGGGAGCAGGCAGGTGGGGATTGCAGTTTCTCGCGTGCTGGATGTGGCCGGCGGCGCGGAGTTATTCGAAGCGGGAACCGGGGTTCGCTCACGCGGGGTGACGCTGTTGAAGGACAAGGTGATGCGCGTGGTGCATTCCGACAGCGATGGAGAGGAAGCAGTGAGCCAGCCGGACGAGACTCTGGCGCTGATGGATTGAGCAGGGGGAACGGAATGGAGAGTGAGAGCCGGGGGCGCGGCAAGGCGGAGGACGAGCTGCTGCAGGTTTGCAGCGTGAGGCTGGGGGACCGGCGGTTCGGAATTCCGATCCGGCCCATCCTGGAGATTGTTGGCGGGATGCACCCGCAGCCGGTGCCGCTGGCTCCGGGATTTGTGGGCGGGCTGGTGCACTATCGCGGGGACGTATTGACGACGGTGAGCCTGCGGCGAGTGTTGGGGATGCCGGCGGCGGATGGCGCGCAGGATCTGCTGGTCATCGAAGGCGCGGGGGGATGCTTTGGGCTGCTGGTGGATAGGGTGGTGGAGGTGCTGCGGGTATCGGAGGACGAGTATGAGCCCAATCCCTCCACGATGGCGGAGGAGCGGAAGGCGATCTTCGATGGCGCCTACAAGTTGAGGCAGGGACTGATGGCGATGCTGGATCCGGCGCGGCTGGATCCGATGCGGCTGGTGCGAGCTTGTTAAGGAACAGAAGGAGCGCGAGCGTCGATTGCAGACGAGGCTGGGCCTTTGCTGCGGCAGATCGGGTGGGCGGCGGCGCTGACGGGATGAGGATCGGTGAGGGAATGATGGCGCGAAAGCGAGTATTGATCGTGGACGATTCCGCCGTGATGCGCGGTCTTTTGCGGTCGGTGGTGGCGGCCGATCCTCTGCTCGAGGTGGCGGGAACTGCGGCCAACGGCGCGGATGCGCTGGAAGCGATGGAGACTCTCAAGCCGGATCTGATGCTGCTGGACGTAGAGATGCCAGTCATGGATGGGCTGGAAACATTGCGGCGGCTGCAGGCGCGAGGCAGCCAGGTCCCGGTGATCATGTGCAGCGCGGTGACCCAACGGGGGGCGCGGGTGACGATCGAGGCCCTGGCGAGCGGCGCTGCGGATTACGTGGCCAAGCCGGCGCAACAGGCGAGCCGTGAGCAGGCATTCGCGAAACTGAGCAAGGAGCTGTTGCCGAAGCTGCGAGAGCTGGCGCGGCGCCGGCAGGGCGCGCGGGCGGCGTTGCCGCTCCCGAGCGTGGCGCCGACGTCGACTGGAGAAGTCCCGAGGATTGTCGCGATCGGTGTGTCCACGGGAGGGCCGGCGGCGCTTGAGCGTGTGCTTCCCGAGCTGCCGAGCTCCTTTTCGTTGCCGGTACTGGTGGTGCAGCACATGCCCGATCTGTTTACGCGGTCGCTGGCCGATCGGTTGGACCGCAACTGCCGGGTGCGGGTGCGCGAGGCCGAGGAAGGCGCGGCGGTGTGCGCGGGGCAAGCGGTGATTGCGCGGGGCGACTGGCACCTGGAAGTGCAGGCTGTTGCCGGTGGAGCGGCGTTACAGCACCTGACCCGGAAGCCGCCGGAAAATCACTGTCGGCCGTCGGCAGACGTGCTCTTCCGATCCTGCGGCGCGGTGTATGGGGCCGGGGTGCTGGCGGTGGTGCTGACCGGCATGGGATCGGACGGATTGGCGGGCTGCCGGGGGTTGCGGCAGGCGGGCGCGATGGTGCTGGCGCAGGATGAGGCGACCAGCGCGGTGTGGGGCATGCCGGGCGCGGTGGCGCGGGCAGGGCTTGCCAACCGCATTCTTCCTTTGGACCAGATAGCGGGAGAGATGGTGCGGATTGCCAGCGGAGACTTCAAAGAAGTGCAAAAGCTTCGGGACGCAGTGGCATGACCATGGGGAACCGTGGATGGAACGCCGATTACGCGTACCTGCGGCGGGTGGTGCTGGGGCGGTCGCGCAACGTGCTGCATCCCGCGCGGGATTACCTGTTTGAGGCGAGACTGGCGCGGCTGGTGCGCAAGTGCGGATTGAACGACCTGCGCGAGCTGGTGGAGCACATGCGGCGGACGGGCGATGGAGAACTGGAAGCTGCGGTCGCCGATGCCATGACCGTGAACGAGACCAGCTTCTTCCGCGACCTCCGGCCGTTCGAGCTGTTGCGAAAGGAGCTTTTGCCCGCCCTGATTGCAGCGCGACACCGGACCCGGATGCTGCGCCTGTGGAGCGCCGGCTGTTCCACCGGCCAGGAGGCTTACAGCGTGGCCATGCTGATCCGGGAGGATTTTCATTCGCTCCAGGGATGGAAAGTTCAGGTGGAGGGGAGCGACATCTCGAACGAGGTGGTGGAGCGGGCGAAAGCCGGAACCTACGAGCGCCTGGAGGTGAACCGAGGATTGCCGGCGCGATACCTGACGAGATATTTCGACCGAACGGTCGAGCGGTGGAAGGTGAAGCCGGCGATTCGCGCGATGTGCAGCTTCCGGCAGATGAACCTGTGCGAGGTTCCGCTGCCGTTCCACCAACGATTCGACGTGATCCTGATGCGCAATGTGATGCTGTACTTCGAGCCGCCGGTGCGGCGGGCGGTGATGGCGGAGGCACGCCGGCTACTGGCTCCGGATGGGGTACTTTTCATGGGGGCGACGGAGCAGCCGCCGGAGATGGAGATGTGGAAGGCGGAGATCGTGAACGGGGCTTGCTTCTTTCGGCCGGTGAAGCGATAGATCTCAGTTGTCAGTTTTCAGTTGTCAGCCGTCGAAAAGCTACGGCTGACTACTGGCGCGCAGATTTCAACGCCAAAATGAATCCGACGGTCGAGAACAATATGAGTAGCAGCGTCGCGCAATGTACCTTTCTGAGCCGGCTTCGCGGAAACAGGCTCCGGTGCGACTGGTACAGGATTTGAACGACGCGCAACTGATCATCGCAGACAAATCTGTCCCCCATCTTTTTGCGGATGGCGCGCATCATTGCGACCTGCGAGACTGCAGCGATTCCTATTGCAATCACGCCGACGGAAACCACCGCCAAGGATGCTTCGTTCCAAGTCATTGCAATCAGTCCTGGAGCAATGATGCCACTTCATCGTGGAGGCGGGCGGTGATTTCGGTCTCCGTGGCTTCTGGGGCAAAGCGGATGGGCTGGCCTACACGGATAGCAAGCTTCCCGGAGCGGAACCAGCCGCGGCCGCGCGCTTTCAATTCGCCCAGGCCGCGCAGGGCGACGGGCAGGACCGCGGTGTGAGCCTGGCGGACGAGCAGACCGATGCCGGGGCGGAATGGCGCAAGTTGTCCCGATGCCGAGCGAGTGCCTTCAGGAAAGACGAGGACGTGGTAGCCGCGGTCGAGGGCTTCGCCGGCGTGCGCGAAGCTGCGCTGGAAGTCGCGCAGGCGGGGCAGCGGGAAGACATTGAAGAGGCCGGTGAGCAGTAACCACGCGATCGGGCCAAAGGGGTAGAAGCCGCGCTGGTGCGGGGGCCATTCCGGATTGCGGCAATGGCGGAAGTCGTCGAGCATCTCGCCGGACATGGCCGCGGCAATGTGATGCCGCAAAGAGCCGGGCAGCGCGTACTGAATCAGCGGGCCATCGTAGGTGGAGACGTGGTTGGCAATGATGAGGATGGGCTCGGGGACGTGCTGTGCCAGGTTTGCCGGGCGGTCGATGCGCGGGTTGGCGAGGAACCAGACCAGCGGGCGCATAGCGAGTTCAATGAAGGCGCTGCGAATCCAGGTAAAAGGGGCGCGCCAGGGCCAATGCGGGTAGACGTAGCTGCGGCGCGAGGGTTCCGCGGGCACGGGATGGTGAGATCCGGGCGTCGTTGATTCCCAGGTCTCCAAAACCGAGAGACCTGGGGCACCCGCACCAGGGGCCGGCGCGGGACGGGGTGATTGGGGCGCGGTTACTTCGCCGATCTCCAACCCCGGGAGACCCTTCGGCAAGCTCAGGGCGGGCTCTGTGGCATCCGATCTTTTTCGCTCCGCTGTACCGGAGAGGATGGCGCGCAGTTCGCCCAGTGTCTGGATGGTGTCGACCAGGCCGCTCTCGGGGGGCATTCCCAGTTTCTGTTCGATGGCCGCGGCGAGTTGGACGCGGCCCAGGCTGTCGAGATGGAAGTCTTCGCTGAGGCGTAGCTCGTCGCCGACGCCAGGCGGGTTTTCACCGGTAATTCGCGCGATGAGGGCGAGGAGCCAGTCGGACTGCGGGTTGAAAGCTTCGGCCGGAGGGCGGGCGCCGGTGGAGGCTGCCTGAATCCCTGCGAGCCACGATTCGACGGCTTTGCGGCGGACCTTTCCGGTGGAGGTGCGCGGCAGGTCCGGTTCGGGATAAAGGACCCATCGGCGGATGCGCTGGAAGTCCGGCAGGCGGGTATTGGCGCGCTCGATGGCGGCAGGCGCCTGGTCCTCAGGGCCGCGCATGGCCAGGACGGCGCAGGGCTCGGGGCCGGTGGGAGTCTGAGTGGGAACAACGGCGCACGCAGCGACCCCGGGCTGCTCCTCGATGACGGCTTCAAGATCTTCGGGATGAATGTTAACCCCGGCGGAGGTGACGATGACCTCGCTCTTGCGGCCGAGGAAACGCAGTTCGCCGGTGGTTTGCTCTTCGGCAAGGTCGCCGGTCGCGAGCCAGTCGTCCTGGCGCTGATGGAGCCGGCCGCCAGACCAGGTTGCGTTGGAGATCATGGGCCCGCGGACGAGCACCTCGCCATCGGGGCCGATCTTGACGTCGCGGCCGGGCAGGGGCTTTCCAATGGTGCCGCTGGCCACGTGAAACGGATGGTTGAGGGTGATGAGCGCGGTGGTTTCCGTCATGCCGTAGCCCTGCACGACGACGAAGCCGAGCGCGTTCCAGAACTGTTCAACTTGCGGCGGCAAGGCGCCGCCGCCGGAGATAAGGGCCCAGAATTTGAGGCCGAATGCGCGATGGATATCGCGAAATCGCCACCAGCGCTTCCAGCCGAATTTCCCGGCGGAGGTTGCCTCAGAGGCGGCGATGCGCTCCGACATTTGCGGGTTCTCGGCTTCGAGATGTGTCTTGAGCAACGCAAAGACGCGGGGGACGGCGGCGAGAACGGAGATGCGCTCGCGATGGATGGTCTCAACCAGGCGGGGCGCGACCAGGAGGCTTTCAAAATGGACCTGGGCGCGGAAGATGGGCGGGATCCAGACGCCCATGGTCTGGCCGAAGACGTGACTTAGGGGCAAGGTGTCCATAATGCGAAGCGGGTGAATGTATTTCTCGTAGCGCATGTAGCTTTGCGCGTTCTGCTCGATGGGGCCGATGCTGGCCAGCACGTTTCCGTGCGTATGCACGATGCCTTTGGGCTCGCCGGTGGTGCCGGAGGTGAAGAGGATTTGCAGGGGCGTGTCACGGGTGATGCCGGCGAAGGCGGCAGTTTCGCGATCCGGCAGGAGGGAGGACCATTCTTCGAATTCGATACGGGGGAAATCGAGATCCGATTCCGAGGCAAGGCCATCGAGAAGCTGCGCATCGCCGACGGCGAGTTTTGGCTTTACGTCGGCAGCCACACGGGCGGCGAAATCCGCGCTGCCGAAGGCGTCAAGCGGAACCGCAAGCGCGCCGCGCAGGATGCAGCCGTGAAACGCGGCGATCCACTCGGCGCTGTTCTCGCCCCAGATGAGGACGCGGTCGCCCATGCCGATTGCGCGCGATTCCAGCAGGGCTGCAAAACGCCCGGCCAGGCGAGCGATGTCGCCGTAAGTGGCCACGCGGCGGCGGATTCCCTGGTAGCGGACTACGGCAATTTCTTTGTCCGCGAGGCGGAAATCTTCAACGAGAGTGGCGAGGTGTTCGCGCATGGATCGGCAGATTCATCGTAGCAAGGGAATACGATGCAAAGCAGCTTGAGTGTGATACTTGCCGAAGTGTGCGAGGGCACAATGAGATGGCCGCATACGAGTACAATTCGCTTTCAAATCGGCATCACAGGACACCTCCGCGAATCGAGCCGCTTTGAGGATGCCTTACTGGACTGAGCCCTCGCTGCCAATCGCGGCGCCATTCGCGTTTTTATCCGCATCCGAAGCGAGTGATGCTGCGTTTCCACTCTTCGCCTCGTCGAGCATTTGCTGGTCGGCAAAGCGATAGCCGACATAGATGTCGGTGAGGAGGTAAACGGGATGGGCGGGGTCGTCTTCAATCTTCTTGCGGAGCTGGCGGACGAAGGTGCGAAGGTACTCGACTTCCTCGCGGGATTCCGCTCCCCAGACGGCGGTAAGCAGGCGAGCATACGTGATGACCCGGCCGGCGCGGATCATCAGGCAGTGGAGAATGTCGAATTCCTTGCGCGTGAGATGAATGGACTGGCCGCGCCTGGTCACGCTGCGCCGGGATGGGTTTAATTCGATTTCGCCGATGACGAGGGGCTGATCTTCGGGCACGGCGGGGGTATGGACACGGCGCACGGCAGCGCGGATGCGGGCCACGAGTTCGCGCACGCCGAAGGGCTTGGTGACGTAATCGTCAGCGCCCAGTTCCAGCGCATTCACTTTCTCCTCTTCGCGATCGCGCACGGTGAGCATGATGACGGGAAGGCGCGGAGCCGTGGCGCGGATGCGGCGCAGGGTTTCGATTCCGCCGATCCCGGGCATATTCACGTCCAGCAGGACCGCATCGAAGGGCTCGGTGCGCAGAATGTCCAGGGCCATCTCGCCGCGCGAGGCTTCTGTCATTTCGAAGCCCAGCTCGGTGAGCGGCGGCCGCAAAGCGCGGCGGATGGCCGGCTCATCGTCAATCACAAGGACACGAATTGCAGTCATGAGGGTCTCCTGGAGGCGCCGGCCTGGTCCTGAGAGATTTCCGGGCGGCAGGGAAGGGCGGCATAGAAGGTGGTGCCATCGCGTTTGTCGCTGGCGACCCACACCGATCCGCCATGTGCCTGGGCAGCGCGCTTGGCGATGGAGAGACCGATGCCGGTGCCGGGTGCACGTTCGGAAGCTGCGCCGGAACGGAAGTAGCGGTCGAAGATTCGTTCGCGATCCTGGGGAGGAATCACCGGCCCGAAGCTGTGAACCGTGAGCAGCACTTCGGATTTTGTGCGGCTGGCGCGCACCGTGATCGCCGATCCGGAATCGGAGTACTTGCAGGCATTGTCGACGTACTGCGCCAGCAGCATGGAAACCAGGCCGCGGTCGCAGGCAAAGGTAAGCGCGGGATCGGCTTCGATCTGAATCGGGTTTCCGCCAGAACGTTCGCTGGCCGCGACAACATCTTCGATGAGCGTGGCAATCGGAACTTCTTCCCAGCGGAGCGAGAGCGCCGACTCGTCCGATGCCGAAGCTTCGAGTCGAGCGGTGGTAAGCAGACGGGTCGTGAGTTCGTTGAGCAGGCTGGCTTGCTCGTCGATCAAGGCGACAAGTTCGGCTTGAGCGGCGGAGAGATGGCCCATCTCGGCGAGGCCGCTGGAAGCGGCGCGGATCGCGGTGAGGGGCGTCTTGTAGGCGTGGGCCAGGCTGTCAAGCACGGTGGCGCGCATGCGCTCGGCTTCGCGCTCGGCCTCGATCCGG
>Ga0307374_10011759_pt1 | contig 12379 bp, 11 predicted proteins | sample OX3MG_FD_202532 | JGI IMG/M metagenome (GOLD analysis project Ga0307374, IMG submission 202532) | Soil microbial communities from Risofladan, Vaasa, Finland - OX-3 | ecosystem: Environmental > Terrestrial > Soil > Coastal area > Acid sulfate soil | place: Finland: Risofladan, Vaasa | collected...
ACGCCCGTGAACGCCGTGACGGCAAGGAGCAGATGCATGGCGGGGATGGCGCCGATGAGACCGGTGACGGTGAGGGTGCAGAGGAGAACCATGAGCACGTCCCGACGGCGCTTGGAGGCGCCCGGGCGGAAGTACGGGTCGGAGCGCCGGAGGGCGGCCTGAGGCCGCGGTGACAGCCTGTCGGGTCGCAACGGTGGCCGGAGGCCGGGGTGGCGGGTGGAGACGGGCCAGCCGGGATCGTCGACGGGGTCGTGGGTGTCGGGCAGCGACGTGCCGAGCCGGTGTGCCGGGGTCATGAGAGAGGGGCCGGTGCGCCCGAGAACGCGCAGTTGGTGATGGAACGACCCGATCGAGTCTTTGTTGTGACGGTCTGATGTCCGTCGAAGAAGGCTCGGTCCGAGGACCACCGCCCACACCAGTACGAGGACAACGAGAACCACGATCGTCAAGACCCCTTGACCTGCCTTCCGGTAGTGAAGACTCTAATGAGAGCCGTTCGTTACTTGGTGGATGGTCGGGAACGCTCGGTGCCCCCGTCGTTCCCCGGGTGGCTCCTTGTTAGTCAACGTTGCACGTCACCGCAAAGGCGTTGAAAGATCCAGGTGGAAAAGGTGATTCTTGGCTCCGTCACGCCCCGGCTGGGCCGTCGGCGGCGGCCCGTGCCGTCCAGCGTCCATCCGTGCGTTGGAGGACGATCGGGATGCCGAAACAGGCCGAGACGGCGTCCGACGAGAGAATCTCGTCAGCGGGACCGGCAGCCATGAGCTGCCCATCACGGACCAGGGCGGCGTGGGTGATGCCGGGCGGCAATTCCTCGACGTGATGGGTGACGAGGACCAGGGGCGGCGTCTCGGGACTGGCGGCCAGCGCGCTCAGATAGGCCACCAGGCGCTCACGTGCTCCGAGATCGAGTCCGGCCGCCGGTTCGTCGAGAAGCAGCAACTCCGGTTCGGCCATGAGGGCACGGGCCAGGAGGACCTTCTGGCGCTCCCCCTCCGAGAGAACCCCGAAAGGCCTCTCGGCCGCGTCCCGCATGCCGGCGTCGTCCAGGAGTTGTCGGGCCCGGCCATGGTCGTCTTCGTCATAGCGGTGCCACCAGATCTCGAGGGCGGCATGGCGGCCGGTGAGGACGACGTCGTGGGCGGAGATGGTCGGTCGGAGCCCCCGGAGAATGTTCTGGCTCACGAACGAGACGCGGCGGCGCACGGCGCGGGCGTCGCTGCGTCCGTACGTCTCGCCCAGAACCTCGACGGTGCCCCGGGTGGGAAGCAGGCGCATGCCGGCCACGCGCAGAAGGGTGGTCTTTCCCGATCCGTTCGGGCCGAGGACTGCCCAACGCTCCCCCGGTCCAATGTCCCAGTCGACCTCGTCGAGGATGGGCAGGTCATCGCGGACGACAGAGACATTCCGCAGACGGAGGGGGAAAGGTCGGTGGTCGTCGTCAGCGCACATCGCCGTTGCCGCCCAGAGGACCTCGGCACCTATCGCCGGAGCCAACGTCGTCGGGGCCACGGTCGCCGGGAAAACAGTCGTCGGGGCGGGCCGCCTCCCGCCTGGAGTTCGCCCTCAGCGGCCCGGTAGGCGTCGGGACACGCGGCCGGCCAGGCCCGATTGGAATTCGTCCCACTGGCGCTCGCCCATGAGCCAGAGCCAGAGCTCGCGGCCGTAGCCGACGACGACGTCGACGAATGCCTCTCGGTCCATGCCGGCCCGCTCGAGCGCGGGCCGCCACCTTTCCCAGAGCAGGACCCCGACGCAGATGTCGCTGGTGAAACCCTCGCGCCAGTCGGCCCCGTCCAAGATGGCGTCGCGGAGTCCGACGCGCATGTCGACGGGTTCGTCGATGTACTCGAGATATGTACCCTCGGCGGGATCCGCGAAAACGCTCATCGTTGCTTCACCACCGGGGCGCGGTCGGTGTCGCTGTAGCAGCTGACGTGCTCGGCGAAGTCGATGAACATGGGGGCGTCGGGGTCGAGCTTTCTTTGAAGGGTCCGCTGCGCCACCCGCTTGTCCAGGCGGTCCAGCTTGAGCAGAGCCTCGGGATCATCGAGATGGCGGACATCGAGACGGCCGCGGGCCCGCTCGAAGGCGAGCCGGCCCGGCTCGGAGCGGACGAGGACACTCGACCAACCGGCCATGGAGCCGACACTGCCGATGGAGAGGTCGGCACCGCGACCGAGAAAGTCGGCACATTCGTCACAGCCCTTCAGCGCCGCGCCGTGGAAGTCCTTGACGGGCTCGTCGACGGCCACATCTCCGTCACGGTACTCGACGATCATGCGACCGTGGATGACGTCCACCTTGCTGACCCGGTTGAGGTCGAGTCCCCGCTTGTCGCGCAATTCCCGCAGCATGAGGGCTTCGTAGTCGAAGCTCTTGGTGCAGAGCAGGGCGATCGTCAGGGTGATGGCGTCCACCCGATGCGCACCGGTCGGCCACCGGCGCGCCTGCATGGCCCGGATCCCCTGGATCTCACACGGCGTGCCGACAACGGCCAGGCGGGGCTTGGCCGGAAGGTCGTAGCGGCTGAGATCGAGTTCGGCCAGGGCCATGGTCTGGTTGTAGAAGCTGCCGGCGGCGGCGCTGATCTCTTTGGCCGTGGTGGCCACCGTGGCGATCCCCTTCCAGGGTTCGTCGGGATTGCTGCTCGGCTTGGAGACCAGGGCGCCGTCGATGTCCCCGCCGGCCAACAGGGCCAAGAGCATGGCCGTGACCACCCCGCCGTCCTGGGCGTCGTCCGATTTGGCGCCGGCCCGGACGGCGTAAGAGTGGACCACAGCTCCCAGCCCGTCGCCGGGTGGCCCACCGGTCAGCTTCCAGTAGGTGTCGGCCGCGTCGGCCTTGACCACCACCGGGGCTTCGGGCGCGTCGGCGGCCGGTGTGGACGGCGGCCACAAGGCTTCGTAGCGCAGTCCGCCCCGGGGACAGAAGTCCCAACAGAGCGAGCAACCGGTGCACATCTTGACCAGTTCGGGGAGGCCGCTGTCGGCGTTCACCCCGAGCGAATTCGAGGGACAGACGGCGACGCAGGTGCCGCACTGAATGCAGCGGTCGGCGAAGATGACACCGGCTTCGAGCTCCCAGAACCAGGTCTTACCCGGCGGCTCCTCGACCCCGTTCATCTCCTCGCGGATACGGAAGCCCTTCACGACCGCGCTCCAACGTCATGGTCTGAGCCCATCCAACCGGAAAGGGTGGAGCGCAGCTCGTCGTTGGGGACGCGCCGGGCCCAGCTGTGGAAAGGCTCGCCGTCGCGGCGTTCCGACTGGTAACGGGTGACCAGGCGCAAGAGGGCTTCGGGGACGTCCTCGACCGGCCGGGCGTTCTCCACCCAGTCGATGAAGCCGGCGTCTGCTCCGAGAGACCCGCCCAGACCGATGTCGACCGCCTCCACCAGGTGGTCATCGCGGTGGGCGGTATCGCCGCGGAATCCGATGTCGGCGATCTGGGGTTGGGCGCACGAGGCCGGACAGCCCGAGAAGTGCATGCGGATGACGCCGGCGTCATGGCGTCCCCGACGTCCGCCATCGGCGGCGTCGGCGGCCGAGCCGGCCGAGCCGTGCGGTCCGGTGGCCGGCAGCTGGGAATCGAGAAAGCGGGCCCAGGTGACGGCGCGCTCCTTCGTCTCCACCACGGCGAAGCGGCAGAATTCGCTTCCCGTGCAGGCCACCACCCCCCGCTCGAACGGACCCGGATAGGGCGAGTACTTCTGGAGCAGTTCTTCGTCGAGCAAGCGGTCGACATCGCCCTCGGGCACGCCGGTAAGGGTGAAGTTCTGGTCGGAGCCGAGACGAATGGTGCCGTCTCCGTAGGTCTTGGCCAGGCGGGCCGCTTCGACCAGTTCGATGCCCGACATCCGGCCCACCGGGACCGAGCAGCCGACGTAGACGAGGCCCTGCTGCTTCTGGGGGTGGACCCCGACGTGGTCGCCCCGGAAGCGGTGGGTGAGGCTGTCACCGGCCGGGGTGAGGGCGAAGCCGGTGCGGGCCGCCAGTTCGGTCCGAAACCCCTCGGGGCCGAGCTCCTGGACGAGATAGCGCATACGGGCCAACCCGCGGTTCTCCCGGTTGCCGAGCTCCCCGAAGAGCTGGGCGATGGCACGGGTGAGCTCGACCGCCTGCTCAGGGACGATGAAGATGTCGATGTCCGACGCCATCCGCTCGCCGTCGGACAGGCCCCCGCCGGCCAGGACGTTGAAACCGAGGGTGCCGTCGGAGGCGCGGGCCGGCCACAGGCCGATGTCGTTGATCTCGGCCTGGGCACAATCCTCGAGGCAGCCGGTGACGCTGATCTTGAACTTGCGGGGGAGGTTGGCGTAGTCGCGGTTGCCGGTGAAGAACTCGGAGATCTGGAGAGCGACAGGGAGGGCGTCAAAGGCCTCATGGGCGTCGACGCCCGAGACCGGGCAACAGAGGACGTTGCGGGCCGAGTCACCACAGGCCTGGATGGTGGTGAGGCCGACGTCGGCGAACCGCTGCCAGATCCTCGGGATGTCGCCGATGCGGAGCCAGTGGAGTTGGATCGTCTGCCTGGTGGTGATGTCGGCGTAACGGTTGCCGAAGACCGGGCTGTCGTCGGGGCCCTCGCCGAAGGCGTCGGCGGCGATACCGATCTCCCGGGCCTGATCCGAGGTGAGCCGGCCGCCGGGGACCTTGACCCGCATCATGAAGGCGTCGCCGCCCTGACGCTGAGGATAGAGGCCGACCCACTTGAGTCGCTCCTGCTCCCCCGCCACCGTGGCGATGGCACCCACGCCCTCCTGGGCGTAGCGGTTGATGACGGCGTCGGCCACCTCGAGAGGATGGCGGTCGAGCTTGAGGCGTTCGACGGTGTTCAGCTCACCGATGTTCCGGTAGGGCCGAACAAAATGCATGGAGCGTTCGTTGCCACGGAACTCGACCCCGAACGGGCTGTCCCCGTGGCGCGCCATGTCAGACGTGCAGACCGCACTCGGTCTTGTTGCTCCCGGCCCAGCGTCCGGCCCGGGGGTCCTCGCCCGGCGCCACCGGCCGGGTCGTCGGCGCGCAGCCGATCGAGAGGTAACCGCGGGGAACGAGAGGGTGGATGAGCAGATCGTGATCGGCCTGGTAGTTGGTCACGTCGTCCTCGGTCCAGGTGGCCAGGGGGTTGACCTTGACCAGACGGCGGGCCTCGTCCCACGAGACGATCGGGGTGGCCGCCCGGGTCAGGGCGTCTACCCTCTTGAGCCCCGTCATCCAGGCCCGGCGACCCTGGAGCGCCCGGTCGAGAGGCGCCACCTTGCGCATCTCACAGCAGCGATCGCTGCCGCAGGGGAAGGCGTCGGCGTCGGGCCCCGGGGTGAGGACCCGGAGGTTCAGGTCGTAGCGGCGGCGGACGTCCTCGACGTACTCGAGGGTCTCGGGGAAGTGGAAGCCGGTGTCGAGAAAGAGGATCTCGATGCCCGGGTCGGCCTGGACGGCCAGATCGATGATGACGCAATCCTGGAAAGAGCAGGCCAGGGAGACGCCCGAGCCGAAGCGCTCGACGGCCCAGCCGATGACCTTGCCGGCGGGCGCCGCCTCGAATTCGTAGGCGCGTGCCTCTATCTCTTGCGGTCCGATGTCGATTGCGCCGGTGGCCACGATGTCGTCCCCTTCGTCTTCCGAGCCGTCGTGAATCGCCGAGGTCGGGCCCTCGCCCTCGATCGACCAGACTGGGCCCTGACACAGCCATCAGGACGTGTGCCGCTGCTCACGTCCTACTATAGGTGACTAATCAGATCAAGATTTGTCCCTTTTGCCGGGCGGCCCCCCCGGGGCAGCCCGCACGACCGGTGAGGTGGCATGGGCATCGACGCCGACCTGTATCCCGTCAGCCTCGTCGTGGCCGGGCGGCGGTGCCTGGTGGTCGGTGGCGGCCGGGTGGCGGCCCGGAAGATCGCTTCCCTACTCAGCTGTGGTGCAGCCGTCACCGTGGTGGCTCCCGAGGCGCACGTGGCCGTCGGATTGCTGGCCGGTGAGGGGGCTTTCGACCGGCTCGTGGGACCCCATCCGGAGGTCCACCTCCGGCCCTATCGGGCCGGGGAGGCGGCCGGGTACCGCTTGGTGGTGACGGCCACCGGCGACCCGGCCGTGGACGCGGCGGTCTTCCGTGACGCCGAGGACGCCGGGGTCTGGGTGAACAGCGCCGACGATCCCGAGCACTGCAGCTTCGTGCTGCCCGCCGTGAGCCGGGACGGACCGGTCACGATCGCCGTGTCCACCGGGGGCTCGAGCCCGGCCCTGGCGTCGTGGCTGCGGCGGCGGATCGCCGACGCCCTGGGCCCCGGGCTCGGCCCCTTGGCCTCGCTGCTCGACGAAGCCCGGCGGCGGATCCACGACCGGGGGGCGAGCACCGAGACGGTCGACTGGGAGACCCTGCTCGACGGTCCCCTGGCCGACCTGGTCCGACAGGGGAAGGGGGCCGAGGCGCAGAAGCTGCTCGACCGGGCCGTCGACAGCGCCCGGCCGGCACCGGACCACGGGGGTTGAGGAGCCCTCATTTTCCGGTCCCCAGGCAGGCGGCGCACCATGGCGGGGCCGGGAAGGCATTTTACTCGACGTGGAAGAGCCTTCTTACGCCATACTTCGGGCGTGGAACCGGCGGGGCGGGGGACGATGGCACGCGCCGAAAAAAGCGGCAAGGTCGTAGAGGGGGCACGCCACGAGGTGGCGCTTCTCGGTGAGCCCGGCGACAACCCCGACGACAACGAGGTGATCGAGGCGATCATCCACGCCAGTCGGGCCATGGTGGGGATCGCCATTCGATCGTTGACCGGCAGCGACGAGGACGTGACCTTGCCGCAGTACCGGACCCTGGTGGTACTGAGCGACGGTGGGGCCCGGCGGCTCGCCGACCTGGCCGGCGCACTGAACGTGAGCCCGTCGACGGCCACCCGGATGTGCGACCGGCTGGTGCGCAAGGGCCTGATCACCCGGACCCGTGACGATCTCGACCGACGGGAGGTCAACCTGGAGGTGACGGCCGCCGGCCAGGCCACGGTGATGGATGTGATCAACCGCCGCCGTTCAGAGGTGTGCTCGCTGTTGACCTCGATACCGCTCGGGTCGCGCCGCGAATTGGTCTACTCCCTCCGGCTGCTCTCGGCCGCCACCGGCGACGCCCCCGAGCTGCACTGGATGCCGGGCTGGCACGAGTAGGGAGTCCTCAAGGCTCCCAGATACTCTTGGGCTCGCAGAACTCACGGATGCCGAGGGCGGCCAACTCCCGGCCGTAACCCGACCGCTTCGTCCCTCCGAAGGGAAGTTCCGGGGTGGACGCCACCATGGCGTTCAGGAAGACCATGCCGACATCGAGTCCCTCGATGAAGAGTCGGCGCTCGTCGGGGTCGTGGGTCCAGACGCTCGCTCCGAGACCGAAGCCCGTGTCATTGGCCAGCCGGAGGGCGTCGTCGGCATTGTCGACGCGGTAGAGCAGGGCCACGGGACCGAAGACCTCTTCGCTGTCCACCCGCATGGCCGGGGTGATGCCGGTGACGACGGTGGGGGGATAGTAGTAACCGGGGCCGTCGAGAGGGGCACCGCCGCAGAGAATGCCGGCTCCTTTGTCCCGGGCGTCGTCGACCAGAGCCGCCACCTCCTGGCGTCCCGAGGCGAGAGCCAGCGGGCCGACCTCGGTGGCCGGTTCCATAGGATCGCCCACGCTGAGAGAAGCCATAGCGGTGACGAAGGCTTGCTCGAAGGCGTCGTAGCAGTCGCGGTGGACGATGAAGCGCTTGGCGGCGATGCAGCTCTGTCCGTTGTTCTGGACGCGGGCCGTGACCGCCAGGCGGACGGCGTCATGGAGATCGGCCGAGGGGAGGACGACGAAGGGATCGCTGCCGCCCAGTTCGAGGACGGTCTTCTTGATGGCCCGGCCCGCCGCCTCGGCCACCGAGCGGCCCGCCTCTTCCGAGCCGGTCAGGGTGACGGCCCGGACGCGGGGATCCCCGATCAGCCCGGCCACCCGGTCGGCCGGGATGAGCAGGGTCTGGAAGACGCCGGGGGGGAAACCGGCGCGGTGAAAGAGTTCCTCGATGAACAGCGCCGTCTGGGGAACGTTCGAGGCGTGCTTGAGGAGACCGATGTTGCCGGCCATCAGAGCGGGGGCGGCGAAGCGCATGACCTGCCAGAGGGGGAAGTTCCAGGGCATGACGGCCAGGACGGGGCCCATGGGCCGGTAGATGATCCGGCTGTCGCCGGCGTCGGACTCGACCTTCTCGTCGGCCAGGAAGCTCTCGGCGTGCTCGGCGAAGAAACGGAGTCCCTTGGCGCACTTGGCCGCCTCCCCCTTGGCCGAGGCGAAGGTCTTGCCCATCTCGGTGGTCATCATCCGGGCGATGTCGGGGATCTCGCCTTCGAGCAGTTCGGCTGCCGTGATCATGAAGCGGGCCCGTTCGGCGAAGGTGGTGGCCCGGTAGGTGCGGGCCGCCTCGGCCGCCCGGGCCAGCTTGGCTTCCACCTCGGCGTCGTCATGGGGAGCGAAGGTCTGCTCCGTCTTCCCGGTGGCTGGGTTCACGGTGGCGATGGGCACGCAGGAGAGCTTAGGGATCCGGACCCGACGAGAGGCCGGCCGGCGGTTCCGACGAGAGGCCGGCCGGTGGATCCGAGGAAAGGTCCGTCGGCGGCTCGAGACCGAGGGCGACCGGAAGGGCGCGTCGGCGGAGCTTGCCGGTGGAGGTCCGGGGGAGGTCATCGACGCGGAAGTAGGCCTTCGGTCGCTTGTAGGGCGCCAGACGGTCGGCCACCAGGCGACGGAGGGTCTCCTCGGTGACGGGGCCGACGACGGCGGCGCAGACCCGCTCACCCCAATCGGGGTCGGGCAGGCCGAAGACGGCGGCCTCGACCACGCCGGGCGCTTCGGTCAGAACGGCTTCGACCTCCGCCGGGTAGACGTTCACACCACCGGTGATGACGAGATCGTCCCGGCGACCGTCGAGGAAGAGGTAGCCGTCGGGATCGAGCCGGCCGAGGTCCCCGACGGTGAACTCGTCACCGCGCCAGGCCCGGTCGGTGGCGGCGGAATCTTGCCAGTAGCGGAAGCGGGCGAAGGAGGGACAGCGGCACCAGACGACACCGTCGTTGTCGATGCGCAGATGCCGTCCCGGTCGGGCCCGGCCCACGGTGCCCGGGCGTTCGACCCACTCATCGGGCGAGCAGGCCGTGAACTGTCCCTCGGTCGATCCGTAGAACTCCCAGAGGACACCGGACCCGGTCCGGTCGAGGGCGGCCCGCTTGAGCGCCGGCGGGCAGGGGGAACCGGCGTGGACGATGAGGCGGAAGCCGTCCAGGAGGTCGGGTGGGCCCTGTTGGTGGAGCAGGCGTTGGAGCGCAGTGGGGGCGAGGAAGGTGGTGGTCGGACGGTGGCGGACGATGGCCTCGGTGGCGGCGGCGGGGTCGAAGCGGGAGAGGATGACAAGGCGTCCCCCGCGAAGAAGGGTGGCGGCGGCGAAACGGATCGAGACCGAGTGGTACATGGGCGAGCAGACGAGATGGGTGTCGGAGCGGTCGAAGGCCCAGAGGTCGGCTTCGTCGTCGAAGAGACGGCGGGCGTCGTCTTCGTCCAGGAGTCCCGACCAGACCCCTTTGGACCGGCCGGTGGTGCCCGAGGTGTAGTGCATGGGGCGGGCGAGCGGATACGGCGACAGCTCGGCCTCCTCTCCCCCGAGGAGCGCGTCCAGGCCGGCGGCGTCCACGACGGTGAGGGCGGGGTCGGCGTCGGCCAGGAGGAGATCGCGCTCGGCCGGGAGGAGGGTGGCGTTCAGCAGGACCGGGACGATGCCCCGGCGCAGTGCGCCGAGGGCACAGAGCAGGAGGTCGGCCGAGGAGGCGAGAGAGAAGGCGACCCGGTCACCGGGAGCGAGACCGGCGGCCAGGAGCGAGCCGGCCACGCGGCGCTGGGCCGGCTCGGCCGACTGCGGTTCGAGCAGGGAGAACTCGACAGAGGTCACGGCCGGCCCGGCCGGGGCCAGGGGGTCACGGCCGGCCCGGCCGGGGCCAGGGGGTCATGGCCGGCCCGGCCGGGGCCAGGGGGTCACGGACGGGCCGGGGCGAGGGGGGCGGGCTCGATGTCGTCGAGGGCGGCGAAGAGCGCCGGCCGGAGCAGGGAGAGCCCCGCCATGACGGCGACCAGAAGGACGCCGGAGGCGATGGTGACGAGCCGGATGCCGACGGCACCGGCGATGGCTCCTTGGACGACCAGACCGACGGGGTAGATGGTCCCCAGGGCCATCATGTAGAAGCCGAGGACACGGCCGCGGGCATGTTCGGGGGCGCGCAGCTGGACCACGGTGTTCAAGCCGGTGAGCAGGCTGATGTAGACGGCACCGATGACCACGATGGCCAGCGTCGCCGTGAGCAGTGACGGGGCCAGGCCGTAGAGGACGATGGCGCAGGGAAAGGCGAAGAGGGCGGCGACGAGGAGGCGGCGGCGGCCCCAGAGGCGGGCCAAGGGAGCCAGGGCCAAGGCGCCGGCGACGGCCCCGATGCCCTGCCCGGTGACGAGGGCTGAGGTGGCGGCGGCGCCGCGGTGAAGACGGTCGATGGCCACGGCGGGGACGAGGCCGATGAACGGCGAGCCGACCAGGGCGACGATGGCGATCAGGACGATGGCACTGCGACAGCCCGGTTCGGCGGCGGCCACGCGGGCGCCGGCCACGATGCGGCGGGCGATGCTCTCGATGGGGAGGGTCGGAGGCGTCGGGGCCGGAAGGTGGACGAAGAGGAGGGCGAGGACCACGGCTCCGAAGGAGGCGGCGTTGACGGCGAAGGCCCAGGCGTCCGAGCCGGCCACCAGAACCAGGCCGGCCAAGGCCGGCCCGATGACCCGTCCCAGATTGAATTGGGCCGACGAGAGAGAGACGGCGGCCAGGAGATCCTGGCGCGGCACCAGGTCGGGCAGCATGGCCTGATAGGTGGGAAAGCCGACGGCGGCGGCGACGCCGCCGAGAAAGGCGACGGCGACCAGAGCCACGGGTGGGGCGTGGCCGACGGCGGCCAGGACGGCGAGGACGGCGGCGAAGGACGCTTCGGCCAGGGTGGTGACGATCAGCCAGCGACGGCGGTCCAGTCGGTCGGCCAGGGCCCCCCCGACCGGGGCCAGAAGCCCCATGGGGAGGAAGGCGGCGGCGGCCACCAGGCCGGTCCAGAGGGGGTTGTGGGTACGCGCCGTGATGACGAATCCCAGAGCGACCGTCTGCATCCAGGAACCCACGTTGGAGACGAGGGCGGCCGACCAGACGAGGGCGAAGTTGCGCGAACGCAGCGGCCGGAAGGTGGTGAGGGCCACCATCGGAGGCTACCGCCCGTGGCTGGTGGCGCCTCCGGCCCGAGACGTCGGTGATGGCGGCGATGACCCGGTGGGTGGCGGAGAGGGCAACCGGTGATGCGACACTGGGGCGGTGGAACTGAACGAGGCGGTGGATCAGGCGCGGAGCATGGTCGGCGCCAGCCGGCGGATCGTCGTTCTGACCGGGGCGGGGATCTCGACCGACTCGGGAATCCCCGACTTCCGGGGGCCGCAGGGGGTGTGGACGAGGAATCCCGAGGCCGAGAAGCTCTCCACCCTGCAGGCGTATGTGGCCGACCCCGAAGTGCGCCGGCAGGCGTGGCGGAGCCGGCTCGACTCACCCACCTGGAGCGCCGTTCCGAACGCCGGGCACCGGGCCCTGGTGGCGCTCGAAGAACGGGGCGTGCTCGACACCTTGGTGACACAGAACATCGACGGTTTGCATCAGGCCGCGGGGCACGATCCCGACCGGGTGGTCGAGATCCACGGGACCATGCGATTCGTCGCCTGTCTGTCGTGTGGGGCACGGACACCGATGGCCGCGGTGCTCGACCGGGTCCGTGCCGGCGAGGATGACCCGGCATGCACGGTAGGAACCAGAGACGGCGTGTGCGCGGGAATCCTCAAGTCCGCCACCATCAGCTTCGGGCAGAACCTGGTGGTCGAGGATCTCGTCCGTAGCGAGGAGGCGGCCCGTCGGTGCGACCTGCTACTGGCCGTGGGCTCGACGTTGGCCGTCTACCCGGCGGCCGGACTGGTTCCGGCCGCTCACCTGGCCGGGGCCCGGGTGGTGATCGTGAACGGACAAGCCACCGATTACGACGGCCTCGCCGATGTCGTCGTCCGAGGCTCCATCGCAGAGGTCCTACCCGCCATCGTCGCCGGGTGACGGCCGCCGCCCCCGGTCACCGGCGGCCCTACGACGGTGCATCGCCCGTGGCGCGCTTGCGCCGCGGTTTGAGGGCGAACCACCAGATGGAGGCGATGGTGCCGAGCAGGCCGACTCCCGCCAGGGCGGGCTTCACGAGCTTCCGACGAGAAGTCACGATGGAGACCCTAGTGGGAGCGACTGGACCATCAATTGCACGTG
>Ga0307374_10011761_pt1 | contig 12376 bp, 12 predicted proteins | sample OX3MG_FD_202532 | JGI IMG/M metagenome (GOLD analysis project Ga0307374, IMG submission 202532) | Soil microbial communities from Risofladan, Vaasa, Finland - OX-3 | ecosystem: Environmental > Terrestrial > Soil > Coastal area > Acid sulfate soil | place: Finland: Risofladan, Vaasa | collected...
GCGTCCGATACTCGGCGATCGCGGGTGGGTGCCGAGCCTTCTCAGGCCGTTCGGAAACGCGCGCGCTGACGGTGGCCGGCCCACCAGGAGCGGTGGACTGCCGGCAGAGAAGAAGTCTGTTTCCGCCGGCTTTACGTGGCTTCGCATGCGCCTCGGCTGACGACTTCACTGCCCACGTCGAGGCCCGCATCGCCGAAACGGGTCCGGTAGCCAAAGCGGTAGCCATTCAGGTGGCGCCACGGTATGTTCGGCAGGCGGCATCAGCCATGAAGCCGCAGGTCAGAAACCCTCTTGGAGGTTTACAGAGCATGTGTGCACGATCTGTAAATCTGCCGGCACAGCCTTCGGAGGTTCGAATCCTCCCCGGCCCACCATCGAAGGACTCCCTGGTCAGGGGCCATATTTGGCCCCGCAGGGAGGTCTTCGGAGGATGCCGAGCCGGTCAGCCGGGGCGCCCCTCCAACAGATCCCCAACAGCGGGGGCACGTCGCTGCGGGAGTGGCTGCGCCTGGTTGCCGCCGACGCACCCGTGAGGCTTCCCGCGCCGGTGTCGGAGTACCTGGCCGAAGCTAGGGCCGCCGGCGAGGTGTGAGCCGGGTCGTCCTCGGCACCTCGGCGGCGGTGGAGATCGCGCTCGACACCGATACCGGCTTACGCCTGGCCGGCCGGCGCTCTCCTGACGATGAGGTGGTCGTGCCTGATCACTTCTACGCCGAGACCGGGGCTGCCCTCCGCCGGATGGAGGCGAGGGCACGGTCGCTGTCTTCGGTGGCCACGTTGCGCCAGAACGGGCATCGATACCCGGGAGGGGCATGGTGGTACACGGCTGGATGCTGGCCTGTGATCGACCTACGCGCCTCCCATTCGAGGCCTGCCTGACCGGAGTTGACGCCCCCGTCCGCCAGCCGAGTAGCGGATTTCGAGGGAAGCTATTCGGCCGTCCTCGCCCTACCTGCTCCATGTCGGAATCGCGCCGGTAACTGTGGCGACCGCAGAGCGCCTTCGCCTGAGAAGTCAGGCGTCGAACATCGCCGCAAGTCGTCCCAGGCCAGGAACTCCCAATTGCCTTTGGAAGATCTGTCGTTGGTGCTCAGATACCTCGCGTCGCGCCACATTGAAGATGTCCGCCGGGCCCTGTGCTTGGCGGAGATCCGTCAACGCTTCGCCGAAGGCCGCAGGATCCCAGGCGTTCTTGCTTGCGGGGACAGCTGAGCGGGCTACCTCCTGAAGGTCGTCCAGGGAAGGTCGCGAGGCCATCCCCAGGCGCGCTCCTAAGCGATCGGCCACGATGACTCCGGCCAGGTAGCTGCGGGCCGAAACTGCGGAGCGAGTCGGCCGGGGGTCTATCCCATGGACCCAGGCCTGGACCACTCCCAAGACCAGTAGACCGGCCAGGTGGCTAGGCCGATCCGAGGTCCCATTATCGCCCAGGTCCCATTGGTTGGTGTTGGCCGTGGCTGCTACGCCCTGGCCTGGCCAGACTCGGGACACGTTGTTCCAACCCCACATGTACTCCCCGCCGTGGCCGAAGTAGAACGCCGGGTCGCCATGGTTGAACAGGTTCCACACGATCCCTACCGAGGTGCTGGGGTCCGGGCCTCGGGGAGCCTGGGGGGTGATCATCATCCTGGCCAGGTCGGAGTCGATGAGGCGCTGGGTCCCCAGCTGACCCCCGTTGGCGATGGCCAGAAGGAACCGGCAGTGGTCGGATGGGATGGTGAGCGCCGAGCCAGCCGGGTAGTCCCCGACATGGATCTGGGGCAGGCAGAACTTCACCGTCTCGAGAGTGGCATAGCCCGTGGAGCGTCGGTTCAAGACTTCGGCCGGTACGTGCTCGACACTCTGAACCGGCGGGAAGAATGTCGAGGTCATCTCCAGTGGTCTGAAAACGTGCCGGCTGACCCAGTCTGAAAACGATCCTCCGCCGGGATTGGCCTGCTCAACCAGGTAACCGACCAGGGCAATGCCGGTGTTGGAGTATTGGTAGTTGGTCCCGACCGGGGTGGTCCAAAGAGGAAAGACCGAACCGCCGTAAATATCGGTCCGGCCGTCCTCGAACACCTTCCGGAGATGCGCGCCCAGCGCTGGCGGCGGCATCAGGTCGCAGAAGCCGAAGGTGGTCCCAAGTCCGGACCGATGCGTCAGCAAATCCCGCAGAGTGATTTCGCGCTCCCCGAGGGGATTGATGACGCTGAAGGAGTCCAGGTGCTGATTCACGGGACCGTCGAGATCGAGGTGACCGCTCTGGACCAGTTGCATAGCCGCCAGGGCGGTGTAGGGCTTGGCATCCGATCCCGTTGGCCCGACGGTGCTGGCGTCCATGGGTCGAGCGGTAGCGATGTCGGCCAGGCCGTAGCCCCGAGCCAGAGTCACCCCATCTCCGCGGCCGACGGCCAGGGAGATACCCGGTGCCCCGCTGACTTGGAGAACCTCGGGTACGAGCAGATCGAGTGCCTCCTCCAGTACCGTCTCGTCCATCCGCAAGTTATGCCTTGACATCTGGAGCCTTGTCAAGTAGATCCTTGCTGTGCCAAGCTCTCGGCGTGGGTCCCGGCATGCCCTTCGATCTGAGTTGCCTGATCGAGGCCGTGGAGGCCGAGGGCAGCCAGGACGCTTTGCCTCGGATCGAACGGGCGATCGCTCTGGCGGACGAGATCGGAGTGTTGTCGGAACGACTAGTCGGCTATTACGTGGAGCGAGCCCGATCTGATGGGCGCTCCTGGGCCGAGATTGGTGCCCTGGTTGGTGTGACTCGACAAGCCGCCCAACAGCGATTCGGCGCCCGGCTGGCGACGTTGAGCCTTTCTGATCTGGAAAGGGCCGGCGGCTTGGGGCGGATGACGAAGCGGGCCCGGGACGTGCTTGACGAGGCAGAAGGCCAAGCCAGGCGACTTCGGCACCCGTCGCTTCGCGCCGAACACGTGCTTTCCGCACTACTGGAGGATGGAGACAGCCTGGCCACTCGGGCCATCGAGGCGACGGGCATCAAGGGCATGAGCCTCCGAAGCCTGGTGAGCGACAATTTGTCTCCGGGGACGGGGGCTCCACCGGCGGTGATTCCATTGGACGCCTCCACCCGGCGGGCAATGTCCCTCGCTCTGACCGAGGCTCTGCTGCTGGGGCACAACTACGTGGGCACCGAGCACCTCCTGCTTGGGATGCTGCGGGATCAGGACGGATCGGCCGCCTCCCTACTGCGGGAGGGTGGTGTCGATGCCGCGGCCGTGCGCAACAAGGTCATCGAGCTACTCGACGAGTACCTCCGAAGCCGGACCTGAGAGGCTGGCCCTCGGAAGCATCGCCTCCTCTCAGATTCGTCACTGCGAGAGCCGTAGGAGCGTCGGGGGCCGAAGTCCCTTCATTGGCGGGCTCGAGGCATCGGTGACCATGAAGTCGCTTCTAAACGCGTCCTCTGATGCCGGGTGGGAATGACGCACGATCCGTCGAAGAAGCCCCATCTGTGGGCATGGGTCCAGCCGTGCGCAGAACCCTCACCACCACCTTCAGCCGATCCGGGCCGGCCCTTTGACCAGGGCGACATCTAAACCTGCCCAATATCCCGTCAGTGCCCGAGGTATGAACTGCCACACTGCCCCGGGGGTGGGCGCCGCAGGCCACGGTGGGGTGACTCGACCCAACTGGTGAGCGAATCCATACCGAGCGGGTCGCTCCTGGGCGGCACCTCCTTCCTGACGCGCTCGACCGAGCCTGTCTGAGACCGGAAGCACGGCATGAGCGCCGTCACGGTCACGTCATGCCTCGATGGTCGTCGCCAAGAGGAACGTGGTAGTGATCTCACTGGAGTAGTGATCGAGATCGAACGCCGGGTCCATGGCTAGCCGGGACGACGCTGCGTCGATGGTGGCGCGGATCGCGACTGCCATGACGCGGGGGTCGAAGTCAGAACGGAGCTGGCCCACCTTTTGGAAGTCAGACAGACCGTGCTCAAGCGCACTCACCGCGTTGACCACGTCCGCGTCCCCGTGGAAGACGTGTCCGGCCTCAGAGCTTCGTGCGATTCCGATCATGGCGACTACGTTGTTGCGGTGATCTCGCATGAAGGCGAGGTTCGATTCTATGTAGGCACTCAGCATGGCCGGCCCGGTTGACTGGGAGAGGACCCGCGGAGCTATGTACGCTTTGGCCTCTTCGGCCGCCTCGTGCACGACCTGCCTCATGAGGTCCTCCTTGCCGGCGAAGTGGTAGCTGATCAGGCCCCGACTGATCCCCAACCGCTCGGCGATGCGGGCGAAGGACGCCCCTGCATAGCCGACCTCAGCGATGGTATCGATCGCAGCCGTGACGATCTGTGCCCGTCGGGCGGCCTCGATGAAAGTGCGGTCCTGACCTTCCACCCAGCGTCCTGGTCGCATAACCAAAATTCTAGCCTATTGACCAACAACCTGTTAGCCTCTAACTGGTGCGCCCCACGGAGCCGGTGCCGTGATTCCAGGAGCGCGGGAGGAGAGGGGATCGAAAGTGGCAGCAACGCTGAAGCTGACGCACAAGGCAATCGGAGTCGAGGTCCGACGTGATGCGTACGACATCGTGGTTGACGGTCAGAGAGCCGGATCGGTCAAGATGAACGATACGAGCGAGATGCCGATCGAGCCTGGTGTTCACACCCTGCAGGTTCGCGATGGCCGGAAATCCAGCCGAACAGTGACCTTCGACGCCGCCCAGAACGAGACCGTCTCCTTCCGATGCACCGGCAAGAGGTTTCTCCCTATCTTTCTCGCCTCCTTCATCCTTCCCAGCCTGGCGCTCGCGCTCAGACCCGACTGAGCTCGGGCCCGGGGAGCGGGTTGCAACGAAGACACAGCTGCCACCAGCCGAACCTGCGGGACCGCATCACGCTGTCAGCTACGGGCGCCCGGCGGGTCCAGGCAGGGCGAATCGCCCGACTAGATCGTTCCGAATCTGCCGGCCGAGCACCTGCCCGCGAACGTTCATCATTCCTGGAGGGCGGGCCCCCCTCCGCCGGCATGAGGGTGCCATCCCCGTTCCTAGTGCCGTCTCACACGTTCGAATTGGGCAGTGTTTCGTCATATAGCGCCGAGAAGCGGGCCATGGCCGCATCGACCGCATCGCGGTCGCCCGTGGCCAGAAGGTCGAGCAGCAAGCCGCGAGTCACGGCCACAAGTAGGCGAGCATCGACCCGGACGAGTTCGGACGGAACGCCAGCCGCCGCTAGCACGTCGGCCAGCGGACCTACCCAATCGTCTACTACTCCATCCAGGAGCCCCTGGGCGAAGCTTCTGCCCTGCAACGCCTGACCGTAGAGCTCGAAGAAGGTGCGTTCCTGCGGGGCGAGCGCGGGGTCACAAAGACGCGACCACAGGCGTCGGCCGGCCTCGAGAGGATCACCGTGGGAGTCCTCCACCGCCTCAGCCAGGAGGATCCGCTGGCGCTCTTCGACAGCCCGGGTCACCTCGACCAGTAGTGCCTCCCGCGAGCCGAAATGGTGAATGAGCATCCGATGGCTGGTACCCGTAGCGGCTGCGATGGCCCGCAGGCTCTTATCGGCCACTCCTGCGGCCAGGGCATGGTCGACCACGGCGTCGAGGAGCCTCAGCCTTGGGTTTGCCTCCGGCATGTACCATATGGTACACCCACAGGATGGAATATCGGATAGAGCTGTCAACCGCAGCGACACCGGCGGCGGTGTGGGACGCCTTCGTCGACGTCGAGCGCTGGCCGGCGTTCACCGCCAGCATCCGGCAGGTGCGTCGGTTGGACGACGGACCCCTGCGCGAGGGCAGCACAGCGCGCGTCAAACAGCCCGGCATGCCTTGGGCGAAGTGGACGGTAACCACGGTGGATCCCGTCCGATCGTTCACCTGGCAGACCACGGCCCCAGGGCTCACCACCGTCGGAGATCATGAATTGTCCAGCTCGGGTGATGTCACGCAGGTCACTCTGACGCTCCGCCAACGCGGACCGCTCGCCGGCATCGTCGGTTCACTCTTTGGCCGTCGCCTCCGCCGGTTTGTCGATCTAGAAGCGCGGGGACTCATAGCCGCCGCCGAGGCAGCGCACATCTCGGACTGAAGACTGCGGCCGCCAGCCCGGGCTGCTTCTTGCTGGACCTGCCTCAATCCAGCTGCCTGGTGCATCCTGAGGCAAACGGCGCGATCAGAGGCAACCACCTGCGTATAGCGGCAGCTCCGGCACTTAGGCGGTAAGGACCTTGCGCAAGGTGGCTGCGAAGGCGTCCGGCTCGCCCATGCCCCCGAATTCGCCGCCAACGAATCCGTTGTGGCCGCCCGGGAAGCTGACCGGTGCGGCCCCGAGCCGCTGGGCCACGGCAACTCCGGCGCGCCCGGCGATCATCTTGGCTGACAGCGTCCCGACGCCAACCACGATGCGGGTCGGTGCGGCCCGCAGAGCGTCGAAGTCGTGGTCGTATGCGGGGGTCGAAGGCATGTTCAGCCCGACGAGTGGGTCGTCCCGGGAGCCGTCGTCCTCGGTGGGTAACCCGAAATTGGCCGGATTCGGAGCTGGTTGGTCCGGGAACTCGGCTGGGATCGGACCCTCATAGCTGGCGAGGGCGATGAATTTGGCCATCGCCATGCCAAGGCCCTCGCGAATGTAGGTCTCATGGATGGCCTCGCACGTGGCCAGCACTTCCTTACGGTCGGGCAGCTCCTGGGCGGCCGGGGGCTCGTGCGCCACGAGCGTGCGGACCTGCTCCGAGTGCTTGGCCACCAGGGCAAGAGCATTGACGGCGCCACCGCTGCTGGCAAAGATGTCGACCGGCCCTGCGTCCAGGGTCACGATCAGCCGGTGCAGATCGTCAGCGTGTTCCTCGGTCGTGGACCGCAGAGCGCCGTCGGTGCGCTTGCTACGGCCCGCGCCGCGGGGGTCGTAGGTCACGACCGTACGGTCAGTGAAATGGCCCGCCAGACTGCCGAATCCTGTCGCACCCATAGGCGACCCGATGAGCAGCAGGACCGGCTGCCTACCGGCACTATTACTCCGGACGTCGTAGTGGAGTACGGCGCCGGGCGCTTCGAGGCTGTAGGTCTTCGGCTCGGTCATTGCTGCCCCTTTCCGGGATGTTTTCGTCCCCACTGTGGCTGATGGCTCACGCCTCCGAGTGGGTATATCCAGCTTGAGCCGGTATATCCGGCTTGAGGTCTTCGGAGCTCTAGGCGGACGCCGGTCGGGCCGTGATCTCGGTGCGCGGCTCGGAGTCGGGGGCGCCGCCGAGTGACCAATCCGAGGCCAGGACCCTCCCGAGCTCGGCCAGCAGCACGTCCAGGGTGGGCCGCCAGTACTTGTCCTCCCGGAGCTGGTAGGCCTCCTGGTCTGCCAGCACGGAGGTCGCGTCGTCAAGGTCGGCCGCCTCAGGCATCCGGGCGCCGTCGACCAGCACTGGGACCAAGGTCGAGCCGCGTTGGGCCGCGGTGGAGATCTCGTAGCGGACCTGGTCAGTAGCGGGATCGCGCCGGGCCAGCTCAGCGGCCCAGCCCGGACCGATGACGACGACGACGACTGAGGAGGCATCAAGACTCTGTTTGATCTGGTCCCGCCAGTTGCCAACGCGGAGGTGCTCGACGTCCATGAACACCCGGTTCCGACCGAAATGCTCACAAAGTGCATCGGCCAGCCGGCCGGTCGGCCACCGGGAGTCGTCGCGTCGGTAGCAGAGGAAGATCCGGCGTTCACCGGCCTGCGAGCCACCGGCGGGCGACCTGGAGGCGACGGAGCCCGGCCGGGGGTCGGCGACGGTCTCCGGATGCGCCAAAACGAAACCGCAACCGACGTCGCCAAAGCGCAGCTTGGCCCCGTCGCGGAGGGGGTAGTCGCGATGCGGCGCCAGTGCGGTGCCGTCGAGGGTCGTACCGTTGATCGACCCCAGGTCACGTATGCACCAGCTGCCGTCGTCGACCCGATGGATCACGGCGTGCCGCCGGGAAACCGACCGCTCAGGGTCGAGCGGGGTCAGGTCCACGCTGGGAGCGATCCCGGCTTCCGGCTGGCTCCGCCCGATCTGGGCTTCGGCGCCGGTAAACGGCCATTCCTGCGAATCGCAGACCAGGGCGGGAGCTGTCACGGTACAAGGGTACGGGACCGCGTGTCCCTATGCTGGATGGCATGGGCAAGGAGAGCGACGAGGAAGGCCCGGATGTATACGGGACCCGGGCGCGGTCGGAGAGCCCCTATGCCACCCGGTTTGGGCGGCGCGCCGGACCGGTCCCGTTGCCCGCCGCCGAGGTCTCGGTACCCGTCTTCCGACCGAAGCGCCGGACCCGGGTTCCGGCCCTCGTTGGGTCCCTGGTGCTGTTGGCCGCCGGCGGGATCGTCGGCTACGCCACTCACCGCCCTGGCTCCTCGTCATCCCCGCCGGTGGGAGGGTTCTCGGTGACGGGCATAACGGTCGATGCCAACCCGGCATCACTGGCTTGTCCGGCAACGGCCACGGAGTTCACCGCCTCGGTATCCGTGAGCGGGGGCTCGGGCAGACTCCAGTACCGCTGGCTGCTCCCGAACGGATCCACAACCGCCTCCCAGTCCCTCGATGTACCTGCCGGCCAGCGCGCCGTCAGCATCAGCGAGAGCTGGACCGTGAGCCGGCAGGCGTCGTTCTCGGGAACCGCTGAGTTGAGCGTCACGGCTCCCGACGTCGTGTACTCAGCCCCGACGCCCTTCCGCTACTCCTGCGCCGCCTGAGCCGATGCCCGGCCAAGCGGCGGTCCCAGCCGACCGATGATCGCGCCGATGGCGATGAAGCCGACGAGCACGACTAGTAGCGGAGCCAGTCCGTCGAAGGCGAGCAGCGAATAGATCACGGTGAGCACGATGACCGCCAGGCCCACCAGCAGCCCGCCGAAGCCGCCACGGATCGCATGGCTGCGGACCGAGTCGCCCCGACGGCGCGGCACTGAGAGCAACAGCACGAGCAACCCCAAGATCAACAGACCGAGTCCGGAGTACCACAGGGGCGTTCCGTCCGGGCTGCCGACGAGCTTCAGCCACACGGAGCCGGAGCAGCTGCCGCCCGTACCGGACACACCACCGCTCACGTAGTACAGGCCGGTGAACCTGAAGGGAATGTAGCCGTGCACCGACTGCGTACCTACGTAGGAGGTCGAGAGACTCCCGTTGCGCGACCCGCCGGACCGCAGTGGAATGCCGAAGAGGCTGACGTGCCAGTGATGGTTGGTAAAGGGCACCGGAGTGGTGCCTGACTCCGCGATGTGACCGCTGGACTGGACCAGGAACGGCCTGCTCTGGGACGCCGACGGCGCACCCGGCACGGCGGCGAAGTCAATCTGTGCGCCCCTGATGGTCAGTGACCGGCCCTGCCCGGTACAGCCTCCTTGGAGAGTGACGCCCGCGGGATGGGCGGCGGCGTTGGCCGGTGATATTCCGCTGGCCCCACCCACGGGGCCGAGGAGGAGCAGGACGATCACTACGACGACCACCACGGTCACGACCAGGCTCGACATCAGAAGCCTCCGGCCCGTCCCGGGGGACAGTGGTCGGCTCGGGGGAGGCGGCTCATCTGGGCCGGGCGAACCCGGCGGTGCGCCTTCGCGGGCGGCCGGTCCCAGCCCCGGTGGCGGAGCGAGGGGGGCGATGACCCCCGTGCCGCCGACGGGCGCCCCAGCCTCGTGATGCTGTGCCCCGGAGCCGTGGGGCGTCCCCCCGGAACCCTCGGACGCCGCGCCGGATCCGCCGCCGGGCGCCCTGGACCCGGCGGACGCCGCGCCGGAGGCCCCGGCCGTACCTGCTCCAGCTCCGGTCGACGCCGAGCCCGCAGTCTCGGCCCCCGGACCACCAGACGCTCCTGGGTCCCCGGCCTCGCCGGCCATCGCGGTCCCGGCTGCTCCACCCGCTCCGCCCGCTCCCGACTCCCCACCATGGACGGCGCCACCGCCGCCAGCGCCCTGGGCTGCGCCGCGACCACTATCCGGGTTCCCCGCCGCAGCGCCTGCGCCGGTGGCACCCGCGGCGTCGGAACCATCAACCGCGGACCCAACTCCGGCCACTGCGCCCGCCCCAGCTGCGGCTGCCTCGGCCGCCGCCACGGATCCGGCCACGGTTCCCGCGCCCGCTACCACGCCTCCGACCACGCCCCCTGCCGCCACCGCGGCCTCCAAGGCGGCAATGGTCCCGGTGGCCAGCGCGGCGATCCCGGCCCGGGTCGCCCAGGCCGCCCCGTAAGAGTCCTTGGCCGCGGCGCGAAGGGCGTCTAGGAACTCCTGGGCCGAGGACGGACGCTGAGCGGGGTCCTTGGCCAGGGCCGAAGTGACCAGATGGGCCACCGGCTCGGGCAGGTCGGGACGCATCGAGCGGGGGTCGGGCACATCGGCGGATACGTGAGCGGCCAGGACCTCATCGATCGTTGCGGCCGTGAAGGGCGGCCGCCCGGCGAGCAGCTCGAAGAGGACACCCCCGGCGCTGTAGAGATCGGACTGCAGCCCGACCGCGTCACCCCGCACCTGTTCAGGGCTCATGTACAGCGGCGAGCCTTCTACTTCGGCGGTCCGCTCTGCGCTTCCCAGGGCGGCCGGGCGGGCCAGGCCGAAGTCGGCCAGCTTGGAGGTCCCGGACCGATCGACCAGGATGTTCTCGGGCTTGACGTCGCGATGCACGATCCCCTGGGCGTGGAGAGCCACCAGGCCCTGGAGGGCGCCGTCCAAGACGCCCAGGGACTGCTCGGGGGTGAGACTTCCGCTCTGGCGGACCACGGCTCGCAGGGTGGCGCCGTCCACCAGCTCGCTGGCCAATCCGATCGAGCCGTCGGCCTCGACCAGCTCGATGAAAGAGACGCAGTGCGCTGAATCGACCTCCGCCATCAGCGCCGCCTCCGAGCGGAAACGAGCCATGAAGTCCTTCTGGGCGGCCAGGTCGGCCGAGAGCAGCTTGACCGCCACCGGGGACCCATCCGAACTGCGCCGGGCCCGGTAGACGACCCCGGTGGCGCCGGCGCCGATGCGGCCCTCGAGCTCATAGCCGCCCAGGACCGTGCCCTCCGGGTTGGCGGCGTCGTCCTGGGCCACGCTCTCTTGCGACCTGGCTACGTGAACTGCGGCGACGTCGGCGCCGGGCCGGCCTTGGCCGACGTGCCGGTCCAGGTGATGGCGAGGCGAACGTCGGTCAGTGCGCCCACAGCGACCAGCCCGTGGGGGTGTGCCTTCTCAAAGGCGCTGAGCTGCTGGTCGTTGAAGCCGCAGATCCTCCCCTGAGTCGGGTCGAAGTGGCTCAGCATCTCGGTCACCACGGGACTCACCTGGGTCATCTTGATGAGCACGCTCCCGTCCTTGTTGTAGATGACCGATGCGTTGATGGTCTGGATGGATCCGGTCGCACCGGAGCCGACAATCACAGAAGTTGCCCTGACCTTGCGTTTGCCGGCGGCGGGTGGAGGTTGGACATCAACTAAGGCCGGGAGTCCGCTGATGCTCGGTATATTGAGGTTGGACACGCAATTGGCGTTCTGCTCGTTCCCGCAAGTCTGGCCGTCGCAGTATGCGAAGCCAACCTGGGCCTGGTCAGGAGAGCGTGCGTAGATCACCTGCTGCACGGTGAAGGGTTGACTGGTTGCCAGTATGACGTTGCAGGTCGTCGTAGTCGAGGTCACCTTGGCCGGCACCGGGCTGGCCGCGGCCTTCGGGCAAGTCGTTGTCAGTACTGCATTCTTGCTGCTGCCTCCTCCGGCGGCGACACCGACAATGGTCCCGACCAGGGCCACGGCGACGACTCCGCCTATGACCTTGCCCGCGGCGGTGCTGAGACTGCTGCGTAGGAACCCGAGAAGGCCGACGAAAGCGCTGCCGGTCACGGCAGCGGGAGCTGCCGTCCCGGCACTGCCGCCAGCTCGACCCGCGGTCGTGCTCGGCGCGGAACGGCCCGGCTGAGGGACACTGCGGTCGGCGCCGGACGGTGTAGAAGTCGCTGGTGCCTGGCTGTCCGGGTGGGACGATGCAGCACGCCCAGCCGCTCGTGCCCGGCCGTCCGGGCGGGACGATGCAGCACGCCCAGCCGCTCGTGCCCGGCCCGCGCCCGCCACCCTGCCTGCGGCCGCCGACGCGGTTCCGCTCCCCGCCGACGCGGTTCCGCCTGCCGCCGACGCGGTTCCGCTCCCCGCCGACGCGGTTCCGCCTGCCGCCGACGCGGTTCCGCCTGCCGCCGCGGTTCCCGCTCCGGCCACCGTGGCGCCGGCGGCGGCGCCACCAGCCGTCGCCTCTTCCAAGGCGGCAATGACCCCGGCGGCCAGCAGGGCGAGCCCGGCCCTTTTCGCCCAGGCCGCCCCGTAAGAGTCCTTGGCCGCGGCGCGAAGGGCGTCTAGGAACTCCTGGGCCGAGGACGGACGCTGAGCGGGGTCCTTGGCCAGGGCCGAAGTGACCAGATGGGCCACCGGCTC
>Ga0307374_10011763_pt1 | contig 12375 bp, 14 predicted proteins | sample OX3MG_FD_202532 | JGI IMG/M metagenome (GOLD analysis project Ga0307374, IMG submission 202532) | Soil microbial communities from Risofladan, Vaasa, Finland - OX-3 | ecosystem: Environmental > Terrestrial > Soil > Coastal area > Acid sulfate soil | place: Finland: Risofladan, Vaasa | collected...
CGGGCGGCGATGCGTAGCCTGCGGGTGCGCTCGTGCAGCGTCTCGAGCAGCGTGCGAAGCTGGTGCAACTCGCCGTCGGCGTGCGTGATGCCCTTCGCAAGCGCACGCAGCTCGTCGGCGGACCTCGACACGTCGGGGCCGTCGATCGTGCGCGCGACCTCGCCGAGGCGCTGCTCGAGCCGCCAGCGCTCCGCCTCCAGCGCGAGCGCCTGCGCATAGCCTTCCGTCAGGGTGTCCTCCAGGCAGGCGAGCGACGGCGCGCCGTCGCCGCTCGCGGGTGCCGTGAGGAGTTGCTCGATCTCTTCCAGCATCGGTGTCGGCCCCCGGGACACGGGAGTTCGATTATCGAGCGGCCGCCGCGCCGCCGGTATGGGCCGTCCGGCTCATCTTGCGGGCGCCGGGACCCATGCGCCTTGACCGCCGGGGCACCCGTGGGAAGACTGGATTCCGTCGTGCTCGTCCGCGCCCGTGCCCTCGCCGCCGCGGTCCTCGCCGTCCTCGCAGTGCCGGCAGGGGCGGCTGCCGCGCCGGGAGCGCTGCAGCCGCGGCTCGAGCGCGCCCTGCACGTCCCCGACGTCAGCCTGGCCGCGTCGGCCGCGTCGGTCGTCGATCTCACCACCGGTGCGACCCTCTACTCCCGCAACGCCTCGCTCGCCCTCGAGCCCGCGTCGAACGAGAAGCTCGCCGTGACCTACGGGGCGCTGGCCGCGCTCGGGCCGTCGTTCCGGATCGAGACCGACGTCCTCGGCGAAGGGCAGCAGTCTGGCTCGACCTGGCGGGGCGATCTCGTGCTGAAGGGCTACGGCGACCCGACGCTCTCCTCGTCGGATCTCACGGTGCTCGCACGCGCCATTCGCGCCGACGGGATCGTGCACGTCACGGGACGCGTGCTCGCCGACGAATCGTGGTTCGACACGCGGCGCACCGCCCCCGGGTGGAAGGCCGCGTTCTACATCGAGGAGTCGCCGCCGCTCTCCGCGCTTATCGTCGACCGGGGGCTCGTCGGACGCGTGACCTCCCACGACCCGGCGCTCGCCGCGGGGGAGCTGTTCCAGCGCGCGCTCGCGCGTGCCGGTGTTCGCGTCGCGCATGCCGCAACGCACGGCGTCGCAGACGACGCGGCGGTGCCGCTCGCGTCCGTGGACTCGCCGCCGCTCGCCGCGATCGTGCGCTCCATGGACCGCGAGAGCGACAACTTCGACGCGGAGATGCTTCTGAAGGAGCTCGGCGCCGTGCAGGCCGATGCCGGCACGACCGCCGCCGGGATCGGCGTCGTGGCGGGGCTCCTCACGCAGGCGCGCGTCCCGATGGACGGCGTTCGCCTCGTGGACGGCTCCGGGCTCTCGCTGCTGGACCGCTTCACGGCGAACGCGCTCGTCGCGCTCCTGACCGTCATGTGGAATGACCCCGGAGTCCGCCCCGAGCTCCTCGCGTCGCTCCCGGTGGCAGGCCGCAGTGGCACGCTCGTGCACCGGATGCTGCACACCGCCGCCGCCGGGGTCGTGCGAGCGAAGACCGGATCGACCGACGAGGCGTCGGCGCTCTCGGGCTTCGTCGGCGACCGCTACGTCTTCTCGGTGCTCGAGAACGGCTTCCCGATCTCGTGGTTCTGGGCCCAGACGGCCCAGGACCGCTTCGCGGCGGTCCTAGCCGCGTCCCAGTAGAGCGACCAGATCGTCCTCGGTCAGAAGCGGGACGCCGGCCTTCTGGGCCTTCGCCAGCTTGGACGTGCCCGGCTCGTCGCCGACGATCACGCCGGCCGTCTTCGAGGAGACGGAGTCGGTGACCTTCGCTCCGAGCGCTTCGAGCTCCGCTTTCGCCTCGTCGCGCGTGAAGCCTTCCAGCGTCCCGGTGATCACGTAGGCGCTTCCCGTCAGCCGGCCCTCGACCGGGCCCTCGCCTTCGCGGAGCTCGAGCTGCAGGCCGAGCTCGCGCAGCTCCGCGACGAGACCGCGGTTGTCGTCGTCGCGAAACCACTCGACGAGCGCCTCGGCGCGCTCGGGCCCGATGCCGTCCGCCTCGACGAGCTCCTCCTGCGTCGCATTCGTCAGTGCGTCGACGTCGCCGAAGTGGCGGGCGAGATTCTGCGCGGTCACCCAGCCGACGTCGGGAATATTGAGCCCGAAGAGGACGCGCGAGAACGGCACCGCCTTCGACGCCTGAATCGCAGCGACCGCGTTGCGGGCGCTGATCTCTGCGAAGCCCTCGAGCTTCATGAGCTGCTCCGCGGTGAGCCGGTAGAGATCGGGGATCGAGCGCACGATCCCGCGATCCCAGAGCCGCCGTACCGTCTGCTCTCCGACCCCGTCGATGTCGGCGGCCGCCATCACCCAGTTGTTGAGCGACTCGAGCCCGCGCGACGGACACGCGCGGTTCGGGCAGCGATGCATCGCCTCGCCCTCGGGCTTCACGACCTCCACGCCGCACAGCGGGCAGTAGGCCGGCATCGCGAACGGCTTCGTTCCCCGGCGATGCTTGCCCGCGGGCCCGACGATTTGCGGGATCACGTCGCCCGCGCGCTGCACGATCACGTCGTCGCCCTCGCGGATGTCCTTGCGGTTGATGTCCTCCTCGTTGTGCAGCGTCGCGCGCGAGATCGTGACTCCACCGACTTCGACGGGCTCGAGCAGCGCCCACGGGTTGAGCGCGCCCGTGCGCCCGACGCGGATGAGGATGCCGTTCAAGCGGGTCACGGCGGTCATGGGCGCCCACTTGAACGCGCGCGCCCAGCGCGGCCTCTCGTGCAGCGCTCCGAGCCGCGCCTGCTGGTCGTAGGAGTCGACCTTGATCACGATGCCGTCGATCTCGTAGTCGAGCTCCGCGCGCCGCAACTCCCAGGCGCGACAGCGCTCGGCGACCTCCTCGATCGACTCGACGCGCTCGGCGAACGGATTCGTGCGGAAGCCGTGCCCGCGCAGCCACTGGAGCGTCGCCCAGTGCGTCGTCAGCTGCTCGACGCCCTCGCGGCGACCGGTGCCGTAGATCCAGATCGAAAGCGGGCGGCCGGCGGTGATCGACGGATCCTTCTGCCGGAGCGACCCGGCGGCAGCGTTGCGAGGATTCGGCCAGGTCACCTTTCCCTCCGCGACGAGCCGCTCGTTCGCGGCGCGGAAGCCGTCGAGGGGCATGTAGACCTCGCCGCGCACCTCGAGCAGGGGCGGCGGCTCCTCGCCTTCCGGCACCGACATCTGCAACGGGATCGCGCCGATCGTGCGCAGGTTCTGCGTCACGTCCTCGCCCTCCAAGCCGTCGCCGCGCGTCGCGCCGCGCACGAAGCGTCCCTGCTCGTACAGGAGGTTGATCGCGGAGCCGTCGATCTTCGGCTCGAGCACGAACGCGACCGGCTCGTCGCTCCCGAGACGCTTGCGCACGTCCTCCGCCCACTTTACGAGCGCCTCGTCGGTCGTCACCTTGTCGAGCGAGCCCATCGGGGAGAGGTGCCGCACCTTCTGGAACTTGTCGGAGGAAGGCGCGCCGACCCGCAGCGTCGGAGAGTCGAGCGTGACGAGCTCGGGATGCTCCGCCTCGATCGCCGCGAGCTCGTCATAGAGGAGGTCATACGCCGCGTCCTCCATCACCGGCGCGTCCTCGACGTGGTACGCGATCAGCGCGCGGTTCAGCAGCTCGCGAAGCTCCGCCGCGCGCCGCGCCGCGTCAGACATGATCGAGCAGCTCCGCCGGCGCGTCGACGATCGCGTCCGGCTTCGCCGCTTCGAGCCGTGCACGGTCGTGGATGCGACCCCACGTGACCGCGATCGCGTGCATCCCCGCAGCCTTCGCGGCCATCACGTCGAACGGAGAGTCGCCGACGTACGCCGTCTCGGCCGGGTTCGCACCCATGCGCTTCGCGGCGAGCAAGAGAGGCTCCGGGTCCGGCTTGTGCCGCTCCGTCTCGTCGCCGCCGACGATCGTCTCGAAGAGGTGCGCGAGCGGAACGCTCGCGAACGCGAGCTCGACGGTCGAGCGCCGCTTCGCGGTCACGACGCCGAGACGCCTGCCTTCGTCGTGGAGGCGGTGCAGCACCTCGACCATGCCGGCGCACGCCTCGAGCTCGTCGTGCAGCGGTTCGTTGTGGGCTCGATACACGCGCACGAGCTCGTCGACCTGATCGGGCGCGAAGACGGCCAGCTGCGCCTCGAGACCCGGGCCGCCGACTGCCTGCAGGAGCTCCTCGTCGGCGAACTCCTGCCCGAGCACCTCGCGGGTCGCGTGCCGCATCGACGCGAGGATGATCGACCCGGAGTCGACGACGGTACCGTCGAGATCGAAGAGAACGACCGGGAACCGCACCACACATGCCATCGTAACGACGGCCTCCGCCGCGTCCCTCAATACGTGACGGCGACGAGGTAGAGCCCCCACGGCGGTGCGGTCTGGCCGGCCTCGATCCGGTCTCCTCCGCGCAGGAGCGGCGCGATCTCCTCCGGACCGAGCTCGAGCATGCTGCCGACGAGCGTGCGCACCATGTGCCTCAGGTAGCTGTCGGCGGTGATCTCGAAGTCGAGATGGTCGCCGCGACGGATCCACTCGGCGCGCTCCACGGTGCGCACGAACACGCGGTGCTGCGTCTGGGTCGGCGTGAAGGCTCGAAAATCGTGCTCGCCCGGAAGGAGCGAGGCAGCGCGCGCGAGTCGCTCCTCGTCGAGAGCGCGCGAGATCCACCAGCTCCGGCGCGTCTCGAACGGCGACGGGCTCTGCCGGTTGAAGATCCGATAGCGGTAGCTCCGGGAGCGGGCGGAGTGCCGGGCGTGGAACTCCGGCCCCGTCGCCTTCGCCGCGACGACGCAGATCTCGTCCGGGAGATGTGTGTTGAGCGCCGCCGCGGCGCGCTGCGCAGGCGGCCCGCCCTCGACGTCGACGGACACCACTTGACCGCACGCGTGCACGCCCGCGTCCGTGCGGCCCGCGACCGCAACGTGGTCGAAGGCCGAGAACGTCGCCCTGAGCGCCTGCCGGAGCGCGCCCTCCACCGTCGGCAGGCCCGGCTGCTCGGCCCAGCCGCGGAAGGGCGTGCCGTCGTAGGAGACGTCGAGGCGGAGACGCACGTCAGGGCACCCTGACGGCTCTTGTCAGGAGTTCCTTATGATCTAGGCGCTTGCAATCAGAATGATACACTCTACCCGAATGTCGAACGAGCACCGCATCCTCCTCCAGCGCATCCAGCCGCTCATGGTCGGCCTCGTCGACGGCTCCCTGTCGACGCTCGCCCCCATCTTCGGGATCGCGCTCGCCACGCACAACACGCGTTTCGCGTTCGTCGCCGGTCTCGTGACCGCGATCGGCGCAGGAGTCAGCATGGGCTTCTCCGAGGGCCTCTCCGACACGGGAGAGCTCACCGGCCGCGGGAATCCGCTCGCGCGCGGCGGGATCACCGGCGGCGGGACGTTCCTCGGCGGCATCCTGCACACGCTGCCGTTCCTCATCCCGACCTACCACGTCGCCCTCGTGACGGCGGTCGTCGTCGTCGGGTTCGAGCTGCTCGTGCTCGCCTACCTGCGCTGGAGGTTCTTCGAGGACGGCTTCATGCGCGCTCTCGGCATCGTCACGTTCGCGGGCATCATCATCGCGGCGATCAGCGCCGGGCTCGGCAACGCGCTCGGCTGACGAGAGGGCGCGACGCGCCCCTTCCCCCGCCAGGATCTAGGCGCGCGTCGCCGAGTCGTAGTCGACGAGCTCGAGATACACCATCTCGGCTGCATCGCCCAACCGGTGGCCGATCTTGATGATCCGCGTGTAGCCGCCCGGGCGATCGGCCATCCGCGGCGCGACGTCCGCGAACAGCTTGTGCACGATCTCCTGCGTGCGGAGCTCGGCGAGCGCCTGCCGCCGGGCGTGGAGATCGCCGCGGCGGCCGAGCGTGATCATCTTCTCGGCGTACGGCTTGACGGCCTTGGCCTTGGCCTCGGTCGTCTTGATCCGCCCATGCTCGATCAGCGAGCACGCGAGGTTCGCGTACAGCGCCTTCCGGTGGGCGGAGTCGCGGCCGAGCTTCTTTCCGGTCTTCGCGTGACGCAAGGCGCTACTCCAGGCCCCCGCCGCCGTTGTCGCCGCGGAGGTTGAGACCGTGCTGCTGCAGTGTCTCCTTGACCTCTTCGATCGACTTCTTGCCGAAGTTCGGGATCGCAGCGAGCTCGTTCTCCGTCTTCATGACGAGATCGCCGATCGTCTCGATGCCGACGCGCTTGAGGCAGTTGTACGAGCGGACGCCGAGCTCGAGCTCCTCGATCGGGAAGTTCTCCATCCCGTGCGCGAGCGCGGCCTCGGGGCCGGCGCCCTCGCCGGCGACGGCGGCCGACTCGCCGAACCCTTCCATCTTCTCGATGTCCGTGAAGATCGCGAGCTGGCGGATCAGCACCTCGGCGGCCTCGCCGAGCGCCTCCTTCGGCTCGACCGAGCCGTCGGTCGTGATGTCCAGCGTGAGCTTGTCGTAGTCGGTGCGCTGACCGACGCGCGCCGACTCCACCTGGTAGGCGACACGCCGGACCGGCGTGAAGATCGAGTCGATCGGGATCACGCCGATCGTGTGCTGCGGCCCGCGGTTGAGCTCGGCCGGCATGTACCCCCGGCCGCGCCCGATCGTGAGGGTCATCTCGAGCCGGCCGCGGTCGGCGAGGTTCGCGATCTCGAGCTCCGGGTTCAGGATCTCGAGCTCCGCGGGAGCCTCGATGTCGCCGGCGGTGACGATGCCCGGGCCCTTGGCCGCGATGTGCACCTCGACCTCCGGGGAGTCGCCGTGCAGGCGGGCGACGAGGTTCTTGAGATTGAGCACGATGTCGGTCACGTCCTCGCGGACGCCCGGGAGCGTCGTGAACTCGTGTGCCGTCCCCTCGACCTTCACCGAGGTGACAGCGGCGCCCTCCAGGGAGGAGAGCAGCACGCGGCGCAGCGAGTTGCCGAACGTGTGACCAAAGCCGCGGTCGAGCGGCTCGATGACGAAGACTCCGCGATGGTCGTCCGCGTCCTCGTGGACGATCTTCGGAATCTGAAAGTCGATTGCGCGAGTTGCCAAAGAGATCCCTTTCCCTTACTTCGAATAGAGCTCGACGATGAGCTGCTCTTGGACCGGCGTGTCGATCTCGCCCCGCTCGGGCTGCTTCAACACCTTGCCGGTGAGGCCGTCGTGGTCGGCCTGCAGCCACGGAGCGACGGTTGAGACGAGGTCGGTGGCGTCCCGGATCGTCTGCTGCGCAGCGGAGCTGGGCGGCACGGTGATCACGTCGTTGGGACGAACCTGGAAACTCGGGATGTTGACGCGGCGGCCGTTCACGTGGAAGTGGCCGTGGCGGACGAGCTGGCGCGCCTGCGCGCGCGACGCCGCGAAGCCGAGCCGGTAGACGACGTTGTCGAGCCGCGTCTCCAGCATGCGGAGCAGCTCCTCGCCCGTGACGCCGGAGCGGCGGGACGCCTTCTCGTAGTAGCCGCGGAACTGCCGCTCGAGCAGCCCGTAGTAGCGGCGCGCCTTCTGCTTCTCGCGCAGCTGCAGCAGGTACTCGCTCTGCTTGATGCGGCCGCGCCCGTGCTCGCCCGGCGGATACGAGCGACGCTCGATCGCGCACTTCTCGGTGAGGCAGCGCTCGCCCTTGAGGAACAGCTTCATCCCCTCGCGGCGGCAGATGCGGCACTTGGGACCGAGATCGCGGGCCATTAGACGCGCCTCCGCTTTCGCTGGCGCACGCCGTTATGGGCCTGCGGGGTGACGTCCTTGACGGACAGAATCTCGAGGCCGGCGGCCTGGAGCGAGCGGATCGCCGTCTCGCGTCCGGAGCCGGGGCCCTTCACGAAGACCTCGACCTTCTGGAGGCCGTGATCCATGCCCTTGCGCGCGCACGCGTCGGCCGTGACCTGCGCGGCGAACGGCGTGGACTTGCGCGAGCCCTTGAACCCGGCCGAGCCGGCGGACTCCCAGGCGATCACGTTGCCCTCCTTGTCGGTGAGGGCGACGATCGTGTTGTTGAAGCTCGTCTTGATGTGCGCCTGGCCGATGGCGATGTTCTTCTTGACCTTGCGCCGCGTGCGGCCGCGCGTGGCGGCTTGTCTCCTCGGAGGCGCCATCTACTTCGCCTTCTTCCCGCGGCCGACCGTCTTCTTCGGTCCCTTGCGCGTGCGGGCGTTCGTCTTCGTGCGCTGGCCGTGCGTCGGCAGGCCGCGCCGGTGCCGGAGGCCCCGGTAGGCGCCGATCTCGGACAGGCGCTTGATCGCCTGCTGCCGCTCGCGGCGCAGGTCGCCCTCGACCTCGAGCTCGGCGTCGATGTAGGTGCGGAGCTTCGTGACCTCGTCGTCGGTGAGGTCGCGGATCTTCGTGTCCGGCGAGAGGCCGAGCGCGGCTGCGACCTTGCGCGCCGTCGGCTGGCCGATGCCGTAGATGTAGGTCAGCCCGATCTCGAGCCGCTTCTGGTTCGGAAGGTTGACTCCCGCGATGCGTGCCACTAGTGGTTCTCCTCGTGGTCATGGTGGATGCCCGGGTCGTCCACACCGAGCGATGCAAGGACGCAGGGAGCGTTCGTGCCGGTCGGCACGGACGCGACCGAGGACGCAGCAGCGCGAAGCGTGTGGGCGGACCGGGCGCCGCCGATGGCTGCGAGGAGGGCCACTACCTAGCCCTGCCTTTGCTTGTGGCGTGGATTGCTGCAGATGACCATGGTCGTGCCGTGCCGCTTGATGACGCGGCAGCGCTCGCACATGGGCTTGACGGAGGGGCGAACTTTCATGTCAACGATGCCTGTAGGTGATCCGACCGCGGTTCAAGTCGTAGGGGCTCAACTCCACCTTGACCTTGTCCCCGGGGAGAATGCGGATGTAGTGCTTTCGCATCTTCCCGGAGATGGTGGCCAGCACGGAGTGGCCGCCGTCTACCTCAACCCGGAACATGGTGCTCGGGAGGGCTTCGACGACCTCGCCTTCGACCTCGATCTTCTCTTCCTTAGACGGCATTTCCTTTCGGCTCGTTCGGTTACAGAGGGAGGCGCGCGCACGGCAAAGCCGGTGCGCGGCGGGTCGTCATCGTAGCAAAGCGGCTCCGGCTCTCGTCAGGATCCGGGGGCCTTCCGGAGTCAGTGCGACGGTGTGCTCGAAGTGGGCGGCGAGGGAGTCGTCGACCGACGAGATCGACCAGTCGTCCTCGTGGACGAAGACGTCCGGTGCGCCCGCCGTGATCATCGGCTCGATCGCGAGCGTCATGCCCTCCTGGAGCAGCGGCCCCCGGCCGGGCGGCCCGTAGTTCGGGATCTGGGGATCCTCGTGGTACGAGCGGCCGACCCCGTGGCCGACGAGGCTCCGGACGACCGAGAAGCCGGCCTCCTCGACGACCGTCTGGACGGCGTGGGAGATGTCCGAGAGCCGGTGGCCGATCTGGGCTTCCGCGATGCCGGCGGCGAGCGCGTCCTGGCAGACGTCGAGCAGCCGCTGCGCCTCCGGGTCGATCTCGCCGACCGGGAGCGTGACGGCGCTGTCGGCGACGAGCCCGTCGAGCGTCACGCCGAGGTCGACCGAGATGAGGTCGCCTTCACGGGCGCGATAGTCGGTCGGGATGCCGTGGACGACCATCGAGTTCGGAGACAGGCAGAGTGCGGCCGGGAAGCCCTTGTAGCCCTTCGACGTCGGGATGCCGCCCTGCTCGCGGATGTGCTCCTCCGCGATGCGGTCGAGCTCGAGCATCGAGAGGCCCGGTTCGAGCACCTCGGCACAGAGCGCGAGCGTCTCGGCCACGAGGACGCCGGCGCGCGCCATGCCCTCGATCTCCTGCGCGGACTTGCGGATGATCAAGTGCGGGCCTCGAGCGACGAGAGGGACTCCTGGATCTCGTGGAACACCTCGTCGATCGCGCGGCCCGCGTGGATCCCGACGAGGTTGCCGTGCCGCGTTCGGTAGTAGTCGACAAGCGGCGCCGTCTCCCGGTCGTAGAGCTCGAGCCGACGCTGGATCGCCTCCGGCGTGTCGTCGGAGCGCTGTTCCTCCGCGGCGCGCTTGAGCATCCGCTCGAGCAGCTGCTGACGGTCGGGAACCTGGAACTCGAAGACGATGTCGATCGAGCGGCCGAGCTCGTGCAGCAGGCGGTCGAGCGCTTCGGCCTGCGGGAGCGTGCGCGGGAACCCGTCGAAGACGAAGCCGGGCAACGTGTCGCCGCGGTCGAGCCGGTCAGCGATGAGCTTGACCATCAGCTCGTCGGAGACGAGGTCGCCCCGGTCGTAGACCTCCTTCAATTCGCGCCCGGCGTCGGTCGGGAGCTCCTTCATCTCGCGGATCATGTCGCCCGTCGCGATGTGCGGCAGCCCGTAGGTGGCCGCGAGCTTCTTCGCCTGCGTGCCCTTCCCCGAGCCCTGCGGTCCGAGTAGGAGGATGTTCAGCGGAGGAAGCCCTCGTAGTGTCGCATCATCATCTGCGACTCCATCTGCCGCATCGTGTCGAGCGCGACGCCGACGACGATCAACACCGATGTGCCGCCGAGCGCGCGGCTCGTCGCCTGCGAGAAGCCGAAGTACTTGATGAAGATGCTCGGCGCGACCGCGACCGTGGCGAGGAAGAGCGCCCCGGGCAACGTCAGGCGCTGCAGCACGCGGTCGAGGTAGGCGGCGGTCGGCGGCCCCGGCCGGATGCCCGGGATGTAGCCGCCGTTCTTGCGCAGGTTGTCGGCCTGGTCCACCGGATTGAACTGGACCGAGGTGTAGAAGTAGGTGAAGAGGATGATCAGCACGGCCTCGATGGCGAGGTACGACCAGTTGGTCGGAAGAAAGTGACGGTTGACGAAACCGCTCCACGACGGGATGAACTGGGAGAGCGTCGGCGGCAGGGCCATGATCGCCGCCGCGAAGATCACGGGAATCACGCCCGCCATGTTCACGCGCAGCGGCATGTAGGTTGCGCCGCCCGTCGTCTGCCGGTTGCCGAGCTGTCGCCGCGCGTACTGCACGGGGATGCGCCGCTGCCCCTCCTGCACGAAGACGACCGCGACGACGACGCCGATCGCGATGAGGGGGAAGAGCAGGCGCTCGACGGTGCCGCCGTTGATCCAGGCGCTCATCCCCGTCGGTGCGTACGCGAGGATCGACGCGAAGATGAGCAGCGAGATCCCGTTGCCGACGCCGCGCTTCGTGATCAGCTCGCCCATCCACATGAGCAGGGCGGTGCCGGCGGTGAGCGTGAGAACGATGATCACGAGCTTGCCGGCGTTGACGTTCGGGAGCGCGCCCTGACGCTTGAAGAGGAACGCGTATCCCGTCGCCTGCGCCGCCGCGAGCACGACGGTGAGGTAGCGCGTGTACTGGGTGATCTTGGCGTAGCCCGCCTCACCCTCCTTCTGCAGGCGCTCGAGCGTCGGGATGACGACGGTCATGAGCTGCACGATGATCGAAGCCGTGACGTACGGCATGATCCCGAGCGCGAAGATGGAGAAGCGGGACAGCGCAGAGCCTGAGAACAGGTTCAGCAGCGTGAGAATGCCGCCGCCGGCGCCGCTGAAGTACTGCTGGATCGCCGCCTGGTCGATGCCCGGCGCCGGGATCCACGACCCGAGCCGGTAGATCGCGAGCACGGCCGCGGTGAAGAGGACACGCCTGCGCAGCTCGGGAACGCGCCACGCGTTGACGAGCCACGAGAGCACTAGTGCCCCTTCAGGTGATGCCGTCTGGCTTCTGGGGCACGAGCACCAAGCGATGCAAGGACGCAGGGAGCGCCGATAGCGGTTGCGATCGGCGCGACCGAGGACGCGGCAGCGCGCAGCGTGATCGCGTGCCAGAACCGGACATGTGTTGCCTGGAGGGGCACTACTCCTCCGGTGCTGGGGCGTCGGACTCGGCGGCAGCCTCTTCGGGCTCCCCCGCCGCGTCGCCGGCGCCGGCGGCCGGCTTGGCCGCTGCCGTTGCCGGCTTTCCCTTGTGATGCTTGCGCTTGCGCACCTTCGGCTCGCGCAGCAACTCGACGGTGCCGCCTGCCGCCTCGATCTTCTCGCGGGCGGTCGCCGAGATCTTGTGCACGCGAACGGTGAGCTTCTTCGTCACCTCGCCGGTGCCGAGCAGCTTGACGTCGATCTTCGTGTTCTTGATCAGGCGCTTCTCGACGAGCGACTCCGGCGTCACCTCGGCGCCGGCGTCGAACCGGTCGAGGTCGCGGAGGTTCACCGGCACGGTCTCGGTGCGGAACGGCCCGACGGGCATCGCGTCCTTCGACGTCGCGCCGCGCAGCTTGCCGATCCGCATGTGGATCGGCATCTGGCCGCCCTCGAAGCCGGCGCGCATCTTGTGCGAGCCCGCGCGCGACTTCTGGCCCTTGTTGCCGCGGCCGGCGTACTTGCCCTTGCCGGAGCCGGGCCCGCGGCCGACACGCTTGCGGTCGACGCGCTCCTGCGCCGGCTTCAGCGTCGACAGGTTCAACGTTCTCTCG
>Ga0307374_10011765_pt1 | contig 12374 bp, 7 predicted proteins | sample OX3MG_FD_202532 | JGI IMG/M metagenome (GOLD analysis project Ga0307374, IMG submission 202532) | Soil microbial communities from Risofladan, Vaasa, Finland - OX-3 | ecosystem: Environmental > Terrestrial > Soil > Coastal area > Acid sulfate soil | place: Finland: Risofladan, Vaasa | collected...
TCCACCGGGACGTTCGCCGTCGACCAGGCGCAGGCGATCGCCGCGGCCCGCTCCTACCTGGCCAGCACCGGCCACCCGGGCACGGTCACCGCCGATGGCTCCCGCGCGATCCGGGTCACGGTCACGGTGACAGAGCCGACCGCTGTCTTGTCCATCATCGGGATCACAACGATGAGCTCAACCGGGGTGGCGACCGCCGATCTCGTCACTGGCGTGACAGGGCCGGGCACGTGAGACCCCGGACCCGGCAGGCGGGCGCCCTCCTGCGCGGTCTGGCCGCCATGGCCACGCTCGCCGTGCTGATCATCGGCCTGCCGGTTCTGTTGCTCAAGACCGGGGGCTCCCCGATCCCGGGCCATATCCCGTCCTGGCATCAGATCAGCTCAGCCGTCCTGCGTCGCGACGACGGGACCCTGTTCCTGGACGCGGTCCGCGACATCAGCTGGCTGGCGTGGGCTGCCTTCACCGTGGCCGCGCTCGCCGAGGCGCAGGCTGCTGTGCGCGGGCGGCAGGCACCGCGGCTCGCCGGGCTGGGGGGCATGCAGGGCGCCGCCGGGCGGCTGGTAGCCCTGGCCGCGCTGGCGTTCTCCAGCCCGGCTGGTGTGCTGGCCGCGGCCCCGCCCGCGGCTGTAGCCGCCACGGCCCTGGTCACCCCGCCGCTCCCCTGGCGGGCACCGGCTCCGGTCAGCCCGCACGAGGCCAGCAGGGCCGCCTACCGGCTGGTCACCGTCCACCCGGGCGACTGCCTGTGGACGATCGCGGCACACTACCTGGGGGCGGGCGACCGGTATCCCGAGATCGCCAGCCTCAACCTGGGGCACGAGATGGGGGACGGGCGGGTGTTCAGCGACCCGGCGCTGATCTTGCCTGGATGGCAGTTGCGGCTGCCGCCCCGGCCCGCCGGGACACCCGGCACCTCACGCGCACCGCACCCTGCCGGGCACCATCGGGGACATCCATCCCGCCACCCGCCTTTCAGCAGTCCCCACCGGTCGGCAATAGCGCCATCTCCGGCGGCCGACACACTTCCCGTTTCGCCAGGTTCTTCGCCCTTCCCGGTGGACGGGGCCATCAGCGGCCGGTCCCCGCATCCCGCCCGGAGCCCGGCACTGCCGCGCCCGCTCAGGCTCCCGCAGCCCAGCACAACCTTGAGGTCTACGCCGCGGGCGTGCTCACCGGTGGTGTGCTGGCCGCTCTGGCCCGGATGCGGCGCCGGCAGCGGCAGAACCGCCGGCAAGGCCGGCGCATCCCGCTTCCGGCCCGCGCGGCCGCGCTGCGGGCGGAGCAGCGGCTGCGGTCAAGGGTTCCGCCCGAGCATTTGCAGGCCCTCACCCTCCGGGCGGCCCTGCGCGAACTGGCTACCGGGATCATCGAGGCTGACGCCTCCCTTCCGGGGATCGCTGGCCTGCATGTCACCCCGGAACTGCTTGAGGTCCTGCTCACCAGCCCCGCAGCCGGCCCGCCGCCTGCCCCGTTCACCGTCGCGCCCGGGCGGCAGGGCATGTGCTGGCAGCTGGTTCTGCCTGGTCTGGCCCCTGCGCGGCCGGAGGCTGGCCGGGAGGCCGGCGACCTGCTGCCTGGGCTGGTAACCGCGGGGCTCAGCGACGCTGGCGGCTACCTGCTGCTGGACCTGGAGTCCCTGCAGGTAACCACGTGCGAGGGTCCGGCCCGCCTGGTGGACCGGGTGCTCGCCAGCATCGCCACCGAACTGGCGGCCAGCCAGCTTGCTGGCTGGTATGACCTGCTGCTCGTCGGCTTCCGGGAACTTCAGGCCGTGAGGGGCAGAGCCGAATTCTGCGCGACACTCGACGAGGCGCTGGACCTGGTGGCGGCACGGTCCAGCGAGCGGGCGCACCAGATGGCCGCGGTGGGCCCCGGCGACATCCGGCTGCGGCGTGCCGCCAGGCCAGACGGCTGGGACCTCACGTTGCTGGTCTCGCGGATCGCACCCAGCCCCGGCGAGATGGCCCAGCTGCTGGAACTGACCTGCCCCGGCATCGCGGCGCTTGTCGCGGCTGGGCCAGGAAGTAGCGGGCACGTGGCCGCGCCGGCCAGCATCCAGCTGGCCGCCGATCCGGACCGCCCGGACGGGATCATCGCCCGCATCAGCCCGCTTGAGATCACGGTCCGGCCGCAGCCGCTCAGCCGCGAGGACTACCAGGCACTCGTCACCCTGTTCGCCGCCGCGGCCGACCCCGGCGACATCGGCGCAGATGAGCCGCCTTACCGCGACTACGGCGCACCATCCTGGCTGCCGCTCGCAACCGCACCGCCCGTCGTGGCCGAACTCAGCGACCCGCCCGACGCCAGTGACCTCCCCGAGCGGGGAGAAGTCCCTGAGCCCCGTGTGGGGAAAGCGAACGCTGCAGCCGGGCCACCTGCGGACGGCGGCAATGACGACCGGCAGGCACACCGAGAGCCCTGTACCGCAGGACAGTCTGCCCCCGAGGTACCGCTGCCGCCTGCGGGCCAGCGCTCGTCGACCGTCCTGCAAGTCAGCGTCCTTGGCCAGTTCGCTGTTACCGGCCCGGCCGGGCCGTTGCAGGGTGCCCAGGCCGAGCTGGTTCTGGCGCTCGCGCTCAACGGCCCGGCAGGACTGTCGATGTCAGGGCTGCGCACCATGCTCGGCGAGGATGCCGACCACCCCAAGACCGGTGACGCCGTGCGGCAACTCATCGCCCGTACCCGCCGCCAGGCCGGGGAGGCGCCAGATGGCCGCGAGTGGATCGAGCACACCGGCGGCGGGCAGTACGCGCTGCATGAGGACGCGGCCCTCGACTGGGCACGTTTCCACACGCTTGCCGAAAAAGGCGTCCGCAGTGGCAACGGGGACGATCTGCGGTCAGCGCTGGCGCTGGTCCGCGGCGAACCGTTCACCGGATGCTTCCCGTGGTGGCTGGAGACTCCTCTCATCGAGACCGTGCGGGCTGAGATCGTAGACGCCGCGGAGACCCTCGCCCGTCTGGAACTCACCACCGGTGACCCGGCCGCCGCCGCCCGGGCCGCCCGGACCGCGCTCGCCGCCGACCGCACCGCCGAGCAACTGTGGCGGGCGCTCATGCGCGCCGAATACGCGGCCGGGAACCTCGCCGGAGTGAGGGCAGCATGGAAGCAATGCCTGGACGCAATCCAGGACATCGCCCCAGGCGGCGAACCCCATCCCGACACTGTCGCGCTCTACCGCGAACTGACCAGCGGCACCTGTCCCCAGCCCGCGGGGCTGAGCTGATGAGGCAGAGCGCAACATCCAACCGACCGGGTTCGCTGGAGACTCGATCAGCCACCAGGCGTTGACACCCGGCTGATCAACGGGATCCAGGCCACGCTCCGCTTGGTTGTTTGCTGTTTTCGCCGGGTCAGCGGAACGTTGAGGGTATGAATCCCTCGTGGGAGGACTCCGCCAGACGGTCGCCCGTCCAGCGACGGCCTCCCCTGGAACCTCGTCCAGCGGGCGGTGGCTGGGAAGAGGTGCTTGGCCAGGCCGAGCAGCGGCAGGCATGCGAGCGACTCGAGGAAACCTTCCTCGGAAAGCTTGACGTGCTTACCCAGCGACAAGAGGGTGCCATGGCGTCCTGCGTCTACCTAGAGGAGCAGGACCTTCAAGAGACGCTCGCCCACGTCCGGGAACGGATTCGGCAGCAAGGCTCCGAACTCGCCAACGAGCATGAGCAGGATCTGCGAACCGCGGCGGGATTGCTGTCCCCGGACGAAATCACGACATGGCTTGGCCGGTTCCGTGAGGCCTGTGACGTTCGGGTAAAGAGCCTGGAAAGCGACATTCAGCTGGTGTCCGCAGTCATTGACCGCCGTGATGCTATCGAGCACGCTCATGCGGAACGCGCAGGGCTGCTGGGAGCAGCTGGCTTGCGGCAGGCAACGCCCCACAAGGCTGGGCGTGACGTCGCGCTTGCCGTGATCCATGGGATGGCCGTTATGGCTGGCGGCCACAACGGCACCGGAATGGCTGCCGGGCTCGTGGGCAGGATGGCGGCGACGGCGCGAGCTCTTGTCATGGCCACGACGATGGAGCGGGACAATGATCTGGCGATAACCGTGCCGGTGTCGCTGGCTGATGGCAAATTCAGCCTTCATCTGGCCACGGCCATGTCAGGCTGCAGGGCGGCAGGTAACGGTTCACCTGACTGCACCGCGCTGGATCAGGTTGTGGCGGAAGACGGCAAGATCATCTGTCCGCTGGTCTACCTGGTGGATGTGCATGAAGAGGGTCATCACGCGGACTGCGGGCCCGAGCCTGGCAGGCAAGCGCCCGCAGACCGGGCTCGCGCGTATCCCGCAGGCACGAGTGCCGTCGCCAGGCCGGCGGTTGGCCTCATCATCAGGGGACCAGCCGCCCAGGTCACCGGCGGGCGCCGGGTACTCGACGCCGACGTCCTAGCCTCATTCGCAAGATCGGCCATATTCCACAAGGTCTATGACGGCAAACCCCAGGCTGCCGCGGTGGCGTTGCGCATTGCCCAGGCGCTGGAGGTAGTTGTCCTCATGGATCCGGGCATCAACGGCGGCGTGTGGGCTGACCTGAATCCAGCCACCCAGGCGCCGGCGGCCACGCTACTCATCGACGGTTACGCTGACGGCCAGCTGAGATTTCTCCGGTCACGATGACCAGGCTGCTGCCCAGGCCGTCAGATTCACCACCTGGTGCTCGTCAAGCTCGCCCAGTCGCTTGGCCCACTGGGCGGGCGACGAGGCGGGATCGCTCTCATCCAGGATTTCTGTTTCCTCGGCATTCATCACCGTGCCCCTGAACGTGTCCGCCGCTGTGTAGCTGACAACGAGCGGGCCGAGCCGCATCGTCGCTGGGCCGCCAGCGTTCATTGCGAGCAGCAGGCCGCGCAGTTCCGTCAGGCCGGGCAACGAGATGCTGTCATCCCGGCACGTGGCGAGCAGACTGCCGAGATGCTGCTCGGGCGACTGGCCATCCGGCGAGTGCCATTCCACGTAGTAGAAAACACCTGCCGGTCCGGCTTGCTCACGGAACACAAAATCGAGGTTGACTGCCCGCAGGAGCGCTTCATAAAGGCAGGGCAGGATCTCCGATGCTGCCCTGCCCTCCGCTTGGGTAAAGCCCGGCAGGATCCGTGTGGACGGATCCGCGCTGGTCAGCCGGACGCTGTGATCGAGCCACCTCCGCAGCTGGGAACGCAGGTCGCAGCGATCAAGGTCTAGCAACTCGACGTCCTTGGCCAGAACAAGCAGCTGCTGCTTGAGGTCGGTCAGGGTCTCGGCTGTCTGTTCGGTGGCAGCGGCAAGGCCGTCCCGCAGCTCGCCCAGAGCCGCAGCTTGCCGGTCCGCTTCAGTCCGCAGCTGCGTGGCGTCCGCCGCCAGGTCGCCAAGCGAGGGGAGCTCTGCGGCGAGCTGGCCAAGGGAGCCCAGTCGCGAGCCATGGTCGGCGGTTAGCTGACCGAGCGAGTCCAGGCGCGAGTCGTGTTCCCTCAGCGTCGTCGTCATCACTTCACGAAGTTGGCTCACAGATCTTGTGATACCGGACGTTGTTTCCTGAGCATTTTTGTATTCATCGGCCAGGGTTTGCCAGTCCGCTCTATAGCGCCCGGCAAGCCTCTGCTCGGCCTCTCTCACCTGCTCTGCACTGCCCGCGTTTGCCCGGCGTTCGGCTGCCGCCATGTCTTGAGTGTGCTTTACCTGTTCAGCTCGCAGGATAGTGAGGTTCTGCTCAGCCTCGCTTAGCCTCCGTCCGTACACATCCGACCGGCGGTGAAAGACGTTAGCAAGATACAGGCTGGCAGCCGCGACAATAACGGCGGCAAGGGCAAGCAATAGCTCCACAAGGCTCCCTTCCAGTACGCGGCCGTGGTCATCCTCTCTGCCGCGGGCCGACGGTTCGAGCGACGGCAGCTATCGACAAGGCGACTGCCGCTAGAGCCGCGATTCCGATCAGCCAGTTCTGCACCCCTGCTGGCCCCGCTGGGGCGCCTTCAGCGTGACCGGTTGGCGTGGAGTGTGTGGGGCTTGCGGCCGCCGAACTCGCTGGACTGGCCGAGGGGCGGGCAGACGCGCCAGCCGACGCATGGGATGTCCGCGGCGAAGGGGACTGGTGAGCTGGGTGCGCCGGCCGGCTCGGCGCGGAATGCACGTTGCCGAACGCCGAGGAGTGCGGTGGGTTTGAGTGGTTGCCCTGAGCCCCGAGTAGTACACCTAGCAGCACGGCGATGAGGAAGCTGGAGCCCTTCATCGGCATCACTCTCAGCTCGGCCCGGCGGGCCGTCGCCCAACATTCTGTTGCCAGCGTCCGGTAAGGGCAACGGGCAGCCAGCCAGGCTCTGCCCGTACGCCGAGGGAACCAAGATCTTTCGATCAGGGCTATTTACGTGCGGTAATGGCCTGCCGCATGATCGGAGTGTTCGGCATGTAGGGGGCCCGGCTGTGCTGCACGTGGCGGATGCCGGCCGAGAGGTTGGTGTCGCCATGAGCACAACGAGACGGAAGCCGTACAAAAAGCGGTCGGGCTTCGAGTCATTTGAGCGTGACGTGGTCGCAGCCACGGTAGACGTGAGCGTGGCTCAATTGCGCGGGGCGGCGGCCCAGCAGCTTCCCACAGTTATAGGTCCACAATGGAGTCAGGTCGCGGGTACTTGGAATCCCGATCTCTGTTGTGGCCTGACCGAGCTCGCCGACGCGTTGGCGTTGGTGACCAATGCCCCGAAGACTGCGGTCGCCTGGGTGATCGCGGGATTCGCACACGCTATGGGGTGCCCTCCGTTCATCGCTCAGATCATCGGCAGGCTGGTGGCAAACTGGCTCTTCACGCCCTTCGATCCGGTCAATGATGCTGTACGCAGGATCCGCATTCTCGGGGTCCTGCTGTGCGCCGAGTCTGGTGATCTCGGTGACTGCCCGTGCCTGGTGGAACTGGCCCAGCAGATCGGTGTCAGCGAACTGAAAAAGGAAATCGACAAAGGGCTTAGCATCGCGCCGGATACGGCCCGAGAGCCAGCACCGGCTTCGGCCGGAGAGCCTGTATCACATCCCACGCCCAGCGAACGTCCCCGGGAGGGCCGACCCCCATCGCCGACCACACCGCGGTCGCAGGAACGGCCTCAGCAGGGGCCGGCTCACGAACCCGGGGGGCGAGCACGCCCGCCGGATGACGGCAATCACCCGCCGGATGCACCAAGGCCGCCTTGGCCGCCAGGACCACGACCGCCCTGGGCGCCGCCAGAGCCTCCACAGTCCGGACCCCCACCAGGGCCGCCGTACTCCGGGCCCCCGCCCGGGCCCCCGCCCGAGCCACCCCCGACCGGGCCCCCACCTGGACCGCCGCCGTGGGAACCGCCGCCCGAGTCGCCCCCGTCCGGACCCTCGCCCGAGCCGCCACCGTTCGCCAAGCGCACCGACCCGTCAGAGCCCACCGGGCAAGGCGATGTCGTGGGCTCGACGGGGCGTCCAGCGGCCATATCCCAATCCGGCCTGATCGCTATCAAGCGCGCCTGCGTCGTCGCGCGTGGTGATAAGACTCCGCCGGTGAATCTCATATTCGGGGACACCAGATGACAGCGACTTCGCTCACTCCGGGCCACCGGCAGGCACTCGCTGAGATGCGGCGCATCGAGGCGGCGAGCGCGGGAACAGTGTCGGTCGAATGGCCGGTCGGCAAACCAGACTCTCACGGATGGCTCAGCATCGAGGTAAAGCTGGACTGTGCTGATACCGCCGTTAAAAATGGTGGTGTCCAGCTCAAGACGCAAGAACATGTCACCATTGGCATCCCTCCCGATTTCCCATTCCAGGGTCCCAATACTTTTTCCCATAACAAAGATCTCGCCACGCAGCAGCATGTCCAGTGGGGTGGATACATCTGCCTGTACCAGACGAGTGCCGACTGGGACCCGAGTGACGGGATGATGGGATATATCGATCGGCTGGCAGAGTGGTTCTTGCGGGCTGCCAGCGGCACGCTCGACGCTCCTGGCGAGCCCATAGATCCGCCCGTGGCCTACATTCTTGAGGAGGGGGCCGGCTGTGTGGTGATCGATCCGGACATGCCGGCGGAATGCACCAGGGCAGCGGCCCAGGGCCTACCGTGGCAGGGTGCCGCCATCCTCTACCAGGCGGGCGACGACCGCGTTGACGTGCTGGGCTGGATCAGTGCCAGCCAAGGCGTATACCGCGATACCGAACACCTGCAGGATACGCTTACCCGATTCGAAGAAACGTTCGGCCAACAGGTGTTCCTCGCCCCGGTGATAGTGCTACCCGGGCCGATGAGCTTCGAGTTTCCCCTTACCGTGGGAGCCCTCGCAATCGCGCTCGTCGCCCAGCGGATCGCGTTGGAAGACTTCGTGGGGCTTATTGGACGCGCCGCGTGGATTAACCAAACCCGTGCCCGCCCTGCCGGGCGCGACGCGGGCGCCAGCGGCACGAGCCCGGGCGCGGCCAAGGATGTCGGCGCCGGCGCGGCATCGGCGTTGTACGTATTCGTGGGAAGCCCGATGCGCGGCACCGCGGGTACCGTTGAGCGCCTGATCCACCTGGCCGCATGGCGGCTCAGCGGTGACGAGGCAGGGCGGATCGCGCGGCTGGTGCGGCTGTGGGACGCGAAAGACCCGGCCTTCACCGGCCCCACCCGCGAGGCGATCGCTGAAGTGGAGGAATGGATCACGGAGGCGGAAATCTCGTGGGCCGCGGTGTACGAGCGCCGCCCGCAGATCGTCATGAGGAGAGACGACCGCCGTCCCGCCGGGTGGCTGCGCGAGGACGGCGGCCGCGTCGTCCTCGTCCTCGGCTGCGGCGCGCTTGGCGCTCCCATCGCCGAGTACTGTCTGCGCGCGGGGGCACGGAAACTGATCCTTGTCGACGACAAGCGTGTGACCCCCGGAGTCTTGGTCCGCCAGCCTTATGAGGATGCCGACATCGGCCGTCCCAAGGCGACAACGCTCGCGCACAGACTCGAGTACATCGGGTTCCGCGCAGAAATAGTGCCCCACGTGGGGAACGCTATGGACATCATCGCCGCCAACGGCGCCGCACCCGAGGCCGACCTGATCATCGACGCCACCGCCAACCAGACAGTTGCCGCGATGATCGAGCTGAAACGTTGGACCAGCGGCGCCACCTGGCCTCCGATCCTCACCGTAGGTATCGGGCATCACGCTGAACGGGGCTTCGGGGCGCTGGCCCTTCCCAACGCCACCGGCGCCGGCGTCGATCTCATGCGCAAGCTGGCGCTGGCGGCCCACGCCGAACCCGGACTTTCGGACGTAGCAAGAGATTTCTTTCCCGAGCAGCCGCGGACAAGGTCATTCGTGCCCGAGCCTGGATGCTCGGCTGCCACGTTCAGAGGATCAGCCCCGGAGGTACAGGCACTGGCCGCCTACCTGTTCGCCGGCGCGCTCAGCGACCTGCGGCGCACACAGGAAGCAGAACATGTCACAGCCCTGTCAGCGCGAGTGGTACGGCTCGCCAGTACCGCCGACCAAGATGGCTCCGACGGGACGGCTGAGCTGACCTGGTCAGCCGACATCACCATCGATGACACGAGCGATAAGGGCGACGGGCCGGGCTACCAGATACGCATAAGCGAAACGGCCCTGGCGGATATGCGTGACGAGGCGCGCCGGGTCAGGGACAAAGTCGGCCCAGCCGTGGAAACTGGAGGCACCCTGTTCGGCCAGATCGATGATGCTGCCCACATCGCCTGGGTGACGGTCGCGACAGGACCAGCGCCTAACAGCAACCTGTCACAGGCCGAGTACATACACGGCACCGAAGGCGTCAGCGAACTACGCAACATGCTCCACAAGCACAGTGCGGGCCGGCTCCGGTTCGTCGGCATGTGGCACACCCACCCCGGCGGCCCGGCGTCCCCCAGCCAGCAGGACGAGCACGCCATGCATGACGCTGTGGGCCCAGCCGAAGAAGTGCCGCCGCGGTCAGTGTTGCTCATCCTCGGGGGTCAGGACGGGCAGTGGAATGACTGGCTGAATTGCAGCGGCCCCCCTCAAATCTTTGCCCGTCTTATTGACCGCGTGTCATAGCAGCGCACGGACGCGGGCAAACGACGTGGGTAAACTCTGTGCGTTCGCAGGGCGCAATACGAGCCAGGCCGAGCGGAGTCCTGCGGGCAGCTGGCTCGCGTGGACTATGGCCTACTCAGCCTGAGGCTCCAGCCAGATGGCCTCGATAGCCGGGCCCGCATCAAGGCCCCGGCCGTCGTGAGCAGCTGACCTGTCGGCCAAGCCACTTGAGTGAGCACGTCGGGGATCCAGGTGGCAGCGCTCAAAGGCGAGCGCCTGGGTGACAATCCGGTCTCTCCCCACGAAGTTGCGCTCGTCGTGGGCGGTCTCATGCCGGGTCTGCAACTCGTCCCACGGCATCTGTAGCAGGTCGTGCAGCGCAGCGGGGAAATCCGGGTGAAGTACTCCTGTCTCTCCCGGCTGGCGTTCCGCTGCGCCAGAGGATCGGGACAGGGCAGGCGCCGCTGAAGACAGTGAGCGCGCGGGGCCGTGTCCGGCTGGTTGCACCGACCGGCCTGCAGTTGCGTGGACGACTCCCAGGATCCCGCTTGGCGCACGTACCAAGTCAGCTATCTCAGCCAGGGCGGTTGCGAGGCACGTATTAGCACGCTCCACCGCCTGGTAGGTGGCGAGGAGTGCGTTCACGCGCTCCCTGGGGGCACGACCGTAGGCCCGCGGGATGTCGAACCAGTCGGGAAGCGAGCGCGTGCGCACATACAGTCGGCCCGCGTTTGCGATCGCACGCACCTTCTCGTGCTCTGCCTCCGCCAAGCGGTTGAGGGCCTCCCCCACGTTATGCACGGCGGCTACCGCCCGGCTGAGGTCGCCGGCGTGTTCGGCCAGCTCACCGGGAGGCCGGAGGTCGTGGCGGCGGCCGTGGGCTGGCGTCCACTGCGGATCGCGGTACACGAGCCGGCCCGTCCACACCGCTAGGTCCTCTGCCTCCCTGCACACGGGGGAACGGGTTCCGCGTGTGTCGGTCATTACCGGGTTCCCCCACGCGCGGGCGGCATCGAGCCACCGGGCCTGCGCCGCGTACGCTGCCGCGGCGGACTCCGCCAGGCCGGCGCCGACCTCGGTCAGGCCCAGGTGGGTGGCGCGGGGGGCGAGCAAGTCGAGGGCGACCCCGCAGTTGTGGCTGATCACGACGGCCATCCCGGCGGTGTGGCGCAGCGAGGTTTCCGAGATGTCCGGCGACCACGCCGGGTCTGGCTTCCGCGTCACCTGCCGGACGCGTTCGGCGGTGCTGATCGTCCCTTCGCACAGCAAGGTGACCGGCTCGGTCCCCTGCGGAACCACACGGGCGGGCATCGAGTTGACCGGGATCGCACGCAACACGGCCAGATCGGCCGCGGTGGCGGGGTCCCGTAGCAGAGCCGTGTCGATGATCCCGGCGGCATCCCACAGGCTTCGCCCCGCGACCTGGAGCCGGTAGCGCACGTCCTCGGACCTGGCGCTGCGCGGCACTGCCGTCTGGGCCAGGCTCATGGCCAGGGGAGCCATCTGCCGTGCCCACCAGGACGTCTCAGCGGCCAGTGCCCTGGTGACCTGCGGGGAGGAGATGACCGGCGCCCACTCGGAGGCGTAGGTGCGGTCGGGCGCGAAGTGGGTCTGCAGGAGATCCCTGGCGGCCGTGAGCGATGTCGCTGCCGAGACGAGGGAAGCGGCGGCATCGTTGGGGCCTTGGCGCACCGGCCGGGCGCGGCGGATTCGGCTGTAGCCGAGCGCCCGGATTCCTGCGCTGAGGGATTCGCGGGCCTCGACGGCCGCGCGTGGCCAGCCATCGAGCAGTGGCACGCGGAACAAGATGTCCCCTGCCGCGTCGATGTCTGCGAGGTAGCGTGCCAGGACGGCCACGACCTGGCCGAGGGACCGCGCGATGTCAGCGACCCCGGCCGTGCTGCCTGAGGACTCGGGGGCCGCGCGGGCAAGGTGGAGCTGATCGCTGGCGGCTTGCAGGAAATCCCCGGCGGTGGCGCGCCTTGCCATTACCCGGTCCCTGCCAGGCAGGAATGGATAGTTTCCGCGCAACGGCTGGCGGTGGCGAGCGCCGCCCGGTCCCGTGGGTCTCGTGCTGTGCCCGCCGAGCCCGCGAGATCGGCGCTGAGCACCCGCGCCGCCTCGGCGAGGCTGTCGGCGATGTCCTCCGGGCTCGATTCGCCAAGTGCCCGCTGGTGCCGGCTCCGGCTGTGGCCGGCAGCAGCCGGGAGCGATGGCGCGGCGACCACGGCGTCCCGGCCGTCCGCAGCCGCGGCGGCGGCCACCATGAACGGCGCGATCATGTGCCCGGCGCGCCCGGCGTGCTCGTACAGGACCGTCGCGATGTGGTCGAGCGTCTCGTAGGCGGTGGCGAGCAGTGCTGGGATGGCGGTGGTGCCCCCG
>Ga0307374_10011766_pt1 | contig 12373 bp, 11 predicted proteins | sample OX3MG_FD_202532 | JGI IMG/M metagenome (GOLD analysis project Ga0307374, IMG submission 202532) | Soil microbial communities from Risofladan, Vaasa, Finland - OX-3 | ecosystem: Environmental > Terrestrial > Soil > Coastal area > Acid sulfate soil | place: Finland: Risofladan, Vaasa | collected...
GGTGCGCCTCGACGACTACGGGCTCGAGCGGCGCGAGCTCTCGACCTCGAGCGGTTGGACGCGCGTCACGACCACGGTCGTGCTCCGAGGAGACGGCTGGAGCGGCGAGGGGGAGGACGTGACGTACACGGCATCCGACCACGACACCCTGCCGGCCGACCTGATGCTCGCCGGAACCTGGACGCTCGCCGACCTCTCCGCGCGGCTCGACCAGCTCGAGCTCTGGCGCGACGCGCCGGGGCAGCCTGCCGCACGCGACTACCGGCGGTGGGCGTTCGAGAGCGCGGCGCTCGACCTCGCGCTGCGCCAGTCGGGACGCTCGCTCGCCGAGGTCGTCGGGAGGCCGTACCGGCCGGTTCGCTTCGTCGTCTCCACGCGGTCCCAGATCGAGCCCTACCTCGAGCTCGATCCGTCGCTCGAGTTCAAGCTCGACGTCGAAGAGGGCTGGGACCGCCCGCTGCTCCGGCAGCTCGCGTCGACCGGCCGCGTGCGCGTCGTCGACCTGAAGGCGTACTACCGCGGCACGACCGTCGACCTCGCGCCCGACCCCGAGCAGTATCGCGCCGTCGCCGAGTGCCTGCCGGGCGTCGTGATCGAGGATCCCTGGCTCGAGGACGGCTGTCGGAAGGCGCTCGCGAGCGCGGAAGACCGTCTCAGCTTCGACGCGCCCGTGCACTCGCTCGCCGACCTCGACGGCCTGCCTCTCGAGCCGCGGTGGCTCAACGTCAAGCCGTCGCGGTTCGGCACCCTGCGCGGGCTCGCCGAGTGCCTGGACGCCTGTGCGGAGCGCGGGATCACCCTGTACGGCGGCGGCCAGTTCGAGCTCGGCTCCGGCCGGCGGCAGATCCAGCGGCTCGCGAGCCTCTTCTACGCGGACGGGCCGAACGACGTGGCTCCGTCGGAGTACAACGAGGGCGGCGCGCGCGCCGGGCTCACGCGGAGCCCGCTCCCGCCGCCGGAGGGCGTCGGGTTCTGACCGTCAACGTGTTCGAGTCCGAGCTCGGCCCGGGCAGCACGCGGGACGGCTACGCGTCGCAGGAGCTCGAGCTCGGCCCGCGGCTCGGCGCCGTCGGCTGGGGCGGCACCGTCTACGAGCTCGGTCCCGGCGAGCGCATCTGCCCGTACCACTGGCACGTCGCCGAGGAGGAATGGCTGCTCGTGCTCGAGGGCGAGCCGACTCTGCGGGGTTCGGACGGCGACCAGTCGCTGCGTGCGTGGGACGTCGCGGTGTTCCGGCGCGGTCCCGGCGGCGCGCACGAGGTGCGCAACGACACCGACGGGACGGTGCGCGTGTTGATGCTCTCGACGATCACGGCCTCGAGGCTCGAGATCTGCGTCTACCCCGACAGCGGCAAGATGGACGCGGGCTGGACCGACTCGGACGGGAAGGTTCACGTCCTGCGCAACCGGCCGGAGAACAACATCGACTACTTCGACGGTGAGCGATGAGCGACGTCTTCAACCTGCTCGACGGCGAGCTCGACCGCGTCGAGGACAAGCCCGGATTCCGCAACCGGCGCACGCGCGTCGGTGAGCGCCTCGGCGCGGAGCTGCTCGGTGCGACGCTCTACGAGACGCGGCCCGGCGAGAAACTCTGGCCCTACCACTGGGAGCTCGGCTGCGAGGAGTTCCTCGTCGTCGTCGCGGGAGCGCCGACGTTACGCACGCCCGAGGGGGAGCGCACGCTCGCGCCGGGCGACGTCGTGGCGTTTCCCGAGGGTGAGGCGGGCGCGCACCAGCTGCGCAACGACAGCGACGCACCCTTCCGCGTTCTCATCGCCTCGACGAAATCCAGCGTCTACGTCGCCGGGTATCCCGACAGCGGCAAGCTGCTGATCGACGCGCCCGAGCGCGGCAAGCGCACGATCCTCCGCGACGCGCCCGAGCTCGACTACTGGGACGGCGAGTAGCGCGCCGGTCTAGCGGAACGCGCTCTCGCCGGTGAGCGCCTGACCCACGACGAGCGTGTGCACCTCGTGCGTGCCCTCGTACGTGAGCACCGACTCGAGGTTGTTCATGTGGCGGATCACCGGATACTCGAGCGTGATTCCGTTGCCGCCGAGGATCGTACGCGCGGTCCGGCAGACCTCGAGCGCGCCGCGCACGTTTCCCATCTTGCCCATGCTCACGTGCTCGGGCCGCAGCGTCCCATCGTCCTTCATGCGCCCGATGTGCAGCGCGACGAGCGTGCCGCGATTCACCTCGAGCGCCATCTCGGCGAGTTTCTGTTGAGTGAGCTGATACGCGGCGACGGGCTTGCCGAACACCATGCGCTCCTTCGCGTAGTCGAGCGCCGCCTCGAAGCTTGCGCGGCCTGCGCCGACCGCACCCCACACGATTCCGTAGCGCGCCTCGTTCAGACAGGAGAGGGGGCCGCGCAGCGAATCGATCTCCGGGAACCGGTTCTCCTCCGGCACGCGCACGTCGTGCAGCACGAGCTCTGATGTGATCGACGCCCGCAGCGACAGCTTGTGCTTCATCTCGGGAGCCTCGAACCCGGGCGTGCCCTTCTCGACGAGGAAGCCGTTGATCTTCCCGTCCTCGGTGCGCGCCCACACGACCGCGACGTCGGCGACGGTGCCGTTCGTGATCCACATCTTCGAGCCGTTGAGGATCCAATCCGATCCGTCGCGCTTCGCATGCGTGCGCATCGACCCGGGGTCGGAGCCGGCGTCGGGCTCGGTCAGCCCGAAGCAGCCGATCGCGTCGCCCTCGTGCATCGGCAGCAGCCAGCGCTGCTTTTGCTCCTCGGAGCCCCAGCGCCAGATCGCGAACATCGCGAGCGAGCCCTGCACCGACACGAGGCTGCGAACGCCGGAGTCGCCCGCTTCCAGCTCCAGGCACGCGAGCCCGTACGCGACCGCGCTCGCACCGGGAAGCCCGTAGCCGTCGAGGTGCATCCCGAAGAGGCCGAGCTGCCCGATCTCCTTGACGAGCTCGCCCGGCAGGATGCCCTGCTCGAACCATTCGCCTGCGTTCGGCACGACACGGTCGCGGACGAACCGGCGCACCGTGTCGCGGATCGCACGCTCCTCGTCGTCGAGCAACGCGTCGAGCGCGAGGAAGTCCCGCGGATCGAGTGCCGGCTGCTTCGAGGTCGTGACCATCGCCCGTAATCGTACCCCGACGTTCTCCGGCAAGGTGCGATTCAGGGAAAGCGGCCTACTCTGGGGCACATGACCGCGATGCGGTGGGGACGATTGCCTGCCCCGGCTGCTGCGGTGGCTGTGGCCGCCGCGCTTGCGGCGTTTCTCGTGGTGGGTCTTTCGGGCGCCCGCAACTACGTCGACAACTTCCTCCAGTACCGCGGTTTCCCGCCGCCGGTCGAGCCGGCGTTCGTCACGCAGCCGGGCACACTGCAGCGGTTGCTCGTGCCGAGCCCGGCTCTCGGTGGGCGGAAGCAGGAGGCGTACGTCTACCTCCCGTCGGGCTACGCCACCCATCCGCATCGGCGTTACCCCGTCCTCTACCTCTTGCACGGCTTTCCGGGCAGGCCGCTGGCCTTCATGGAGACGGTGCAGATGGGCATCGTCGCGGACACGCTCACCACCACGCATCGCGCGCAGCCGTTGATCCTCGTGATGCCGTTCGGCTCGACCGGCACCTTCACCGACGAGGAATGGGTCAACGGCGTTGCTCGCCACAGCGGCTGGGCGACGTTCGTCGCACGCGACCTCGTGCACGCGATCGATCGCCGCTACCGGACGATCGCCTCGCGAGACGCGCGTGCGATCGGCGGACTGTCGGAGGGCGGTTACGGCGCGATCAACATCGCACTGCAGCATCCGGGCGAGTTCTCGGTGATCGAGAGCTGGTCCGGCTACGAGCGTCCCGATCCGATCCGGTCGCTCTTCGGGACGAGTCTTCAGCGCCTGAACGCAAACGATCCGCGCCGGTTGCTCCACGGCGTCGCGAGCGAGCTTCGGCGGCGCGGTACGTACTTCTGGTTCTACTCCGGATCGAACGACAGGCTGCAACGCCAGAACGCGAAGTTCGCATTGCAGCTCGCGCGTGCCGGCCTGCCGCACCGGTACATCGAGTTCTACGGCGGTCACAACTGGGCGCTCTGGCGTCGCGAGGCGCCGGCTGCGTACATCGCGGCCGCGTCGAGGCTCGGCTCGCATGGCTAGGGTCGCACGCAGCTTCGTTGCGGCCGCGTTGTCGCTGTGTGTCGTGCTCGCGGCGACCGGTTGGCTCTACGCCTTACGGCCGCACGTCTCGCTGCCGGGTCCGGTTGCGCGCGACGCGCTCCCGCTCGACGAGCTCTCGAAGCAGTCGAGCGTGCCGATCCTCCTCTTTCTCGCCGTCTGGGTTGCGGCCGCGATCCTGCTCGGCCTGCTCGCCCGCTGGGCGCGTGCAGAGCGGCTGACCGCCGGCCTCCTGCTCGCGACGCTGCTCGCGGGGTGGTTGTACGCAGTGAACGGCGTGTCGATTCTCGTCGTACGCCAGATCTCGGCGCACGAGGCGTTTCACGCTGCGGCGGCGGAGAAGGCCGTCGTGATTCCGGCGGCGCTCGCAGGTCTCGCGGGCGCCCTGCTCGGGCGCCGCGCGAAGACCGGCGTACGGTCGCGCACCGTGCTCTCGTTCTTCGTCGCCGCTGTCGGCGTGCTCGCTCTCCTGGACGCGCTCCTCCCGGAGCACCGGCAGTCGCTTATCGCCGCGGTCGACGCTGCCCACGTACACGGCCTCTCGAAGGCTCTGGTCGCTCCGCTCGCCGGCGCGCTCTTGCTCACCGCGCGCGGGCTCGGGCGGGGCAACCGGCGGGCCTGGCAGATCGCGGTCGGCCTGCTCGCGCTGCTCCTCGTGCTGCACGTCGAGCGGCGCTTCGACGACGGCGCGATCGTCACCGGAATCACGCTGGTCGCGCTCGTCGCGCGCCGTGCCGACTTCCGCCTCCGCGGCGACCCGTCGTCGCGTCCGCGCGTGCTCGTGCACGCGGCCATGCTCGCGGCCGGGATCGTCGGCTACGGGTTCGTGACCCTGTGGGTCAACCGCCTCATGGCGGATGTGCCGTTCTCGGCCGGGTTCGCGCTCGAAAGCGTCGGCCGGGCGCTCGCGGGCCTGAGCTTCCGCGGCGCGGATCACCTCAGCGGGCCCGTTGCGGATTGGTTCCCGGTCTCGACGTTCCTGCTCGGCGTCGGCGCGCTCGGGTACGTGCTCGTGCAGTGGCTCGCGCCGTGGCGCTACCGGCTGCGGCACGAGACGCACGAACACGCGCTCGTGCGCTCGCTCGTCGCGCGCTGGGGCGCCGACACCCTCGCGCCGTTCGCGCTGCGCGCGGACAAGTCGTACTTCTTCTCGGAGGATCGCTCCGCGTTCGTCGCGTACCGCGTGGTCAACGGCGTGGCGATCGTCGCGGGCGACCCGATCGGTCGCGACGACGTGCGGGACGAGTTGTTGCGTAGCTTCCTCGACTTCGCGCACGAGCGCGGTTGGCGTGTCGCGGTGCTCGGCGTCTCCGAAGGCTGCCTGGATCTCTACCGCTCGCTCGGCCTGCGCTCGCTCTACCACGGTGACGAAGCCGTGGTCGACACCGCGTCGTTCACGCTCGAGGGCCGGCCGATCCGGAAAGTGCGGCAGTCGGTGCACCGGCTTCAGAGCCTCGGGTTCGAGGCGCGCGTGCTGCGGCCGAGCGAGCTCGACGACGACATGCGCAGCGAGCTCGAGGCGATCGCGCGCACGTGGCGGGGCGACGCGCCGGAGCGGGGTTTCGTGATGGCCCTCGACGCGTTGTTCCGGATCGGCGACGACGACGCGATCTTCGTCGTCGGTTTCGACGTCGCCGGCCGGCCGCAGGGCTTTCTCCACTTCGGCATCGCGCACCCCGGCTGTGCCCTCTCGCTCTCGTCGATGCCGCGCCTGCCGGGAGTGCCGAACGGGTTCACCGAATGGCTCATCTGCGAATCGATCGCGTGGGCGCGCGGGCACGGCTTTGCGCGGGTTTCGTTGAACTTCGCGCCGTTTGCCGCGCTGCTCGCCCCGGACGTCGAGCTGCGGGCGATTCAGCGGCTCGAGGCGGCAACCCTCCGCAAGATGAAGGGGCACTTTCAGCTCGACAACCTGCTCCTGTTCAACCGGAAGTTCTTTCCGGCGTGGCAGCCGCGGTTCCTCGTGTACGAACGCCGTCGCGATCTCGTTCGCGTCGGCGTGGCGGCGCTCGCCGCCGAGGCGTACCTTCCGTTTCAGTGATCGCACTCGGCCTCGTCCTCGCCGTCGCGTCAGCCGCCGCGATCAACGGCGGCTACGCGCTCCAGCACAGCGCTGCGTCCGCGTTACCGCCGCTTTCGCTCCGGCGGCCGGTGCACTCGCTGCTCGCGCTCTTTCGCAACCGCTGGTGGATCGTGGGGTTCGTCGGCGGGATCGTCGGGTGGGCGATGTACGTGGCTGCGCTCGCGCTCGCCCCGCTCTCCCTCGTGCAGGCCGCCGCTGCGGGCGGGATCGCGGTGCTGGCGATCGGCGGCGCGCGGCTCACGGCTGCCGAGCGCGTCGGGGTGACGGTCGCCCTCTGCGGCCTCGCGCTCCTCGGCCTGTCGCTCGGCTCGCATCCGCCGACGGGTCACGGGGCGGCATCGTCGGTCGCCGTGTGGATGATCGTGTCGGTCGCGGCTGCGGCGCTCGTCGCCCGCGTCCTGCCGAGGGCGGCCGGCCTCGGGACGGCGGCCGGGATCCTCTATGCAGCGGGCGACGTCGGTACCAAGGGCGCACTCGGCGGCGGCGCGAGGCTCCTGTTCGTGCCGGCCCTCCTCGCCTGCCACGGGGTCGCGTTCGTGTGCATGCAGCTCGCGTTCCAGCGCGGGGGGCGGCTCGCGTCCGCGGGACTCGCCGTCCTCTGGACGAACGCGCTCCCGATCGTCGCGGGGATGCTTCTCTTCGGCGAGGTGCTCCCGGGCGGCTGGCCGGGAGCAGCCCGCATCGCCGCGTTCGCGCTCGTCGTCGTCGGCGCGGTCGCGCTCAGCCGCCGCGAGCCCGGCGCGGACCTGTCCGGGGGCCTGACCCCCGGCGATGCCCGCACATAGGACCTGTCCCGGGGCCTGACCCCCCGGCGATGCCCGCACATAGGACCTGTCCCGGGGCCTGACCCCCGCGGCGTGCGCCCGGCCCCGAAGTTGACGTGTCTGCGGGCGCCGCTAGACTTTTTGACTGACCAGTCAATCGAAAGCGCTGGAGGGAGACGCCATGGCGACGATCGAGCAGAGCACGGCCGCGGGGGTCTCCTTCGCGCTGACCGACGAGCAGAAGGCGCTGCGCGAGCTCGCGCGCGACTTCGCGGCCAAGGAGATCCGGCCGAAGGAACACGACTACGACGCCCAGATGCATCACCCGGCCGACGTGATCGCGAAGGCGCACGAGGTCGGGCTCATGAACCTTCACGTCCCGGAGGAGCACGGCGGCCTCGGTCTCTCGTGCTTCGACGGCATGCTCGTCGGCGAGGAGCTCTACTGGGGCTGCTCCGGCATCGGCACGTCGATCTCGGCGAACGGGCTCGGCGCCGGCCCCGTCGTCCTCTTCGGGAGCGAGGAGCAGAAGGCCACCTGGCTCCGCCCGCTGATCGAGTCGGCGATCCTCTGCTCGTTCGGTCTCTCGGAGCCCGGCGCCGGCTCGGATGTCGCCTCGCTCAAGACGACCGCCGTCCGCGAGGGCGACGAGTACGTCCTCAACGGCTCGAAGACCTTCATCACGAACGCCGGCTATGCCGACTGGACGGTCGTCTTCGCGAAGACCGACCCGCGCGCCGGCGCGAAAGGGATGTCCGCGTTCATCGTCCCGATGAGCACGCCGGGCGTCTCGATCGAGTCGCACCTCGACAAGATGGGCCAGCGCGCGACGGACACGTCGGCGTTCGCCCTCCAGGACGTGCGCGTTTCCGTCGCGAATCGGATCGGCGAGGAAGGCGACGGCTTCAAGATCGCGATGGCCACGCTCGACTTCACGCGTCCCGGCACGGCGATCGGAGCGGTCGGCGTTGCGCAGGCCGCCTACGAGCACTCCGTCGCGTATGCGAAGGAGCGGGTCACGTTCGACATGCCGATCGCGATGCACCAGGGCGTGAACTTCATGATCGCCGACATGGCAACCGAGATCGAGGCTTCGCGGCTGCTCACCTGGCAGGCGGCCTGGATGCTCGACCAGGGCTACGGCCGCAAGGCGACGCTCTACTCCTCGTTCGCCAAGCGCTTCGCAGCCGACACGGCTATGAAGGTCGCGACGGACGCGGTGCAGGTCTTCGGCGGCTACGGCTACGTCAAGGAGTACCCGGTCGAGAAGCTCATGCGCGACGCGAAGCTCTTCCAGATCTACGAGGGCACCTCGCAGATCCAGCGGCTCGTGATCGCCAAAGAGATCTTCATGCCGAAGTCCGACTAGACCTGCGGAAAGCTCTAAGCTCGCGTCGTGGCAATCGAGATCGACCTGAGCGGCCGCGTCGCGTTCGTCACGGGCGGCTCCCGCGGGCTGGGCCGCGCCGACGCTCTGACGCTCGCACGCGCGGGGGCCGACGTCGTCGTCGCCGACCTGCTCGTCGAGTCCGAGCTCTCGGAGGACACGGACCGCTACGGCGCGCTCGCGACCGTTGCGCGGCAGCAGGGCCTCGTCCACACCGAGGAGACGGTGCGGGAGATCGAGGCGATGGGCCGGCGTGCGCTCGCGGTGCGTTGCGACGTGACGAACCGCGACGAGGTCGAGGCCGCGGTCGCGCGCACGGTGCGAGATCTGGGCTCGATCGACATTCTCGTCAACAACGCCGGCACGCTCGACCACGCGGCGCAGTTCGACCGGCAGTCACCGGAGCTCTGGGAGCGTGACCTGAAGGTGAACCTCACGGGCGCCTTCAACTGCGCGCAAGCCGTGTGGCCGCACCTGAAGGAGCTCGGCTGGGGCCGGATCGTGAACATGGCCTCCGTCGCAGGCACGCTCGGAGGCTTCGGCCAGGCGAGCTATGCGACGACGAAGGCCGGCCTGCTCGGGCTGACCCGCACGCTCGCGCTGGAGGGCGGCAGGCACGGCATCACCTGCAACGCGATCGTTCCCGGCGTGATCGCCACCGAGGCCTTCAACATGGCGAACGCCGCGATGAACGAGCGGATCGTCGCGCGCACGGTGCTGAAGCGCCCCGGCGAGCCCCAGGAGATCGCGAACGCCATCGCGTTCCTCTGCTCCGATCTCGCCTCGTACATCACGGGCATCGAGCTCAACGTCGCGGGCGGCGTCGAGCTGTTCGTCTTCTGAGGCCGCGGGTGCTCTCCCTCGGTGCTCCGCCGCCCGAAGACCGCGGCGAAGCGGCGGCTACGACGACACAGAAGACGACTCGGCCGAGCGGATGGCGTCGGCGAGCCAGCCCGGCACGCGGGTCGGCGCGAACGTCGTCGCGTCGACGCACGCGTGCGCCGTCCATCCGTCCGCCATCAGCGTCCCGTCGTCGCGCACAATCGCGTATTCGAAGCGAAAGCGCGCACCGCGCAGGTCGACGCAGCGAGCGTGGACGTGCAGCGGGTCGTCGAAGCGTGCGGGAACCCGGTAGCGGCAGAACGACTCGAGCACGAGCGCCTCGATGCCGAGCTCGCGTAACGCCTGGTAGCCGCCCGCGTAGGCGCGGAGATACTCGACGCGGGCGACCTCGAACCAGACGAGGTACGACGCGTTGTGCGCGATTCCCTGGGCGTCCGTGTCGGCGAACCTGACCCGCACGCCGGTCGAGAACGTATAACCCTCCACGCGCCCACTCTACGATGGGCGGGTGGACGTCGAGCGCCTCGTCGAGCTCATCCGCGTGCGCGAGCCCTGCGTCGCGCTCACCGGCGCGGGTGTCTCCACCGAGTCCGGCATTCCCGACTTTCGCTCCCCGACCGGGATCTGGGCGCAGTACGACCCGACGGAGTACGCGACGATCGACGCGTTCCTCGCCGATCCCGTCAAGGTCTGGGACTTCTACGCGAAACGGCTCGACCTGCTGGCGCAGGCGAGGCCGAACGACGGCCACCACGCCCTCGCCGAGCTCGAGCGGCGCGGCTTCGTCGACGCGGTGATCACGCAGAACATCGACTGCCTCCACGAGCGCGCCGGCTCACGGTCGCTCGTCGAGGTGCACGGCTCGATCCGCACGTCCAGTTGCCTCGACTGCGGCGAGGTCGTGCCGCTCGAGGAGGTGCGGAAGTTGCTTCGGAGCGCGCCCGTGCCCGCATGCCCGACCTGCGGGCGGATCCTGAAGCCCGACGTCGTGATGTTCGGCGAGCTGCTTCCCGCAGCGGCGATCGCGCGGGCCACGCAGCTCGCGGCCGGCGCGCGGCTGCTCCTCGTCGTCGGATCGTCGCTCGAGGTGTATCCCGTCGCCGGGCTCCCGCTCGAGACGCTCGCGGCGGGCGGGAGCCTCGCGATCGTCAACCGCGGCGTGACCCAGTTCGACCGGCGCGCGTCGGTGACGATCGACGCGGGCGCCGGCGAGACGCTGCGCGCGGTCGCAGCCGCGCTACCCGGCCGCCGCGAGGGAGCTCGCGAAGATCGCCTCGCGGAACCGCCCGTTCAGCGGTGATGCAGCGAGCGCGAACACCGGCACGACGCGGTCGCCCGCGTACGACACCGAGAAGTAGTCGCCGACCATGCGCCCGCCCTCTGCGCGCGGCAGCCAGGTCGTCGGGAACGGCTGCGCGTTCAGACGGCGTTGCGGCGACCACGTTGCGCCGCCGTCCGCCGACGTGACGAAGCCGACGCCGAGCGTGCAGGTCCCTGCGGTGCACGCGCTCGAGTTGTAAGACGCGTAGACGAGCGCAAGATGACCCGGCTGCAGCGGATCCGCGGCGAGGCCGGGGATGAACACGTCGATCGTCGAAGAGGTGAGGGCGATCGGCACACGCACGGGCCCGGCCCATGTCTGGCCGCCGTCGACCGACGTGGAGACGACGAGGTCGTTCTCCGAGCACGCACTCCGGAAACGGCAGTCGCTCCACACGGCGTAGATCTTCCCCGCGGAGTCGACGTCGACCGACGGCAGCGCGATCGCGCGCATCGGCTTGTTGTCGCGCGCGTGCAGGATCGAGACGACGGTGCGCGTGAACGTCGCGCCGCCGTCGGTCGAGCGAAGCGCGACGATGTTCCCGGTGAGAGCCGCCGCGCCGTTGTAGTCGCCGGCGACGACGACGAGCGTCCCGTCGGCCTCCACGACCGGTTGCGTCCCGACGAGCGTCGACGACGAGCGGACGGGCGGGGACCACGTGACGCCGCCGTCGTTGCTGAACTGGCTCACGGTCCAGTTCTTCTGGTCGTCGGTGTACTCGGCGTAGCAGCGGCCCCTGAAGGGGCTCGTCGCGCCGTTGTCGCAGACGACCCAGTCCTTGTCCAGGAGCGGCCCGCCCGCGAGGTCGACCGGGCCGGACCAGTGCAGCCCGTCGGTCGAGCGGGAGACGTAGACATGCGAGCCGTTCGGTTCGAGGGTGAGCGATCCCACGAGCCAGACGCCGTGCACGGCGTCGTAGGTGACCGTGGGGTCGGAGGCGGAGGATTCCGGGCCCGGCGGAATCGACCACGACGTGATGCCCGGAAGCAGGCTGCGCTGCCACGTGCGCCCGCCGTCTGTCGACACCGCCGTGCCGATGTTCGCGGCCGCGCCCGCAGAACGGCGGCCGAGCTGGAATGCGGCGACGACCGTCGAGCCGAACGAGAAGGTGTCCGGCTCGACCGCGGTCTCGTGCTGGCTGTCCGCGTTCGTGTACGGGTCGACCGACAGCCGGCGGGACACGATCTCGCAGTTCGACGCGACCTTGTCGCTGAGATCCGCGCTGACGACGTCGCTGCCGGCACCGCAGTCGACCGTGTCGGTGCTCCCGAAGGCGGCCTGCACGAAGTCGTTTCCTGGGCCGGCGAGGATCCGGTCCGGCAGCTGCGTCCCCACGAGCAGCTCGCCGTGCAGCGTCCCCTTGATCGTCGCGGCCGCCGCCGGTGCGGCGAGGACGAGCGCGAGCAGGACGATGAGACGGCGCATCGGGGGCCGCTCAGGGTACCCGCCGCGCGCGCAGTATCCTCGCCCCGTGAAGGTGCACGAGGCCGACGTGCTCGTGATCGGAAGCGGGTTCGGCGGCAGCGTCGCCGCGCTGCGGCTCACCGAGAAGGGCTACCGGGTGGCGGTTCTCGAAGCGGGGCGGCGGTTCGGCCCGGCGGACTTCGCGCGCACGAACTGGAACCTGCGGCGGTACCTCTTCATGCCGCGCCTCGGCCTGCGCGGCATCCAGCGCCTCACGCTGCTCGACGACCTGCTCGTCCTGTCGGGCGCCGGGGTGGGCGGCGGCTCGCTCGTCTACGCGAACACTCTCTACGAGCCGCTGGAGCCGTTCTTCGACGACCGACAGTGGGCGGGTATCACCGACTGGCGCGACGAGCTCGTCGC
>Ga0307374_10011767_pt1 | contig 12371 bp, 8 predicted proteins | sample OX3MG_FD_202532 | JGI IMG/M metagenome (GOLD analysis project Ga0307374, IMG submission 202532) | Soil microbial communities from Risofladan, Vaasa, Finland - OX-3 | ecosystem: Environmental > Terrestrial > Soil > Coastal area > Acid sulfate soil | place: Finland: Risofladan, Vaasa | collected...
CCGGTAAAAGGCTTCGAACTACCCGCCAGTTCTCCTCCAAGGCATTTTCCATGCCGACCAGTGTACGATAAGCCCCGGAACCATACAACCATTAAGTTAGCGCTTATGGGGCGGAGCCCTCCCCTACCGAAACTGACCTGCCGGGCGGGCGCTACAAGAACAACCCTCCGCGCGCCGGACCCTCATCGAAAACATCCGCAGAACGCCTGGCACGGTCCCCCGAGGTTGAGGTCCGCGGGTGTTTCTGCTTTTTCCCTACTTCCTACTTCCTATTTCCTACTCCCTGATTTCTCCTGCTCACTTCTCCGTGACCTGCGTGGGGCTGTGGAGAACGATTTCCGGCTGGCCACGGTAGGCCTTGATGCGGCCGGTGACGCAGATGCGTTTGTTGAGATAGCGCTGCTGAGGGTCGCCGAACTTGCCGCGGTCGAGTCCCCAGATGACCGCGGTGAATACCTGGTTAGGATAAGGCTTCTCGAAATTCAGATAAGTCGGCTGGCCGCGGGTCTTGAAGGCCAGAGGCACGCTCACCACCTGCCCGCACACTTTCGCGGTTTCGCCAATGTGGTCTTTGGCCTGCCTGGCGGTGATGATTTGCGGGTTCGCGGGGCGCGCGGCAATCAACACGCAAGCCGCCAGGCAAACAAAAAACGCAAACAGGAAACGCCGGCCTTTCACGGTTTACCCCTTTAACCGCATCCCGGTTTTTGAGTTGAAAGCATTATGGGCCAGGCGGGCGCAGGACGCAAAGCCGCAGCTTTAAACACCCCTCACCCGCCCCGAGGCTGCGGCCTGCCCGCAGCGGCGGCGCTCACGTAGGCTCTAGAGCCTCGCATGTTAGCCTACAGAAAGGTCAAAAGGCCCAAAATGGGACGTATGGGATTTTCAGCCCATTTTCATGATATTTTGTAAGTTATTAAAAATAAAGTAGTTGTAATTTTTGTCGGCCAAAAATTTTCTGTTTTTAGAAAATGTGTTCAATTTTGACACAGTGGGTAAAAATTACACTCACGCGCCAATTTCGACAATTTCAGCGCTTGAACCGGCCCATCAACTGCGCCTCGCCCAGGATGTGTCCCTTCAGCGCCGCCAGCACGCCGGCCTTGGTCGCACCGGCCTTCAGGGCGAGCACGGTATCAAGCGCATAGAGCCTGAAGAAGTAGCGGTGCGCCCTGCCCGGAGGCGGGCACGGACCGCCGTAGCCCACGCTGCCGAAGCTGCTCGTTCCCTGGAAGCCGCCGTTCGGAAGTTCGCCCTGCTTCGGAGTGTTCTCGTCCATCGCCCTTGTCTGCGCGGGAAGGTTGTAGACCACCCAGTGGGTCCATGTGCCGGCTGGCGCGTCGGGGTCTTCGACAATCAGCGCAAAGCTGCGCGCGCCGGATGGAGGGTTGGCCCAGGCCAGCGGAGGCGAGATGTTCTCTCCCTGGCAGGAGTAGCGGGCTGGGATGGTGGCTCCTTGTTTGAAGGCGCGGCTCTCGATGCGAAAGCTCGACTCCGCAGGTTCATTTCTCTGCGTGGAACCCGATGCCGGGTTGCTGCAAGACATGACCTGCAAAAGCAGGATGCAGCACACGCCAAGCAGGAGTCTCCAGCAGCAACAAGCCTGGCGGGAAACTTTGGGTAAGGCCAAAGCGGCTCGGCATTGATAGGACGGACGCATCATCTCTTTCCCCTTTCACTCCGGGCGTTTCCAAGAGTTGGGTCTTTCAAAACGTATACCACATAAAGTTTTTGATGGCATCCTATAGGGCGCGAAGTCTCCTCAAGTTCCCCCGCTGACGTGCCGAATAGAGGATTAGGAATTTCTGGCAGGCATTCGCGGCATGGTCGCTGTGGGTTCAGCCGCGGCCGATTGCGCAGCAGGGAGAACAGCCAGAAGCTCACACCGCACATGGCGCGTTTACGCAACAAACTGTCGGCCCTTGTCCTCTGGTGCGCGCTTCTGGTGCTCTACCTGGGGGGAGCGGTCATGCTGGTGATCGGGCTGGTTCTTGCTTCACGAATGTGGTGGGCGGCCATTCATCAGCACGCCAGCCTCTGGGTGATCAGCGCGAAAACCGGGGAGGTCATGGTCATGGCCGTTGGGCTGCTTCTGATCCTGGTCATTCCCCTAATCCGTCACAAGTCCGTAGGCCGAAGCGGAGCGTCGAGGACGGGCCGAAGGTCAGAACCCGATTGCAGGGTCGCCACGGACAAAGACGGTCCCTTGACGACTCTTTAGACACTGCAAGTTTCAGACTGCGTCGGGCCAGATGGAAACGCCCAGCATCCCGTGAAAAACAAAATGCCCTGCCGGTCACCAAAGACCGGCAGGGCACGGATGATTCTTCAACGCTTAGCTTCCGCTATTCAGCACTCTTAATCTTGCTGAGCGAAGGCATCGGCCTCATGTGAATGATCGTCACATCAGGTGCGTTGTAGGGATAGGTCGGCGCGGAGCGCAGATTATCCGGCGTCAGGACCGTATCGACACGCCGGTTGTGCGCCAGCACTTCATCGATCCAGTGCCGCACGTTGGCCGGCTTGTTGGGATTGTCGCCCTCGAGCTGTTTCACTTCGCTCAGGCCGAGGTTCTGCGTCTTACCGAAGGCCTTGATTTCGATCAGGTCGGCAGGAACACCCTGGCTGACAAGGTAGTTCTTGACGATGTCTGCGCGCCATTCAGAAAGCTCCTGGTTGTAGCGCTTTGAGGCACGCCGGTCGGCATGGGCTTCCAGCACCAGCTTCGAATCAGGGGCGATCTTGTGATGGTCGATGAAGGTCTGGGCCAGCTTGTCGAGAGCCTGTTTCTGGCTGCGCAGCAGGCCGTTGTCCTTGTGGTGCCTGTTGGGCCAGTTGGTCGGGAAGAAGATGCTGGTCAGTTCAACCTTCACATGCGCCCGCTCAATGAGGCCGACGATGTGCAGCGTGGCCGTCTCTGTTTGAGATCCGCCGCACTCATTGGTGGCGTGCAGAGTGTAAGTGTCGGTTTCATCCACCGGGCCGAAGTCGGTCTGCTTGGGCGTCGGGGTGAGCGTCTTGCTTCCGCTGGCATCCACCGTTCCCAGCGGATCAATCGAAACCGACTGGGCATTGGTGGTAGACCACGAAAGGGTCGCCGATCCCTGCTCGACCACCTGATCCCCCACCTTGTGATAGCGAACTTCTGCGGGGCTGACGGTGAGCGATGCCTGGATCGCTGAATCAACATCAACGGTGGAACTCTTTTTGACGATGCCTCCGGGGCCGGCGGCAGTAAAGTCATAAGTTGTAGTCTGCTTCGGCGTAACCGTCTGGTTACCGCTGGCGCCAACCTTGCCGATCTCGCTGATGGAATTCTCAACCGAATCAGTTGAGGACCAGCTGAGCTGGCTGGACTGGCCGCACTTGATGCTGGTGGGATTGGCAGAGAAATCGCCCTGGGTCGGAGCGACGGCAATCCGGGTCGTGGACATGCCTGCCTTGAAGCGGGGCTGTGGCGAGGTCAGCTTCTCAAGACTCTTCCACGGCTTGGTCTTCTGCGCGCCGTTCTGGTTGACCTTCACGATGACGCGTTCGTTCGCCTTCACCGTCACGGGGCCGGACCAGATTTCATTCCCCCACCATGTCACCGTCACCTGGTAGGTTCCAGGATGGACAAGCAGTTCCTGCTGCCAGATAAAACTGTTGTCAAACTCATCCACATGCCCGACAAAGAAGTCCGGAGTTTTTCCGTTCAGAAGGACTGCGGCATGTGGCGGGCCCTTAATCTGGATTCGACCCCACGGACCGGACACCGGGCCGCCTTCGGGCTTCAGCGTAACGTCCAGCTTGGTAACCTTGCCCAACTCGAGATTCACCTTCCGAGATTCGGGAGCGTATCCATAGTTACGGACCGTAACTGTGTGCTCACCGGGATCAACCCAGATGGTGCAGAGTGCGCCAAACAGACAATTCCCTTCTTTTAAAGCAGCGCCGTCAACAAAAACATAGGCCTGCTTCGGGCTAACGTGAATCCTGAGCTTTGCCTGCTTCCCACGCGGAAACGCAGGGGCAACAACAGCCAGCAAAACTGCAAGCAGGATTCCCGTGGCCAGAGAAAATTTGCGTCGCGGGTCCATCAGGTCAACCTCCGTCAAACTTAAAATATCCTCCGCAATCCGCGTACATTGCACAGAGGAGCGAGCCTAAATGCCGGTCGCTTAGTGAACTACATTTCAACAATATGTCAAACAAGAAGATATGTCAAACAAAAGAAATGGGTAACTACAAAACTTCCCCATATTAGGTTATAGGTATTACATTACTCACACAACCGACTACGGGCGCCGTTGGGGTAGCCGTTCGCATCCCTCAAGCTGGAGACCTGTCCCTGTTAAGCTTCCTGCATTGTTCAGGTTACGATAAAGTAGTACGTGCCGCCGATGGGTGAACGTCTTTTCCCCGCCGCGTCCAATGGGGCCTGTGCCCCTTTTTGCAATTGCGGACGTGCCCCTGGCAGAACTTTCCCCACTAACCGAATCTTTCCTCTCCTCGGCCCGATGGCCGGCCCGTTTTCGACCGGCAGCAAACGCAGGCTGCATGAAACTCCTTACAGCGGCGGACAAAAATTGTCGTCCATTCCTGACATTTTGAGGCACGAAAATCCCCGCGCGAACAAATCCCCTTTCGCTGTGTTGCCAGGGAGCCTGCTACAACCTTCCTGATATCTGCCATCCGGGTCCGGCGATAAAGTTCTATTAATGGACGCCGATATGGTATCCCGTGTGCCTGAGTCAGTGTTGCAGAGTGACTCCTCATACCCCCTTGCCACAAGGGTCAGGAGTAATAAGGCATGGCTATGAGAACCAAAACGAATGGCTTTTCGCTGATTGAACTCCTGATTGTTGTCGCCATCATCCTGATTATCGCCGCGATTGCCATCCCCAATTTTCTGCGCTCGCGGACGGCGGCCAACCAGGCCTCGGCGGTGCAATCACTCCGCACGCTCTGCACCGCCGAATACACCTACTCCTCCACGTACAACATGGGATTCACAGCGACCCTGGGCTATATGGGGCCGCCACCTTCCGGTTCCAGCGGCGACATGACTCACGCGGCGGTCGTCGATAACGTGCTGTCCGGAACTGCCGCGGGCGGAGCCACCGCGATGACTTCCACCAAGAACGGCTACCTGTTCACCTACTCCCCGGGCGCCGCCCTCAACGGGCAAATATCCTCATTCACCCTCAACGCCGACCCCATCACTCGCGGAACCACCGGACTGAATTCCTACTTTGTGGATCAAACGGGAGTCATCCGGCAGAACCCCACCACCCAGGCCAGCGCAGCCGACTCACCCCTGGCAGGATAAGCTGCCGGCAGCAGGAACTCTGTATGCTTCTGAGAATGCGCGCAGGATTTGCGCTGTGAATGATTGCGGGTTGGGGAAGAAGTCTCCCGCGCCCCAAGCCCCGATATTCACGGGGCGAACGCGGAAGACTTGCTTGCCACAAGCAAAAGCTACTTCGGCTGGGGAACGATGCGCAGATAGGGCCGGGGCGACTTCCAGCCGCCGGGGTACTTCTTCTTCGCCTCATCGTTCGAAACCGACGGCAGAATGATGACGTCTCCACCCTGTTCCCAATTCGCCGGAGTGGCGACCTTTTCCTTGGCCGTGAGCTGGATGGAATCGAGGGCGCGCAGCACTTCATTAAAATTGCGGCCCGTGCTCATCGGGTAGGTCAGCATCAGCTTGATCTTCTTGTCCGGACCAACCACAAAGACTGTGCGCACGGTCTGGTTGTTCACCGCGGTCCGGCCCTCGCAGGTTTCCCCGGCCTCAGCCGGCAGCATATCGTAGAGTTTGGCAACTTTGAGTTCGGGATCGCCGATCATGGGATAATTCACCTTGTTGCCCTGGGTTTCTTCAATGTCAACTTCCCACTTCTTATGGCTGTCCACGGGGTCCACGCTCAGCCCGATGATCTTGCAGTTGCGTTTTGCAAACTCCGGCTGCAGGCCCGCCATGTATCCGAGTTCAGTGGTACACACGGGAGTAAAGTCTTTGGGATGGGAAAACAGGACGGCCCAGCCATCACCGATCCATTCGTGGAACTTGATGGTTCCCTGTGTCGTTTCGGCGACAAAATCCGGCGCCGTGTCTTGGATGCGTAGTGACATCGTGCACTCCTTGTGAAAAGTTTTATTGTTCGGGATAGCCCACCGTAGAAAGTCTAGAAGTGGCCAATTCTTCCTGTCAAGAAGAATCTCGGCGCCCCATCCGGCGGCGCGCGCACAGAATCCGTTCCCTGCGCTTTGGCGATCAACTCCAGACAGATCGCGGGCAGGCGGCGGAAACCGGCACCCTTTCCCACAAAATCCGTGTCCCGTCCTTGCGGCTGGGATAAGATGCCATTACGAAGGAGGACATTTTGCGCAAGCACGACTCAGACAACACGGATAAGAAGACTCGACGGGATTTTCTTGCCAGCGGCATCGCGGGCATCGCAGGCTCAACCCTGCTGGCGGATCAGATGGCCAGGGGAGCAGCCCTTGCCGGCGCCGCAGGAAAGATGGCCCTGAAGCCAGGCGCACTGCCGCCTCAAGCCTCCCCTCAAGGCGGCCCGAGAGAAGGGAAAAAGGCGGCCGGGCAGTTGCGCGGATTGATGGCGGACGCGGGACGCGTTCCGGAAGATCCTTCCTACTACCGCCGCGCCATTGATTTCTGCCACGAATGGAACATGAACGCTTACCTGATTTCCCTGGCGGACGACCAGGGCTGCGCTTTCCGCTTCAAGAGCCATCCGGAACTCATCACTCATAAAAACGCACTCACGCACGAGCAGGCCAAAGAACTTGGCGAGTACGCACAGCAGCGCGGCGTGGAACTGATCCCCGAAATCGAATCGTTCGGCCACACGCGCTTCATCACCGGTGTTCCGCAATACGCCCATCTGCAGGACGCCATGTCCTCAGGACGCCACAACTTTTCCGCCGTCTGCCCGGTGGCGCCGGAAACCCTGAAGCTGTTCGCGGACCTTTACCGCGAAGTCGCGGAGGTTTTCCCCTCGCGCTACTTCCATGGCGGCTGCGATGAAGTGAACTGGGGCGGGTCGGCGATGTCCCGGGCAGCGCTCGAGAAGAAGACCCGCGCAGAAATCTGGGCCGAGTATGTGAACTCGCTCGACCACATCGCGCGCGGGCTGGGCAAGGACCTGATTGTCTGGGGCGATTTTGTCCTGCACAAGCAGCCCGGCGTGCTGCCGCGGCTCAACAAGGACATCATCATCATGGACTGGCAATACTATGTGACCGACCCCGTGCCGCTCGAACAGGCGGCGCGCAAGGTGGTCGACACGGGGCTGCGGGTCATTGGCGCTCCGTCGATCATTTCGTGCCGCTGGGGAGTGCGCGCCGGCGCCAACGCCCTGCGCAACATCGAGGCTTTCGCGGACGCTTACAGCCGCATTGACAGCCCACGGGCGCTGGGCGTGATTGTCACCAACTGGATGCCGTCACGCTACATCCAGCGGTCGCTGTGGGACACCTACGCTTACACCGCGGTTGCCCTGAACGAGGGCAGCGCCGCGGCGCGGTCATCCGCCTTCCGCCGCTTCGTTGAAAAACACTACCGGGCGGAATGGAATGAGAACTGGTCTGACGTATTTACGACGCTTTATGAGATCACGCCGAACCGGGCAAGCTGCTCACCGCGCTGGATGCGGCCGGTGCTGCCGGTTCCCTGGAGAAGCGATGACGAACTGAAGGAGGTCGCAAATTCCGGCACGCTGAACGCGCCCCCATTCCGGCGGCTGCTCAGCCAGCTGGTCTTCAGCGAAGCCCAGGTGCGGAACAACCTGGACGACTTCCTCACCTTCCGGCTTTCCGTGGAGTACATGGAGCACGTCTTCTGGCGCATCACGGTGCTGGCGGAGGAAGCTGCAAAACCGCAGCGGACGCCCGAATCAGCAGCGGCCCTCATCCGGACCATCGCGGAACGCGACCAGCGGCTGCTGGAAAAACTCGACGTTTCATGGAACAAGGGGCGAGCCGCCGACGCCCAGGCGAAAACAGGAACGGTGTTCGATTTCAGACCCGGCGACCAGCTGCTCTACACGTTCCAGCAGGCCGCAGCTTTTTCAAAACAACTGGCGAGCGACCCGGAACGGTTCGCCCGCCTGCTGGCTGCTTCTTAGCCGGATGTTGAAAAAGCTGTAGCGGCGGCTTTACGCCGCCAATCCCCGTTGAAAGCCTTGGCCTGATGGCGGGGTGAACCCGCCGCTACGCTCTGCCTGCGGAACATTCCGACAGCCTGCTGGAAGTACCGTGGACGCAATCGTAAATGGCCTGAAGCGCAGGGCAGGACGCGAGGTTCCGCCCGTGCCCTGCGCCGCCTTCGGGCTGCCACTTTCAGCGGCGCTGAAGTTTTAGACTAGCCATGAGCGGGCGCTACGGGTTAGAATTAACGCACAAATCGACGGAGAGGTGGCCGAGTGGCTTAAGGCGGCGGTTTGCTAAACCGTTGTACGGTCAAAAGCTGTACCCAGGGTTCAAATCCCTGCCTCTCCGCCAAACCTTTTAATCCCAATCGCTTATCGCTTACTAAATCACAATAAGCCCACCGGCAAACAATCGGTTTAGTGTCCGATTGGTGTCCTGTTGGACTTGATGGCCTGCGGATTTTAATTTCGAGCGGCCATTTTGAACTGGAATTTCTTTGTCCAGTCGCTCAGATGCTTCTGGCTTGACCTGCCCCCCCGAAAACTGGACCAGTGGAAATGTGAGTTCTCGGGTATAAAAGAGCCGGGAGGAGAACTCACGATGAAGAGGTGCCGATTCACGGAGGAGCAGATCATTGGGATTTTGAAGGAACGGGACGCGGGGTAAGAACTCTTTGCCTTTGTTTGGCAAAGTGGTCGTACGATATGACCTCCGAAGGACTATAGTGCACTCACCGCGTCGTAGGAGAACCTATTGCGAAAACTTATCCTGAAAGTCCTTGACCTGTCCGATAATCAATGATAAAAAACAGCCGTTAGTCGATAGTCGAGTATCGATTGAAGTTTAATTGTGATCCTAACGCTACAGTCTGTGTATTGGCTCTCATTGACGGCGGCCAGCCGGCAACAAGGGTTTTCCGTTGCTTTTGCCGCATTGATTGACCTTAAAACCTGTTGTAGCACTCAATTCCCCTTTCGATCCTTGCTAAGTCAGTCATCAGAACCAGAACAGAGGCTCGACAACCATGCACATTCTTTGGCCAGGGAGCGACAAGGGTTTCTTTCACCTCGACGCTCATCGAGAATCAACATGAGACAAATTGCGGCACAACAAATTGCCCGTCCAGAAGGGCAGGACGTTCCGGACCTTGACTTATACGACGAACGCTACTCTTGGAACCTGTGCTCGGAGAGCCGGTATAATTTGGGTTTTCTGCTTCCGATTTCACGTATTCGAGAGAGCCCGCACTTACAGGTATCGGTCTTCAACTCTGGTAATTTAGAGCCACACGGAATCCGCAAATATCTATAGGCAACCCCTCGATAGGTCGAGGTGCAGGATGGATTGCTCAACGAGTTGCATTGCGATTCGGTACCGTATGAGGGCAGCAGGGTTATCCTATGTTATCAATGAGGCTCACGCGTCGTGCAAACCTTCCAGCTAAACTGGAGCCCTTCCGCCGAGCCTGAATGGGGGGCATTCTTACTCGATCGGTGTGTGGTTTAAGCGCGCTGCACATAGCTCCATCGTGGTTCTGGAGGAAGGGAATGATAGAGAAGCCGCAGGCAACGCGAACTGCCCGATTAATGGTGATGTTGATCATTGCCGTACTCAACGGGGTAGCATCGCTTCAAAATTGCCGAACCTTTCGGGAGAAGGATTAATGCTGAACTTGTCAAGTTGTAGGTTACGGTTCCAAGGCGGTCGCAAATGTCAATACCACAAGACAACACACGTCTTAAGATATTTGATAATCTCTCTGTTCAGTGTGGGCCTCATACTGCCAGGCACTGCCTTACTCCAAGCACAATCGAGGACGGTTGTCCCGATTTATCTTGATCCGAAACAGCCCATTGAGCGGCGGGTGGATGACCTGATGAGCCGCATGACGCTGAAGGAGAAAGTGGGCCAGCTCAACCTGCCTTGTGTGTACGTCAACCAGCTCGGCAAGACCATTCCCGAAAAGATGATCGCTTGCAGAAGATTTGCGGCTGGAACTTATACCAGCGAGATCGGGCCCGGCTGCGGTTTCTTCGCGCTGGCCAACACGATCCTGCACAAGGGCGTCAGGCAGCAGGTGGAATATTTTAACGAGCTTCAGAAAATCGCACTCACCCAAACCCGGTTGAAGATCCCCTTGCTCGAAGACGAAGAAGGCACTCACGGCGAGATGGTTCCCGGCGGGACCGTTTTCCCCGAAGGGCTTGCCATCGGCGGCACGTTTGACATGCCTCTGGTGAAAGCCATCTACGCGGCCGCCGCACAGGAGTCGCGAGCCGTGGGAATCCATATCCTGTCGACCCTGGTGCTGGAGCTTGACCGCGACCCGAGGATGGGGCGCAACGAGGAAGCATACACCGAAGACCCCTACCTCTATTCGCGCATTGCCGAAAACATTGTGCGCGGGGCGCAAGGCTCGAATATCGATGCGCCGGACAAAACCATCGCTCTGATGACGGATTTCCCCACCCAGAGCGAGCCGGCGAGCGGCCTGGAACGCGGAGCCATCGAACTTTCTGAGCGCGCCCTGCGTGAGAACTTTCTGCCGCCCTGGATTGCGGCGTTCAAGGCGGGTGCGCTGGGCGTGATGGCCGGATATCCCGAGATTGAAGACGAGCCGGAACACTCTTCCGTAAAGTGGAATGACACCATTCTGCGGCACGAACTGGGTTTCAAGGGAATCGAAGTCAGTGAGGGGGGCGGGTTTGGAACGCTGATCTATGAGGACATCGTTCCGACGCAGAAGGAAGCCGGTGCACTGGCCCTGCGGGCCGGGGTGGATGTGAATATTACTTATGAACCTGCCTACATGGGTCCGCTGATTGAAAACGTGGAAGAGGGCAAAGTTCCCATGTGGCTGATCGACCGGGCGGTGCGGCGGGTGCTGGAGGTGAAGTTCCGCCTGGGGCTTTTTGAGCACCCCTACGCGGACCTGGCGCGGGCTGAGCGCGTGATGCACTCAAAAGAACATCAGCAACTGGCGCTGCGGACGGCGCGAGAGGGCATCGTTCTGCTGAAAAATGAAAACAATTTGCTGCCGCTGAAAAAAGACCTGAAGTCAATTGCGGTAATCGGACCCAACGCGGACGACGCCTCCAACATGGTGGGGGATTACGCGCCTTCTGTGATCCTTCAACATATGGCGTCGATCCTTGACGCGATCAAAGCCAAGGTCTCGCCGGCCACTCACGTGTTCTACGCCAAAGGTTGCGCCGTGAACGATGAGGACAAGCGCGGCATTCCGGCGGCAGTTGAGGCGGCCAAAAAGGCCGGCGTGGCGGTTGTGGTGGTGGGCGAGCAGGCGCGCCGAGGAGGTGAACACGCTGGGTCGGCGCCAACCGACGGCGAAGGTTACGACGTTGCCAGCCTCGACCTGACCGGCGTGCAGGAAGACCTGGTCCGTGCGGTGGCGGCAACGGGCACGCCGACTATTCTGGTGATGATCAATGGCCGGCCGCTTTCCGTGCGGTGGGAAGCGAAGCATCTTCCCGCCCTTGTGGAAGCCTGGAACCCGGGTGAAGCAGGCGGCGAAGCGGTGGCCGACGTGCTGTTTGGCGACTTTAATCCCAGCGGCCGGCTGGCCATCACCATCCCGCGAAGCGTGGGGCAGTTGCCGGTTTATTACAACTACAAGCCGTCGAAGGAATATTGGATTAACAGAGGCTGGGCCAGCCATCGAGGGGGCTATGTGGATATGCCTGCGACTCCGCTTTATCCCTTTGGATATGGGTTGAGCTATACGCAGTTTCAATACAGCAACCTTCGCATTGACCCGCCGCAGATCTTCAGCCACGGCGAGGCGCACGTGAAGGTTGATGTGGAGAACACCGGGAAGCGCGCCGGAGTGGAAACGGTCCAGCTCTATCTGCACGAACGCTACACCCCGGTGGCGACGCCCGTGAAGCAGCTTCGCGGATTTGACCGCGTGGCGCTCGAACCGGGGCAGAAGAAAACCGTCACCTTCACTCTGGGGCCGGAAGACCTGCAGTTGCTGGACCGCGACAATCACTGGGTGGTGGCGCCGGGAACGTTTGACATCATGATCGGGAAATCCTCAGCGGATGTTGTCTTGAAAGGAGCTCTGGAGGTAAAGAGCTCCGGCCTGGTGGCGGGGTATGAATAGCCGAAGAGATGGATGGGAACTAACCCTTACAGGAAAACTCAAAGGTGAACCAATGCAAGAAACCAAAGGTGAAAAGACTGCCCTTGAG
>Ga0307374_10011768_pt1 | contig 12370 bp, 11 predicted proteins | sample OX3MG_FD_202532 | JGI IMG/M metagenome (GOLD analysis project Ga0307374, IMG submission 202532) | Soil microbial communities from Risofladan, Vaasa, Finland - OX-3 | ecosystem: Environmental > Terrestrial > Soil > Coastal area > Acid sulfate soil | place: Finland: Risofladan, Vaasa | collected...
AGGCGGGGTTCCGCTACCGCCGTTTCCCGGCGGCGCTTGGGGCCGAGATCGTCGGTCTCGATCTGGCGCAGGCGCTCGACGATGCGACCTTCGCCGCCGTGCGGCGCTGCTATCTCGACAGCGAGGGCGTGCTCGTCCTGCGCGATCAGCACATCACGCCCGAGCAGCATATCGTCTTCAGCCGCCGCTTCGGCCCGCTCGCGATCCACGTGCTGCGGCAATTTATGCTGCCGGGACACCCGGAGATTCTGCTCGTCTCCAACATCATGGAGAACGGCAAGCCGATCGGCCTCGGCGATGCCGGGCGCTATTGGCATTCCGATCTTTCCTACGTCGCCGAACCGAGCCTCGGCTCGCTCTTGCACGCGCAGGAATTGCCGGAGGAGGGCGGCGATACCTCGTTTGCGAACCTCTACGCGGCTTATGAGGCCCTGCCTCCGGACGTGAAGCGGCGCCTCGAGGGCAAGCGCGCGACGCATTCCTACCGCAAGAGCTACGACGTCCTCGAAGGCTCGACCTTCCGCCCCAAGCTGAGCGAGGCGCAGAAGGCGGCGGTGCAGGCGGTGGTGCATCCGGTGGTGCGGACCCATCCCGAAACCGGGCGCAAGGCGCTGTTCGTGAACGAGGGCTTTACCGAGCGGATTCTCGACATCCCCGAGGCGGAGAGCCGCGAACTCCTTCAATTCCTGTTCGCGCACAGCACCGAGGCGCGGTTCACCTACCGGCACCATTGGCAGGATCACGACCTGGTGTTCTGGGACAACCGCTGCGTCGTCCACTATGCGCATGGCTGTCCGCCGGAATTGCGCCGCCACATGCACCGGACCACGGTCCAGGGCGACGCGCCGTTCTGAGCCCGCGTCCGCGCCGCGCGAGGGCCGCCCCAACGATGATGGCCGGATGACAGGCTACGACTACATCATCGTCGGCGCCGGATCGGCCGGCTGCGTTCTCGCCAACCGGCTGAGCGAGGACGGCAATGCGAGCGTGCTGCTGCTCGAGGCGGGCGGACGCGACCGCAACCCCTATATCCACATGCCGCTCGGCATGCGCCGGCTCAGCCCGCATCCCGCGCTCAACTGGGATTTCGCCACCGAGCCGGAGCCGCATTGCCACGGCCGCACGATCTTCTTGCCGCGCGGCAAGGTGCTGGGCGGCACGTCGTCGATCAATGCCATGATCTATGCGCGCGGCCATCCGCTCGACTACGACCAGTGGCGCCAGGCGGGGCTCGCGGGCTGGGGCTATGAAGACGTTCTGCCCTATTTCAAGCGTTCGGAAAACAACTGGCGCGGCGAGGGCGCGTTTCACGGCGGCGCCGGCCCGCTCAAGGTCTCGCGCGGCAGCCGCCGGCATCCGCTCCAAGAGATGTTCGTCGCCGCAGCGGCACAGGCGGGCTTGCCGACGACACCCGATTATAACGGCGCCGTGCCGGAAGGGATCGCCGCGCCCGATTTCACCATCGGCGATGGCAGACGCCATTCGACGTCGCGCGCGTTCCTGCGCCCGGCGCTGCGGCGCTCCAACCTCACCGTCGCGACGCGCGCGCTGGTTCATCGCGTGCTGGTCGAAGGCGGCCGGGCCGTCGGCGTGGAATACGCACAGAACGGCCGGGCCTCGCGCGTCGAGGCGGCGCGCGAGATCGTGCTGTCGGGCGGCACCTACAATTCGCCGCAGCTCCTCATGCTGTCCGGCATCGGCCCCGCGGACGAGCTCCAGGCGCTCGGCATCGCGCCCGTCCTCGACCGGCCCGGCGTAGGCCGCAATCTCCAGGAACATGCGAACTGCGTCATCACGCTCGAGATCAACCGGCCGCTGTCGATCGTGGGCGAACTGCGCTGGGACCGGCTGGCGCTATCGGCGCTGCGCTGGGCGCTGTTCGGCACCGGCCCGGTCGCGAACATGCCGCTGCAATGCGCCTGCTTCGTCCGCACCCGGCCGGAAAGCGAACGCCCCGACATCGAACTCCTGGTAAGCCCCATCTCGCCCGATGCCGCGCCCTGGTTCCCCGGCCTGAGCCAGCCGGTCGCGCATTGCTTCTCGAGCCGGATCGCATTGCTGCACCCGCGCAGCCGGGGACGCGTCACGCTGCGTTCCGCCGATCCCGCCGACCGGCCGCGGATTTTCTGGAACCTGTTCGATGACCCCACCGATCTCGAGACCTTGCGCGGCGGGCTCAAGGCGGTGCGCGCGGTGTTCGCGGCGGAGCCGCTCAAGAGCCTCGTCGCGCGCGAAGTAAGCCCGGGCGCGGATTTCGCCTCCGATGCCGCGATCGACGAATGGATCCGCAACAACGGCCAGACCGCGCATCATCCCGCCGGCACGTGCCGGATGGGCGCGGATGACGACGCCGTGGTCGATGCCGAGCTTCGCGTCAGGGGCATCGCCGGACTCCGCGTGGCCGATTGCTCGGTGATGCCTCACGTCGTCGGCGCCAATACCAACGCGCCGACGATCATGATCGCCGAAAAGGCCGCCGACTATATCCGCGGCCGGACGCCGCTTCCGCCGGCGCCGCTCGCCTCGTAAGCGCGCGGGCGGTTCTAGCGGCAGCCCGGCGTGCCGTCGTCGTGGACGAGCTTGAACGGCCCGAGTGCGCGCGCCGCTTCGTCGATCCAGTTGAGCTCGACGACACGGTCGATCGGGACTTCGTGCCCGATGAGCTTGTGCGCGACCTCGAACGCCTCGAAGTCCTTGATGCTCGCGACCGGAATCGTGCCGATCGGATCGCTCGCGCCCCATTCGATCCTCTCGATCAGCGCGGGGTCGTGGATGCTCGAATACTTGGCGAGGATGCGGACCACGTCGGCGCGGTTGGGGCCGTGGTGATAGGCCTCGCAATATTCCCGTGTGCCCTTGAGAACCGCCTTGAGGTAGGCCTTGGCCGCCGCTTCATGGGATTTGGCCCAGTCGGTGTTCATCTGCCCGACCGCGATCAGCTCGGGCTTCACCTTGAGGTAGTCCTCCGGGTTGAGCCATTTGACGGCGATATGCTTGGCCACCATCGCGTCTGTCAGCGGCGGGATCATCACGGCAACGTCGATCGCCTTGTTCTGGAGGGCGGCGGGCATCTGCGAGAAGCCCACGGTCTTCACGTCGGCGTCGTTCATCGTGAGACCGGCCGATTCGAGCACCCGGCCCACCGCGTAGTAATCGCCCGTGGCGCGGCCGCTGATCGCGATCGAGCGGCCGCGCAAATCGGCCGGGGTCTTGAACTTGTCCTTGAGGTCGGAGCGGACCATGAAATAGTGGAACGCCGGGCTCACCGACACCGCATAGAATACCTTCACCGGAAGGCCCCGGGCGATCGAGTTGAACATCGCGGCCGACAGTGCGCCGCTCGTCACCTGCACCCGGTTGGTCGCGAGCATCGCCTGGAGATCGGAACCCGACTCGATATTCTGAATCTCGACATCGAGACCGGCGTCACGGAAATAGCCCTTCTCCTGGGCGATGAAGAGCCCGCCCGCCGAGATGGCCGGCACGATCGCGGCGGTGATCTTCACCGGAGCCTCGGCTCTGACTGGCGACGCCGTGCCGGCAAGTGCAAGCGCGCCCAGCGTGGCTGCGACGAGATGATGCCGTATCGTCATTCCCCGTTTCCTCCTTCGGTCGTCTTGGTCCAACGCTTTCGTCGGAATTCGTTATAGAGCGCACGGCGCGGCGCGCGCCACTGCGGCATCCGCGCGCGGAAAGCCCGTCTTGGACGACGGCTTGATTTCGGTGTAGCTTCGGCATCGAAGAAACAAAACGATCGTCGGGAGGATGGTTATGCGCTCAGCGCTTCGGTTGTCGATTCTGCTTGGCCTTGCGCTCGCCCTGGCAGCCCCCAGTGGCAGCGCCGCCGCCGCGCCGGTGAAGATCCGCGCCGCCTGGATTGCCACGCCCGCGTCGCTCATCCCGATCCTCTTCCTCAAGCCTGGATTGGCGAAGCATAACGGCGTCACCTACGATTTCGAGCCGCTGCATTTCCAGTCAACGCCGACCGAAATCTCGGCGCTCGCCGCGGGCGACATCGAGATCGCGACGCTCAATTTCGCCTCGTTCCCGATCGCGGTCGAGAACGCGGGAATGACCGATCTGCGGATCATCGCCGACGAGACGCAGGACGGCGCCAAGGGCTATGCGACGGTGCAGTACATGGTCCTGAACGACGGACCGATCAAGAAAGTGGCCGACCTCAAGGGACGGATCGTCGCCGTCAATGGGATCGGCACGGGCGTCGATTTCGGGATGCGCGCCTATCTTCTGCACCACGGCATGCAATTCAAGCGCGACTACACGATGATCGAAGTGCCGTTTCCCAACATGACGGCGGTGCTGATGGATCACAAGGCCGATCTCGTCACCGAAGCGCTGCCGTTCGTGTTCGACCCCAAGCTGCAAAAGAATGCGCATACGCTGTTCACGCTCAAGGACGGGCTCGGCGGGTCGGAGCTTTCCTTCTGGGAGGCGCGCGCAGGATTCATCCAAAAGCACCGGGCCGCGTTTGTCGATCTGCTCGAAGACACGGTGCGCGCCTATCGCTGGTACTCCGATCCCGCCAACCACAAGGAAGCGGTCGCAATTCTGGCGAAGTTCACCAAGCAGCCGGCGGCGCGGCTCGACTGGGCCTTCACCAAGCAGGACACCTATCGCGATCCGGACGGGCTCCCCAACCTGGCGATGCTGCAACGGAACGTCAATACGGTGAAGGAACTCGGCTTCATCAAGACCGATCTCGACATGTCGAAATATCTCGATCTCAGCATGATCAAGGAGGGCGCCGCGCGCCTGAAGTGATCCGCTTCGAAATGCCAACCCACGGAGGAACCAGCGCATGAAACTCTACATGCATCCGGCATCGACGACCAGCCGTCCGGTGATGCAGTTCATCGCCGACGGAAAATTGAACGTCGAGCAGCAGGTGGTGGACATCTTCAAGGGCGAGCATCACGGCGAAGCCTATAGCCGGGTCAATCCCAACCGCCTCATCCCGCTGCTCGAAGACGGCGATTTCCGCCTCACCGAGAGCGCGACCATCCTGCGCTATCTCGCCGAGACGTCCGGTTCCCCCGCCTATCCCAAGGAACTGCGTCAGCGCGCCAAGGTCGACGAGATGCTCGACTGGTTCAATTCCAACTTCTATCGCGACTGGGGCTACGGCTACGTCTATCCCCAGGTGTTTCCCACCCTGAAACGGTCCGATCCGACGGTCCAGGCGGGGACGGTGGCGTGGGGGCGGGACCGCTCGAAGATTTGGCTGGAGGTGTTGAACGACCATTGGCTCGGGCCGCGCAAGACCTATCTCTGCGGCGCCGACGTTTCCATCGCCGACTTCTTCGGCCTCGGCCTCGTCACCGCGGGCGAGCTCGTGCATTGCGACCTTTCGCCTTATGCGAACGTGACGCGCTGGATCGCGGCGATGAAGAGCCGGCCGAGCTATGCCGGGGCGTACGAAGTGTTCAACGGCTTCGCCGCATCGACCAAGGGCCAGTCCTTCGTGGCGCTGTGAGCGCCGTCAGGTCGGGAAGCACGACTGCGACTTGAGCGTGATGTTGTAGGGCAGGAGATTCGGCACCACGAAGGTGAAGGGATAGTTCGCCTTCACCTGGTTGCCGCATGTCTGCGTCGTCGCCGTGAAATCCGACGCGGGCAGATTGAGCGGCGCGGTCTGCTGCGACGCATAGGTGGCGATCGCGCCCGAGGAATTGCAGGTCGAGGTGTCGATCGAGGCGCAGCGCGACGCCTGCTCGACGGCGTAGTCGAGCATGCCCTGGATCCACAGGGCCCGCCCGAATTCGACGATCCCGAACAGCATGGCGAGAAGAATCGGCACCACCAACGCGAACTCGACCGCGCTCGAACCGCGCTCGGCGGCGCCAAGGCGCGGCGGGAATTGCCGGACGGCCGCCAGGAAGCGGCCAAGGCTGGATCGGACGGCGCTCATCATCGCGTCCGAGCCTAGGAAGGGGATGCCTAAGAAGCGCCTAATGCCGTGCCCGCCGCGACGGCGCTTCGTCGCGGGTTTTAGCCGGATTTCGCGCGATTTAGCCGCGCCTCCGGCGGGCGTTGGCTTAGGCCGGCGTGTTGAGGCCGCGCACGACCTTGCCGTCGAGGAAGCCGCGAATGATCTCCACCGCCTGGCCGTAAATGCCGCGATAGGCTTCCGCGGTCGCATAGCCGAGATGCGGCGTGAGGATGACGTTGTCGAGCGCCAGCAGCGGGTGGTCCTTGGCGATCGGCTCGGCATCATAGACGTCGAGCCCGGCGCCGGCGATGCGGCGCGCGCGCAGGCACGCCAGCAGCGCCGCCGCGTCGACGATCGGTCCGCGCGAGGTGTTGACGAGATAGGCGGCGGGCTTCATGCGCGCGAGCTCGGCGGCGCCAACGAGCCCGCGCGAGCGGTCGCTCAATGCCAGGTGGATGGTGACGACATCGCTCTGCTCGAACAGCGCCTCCTTGCCCACGCGCCGTGCGCCGTGCTCGGCGGCCTTGGCGTCGGTGAGGTTCTGGCTCCAGGCGACGATGTCCATGCGGAACGCCTTGGCCACGGCGGCGACCTGGCTGCCGAGACGGCCCAATCCGAGGATGCCGATCGTCTTGCCCTGGAGGCCGTTGCCGGGCACCGGGGATTGCCACTGGCCCTGACGGATCGCGCGATCCTCCTGCGGGATGTGGCGCATCAGGGCGATGATGAGGCCCCAGGTCAGCTCCGCCGTGGGATAGCCGAGCATGTCGGTGCCGCAGACCTGAATGCCGCGCGCCGTCGCCGCCGTGACATCGAGCGCGGCGTTGCGCATGCCGGCGGTGACGATAAGGCGCAGGTTCGGCAGGCGCTCGATCAGGCTTTTGGGAAAGGCCGTGCGCTCGCGCATGAGCACGACGCCGTCGAACACGTGCAGCCGCCGGGCCAGCGCGTCCGGATCGGCGATATGCACGGGAAAGGCCTCGATCTCGGCCGCCGGATGGAGACTTTGCCAGTCCGCCGCGCCGAGCGCCGCGCCCTGATAGTCGTCAAGCAACGCCACGCGCATCATCGCCGCCCGCCCTTCACAGCCGAGGCTACGGCCCCGTTTAGACGACTCCCCCGAGCCAGGCAAGGCAAGGGCGGCGCCGCGCTCAGCCCTCGGGCGGCGGGCGGTACGGCGCCGCCCGCTGCATCCAGCGCACGAGCCATCCCGCCGGTGCCACCCACACCGTCCCGGCCAGGGCATAGAACACGAACGCGGCGAGCGGGCCCGGCGGCGTCACATGCGCGGCGAGCGCCGCGATCGCCAAGCCATAGAGCGCAAGCCCGCCGACCAGGAACAGAGTGCCGAAAAGGATGCGCAGGCGCATTCGGATGGCGGCTCAGCCGCCGCGCGCGAGGTGCTGGGCCAGGCCGAGAAAGGCCGGCACCGGATGCGTCACGACATAGCACGGGATCGCCGCGAGATAGGCCCGGAACCGGCCCTTGTCCTCGAACCGCCGGCGGAAACCGCTGGCAGCGAAGCGCGCGCCCAGACGCGGCACGATGCCGCCGGCGATATAGACGCCGCCGCGCGCGCCCAGCGTCAGCGCGAGATTGCCCGCGACCGTGCCCAGCATGGCGCAGAACATTTCCACCGCCTCGCGACACAAAATCTCGCTCTTGCCGATCTCCGCATCGGCGATCTGCGCCGGGGTGAAGTCCTCGGCCGGCGCGCCGGCGAGCTCGGCCAGGGTCTGATAGAGATTGACCAGCCCCGGCCCCGACAGCACGCGCTCGGCCGAGACATGGCCGAAGCGCCGGCGCATCCGGGCCAGAACCTCGCTCTCGCGCTCGTCGGCGGCGGGGATGGTCGCATGCCCGCCCTCGCCGGCAATCGCGATCCCGCCGTCGCGCGAGGGCACGAGCGCGCTCATCCCGAGCCCGGTTCCGGGGCCGAGCACGGCGATGGGCGCGCCCGCCGCCGCCGCGCCGCCGCCGATCGCAATCCGCTCGTCTTGCCGGAGTTGAGGCATCGCCAGCGCGTTCGCCGTGAAATCGTTGATAACGAGGAGACGCTCGAGCCCCAAGGCGCCCTGGAGCGCCGCAATCGAAAACGACCACGAACGGTTGGTGAGCGTGACGGCATCGCCGGTCACCGCCGAGGCCACCGCCAGCGCCGCCTCGCGCGGCCGAGGCTCGGGCTTCTCCGCGTCGAGATAGGCCGTGATCGCGCTGGCGAGGCTCGGGTAATCCTCGCTCGCCAGGACGCGCACCCGCTCCGGCCGTTGCGCCGCGTCGAGCAGGGCGAACCGCGTATGCGTGCCGCCGACATCGCCGATCAAGCGAAGCGGGGCGTTCATGCCGGAGCTTCGGCGAGGATGCCGTGCCCTCGATTTTCGGTCATCGCCTGCCATCTTTTCCGTCGGCGTCATCCGCACGGAGATTATAGCGACTATAGCAGGTTTGCACCGCAGTGGCCCGACTCGACCGAAACCGCCGAGATGGCCGCATCGGGCGCACGATCCTTGCATTAATTGTGCGTTGCACAAAATTTCCTTAATCCGGCCCTGCATGCGGCGAATCGACCCACAGGAAAATCTGCTGAGGGCCGTTTTTTAGCTTGATTTGTGCGACGCAACCCGGCATATCTTGCAGTGCGGCATCGGTCGTCGCCCGACGGCCTGCCGTACGTCTTCTAGGCGTTTCCTCCCTAAACTTGGGCCGTGCTAGTCACGGCCCATTTTTTTTGGGGCGCTTTTTTGGGCGCTACGGCAGGCTGGCGTCGCCCGGGCCGAGGTGGCGCTGCATCAGAACGCAGTCGATCCAGCGGCCGTGCCTGAAGCCGACCGACGGCAGGAGGCCGACCCGGTCGAAGCCGAGGCTGCCATGAAGCCGGATCGAGGGCTCGTTGGCGCTGTCGCCGATGACCGCCACCATCTGCCGGTAATTGGCGGCGGCGCAGCGCTCGACGAGACGGGCGAGAAGGGCGCCGCCCATGCCGCGGCGCAGCCAATCGGGCGCGACGTAGATCGAGTCCTCGAGCGTGTAGCGATAGGCCGAACGCAGGCGGTAGGGCATGGCATAGGCATAGCCGCGCACGGTTCCGTCGCCCGCCGCCGCGACCAACCACGGCAGGCCGCGCATGCCGACATCGGCAAAGCGGTGCGCCATCTCCGTCTCGCTCGGCGGGTCGTCCTCGAACGAGGCGAGGCCGCAGCGCACGTGATGGGCATAGATGCGGGTGATGGTGGGAATGTCGGCGGCGGTCGCGTCGCGGAGCGAAAACGCCGCTTCGTCGCTCACGTCGGCCTCAGCGGCGCCTGGTCGATGGTGGCGAGCGCTGCCACCAGTTCGCGCATGTCGGCGGCGAGCCGCGCGAAGAACGGCTTGCGGTCGAACGTGCGCTCGTCCATGTAGAGGCTGCGGCACAGCTCGATCTGCAGCCCGTGCCCGCCGGCTTGCGGTCTGCCGTAATGCGCGGTGGTGAAGCCGCCGGCATAGGGCGCGTTGCGGGCGACGCCATAGCCCTTGGCGCGCAGCACGTGATGCGCCGTCTCGATCACGATCGGATGGCACGCGGTGCCATGGCAATCGCCGAGCACGATATCGGCGCGGCTGCGCGCGCCGCCGCGCTCGGCGGGCGCTATCGCGGACGGCATCGAGTGGCAGTCGAGCAGGAGATAACAGCCGAACCGCTCGCGCGTCGCCATGATGAGCTGCTTCAAGGCGCGGTGATAGGGGCGGTAGAGCCGCTCGACGCGCTCGACCGCCTCGGCAAAGCGCAGCTTGCGCGCGTAGATCTCCTCGCCGGTGGCAACGACGCGGGCGATGGTGCCGAGCCCCGCCCGCACCCGCGGCGAGCGGCTGTTGACGTAGGGCGGCAACGGGTCCTCGAACATCGTCGGGTCGAGTTCGAAGGGCTCGCGATTGGGATCGAGATAGGCTCGCGGGAAGCGCGCCTTGAGCAACGGCGCCGCGATCTCGTCGCCCGGGTCGAAAATCTCGTCGACGAAGCAGTCCTCCGACCGCCTGAGCGTCAGCGGGTCGAGCCGCGAACTCGCGAGGAACTCGCTCGGATAGGCCGCGCCGCTATGCGGCGAGGCCAGAACCAGCGGCACGGCCTGCCATTGCCGCGCCGCGATCTCGAAGGGCGGCTCGACCGCCGCCCGCACTTCGAAACGGCCCTCCATGGCGCGAGATTAGGGGCAATCGCGGCGCCCGTCACGCCCCGAGTAAACCCTTCGTTCAGTTCTCGCCGCCTAGACTGGTCGTCCGACCGGACTGCACAACGGCCATGGCGCGCATCCTCCTCGCCGAAGACGACGACAGCATGCGGACATTCCTCGCCCGCGCCTTGAGAAAGGCCGGGCACGAAGTCTGCGACATGCCCGACGGCATGAAGGCGCTCGCCTGGGTGTGCGAGAACCCGGTCGATCTGCTGCTCGCCGATGTGGTGATGCCCGGTCTCGACGGCATCGAGCTGGCGCGGCGCGCGAGCGATATGTGGCCGCATCTGCGTGTCATCTTCATCACCGGCTTCGCTGCGGTGGCACTGCGTGCCGCCGAGACGATGCCGCGCGCGACCACGGTGCTGGCAAAGCCGTTCCACTTGCGCCGCCTCGTCGACGAGGTCCATCGCTTCCTCGAGGCGGTGTGATCGGCGTCCCATGATCGGCCGGCCCGCGCTTGCCAAGGTGCGGGAATTGCGTTACACCCGCCCACTCATTGCGGGCATGTAGCTCAGCGGGAGAGCACCGCCTCGACACGGCGGGGGTCAGAGGTTCAATCCCTCTCATGCCCACCATTTCCTGACCCCAGGCACCGCTGACGCATCGCTCGACGTGTTCTCTCGAACACATGCGGGTGCCGTGACCGAAACGCCGCATCATCACGACCAGCACCACGACGCTCCTGTCGGAGTGTCGCCGGCGCCGACGGCACGCGATCCCGTTTGCGGCATGCGGGTCGATCCGGAAAAGACGCCGCATCGCGCGCGGCACGAGGGCGCCGAATATTTCTTCTGCGGCGCCGGCTGCCGGACCAAGTTCCAGGCCGATCCGGCGAAATATCTTGCGCCGCCGGACGCGCCCGCCCGCCCGGCTCCGTCTGGCACGATCTATACCTGCCCGATGCATCCCGACATCCGCCAGGACCGGCCGGGAAGCTGTCCGCTTTGCGGCATGGCGCTGGAGCCGCTTACCGCTACCGCCGAGACCGCGCCCAATCCCGAGCTGCGCGACATGACGCGCCGGTTCGCGATCGGCCTCGCGCTCGCGGTGCCGCTGATGGCGGTCGAGATGGGCGGGATGCATCTCCTGTCGCCGGCGGTGGCACAGTGGCTGCAATTCGCTCTCGCCACCCCGGTGGTGTTCTGGGCGGGCTGGCCGATTGTCGAACGCGGCTGGGCGTCGTTCCGGTCGCGCCACCTCAACATGTTCTCGCTGATCGCGCTCGGAGTCGCGGTCGCCTATGGGTACAGCCTCGTCGCGACGCTCTTTCCCGGCATCTTTCCCGCGAGCGTCCGCAGCGGCGGCGAAGTCCCGGTCTATTACGAGGCGGCGGCGTACATCATCGTGCTCGTGCTGCTCGGGCAGGTGCTGGAGCTGCGCGCGCGCGAACGCACCGGCGGCGCCATCCGTGCGCTCCTCGATCTTGCCCCGAAGACGGCACGCCGTGTCGCGGCCGATGGGCAGGACGAGGAAATTCCCCTCGACGCGGTGCGGCAAGGCGACCGGCTGCGCGTGCGTCCGGGCGCAAGCGTGCCGGTCGACGGCGTGGTGCTCGAAGGCGAGGGCGCCGTCGACGAATCGATGGTGACGGGCGAGTCGATGCCGGTGGCGAAGCAGGCCGGCGGCCGGCTCATCGGCGGCAGCCTCAACGGCACCGGCAGCTTCATCATGCAGGCGGAGAAGGTCGGCGCCGAGACCATGCTCGCCCGCATCGTCCAGATGGTCGCCGAGGCGCAGCGCAGCCGCGCGCCGATCCAGCGCCTCGCCGACCTGGTCTCGGGCTATTTCGTTCCGGCCGTGGTCGCGGCGGCGGTGGCGGCGTTCCTGGCGTGGATGATCTGGGGCCCGGCGCCGGCGCTCGCCCATGCGCTCGTCGCCGCAGTCTCGGTGCTGATCATTGCCTGCCCCTGCGCTCTCGGCCTTGCCACGCCGATGTCGATCATGGTCGGGGTGGGACGCGGCGCGACCATGGGCGTGCTCATCCGCAATGCCGAGGCGCTCGAGCGCCTGGAAGCGGTCGATACGCTCGTCGTGGACAAGACCGGCACGCTCACCGAAGGCAAGCCGCGTGTCGTCGCCGTTGCGGCGGCGCCGGGTTTCGACCAGGCGGCGATCCTCGCCCAGGCGGCGAGCCTCGAGCGCGCGAGCGAGCACCCGCTCGCCGCCGCGATCGTCGCCGCTTCGCGCGAGCAGCAACAGGCGGTCGTGC
>Ga0307374_10011770_pt1 | contig 12369 bp, 10 predicted proteins | sample OX3MG_FD_202532 | JGI IMG/M metagenome (GOLD analysis project Ga0307374, IMG submission 202532) | Soil microbial communities from Risofladan, Vaasa, Finland - OX-3 | ecosystem: Environmental > Terrestrial > Soil > Coastal area > Acid sulfate soil | place: Finland: Risofladan, Vaasa | collected...
ATCGTCGCGGCCCAGCTGGACGCCGTGCTCGACGACCTCCCCCCTGCGGCCGTGAAGACCGGCATGCTCGCCACCGCCGCCATCGTCCTCCTGGTGGCCGACCGGGCGGCGGCCGGTGACCTGCCGTCCCTCGTGGTCGATCCGGTCATGGTCGCCTCGACCGGGCGCCGCCTCCTCGACGAGGCCGCCGTCGACGCCTACCGCCGCCGGCTCGTGCCCAATGCGCTGATCGTGACCCCCAACCTGTTCGAGGCGGTAATCCTCGCCGACGCCGACCCGCAAGAGGTCCCCGATGTCGACACCATGGTGGACCTCGCCCGGCGCATCCAGGCACTCGGCCCCCGATGGGTCCTGGTCAAGGGCGGGCACCTGCCCGGCGTGCACTCGGTCGGGTCCGCTCCCGCTCCGGACCGGGTCTCCGACGTGCTGGTGGGCGGAACCGACGTCCTCGTCCTGGAGGAGTCCCGGGTGGACACCCGCAACAACCACGGAACCGGGTGCACGCTGGCGTCCGCGATCGCCGCGCTCCTGGCCCGCGGTGCCGACGTGCCCGAGGCGGTCGCCGGTGCCCGGCGCTTCGTCCACGACGCCCTGGTGGGGTCGGCCGGCTGGGCACTCGGCCGGGGGCACGGTCCGCTCGATCCGTTCGGCTGGTCGTCCCGGTAGGATCCCGCCGCCGCGGGTCCCGCCGTTGCCCGGGCGCGTCAGAGGCCGGGCCTTGCGACCCGGCCTCTGCCCCCCCGGAATCCCCCGGTACCACAGGTTCCGTCCGGTCTCGTCCGACCGGGCGGCCCCCCTCCTCGTGACGACGGCGGACCGTCGTCCTCGACCTGCGCATTGTGAGGGATCGCGACCCCGATGTAAACATTTGGTAAACGACTTTCACATGGCGCGGTCAAATCATCCCTCTCCGTGAGCACGTCCCGACTGACCGGCCGTCTCGGCCCCGTCCTCGGTCGTGGACGGGACGCCGGTCGGCCCGCGACCGGTACCGTCGGGACATGACGTCACCGGTTCCCCGACGCCTCGCGCAGCTCGTCGCCATCGGCAGGATCGCCATCGGCTGCACGGCGGTGGCGGCGCCGACCCTCATGACCCGGCCGTGGATCGGCGGGGCCGCCGCCTCGCCGGACGCGAGGCTCCTGGCTCGCGCCATGGGCGGACGCGATCTGGCCCTCGGGATCGGAACCCTGCGGGCGCTGGGCGTCGACGGTACCGAGGCCCGACCGTGGGTGGCGCTGGCCGGGGTGGCCGACGCCGTGGACGCGTGCGTCACCCTCTGCGCGTTCCGCCGTCTGCCGACCCCGAGCCGCTGGGCCGTCCTGGCCGCCACCCTCGGCGCCGCCGTCGTCTCGTTCCGGGTGGCCGCGGCACTCGATCCGGCCCCGCACCCGTTCGGGACCGGCGGCACTGCCGTCGACGGACCCGCGGACCCGGCGGCGGCCGGCGGTACGGGCGCGGGGGCCGGCACGGAAGGCACCGGTAGCATGCGGGCATGACCTCGACGTCGGGCACGGTGGCGTCCGGCGGCCCCACCCCCCGAGGCGCACCGGGCGACGGGGCTTCCCCGGGCGACGGGACTGCTCCCGACGACGGCGGCACCGCGGCCTCCGCCGGGTCGGCCGGGTCCGCCGGGTCGGCCGGGTCGGCCGGACGGGGCTACGAGCCGATGTCGATCCGGGGACCGGCCCTCATCGTCCTCGGGCTCGCCGTGCTCCTGCTCCTCGGCGGCGTGGTCGCCTCGGCCGTGACCAGCGGCTCTGATCCGACCTTCACCCTCCGCCAGGTGACGCTCGCAGACGGGACCACCGTCCCCCTCGCCCCGGCGGCGGCCAGACTGCACGCCATCGTCAGCAACGACGAGCCGCCCGCCGACATCATCGGGAACCTCGGGATCCCGAAGGAGTCGGTCGTCACCGGAGTGCTCAACTCGGACCAGCACACCGCCCAGTTCGACCGGACCGCACGCCTCCGTAGCCAGCTCTCCCAGACGGAGGTCGTCGACGTCTACGCCCACCTGCTCCGGACCGTCGGCTGGCAGGTCATCTACCAGGGACCGGCTCCCCAGGGCGGCCCCGGTACCACCGAGGTCCTGGCCAAGCGCGGCAGTGGGGACGGCTTCTACTGGGAGACCGGCGTCGTCGTCTCCCCCACCACGCCGGAAGGCACCACGTCGTACTCGGTGGAGGTGTTCGAGACCCCCGACGGCAACTGACCCGCGTCGGTGTCGCCTCCCACCGGCCCACCCCGCTCGTCGATCGGGTCCGAAGACCGCCGGAACATCCAGGACCACACGAACAGGTTGATCGGGTACAGCAGGTAGCCCACCCGGGTGGCGGGGGCCAGCAGGATGGCGATGAGCATCACCCATCCGGTCAGCCGGGCCACGGCCGCCGCGTCCCTCGGCGGGTCGCGGAGCAGGCGCCGACCCAGGACGGACAATCCGATCACCGCGGCCACGACCACGTACGCCCGGTGGATCGCCGGGAAGGTCGCCACCAGGATGTGGCCGGGCAGCGCGCTGGCCGCCGGTGAGGCCACGCCGGCCAGGCCGAGCGGGAACCGGACGACGTTGTCGACGAATGCCGACGGGTTGTGCAGCGCGACGGGCAGCACCACCGGCACGACCAGCGCCAGCACGGCCACGAGGTAGCGGCCCACCGCCCGCCGCCCCTTCAGGTCCGACGCCGCGAACAGGGCCAGGAACACGAGCGGCCAGGCCGTGAACTTCAGGGTGCTGGCCGCCCCGAGTGCGAGCCCGGCCAGCACCGGTCGTCGCCGCTGCAGGGCCACGAGTCCGAGCAGCATGAGCGCGACCACCGGCATGTCGTCCCCGCCCGTCGCCAGCGGGAGCGCGGCCGTGGGCAACACGGTCAGGGCCTGCAGCGACCGGTAGCGGGCGTCGGAGCCGGGGCGCACCCGGCTGAGGGCGAGCACGGTGACCACGACCGTGAAGAGGAGGAACTGGATCCGGGCATCGGTCAGTCGGGCCTCCACCTTGCTTCCGCTCGAGAAGCCGAACACCACCATCCCCGGCAGGTACGGGTAGTAGAGCTCGTAGACGGGAATGGCGCTCTGGCGGATCAGGATGTGGCCGTTGCGGTCGACGACCTGGTACGGGTCCTGGCCGTGGGCGGCGCGGATGCCGGCCCGCTCGACGACCAGCACCTCGGGCTGCACGTGCAGCGAGGCGTCACCGTGGCTCGCCCACACCACCTCGAGGGCGAGCGGCACCACGGTGGCTCCCAGCAGTACGACGGCGAAGGCGGCGATCCGGGCGGCACGCCACCCGCCACCCGACGGCACGGGTCCTGCGACAACCGCGGCAACCGGGGCACCAGGGGCACCCGGGGCACCCGGGGCGTCCGGGGCGTCCGGGGCGTCCGGGGCACCCGGCCCCGTGGTCCCACGGCGCCGCGACCTGCGCACGAGGGTCACGACGACCATGAGCGCCGTGGCTGCGGCGTAGGGGCCGACCGCCAGGCGGCCCCACTCGCGGTACAAGGGGATCCGCATGGCCAGGGCGGTCACGCCGGCGAACAGGGCCGACGCTCCGTACAGGAAGGCGTCCCGACCCTCCGGGGTCAGCGCCCGGAGCCGGGCCAGCAGCCGCCGGGCCGCTCCGGACGGTCCGGTCCGCGGGTCAACGGTCATCGGTGCCGTCCCGGGCGAACAGCCCGCGGTAGAAGTCGAGCTCGGCGGTGAGGGCGGCCTCGATCGTCGAGGCCCTGCGGAAACCGTGGGACTCCCCCTCGAAGACGACGAGGCGGCAGTCGGCCCCGGCCGCCCGCAGCTGCTCGGCGAACGACTCGGCCTGGGACGGCGGGACGACCGGGTCGTCGGCCCCCTGCAGGAGGAGCACGCGTCCCCCCAGGCGGTCGGCGTGGTGGATCGGGGACCGGCTCCGGTAGTCCGACGCCGCCGCGGGCAGCGGGCCGACCAGCGAGTCCAGGTACCGGGACTCGAATTCGTGGGTGTCGGCGGCCAGAGCCAGCAGGTCCGTCACCCCGTACCAGGCGACCGCGCCGGCGAAGCACCGTGCCCGGATCAGGGCGCCCAGGGCGGTCAGTCCGCCGGCGCTCGTGCCCCGGATGGCCATTCGGGCGCCGTCCACCAGTCCGTCGGCGGCCAGGGACTCGGCGTAGGCCACGCAGTCGTCCACGTCGCCCTCGCCCCAGGCGCCGCGCAGGAGGTCCCGGTAGGCCCGTCCATGGCCCGTGCTCCCCCGGTAGTCGACGACGGCCACGGCGATGCCCCGACTGGTGAGGAACTGGACCACGGGGTCGTACCCCGCCTCCGCGCTCGCCGTCGGGCCGCCATGGCAGAAGACCACGAGGGGCGGACGGGACCGGTTCGGAGGGACGTCCGGGTTCACCGGCGCGAAGAAGAGGCCCGGCACAGGGAGATCGCCGGTCCTGCCGACCCTTGACACCGGTGGCGAGGCCCGGTCCGGGTCGACCGTCACCGCCGGGGCGGCGCTCAGCCGGCGGGCTGGGACGATCCCCGTCGGGTCGACGGCGAACACCGACTGCGCCTCCGTCGGCGTCGAGCCGAGCACGGCGGCGGTACGGCCGTCTGCGGTGACGACGCCGGCCAGGGTCACGCACGGCTGGTCGACATCGACGCGCGACCAACCCCCGGCGTCGGGTCCGGCAGGCGGTGGGCGGAGGAGCACCAGGCGGTCCCGACCCTCGGACCGCCGGACCGCCAGGAGCGAGCCGTCGGCCAGCTCGTCGAACGTGTGCCGGCCGAACACCCAGTCCGGGCCGTGGTACTCGGCCTCGTCCCGGATCAGCGGCACGGCGTCACCCGGACCCGGTCCGGTGCCGCCGAACGCCCCGGCCGGCACCCGGTACGGCAGCCACCAACCCGTCCGGTCGTCGACGAACAAGAGGGAGCCGTCCGCGCACCACCGGGGCTGGCCCACCGAGGTGTCCGGCCCCCCGGCGACCGTCACGGCGGTGCCGGCGGCCGGTGGACCGGCACCGGTGGCGAAGGGGGCGACCTGCAGTCGTCCCGCGTCCCACGGCAGGGCCGGGTGGTCCCAGGTCATCCAGGCCAGCCAGCGCCCGTCGGGCGAGGGCCGCGGCGCGGCCACGAAGTCGCCGGGCGCGGCCAGGACCGTCGGTACGCCCGGTCCCCCGGCCGGCACGGCCACCAGCCGGTGGGTGGTGCCGTCGGGGCCGAGCCGCTCCTCCACCGAGACGAGCCACCGCCCGTCGGGAGTCAGCCGGCCGTCGGCGTGGCGGACGTCCTGGGCCGGGTCCCCGTCGGCACCCAGCCGCACCGGTGCGGCCTCCGCCCCGGGGTCGAGCCGGTGCCAGGCCTGGTCGTCCTGGTCGACGTAGAGCAGGACGCCGCCGGCCACCGTGGCCGCTCCTCCGCCGTACTCGTGGACCCGGCTGCGCACGCTCACCCCCGCCGGCGACACGTCGACGGGCGCGACGCCCGGGGGCCCGCCCGGTTCGCACCGCACGACGACCTGGCGGCCGCCCTCGTCGGGACGGGACTCGGTCCAGTACACGCTGGCCCCGTCGGCCAGCAGCCCGCTGCGCGACACCTTGCCCGCCGCCACCTGGGCGGCCGACCACGGCGACGGCCACCAGCCGGCCCCGGGGACCCCCGGTGTGGACGGGGTGACGGGGACGGACGGGTCCGTCCGGGCCACCGGGGTCGGCTCCGCCGACGGCGGTCGGGCCCCGGTCGCGTCCTCAGTCGTCATGGAATCTGTACGGTACCCGTAATGACCTCGTCCCCTCCGTCTCCCCCCCGGCCGACACCGTCCGGTGGCACCCGGGCGGTCGGCCCGGACGACCGGTTCCCCGCCTTCGTCGTCAGCGGTGCGGGCGACGCCCTGCGCTCCGGCGTCGCCACCCTCACCCTGGACGACCTACCCGAGGGAGACGTGCTGGTCGAGGTGACGTGGTCCGCCGTGAACTACAAGGACGCCATGGTCACCCGGCCCGGAAACCGGGTGGCCCGTACGTCCCCGTTGGTACCCGGCGTCGACCTCGTCGGCACCGTCGTCACCTCGGACGCCCCAGCCGTGGCCGTCGGGTCCGTCGTGGTCGTCCACGGCTACGACCTGGGCGTGGCCCGCCACGGCGGATTCGCGCGCTTCGCCCGGGTCCCCTCCGAATGGGTGGTACCCCTGCCGGACGGCCTGACCGCCCGCCGGGCGGCCGCCCTCGGGACCGCCGGGTTCACCGCCGCGCTGTCGCTGCACCGCCTGGAGCACCACGGCCTGCGGCCCGGCGACGGTCCGGTGCTCGTGACGGGGGCGTCCGGCGGCGTCGGGGGCATGGCCGTGGCCCTGTGTGCGGCACGCGGGTACGAGGTGGTGGCCAGCACGGGCCGGACCACCGAACGCGCCTACCTCACGGGGCTGGGCGCCGCCGAGGTCATCGGACGGGACGACCTGGTGGTGGCACCCGATCGCACCCTGGGCCCGGAACGGTGGGCCGGGGCGATCGACTGCGTCGGGGGGTCGACGCTCGCCGCCGTGCTGCGCACCCTTCGCTACGGCGCGGCGGTGGCGGCCAGCGGGCTCACCGGCGGCTCGGCACTCGAGACCGACGTCTACCCGTTCATCGTGCGCAACGCCGCCCTCCTCGGCGTCGACACCGTCGCGACGCCCATCGGCGAACGACGGGCGGTGTGGATCGAGATGGCGGCGGCGTTCCCGGGCGACGTCCTGGACTCGCTCGTGGAGGGCGAAGTGGGCCTGGTCGGCCTCTCCGACGCCCTCGACTCGATCCTGGGCGGCCGGGTCCGCGGGCGCATGCTCGTGCGGCCCGGCGACTGACGGGCGGGGCGCGGCACCGGGAACACGCGGGCCCCACGGGTGCGGCGGACCCGACGGCACCGTCGGCCGGTCCGGTCCGGTCCGCCGGATCCCGGGGCCGTCGGCGGCGGTGCACGCCGGCAATGCCCAGGGAGAACGTCCTCGTCGTGGGTAGTCTCTGCGTGACATGACAGACCGCTCCGACGGCCATGCCGCCATCGACCTGAAGGTCATCCAGCTCTTCGCGCTGGTATCGGAGGCGCTGTCCCGTGCCACCCATGCGCTGCTCAGCGGTGACGCGGTCCTCGGCCAGACCGTCATCGACGGCGACCAGGCCGTCGATGCGCTGACCGCCGAGGTCGAACTGCTCATCTGGGAGGAGCTCCAGGAACGGCCGGTCCAGGGGAACGAGCTCCGCTACCTGGTGGGGCTCCTCCTCATCATCCCGGAGCTCGAACGCAGCGCCGACCTCGCCGAGCACGTGGCCCAGCGCGCCGTCGAGCACCTGGGGACGTCGATGAGCCCACGCAGCCGGGGCATCGTCCAGCTGATGACCGAGGTGGCCAGCGAGATGTGGGGTCAGGCGGCCGACGCCTTCGGGGAGGGGAACCGGGTGGCCGACCACCTCGCCTCCGCCGACGAGGAGATGGACATCCTCCACGCCCGCCTCACCCTCGAGGTCGGGGCCGAGGAGATGCCGGCCTCGATCGCCGCGCAGGTGACCTTGCTGGCCCGGTTCTACGAACGACTGGGTGATCACGCCGTCAATCTGGCCCGGCGGATCGAGCTGCTGGTCGACACCCGGAACTCCTAGGCCGGGAACCGGCCCTACGAGGAGAAGTCCTCCGGTCGGATGCTGTCGAGGAAGCTCCGGAACTCCCCCACGATCTCCTCGGGATTGCCCTCGGCCACGGCCGGCTCCTCCTCGGACTCCTCGTCCTCCTCGTCGACGGCCAGCATGATCCCCTCGGCGTCCATGAGGTCGTCGGCCACGAACAACGGTGCACCGGTGCGAACGGCCACGGCGACCGCGTCGGACGGCCTCGAGGAGACGGGCACCTCGTCGCCGTCCCGCAGCAGGACGATCTCGGCGTAGTAGGTGCTGGAGCGCAGCTCGGTGACGACCACCCGGACCACGTCCGCGTCGAGTGCCTCCAGGAGGTCCCGGATGAGATCGTGGGTCATGGGCCGTGGCGTGTCCATCCCCTGCAGCGCGAAGGCGATTGCCGTGGCCTCGGGCGCCCCGATGAAGATCGGCAGCGTGCGGCCCAGTCCCTCGGATTCCTGGAGCAGCAGGACCGGCGTGTTCGACTGGAGATCCACCCGAACCGCTCGGAGCCGCACCTCGACCATGCCCTCAAACCTACTCGCCGAGGCCGCCGGTTGCGACGGCGCCCCGCCCGCACGGGGGCCGTCCGGGAGGCGGCCCGGGCGCCGGGATCACCCGTTCAGGAGATCCCGCAGGGCCGTCCGGAGCAGCGAGCCCTTCAGCTGCTGGCCCAGTGCGGCCAGGTCCTCCGCCGTGCGACCGGCCCGGACCCGGGCCTCGGGATTGCGCTGGCGCACCATGGGGATGACGATCTGTTCGATGAAGCCGGCCTCGCGGTCGACCGCGTTCTTGTACAGGCGCAGGTGCCGGGCCTCGATGCCGAAGGCGGCGAGCTTGGCGGCCACATTGGCCACCGCCAGCGCCTCTTCGTCGAAGTACTCGACGCCCCCGACCACCGCTGCTCGGACCAGCCCGTACTCCTGCAGCTGGCCGACGTAGTCGGCACCCAGTCCGCTCGCGGCGCACAGCTCGTCGAGCGAGAGACTGGCGCCGCCCATCGAGCCCATCGAGCCCATCGAGCCCATCGATCCCACAGCGCCCGCCGGTTCCGACGCACCACCGGCACCCGTAGCGCCCGTAGCGCCCGTGGAACCCGTGGATCCCGTAGCGCCCGTGGAACCCGTGTCGGGGTCCGGCGCCCGATCCGAGGCGGGCGCGGCATCCGGCGGGGCCGGCGGGGTGACGGCACGGGAGGCGCGCCGGGCCGGCGGGTCCCCCGCCGCCGATGCGGTCGGTGCGACGTGCCCCCCCGAATCGTGCCCCGCCCCGTTGCCCGCACTCTCGGCGGCGCGGTGCGGCGGCGCGGCGAGGCTCGCCCGGTGGGCCCGGGCGACCGGTGGGGCACTGGCGGCGGCGGCGGTCGACGCGGCCGAGCGGGTGGCCGGTGATTCGATGCCCGGGAGTGCCGACGACGGGTCCCCCGCCGCGGAACCGGCCTCGGCGGACCGGTGCGACGACGACGCCCCCTGTCCCACCAGGACCGGCTCGGCCGTGGCCGGAACCGGAGCCGTGGCCGGAGCGGTGGCGGCGTGCGGTGCCTCCCCGACCGAGGCTGCAGGTGGGTCGGGGGCCACCCCGACGGTCGACGCGGCGTCCACCCCTGCGGTCGAGGACTCCGCCGACGGTGCCGACCCGGCCCCGCCGGCGTCCTCGTCGAGGCGGTCCTTGATCACCTTGAGCGGCAGGAAGTGTTCACGCTGCTGACGAAGCACCCATCGGAGGCGCTCGACGTCGTGCTCGTAGAACTTGCGGTAGCCGGACGGCGTCCGCTCCGGGTTGACCAGGCCCTGGCTCTCCAGGAACCGGATCTTGGAGATGGTGATGTCGGCGAACTCCTGGCGCAGCAGGGTCAGGACGTCGCCGATGGACAGGTAGGAGCGGGCGCTCACTCGGCCGCCCCGCGCAGGTAGATGAGCTTGAACTTGCCCACCTGCACCTCGTCGCCGCTGGCCAGGAGGACGGCCTCGTCGATCCGTGTGCGGTTGACGTAGGTCCCGTTGAGCGATCCCGCGTCGCGGACGCTGGTGACCTGCCCCTCGGTGAGGAACACGGCGTGCTTGCGCGACACGGTGATGTCGTCGAGGAAGACGTGGCTGTCCGGGCGGCGGCCGACGGTGGTCTCCGGGATCTCGAGGGGGAATCTGGCGCCTTCGTCGTTGCCCCGCATGACGACCAGGAGGCCGACGCCGCGGGGGAGTTCGAGCTGGCCGACCGGTGCGATGCGGTCGCCGTTGTCGGCGACCTCGTCGACCGGGCTGACCCCGACCGAGGTGTCGGGGACCGACGTCACCATGGACGCGCCGCACGAGGAGCAGAAGTTCACGCCTTCGGGATTGCGATGGCCGCAGCTGTGGCAGAACACGTGATCCAACGTAGCCGCTCCGGCCGGCCCGCTCCCGAGTGGCGTCCCGGTGGCGGGGCTCAACCTTCCGTCAGCTGGCGGTAGCCGGCGGCATCGAGCAGCCCGTCGACCGCGGCGGGGTCCGAGGGGGCGATCTCGCAGATCCAGCCGCCCCCGTAGGGGTCGCTGTTCATGAGCTCGGGCGCGTCCGCCAGACCGGTGTTGACGGCGACGACCTCGCCGCCCACGGGGGCGTAGATCTCCGAGACCGACTTGGTCGATTCGACCTCGCCGATGAGCCCGCCGGGCTCGACGGCGGCACCGGGTCCGGGCAGGTCCACGAAGACGATGTCGCCGAGGGCGTCCTGGGCGTAGTCGGTGATGCCGATGCGGATCCGGTCGCCCGACGCCCGGGCCCACTCGTGGTCGCTCGAATAGCGCAGGTCCTCAGGCACGTTCATGGGTCCGGACCCTACCGGACCGGCGACGCGCACGCCTCCGGACGACGGGCAGGTGCCGGCACGCCGCCGGAACCCCGTCGGCACGCCGCGGGCACTCCGACGGCACCCTGGAGGCAACCCGCCGCCGCCCGGCGGCTCCACCCACGGGGGGTCCGGCCTCAGTGCAGCAGTTGCTCGAGCCGCGTGGCGTACTCCTGCGCCCGGGCCTCGGCCCGAGCGGCGCTCGGCGCCTCGGCCCACACATGGGTCAGGGGCTCCTCGGGGTCGGGCAGCACCAGCGCCCACCCGTCGTCCTCCAGGACCTTGACGCCGTCGACGAGCACCAGCTCGTGCCCCTGGGACCGCTCCACCAGGGTGCGCATGAGCATCCCCTTCTGGTCCCAGGGCGTGTGCACGGACTGATGTGCGATCCGCACGGGGGGCATGGCTGCCACCAGTTCCGACAGTTTGCGCCCGGTGGACGTCAACAGCGCGATGAGGTTGACCAGCGTCGCGGCACCGTCGAAGGCGGGCAGGAAGCGGGGGAAGATGAAGCCACCGGACTGGCTGGCGGCGAGGGTCACCTTTTCGGATCGGGCCACCTCCATGAGACTGGAGGCCGAGAGCTTGGTCCAGACGATCTCGGCGCCGGCGTCCTGGCAGATCCGCTCGGCCGCGCCGCTGGCCGCCACCGGCAGGGCGATGCGGGCCCCGGGGACGGCCTCGGTCACCAGGGTCACGAGGATCAACAGGGTCTCGTCGTGGCTGAGTGTGTGGCCGAGGTCGTCGACGATGTCCACGAACTCGCCGCCCGGGTCGAGCACCGCTCCCATCTGGGCGCCCGACGCCCGGACCAGCTCCGACACCCGGGCGGCGGCGGCCTGCCGGTCGAAGGTGAGCACGCTGGCCGTGTTGGCGTACGGGTTGACCACCAGGACCTCGGCCTCGAGCTTGGCCAGCAGGGTGGGCATGACGAAGCTGGCCGTCCCGAAGGAGTAGTCGAGGACGAGCTTGAGTCCCGCGGAACGGGCCGCCGACAGGTCGACCGAATCCACCAGTGCGGCGGTGTAGTGCTCGAGGGTCCGCGGGGGGAACCCGAGGTCGCCGATCTCCCGGGCCAGCACCCGGCGGAAGTCCTCACGGTGGTAGAGGCGCTCGATCTTCCGCTGGGTCGCCTCGTCGACGTCGATGCCGTCCTCGTCGAAGAACCGGAGCACGACGGACTGGGGGTCGCCGGGGTCGAGGCGCACGGTGACGCCCGCGGTGGACGCGGACGACGTGATCTGGAACCGGGTCACCGGCACGGTCGCCGCCTCGAGGTCGTCCACGTTGACCCCGGCGGCGTTGCAGCCGACCATGATCGCCCGCTTGAGCACGCGGGCGGCGCGGCTGGTGTCGCGCGAGCTCGTGACCGTGGCGCCCTTCTCGAGGGTGGAGGCCCAGGCCATCGACAGGCGCACGGCCAGTTCGGGGCTGATGTCCACGTTCGCCAGGCCCCGGACGCCGTCGCGCCCGAACAGCGAGCGGGCGCCCCGGGACTCCCACACGATCGACGAGTTGACGATGGCACCGGCCTCCACCGTCTTGAACGGGTAGATCTTGACCCCGGCGCTGATCTCGGCGTGCGCGCCGACGAAGCACTCGTCGCCCAGGACCACGCCCTCCTCGCACCGAACGCCCTGGCGGAGGTCCGAGCCGCGACCGAGCACGCTGCCCTCGACCCGGACCCCGGACCCGAGGTACGTGTTGTCGTGGACCACGGAGCGCTCGACCACGGCGTTGTCACCGATCCGGACGTTGCGCCCGAGGGTCACGTACGACCCCAGGATGGCACCGGGACCGACCACACAGTTGTCGCCGATGACGGCGGGGCCGGTGAGGGCGACGCTCGGGTCGATCTCGGCACCCTTGCCCACCCACACGCCCGGGCGCAGGGGGAACCCCGCGATCTCGACCTGGACCTTGCGGTCGAGGA
>Ga0307374_10011773_pt1 | contig 12367 bp, 19 predicted proteins | sample OX3MG_FD_202532 | JGI IMG/M metagenome (GOLD analysis project Ga0307374, IMG submission 202532) | Soil microbial communities from Risofladan, Vaasa, Finland - OX-3 | ecosystem: Environmental > Terrestrial > Soil > Coastal area > Acid sulfate soil | place: Finland: Risofladan, Vaasa | collected...
CGCGAACCGGCAGCCGTCCCAGTAGGCATCCACCCGCGGCCGGCGCTTGCCCCGCAGGCCGACCTCCAGGACGTCGGGAAAGCGTGCGGCGGGAGCGCGGAACCAGATTTCCACTCCGGTCTGCGACACCAGCTGGAACCCGGACAGGCCTGATGGCTGGTCCATGGCGGCGTGCATGCAGGCCGGTGTCCCCCAGCAGCACACCCGCGGGTGCGCGGCCCAGACCCACAGCCGCCCGCCGAGCTGGCGAATCAGCCCGGCCGCCTCAGCGCTGACGTCTACCCGCACGCTTTCCCCTCACCACCCCGGCGCAGCGGCCCCGAGGAGTCCCGGCCTGCCCAGCCCACGCCGCGCGCCATGCCACCTTCGGCCGTGCCCGCCGCGCCTGAGCTCGTCAACGCTGCGCCCCGGTCACGGTCGGCCGCGGCTGGCCAGCCCGGCCATACGCGTCAGCCACGACGCCACCCGGCCGCCCGCTGGCGGGAGGGCACCGGGATGGGCTTCGCGGATGGCCGCCACGACCTGCCCTGCCGAAGGGTTGACCATAGCGCTGGTGCCGACCACGACGGTGGGAACGATTTCGTCGCCGCCGGTGATGGCGCGCACCCGGGCCGCCGCCGCGGCGTCTTCCCAGATGTTGACCCATTCCGCAGGCACCCGCGCACCGCGCAGGCCAAGCCGCAGCATGGCACAGTAGGGGCATCCGGGCCGCCAGTACACGCGCACCGCGCCGGGTGCCGCTGCCGGGGAGTTCATGGCCGCGCCGCCGTGCGATGCAGCCGGGCGAGGATCCGCCCCGCCAGCCCAGCGCCCGCTGCGCCCGGTGTTTCCCCGCCGGGATCGGGGACGCGCTCGACGCGGACGCCGCGCCAGAACGCTACATGCCCGGCGATCATGCTGGCGGCGGCGCTGGGCTGGGGGTAGTACCAGGCCGCATCGGGGTTCGCCTGGCCGCCGGCGCGGATGTGGTAGTAGCGCGCCTGGCCTTTCCACGGGCAGGTGCTGGTAGTGGGGCTGTCGCTGAAGTACTCCCGGCACAGCGACGCCAAGGGGAAGTAGTGATTGCCTTCCAGCTTCACCGTGCGGCTGCTCTCGGCGAGTACGGTCCCGTTCCACACGGCCCTGAACATGCCCACCTCCACGTGCTCGACATCCGTCATCGATTGCAGCACCGGGCCAGGCCGCCGCGCGGCGGACTGTCAGCCTGGTGACAAGATGAGCCTTGTGACGTTCAGGCGGCTCCCGGCAGCGGCGGCGCAGCGGGCCGCCCGGCTGCTGCCGGCCGCGGCAGGAACGTCCGAGGCGCAGATCCGCCAGGCCGCCTGGGTGGCCCGGTGCGTGGGCCGCGGGCAGGCCGCGCCACTGCGGGCCGAGGACGTGACCGCGCTCGCCCCGGCACTGGCGGTGCGAGAGTTCGCACCGGGCTCGGTGCCGTTCCGGGCGGGCGAGCCGACGCCGGGCGTGTGGATCGTCCGCAACGGGCGGATCGAGCTGTCTGTCGGGTCAGGTCGCCGCCGGGCCGTGGTGCAGCTGCTGCGCCCCGGTGACGTGGATGGCGATATCCAGCTGCTGCTGGACATGCCTCTGCCCTACACCGGCCGGGCGGTATCCGAGGCGACCTGCCTGTTCCTGGCCGCCGACGGCTTCGAGGAGCTGCTGGCCACCCGCCCGGCGATCGCCCGGCGGTGGCTCTCAAGCGTGGCCCAGCGGCTCGCGGCCAGCCAGGCCCGCGTCCTGGGCCTGCTGGGCGGCTCACTGACCGCCCAGGCCGCCCGCCTGCTCGCCGACGAGGCGGTCCAGGGGCGGGTGGAGCTGCCCCAGCGGACCCTGGCCGCCATGCTGGGGGTGGCCCGGCCCTCCCTGAACAAGATCCTCAAGGACTTTGAGCGCGACGGCCTGATCAAGATCAGCTATAGCGCCATCGAGGTCCTCGACCACGCCAAGCTCGCTGGCCTCGCCTGACCTGCGCCTGGCTGGCGGCGGCGTTCTGAGCACCGCTACCGCCCCCTTGCCGGGGATGTGTGCTTCGTCATTGCCACCGCCGCTGGATGGCAGCTGCCAGGCAGCATGCGGCAGCCGCCAGCACCTCGTCGGCCCCCCGGCGCGAGGCCGCCGGCGAGCCGCACGCTGACCGGCCCGTCACTGGCCCGGCTGACCAGACTCTGTCAGGAAGGTGACTAACCGGCCGGCGCGATACCTTGCGGTCAGCTACTGTGCACCGGCCTGCGACCGGTACGTTCAGCCAGCCGGTGCACACGTTTGCATGGAGGGTGGCAGATGACGGAAGGTGCTGCGGGCACGCCCCGCGGTTTCGTGCGCCGGCGGGCGCTATCCGCACATAACGGTGCCACCATGCGGACTGTGGTGGACTGCGGTGAGGCAGGCCGCCTCACCCTGGACGAGCCGGTACCGCATGGCGGCACCGGTGAAGGCCCGACGCCGCTGCAGGCTGTGCTGGCAGCGCTGTGCGGGTGCGAGGCGGTGACGTTCCGCCGCACCGCAACCGAGCTGGGCCTCGGTTACGCCGCCCTGGACTTCGAGGCCGCCTTCACCATCGACATCCGGGGGCGCCAGGGCGACCGGTCAGTACGCCCGCACTTCCAGACCGTGCGGGTGCGCGCCATCGTCACCACCAGCGAGCCGACCGCGAAGCTGGCCGCGGTGATAGCGGAAACCGAGGCCCGGTGCCCGGTGCTGAACCTTCTCCTCGACGCCAAAGTCGACGTCAGGATGGAGTGGCTGCGCAACGACGGCGGCACCGAGGAGAGCATTACCCGGACGTGACCCCTGCCCGCCGGAAGGCCGCCGGCGGGCGCACCGCAATCCCGGGTGGATCACGAAGACGATGCCGCCAGGAGCCCAGCTGGCCGTGGCATCCCCATGACGTCCGCTACGAGGATCGCGGCCAGCACAGCACCGCCGCGGCCCGCTGCAGACGGCCGGGACCGGCCTGTCCTGTCTCAATGCGCCTGCTTGCGGAGCTGCTGGGCGCGCAGGTCGTCGTGCCACCGGAACGGCGTCGCGACGATGGTGCCCGCCGGATGGTCCTCTTCCGCCTCCGTGAGCACTGTGCGCAGCACCAGTTCGTGGGTGGCGGCATCGCCGGGGGCGCCGAGGGTCAGGCCGAAGGGGTGCGCGATGAAGCAGGCGAGGGATGGGCGTGTGAGTTCGGTGATCGCTGGGACCTGCGTGATGGAGATCGTGGCGATGCCCGCGTCGTCAAGACCGCGCTGGAGCAGTCCGACCGACTGCTGGCACACTGGTCAAGCCGGGACGAGGAGCACAAGGTCGACCTGGTCGCGCTGGAACACGTCGATGGCGGCGGGGAGGTGGCGGTCGAGGACCATCCGGCCGTCGAGGACCGCTCCCATCATTGACACTGCTTGCCCTGACACGGCCCCGATGACCCCCTGATCCGCCAGCCGCCCCAGCGTGCGCACCGGCCAGACCACCTCGGGATCTTCGCTCGCCCGCCTGGTGTCATAGCCGATGTGGTGAAAGGCAACCTTCTCGCCGATGGGGATGACGCGGGGAGGACCGGCAGCAGGGATGGCATCCTCGCTGGGGAGGTGGGCGCCCGCCGTGGACAGCAGGCCGATACGGGCCTCAGCGAGCGGGCGCTTGAGCCGGTGCCGGGCCGATGGCTCCGCAAACCTGAGCCAGTCGAAGCCGGGGTGCCCGCGCCGCCGGATGTAGTCCCGCTCTATGTCCGGGAAGTGCCGGGAGTCGTCATGCAGAAAGACCATGGGCTGGTCACCTTTCCCGCCGGCGGCCAGCTGATGAGGAATCAGGACTCTGCGGCGACTTGTGCCGCCGCGAGGGGATGCCGAGGTCGGCTTCCAGCGCGCCGATCATCCCGGTTACGCGGGCCCGGAGGGCCGGATCTAGCTTGTTACTTCCTGCGGCTAATTAGCAGCCTCGTTGGGCTCCCTGAGCCTGGAATTGTCAGCAGCTTGACACAGTTGCCCTGACGCCACCGTGTCACCGGCCCCGACGGCCGTGCGAGGCTGCACAGGAGGCCGTTGCGCAGCGAGAGGACGGCTCGCGGCTTCCCTGAAGCGCGGGCAGCGCGCGGGACGTGTGCCGCGTGCGGTAAGCGGTGATGTGCGCCAGCAGTGGCTCCGTCAGGCCTGGCTGCTGCTGCGGAGGATCATTTCGGCGCCGCGGCGGGCGTGTGCCACCACGCCGGGATCATGGTCAAGGTAGGCAGCCGACATCGCGCCGTCGTAGAGAGCGATGAGCGCACCGAGCAGGCCGGCGTCGGCGCCAGTGCCGCCGAGCAGCCTGGTGAACGCGGCCCGCACCCGCCCGCGGTGGGCAGCGACCTGCCCGGCGACGGGCCCGGGGCCGGGGAATTCCGCCGCGGCGTTGATGAACGGGCAGCCACGGTAGCCGGGGGCGGCGGCTCGCTCCTGGAGCACGTCGAAGGGGGAGAGCACGGCGGCAGCCGACCCCGGCTCACGCCCGTCCGCCCGCCGCGTGACCGCGGTTTGCCACCATTGGCTCTGGCGGGCGAGGTAGGCGGCGACGAGTTCGTCCTTGCCGCGGAAGTGGGCGTACAAGGTGGCCTTGGCGACCCCGGCCTCGGCGATGACCCGGTCGACGCCGACGGCGTGGATTCCCTCGGCGTAGAACAGCCGGCCTGCCACCTCGAGCAGGCGCTCCCTGACACCGGGTGCCGCGACCGCCATGGCGCCAGGGTACCGGATGAGGTATATCTATGTCAGACAGACAGGTCTGTCTGGAGTACGGGTCAGCCCGGAAGGCCGGCCCGCAGCCACGATGACTCGCATGATCCGGAGGAGGAGCGGTGGCAGGCACGCTGGCGCGGCAACTTGAGGAGCGGAAACAGGCGAGCCGGTCACGGTTCCCGGCCCGGACGCTGGCAGTGATGGATGAGGCGACGGGGGAGGTTGCCGCCTCCGGGATCGCGGGCACCAGCCTGGCGGTGGGTGCCCGCGCACCGCGGTTCACGCTGCCTGACGCGGCTGGTGTGCCGGTGTCGCTGTCGTCGCTGCTGGCCGGCGGCCCGGTGGTGCTCTCCTTTTACCGCGGCGGCTGGTGCCCCTACTGCTCGATCGCGCTGCGCGGCCTGCAGGCCGCGCTCCCCGCGATCACCGCTGCCGGAGCGACCCTGGCGGCGGTCTCGCCGCAGACGCCGGACAGCTCGCTGTCGACGGCGGAGAAGCTGGAACTCGCGTTCCCGGTCCTGTCCGATGTGGGGAACGAGGTAGCCGGGTCTTTCGGGCTAGTCTTCACGCTGCCGGGGGCACTGCGCGAGGTCTACACGGGCCTGGGGATCGACCTGCCGGCCGCCAACGGGGATGAGACGTTCCGGCTGCCGATCCCGGCGACCTATGTGATCGCCGCAGATGGGACCGTCGCCTGGCGGTTCGCGGATCCGGACTACACCAGGCGCGCCGAGCCGGACGACGTGCTCGCCGCGCTGGCGGCGCTGTGAGCCGGGCCGTCCCCGCCCTGGATCGCTGCCCTGGCCGGGGCGAGCCTGTCCTTGGCCGGGCGCAGGCACCCGCCCCAGGGGGAGGTCCTGATGGCCGGCCTTGAGTTCTACTTCGATCCGGTCTGCCCGTTCGCCTGGATGACGAGCAAGTGGGTGCGCCAGGTGGCCGCCTTGCGGGCCCTGGACGTGGAGTGGCGGTTCATCTCACTGCGGCTGATCAACGCCGCAGTCGATTACGGCACTCATTTCCCCGCCGGTTACGAGCGCAGCCACAGCGCCGGCCTGGAACTGCTCCGCGTCGCCGCGGCCGTCCGCGCAGAGCGCGGACCGGGCGCGGTCGGCCCGCTGTATGCCGCGTACGGCAGCGAGATCTTCGACACCAGGCCCGGCCGGCAGGCCGGCCTTCACCGCGACCCGGAGGCGTTCGTGGCGCCGATCCTCAGCCGCCTCGGCCTGAGCGCCGGACTGGCCGGCGTGGTCTCAGACCGCTCCTTCGATGCAGAGATCCAGGCCGAGACCGACCGGGCGCTCGGCGCCACCGGCAGGGACGTCGGCACCCCGATCCTCCACTTCGACCCGCCGGACGGCACCGCTCTCTTCGGCCCGGTCATCAGCCGGCTGCCGGACCCGGACGACGCCCTCGCGCTGTGGGACCACGTGGTTGCCCTTTCGCGCTTTGCGGGTTTCGCCGAGCTCAAGCGCAGCCTGCGCGAGACGCCGCAGCTGCGGGCGCTGGGGGTGGCCGAGGGCGAAACCGGCGACGAGGAGGACTGGCAGCAAGGGCACCGGCGTGACGCCGCCACCAGCTGATCCCGGCCACAGGGCTGGCGAGCCAATGGCACCACCTGCCCCTGGCGCGCCGCGCCGAGGAGATGATCAGTTATGACATACCTGCCGTCCCTGCCCGGCGATGCGGTGCTGCTGGATGTGTTCCGCGCCTACCCGCAGGCGTCCCGGCCGCTGCTGGACTACCACCAGGCACTGTTGCGCGGGCCGTCGCCCCTCAGCGTGGCCGAGCGGGAACTGATCGCCGCCTACGTCTCGGGCCTGAACGCCTGCGGGTACTGCCATGGCGTCCACACCGCTACCGCACAGGCGCCTGGTCGAGGGGCTGGGCATCACCGCCGGGGAGGACTACTTCCAGACCTCCGCCCGCCGGCTCGCCGGCCAGGGCTACGCGGCACTGCGCGACCTTCTGTGACGCCTACCCCATGCCCAGGCTGATTCACCGGGTGCCCCCGGTACGGCGCTCCGCGTACCGGGCCGGCAGTGCCCTTCAACTTTGTCCGCAACCCGGAAGGGAGCCAGCGTGCATCCTCGCCCGAGTGTCATCGTGTTCGACGTCAACGAAACGCTGTCCGACATGGCCCCGCTGGCGCGTCGTTTCGCCGATATCGGCGCCCCGGAATGGCTCGCCAGGGTGTGGTTCGCCTCACTCCTGCGGGACGGGTTCGCGCTGGCAGCCGTCGGCGGCCAGGAGACATTCGCCCGCCTGGCCGACGGCGCGCTGCGGGCCGCGCTGGCCGGCGCACGCCTCAGCCGCCCGGCAGGCGACGCCGTTGACCATGTCCTGTCCGGCTTTAGCGAGCTGAGCGTGCACCCCGATGTGCCGGACGGTGTGCGCCTGCTGCGCCAGCACGGCCTGCGGCTGGTGACGCTCAGCAACGGGTCCGCTGAGGTGGCCGCCGGGCTGCTCACCCGGGCTGGCATCCGCGACCACTTCGAGCACCTGCTGTCGGTTGAGGACGCTGGCGCCTGGAAGCCGGTTCCTGCCGCCTATGCCCATGCGGCCCGTGCCTGCGCGGTTGATATCGGCCAGATGCTGCTGGTAGCGGTGCACCCGTGGGACATCCACGGGGCACACCGGGCGGGCATGCGCACGGGGTGGATCGCCAGGCAGCAGGAGTCTTATCCCCGCTACTTCGCCGCCCCTGATCTGCAGGCACCCGACCTGGTCACCCTGGCCGGGCAAATCGCCGCCTGACTCACTGCGCCCGGCCGCCAGGCATGAGTCTTAACGCTGAACCGCACCGCAGCCACACCAGCCGGCCCGTTCGTGCCCGGACGTGTCAGCCAGTGGACAATGTCGTTGCCTGCTGCCGCCTGCAAGACGTTCCATGGGGCATGGTCACCGGGCCTTGCCGGAGGGGCAGCTATGAGGTTCAGCGGTATGCGCGCAGCTGCCGGGAGGCGGTGCCCGCCCTGGTCCGGGCCGGGCGAGGCGTTCCGGCTGTTCGCCCGGGGCGCCACCTTGCGCCCGTGTGTTCCGGTGGCCGCGGTGGTCGGCTGCGTGCTGTCGGCGATCAACGAGGGCACGCAGCTGGCATCCGGCCACGCGGGCTGGCTGACCTGGGTCCGGGTCGGGCTCAATTTCGTGGTCCCGTTTCTGGTTGCCAGCTACGGTTACCTCACCGCGGCCCGGGTGCCGCGCGTGCACGGCACGGCAGCCGGCCAGCAGGACGACGCGGCTCAGGCCGGGGCACTGCAAGTCGCAGGGCCGATGCCCCCAGGGACTTGCCAGCCTGTGGAAGTCCACGCCGCTGGTGATGGAATTCGGTTCCTTCACTTGACCGTACTGCTCCGCAGAGGGTCCTCTGCTTGACGCCGCGGCCAGCCGCCACCCGGAAGCGACCTGGGCGTTCGTCTGCACCCGCGAGGCGCACCCCGGTGAGAACGTCGGCCACCATGACACCTTCGAGCACAAGCTCGCCTGCGCCCGGCTGCTGCGCGAGGAGACCGGGATCCGCCGGCCGATCCTGGTCGATGACCTGTCTGGCTGACAGCGGACACCGGAAAGTCCTGGTGCACGGACACCGCTTCCCGATAGGCGGACAGTTCGCTTCCCGTTCCGCGGACACTTCATCGCTTACCGTGACTGCCCGACCGTCCCGCAGAGAGGTACTGCCGCGCCGCTTCCGGTGCTCGGGCCGCAGGCGACCCTGCGCTCCGGGTCGGCTTGCCAACGGATGACCTTGGGTTCTGTAGTCACGGGCTGGGGTTGCTGGCCGGGCGTCGCGCAGGCCATGTACGAAACCGAGCAGATCGAGTTCCGGCTCACCGACCGCGAGCGTTTCCACAAGCATCTGCTCCGCAACGGCCCGCGGGCTGTCCAGGAGTGCGCAAACGCAGTCAAGCTGTGGGAGCAGCGGCCACCTGACAGCTGAGACCGCACCCGGCTCCCGGTGGCCTGCCCCGAGGGGCCTCAGTCCGGCAGGCTTTCTGCCTCAGGGGTGCCCGCCCGCCCGGCACGAGCCACCTGCCTCATGCGGGCACTCGCCGCGGCGGCATCGCAGGCCAGCGCGGCAGCGGCCGGGTCGATGCGGGCGGTCAGCCAGATGCCGAACGTGGTTGCGGTGAGAAGCTGTGCCTGCTCGCGGCCGAGGGCGGCCGCTTGCGAACCGGCCAGCGCGTTGGCAAAGGCCGCCGTGAGCCGGTCCCGGAAATCCTGCCCCCGGCGGCCCAGGAACGGGCTGCGGCCCTCATGCTCAGCGATCGAGTTGATCATGAGGCAGCCGCAGGACGCCTGCCCGCCGGTGCGGAAGAACGCGGCCAGTCCGGCGAAGAACCCCTCGATGTCATCGGGACCGGCGCCGGCGCTTTCCATGGGGGCGAGCCGGGGGCCGATGAAGTCGCGGAGGTACCACTCCAGGGCCAGATCGAAGATCGCCCGCTTAGTGCCGAAGGCGGCATACAGGCTGGAGCGGTTCAGGCCAGTAGCCTACTCCAAGAGGCCGGCGCTGGCCTCGCCGCCGGGCGGATCACCCTCCAGGAGCACGCTGAACTGGCCGACCGGGCAGTCCGCGAGACCATCAAGCACTTCGAAGCAACCGGGTCACCGGTCATCACCGACGGGGAACAGGCCAAGCCCAGCTTCGCCACCTACCCGCTCGCTGGCCTGCCATCACTCGCCCCGGACGGCGCCGTGATCCCCTTGGCCGACGGGCACACCCGCCAGCTGCCCCGGCTGACTGCTGGCCCGTTCCGTTACGCCCATCACGCCGATGCTTATCTCCGGCAGGCGCAACGCCACGCGCACGTGCCGGTCAAGCAGGCGGTGATCGCCGCGTCGGCGCTCAGCCTGGTCTACCCCCAAGACGGCATCGGCGGCTACCCGCGGGATGCCTTCCTGGCCGACCTGGTGCGCGAGGCCGAGGCTGATATCCGCGGCGCCCTGGACGCTGGCGCGCACAGCGTGCAGATCGACTTCACCGAGGGCAGGCTGGCACTCAAGCTCGACCCGTCCGGCCAGCTGCTGCAGTCCTTCATCGACCTCAACAACCAGGTACTGGATCACTTCACCCCCGCTGAACGGCAGCGGATCGGCGTGCACACCTGCCCGGACGGGGACCAGGATTCCACCCACAGCGCCGATGTCGACTACGCGGGCCTGCTGCCAGGCCTTTTCAGCCTGAACGCCGGTGCCTTCTACATCCAGCTGGCCAGCGAACCTGACCGGTGCCGGGTGCTGCGGATCATCGCCCAGAGCGCCAAGCCGCAGCAGCGGATCTTCGTCGGGGTCACCGACCCGATCAGCCCCCGTGTGGAAACCGAAGAGGAAGTCAGGGACCGGGTGCTCGAAGCCGCGGAATACGTCGATCCGGGCCAGCTGGGGACTTGTGACGACTGCGGCTTCGCGCCGTTCGGCGACGACACCTCCACCACCCGCGAAACCGCGTTCGCGAAGATCAGCGCCCGCGTCGCCGGCACCCAGCTCGCAGGCAGGGAACTCGGCATATGAATCCGCAACACACCCGGCGGGCAGTACTCGCCGGGAGCAGGCGGCGGCACCGCCCCGCCTTCGCCTCAAGCCCGGTCAGCTCGCCACGCAGTGCCTGAAGCCCGGCGATCCGGGCGTCGATCGCCGCGACCTCGCGGCGCAGCCGCTCGCGGACGAACCCGCACGGCGGCTCGCCGCGGTCGGCGAACGCCAGCACCTCCCTGATCTCATCCAGCGTCAGCCCGAGCCGCTGGACGGCCTTGATGAACCGCAGCCCTCCACGTCCTCCCGGCCGTAGGCCCGATAAGTTGCCGCCGGTGCGATCGGGCTCGGGCAGCAGCCCGATCCCCTCGTAGTAGCGGATGGTGCGCGGGTTGAGCCCCAGCTCACCAGCCAGCTCCCCAATCCGCACCCAGCTCACCCCCTTATGTCGCGATCAGCGGCACGCCTGATCACCCCACGGCCGGGTCGAGACCGATCCCGGCCAGGGCCTCCCGCAGCCATGCCTCGCTGACACGGGCTTCGTCATAAGCGACCCGCGCCCGGCTGGTGCGGTAGTCCGGCTGCGCGCAGCGCACACCCTCCATCCGGGACAGCATGGTCCGGATTGTGTTCTCGCAGCATCCGCGATGAATCTCCCGCACGGCGATCGTGACGGTGCTCATCGTGGCCTCGTTCATGCCTCCGGTCCCCGGCGGCGCCGCTCTCACCGCTGAGCTTCCATCTGGATAGAGTGCCGCGCTTCCGGGCCGTCACGGTGTTCCCCCGGTGTGGGTTTCCGGCTCTCCGGCCGGCGGGTGCTCTGGTGACGCCGGCAGTGCCAGTAGATGATGGCCAGGACCGCGATGACCGCCAGAGCGGCCGCGTTGGCGATGGTGTTGAAGCTCACTGCTGATCCCTTCCTATGGCAGTGCGTGCATGACGGCGTCCATGACTGCCCCGGCCACGCAGGCACCGGTGATGAACAGGGCGAGGAACGCGGCCGTGAGCCGGGGCGGGAACGAGCGGCGGTAGATCCTCACCAGCGGCAGGATCAGGTGACCACGGCGATGATGATCGCGCCGCCAGCCAGCTCTGCGAAGGCGAACTTCCAGCCCACCAGCGTCCAGAACATCACCAGGATCGCGACGTTCATGTTGGTCGAGCTGATCAGGAACGAGAACGCGGCCCGCGCGTCCGCACCCCGGCGGTACAGCGACCGGGTGGCCGCCGCTGACCCGTAAGAGCAGGATGAGCTGATCGCGCCGAACCCGGCTGCGGCCGCGATCCCGCGCAGCCCGCCGGTGGCGTAGCGGCGCAGCAGCCGCTGCGGGATGACCACTTGCACGACCGCCGACAGCACGAAACCCAGCGTCAGCCCGTACAGGCTTGCCCACAGCAGATCCCAGGCCGCCCGCAGGCCCCGCCCGGCCCCGTCCATGATCAGCCACACCACGTGCACTTACGCTCCTCCCTCGGCCAGCACTGCCTCGGCGGTGGCACTCGCGGCATCGGGTGAGCAGCACGGGCAGCCGCAGGTGCATCCCGGGTCCAGGGCACAGCCGCACCGGCAGGCGGCAGCCTCGATCCGCGCCATCTCCCCGGCCAGCGCGGCCGCGGGCAGTTCCGCCGTGGCGAGGCTCGCATCCGCGGCAGCGAACATGCCCGCGAGCGCATCCTTCAGCGCCTCCAGGTCCTGGCGCTGCTGCCGGATGCGGGCTAGCGGGGGTTTCCGGGGTAGCCCGTTGAGGGGATCTCCGGCCGTTCGGGAGGTTCTTCACAAATAGGTCGCTGAACTGCGCGTTTGTCCTGCTCAGAGGCCGCGAAATGTTGCCGGATCTGGTAGTACCTAGATATGGCGTTTATCGTCGGCAAGAAGCAGGACGGGAAGACCTACTACTACCTGGCCGAGTCCGCCCGGGTGGAGGGCAAGCCCCGGATCGTCTCCCAGCGCTACCTGGGCTCTGCCGAGGAGATCGCCGCCCGGCTCTCGGAGGCCGGACCTGGCGAGCCGGATCGCTCGCGCCACCTCGCCTTCGGGGACGTCGCGGCGGTGTGGGAACTGCTGGGTCGTCTTCGCGTCGCAGAGATCGTCGACGAGGTGGCGGGGGCGCGTCGCAGCGACGCAGGGGCGTCGGTGGGCACCTACATCGCCCTCGCCACCTTGAACCGGGTGGTCGATCCCTGCTCAAAGCCCGCCTTCTCAGACT